>OCZT010004233.1_pt1 | contig 14541 bp, 11 predicted proteins | sample 1539031 | NCBI WGS metagenome assembly OCZT01 (sample SAMEA3539308, study PRJEB22396) | soil metagenome | biome: tundra; feature: field; material: soil | place: USA | collected 2010-05 | depth 0.15 m
AGCGCTTCCTGAACCCCGAGCGCGTGTCGATGCCCGACATCGACATCGACTTCTCGGTGCGCGGCCGCGAGCGCGTGATGCGCTATGTGACCGAGAAGTACGGCCGCGAGTCGGTCGCCCAGATCGTGACCTTCGGCAAGATGTTCCCGCGCGCGGCCACGCGCGATGCGGCCCGCGTGCTCGGCTTCGACTACGCCATGGGGGATCGCCTGGCGAAGCTGATCCCCGACCCGATCATGGGCCGCTCGCCGTCGTTCGAGGATTGTCTGAAGAGCGGCCAGCCGCTGCGCAAGGCCTGCGACGAGGAGCCCGCGGCGCGCCAGATCATCGACGTCGCCCAGGGCCTGGAGGGGATCGTGCGCAACTCCTCTATCCACGCCGCCGCGGTCGTCATCGCCGACCGCCCGCTGACGGACATCGTGCCGCTGCAGCTGGCCGACGCGGGCACCGACGAGAACGGCGCGCGCGCCTTCCGCATGGTCACGCAGTTCTCGATGAAGCCGATTGAGGAAATAGGCATCCTGAAGATGGACTTCCTCGGGCTGCGCAACCTCGACGTGATCGAGGACGCGCTGGACATCATCGAGCGCTCCAGCGGCGCGCGCCCGGACATGACGACGCTCCCGCTCGACGATCCTCTCACCTACGAGATGCTCGCGCGCGGCGACTCCACGGGCGTCTTCCAGTTCGAGTCCGAGGGCATGCGCGAGGCGCTCAAGAAGGTGCGCCCGGACGAGTTCAACGACCTCGTCGCGCTCGTCGCGCTCTACCGGCCGGGCGCCATGGACCAGATCCCCGTCTACGCCAAGGGCAAGCGCAGCCCGGAGGCGATCTCCTATACCGACGAGCGCCTGCGCGGCATCCTGGAGTCCTCCAAGGGCGTGATCCTCTACCAGGAGCAGGCGATGCAGATCTCCAAGGAGCTCGCGGGCTTCTCCGGGGCCAAGGCTGACGACCTGCGCAAGGCGATCGGCAAGAAGAACCGCGTGGCGATGGCCGCGCTGAAGCCCGAGTTCGTCGAGGGCTGCCGGGCCTCGGGCACGCGCCCCGAGGTGATCGAGTTCCTGTGGCAGACGAACGAGAAGTCCGCGGACTACTCCTTCAACAAGTCCCACGCCGCCTGCTACGCCCTGATCAGCTATCGCACGGCGTGGCTGAAGGCGAACCACCCCGCGGAGTACATGGCGGCGCTGATCTCCTCGGTGATGTCCACGAAGGACAAGGTGCCCTTCTTCGTGGCGCGCTGCGAGGAGATGGGGATCGAGATCCTCCCGCCCGACGTGAACCTCTCAGACCACGAGTTCACGGTCGGCGTCCCCGGGGCCGCGGGTGCGCGGGGCGAGGCGGAGGGCCTGATCGGCAACATCCGCTTCGGCCTCGACGCGGTCAAGGGCGTCGGCTACCAGGCCGTGGAGGCGATCAAACGCGCCCGCGAGGAGGGCGGCCCGTTCACCTCGCTGTGGGACTTCTGCGAGCGCGTGGACAACCGCACGGTCAACAAGAAGGCGATCGAGGCGCTGATCAAGTGTGGCGCGCTGGGCTCCACGGGCGCCAGCCGCAGGGGCATGCTCACGGTGCTCGAGCAGGCCCAGGGGGCGGGCCAGAAGATCCAGCAGGACGCGCTCATCGGGCAGGGGTCGATCTTCGACCTCCAGGATGACGCTCCCGGCGCGCAGGCCTCCGCGGCTGCCGCCGGCGCGGCGCCCGGCGCGGGTCTCGCGCGCCCCATCCACCCGCCGATCCCGGCCGAGGAGTTCGAGCAGGCGGAGCTGCTGGCGGCGGAGAAGGAAGCGATCGGGCTGTTCGTCTCGGCGCATCCGCTGAAGCCGCTGCGCGAGGCTCTGCGCGCCCGCATCGACTGCCCGGTCTCCGCGCTCGCGGACCGGCGCGACAAGGACTGGGTGACCGTCGGCGGGATCATCACGGAGGCCAAGCGCATCCGCACGCGCAACGGCGACCACATGATGTTCGCGACGCTCGACGACCTCGGAGGCGCGGTGGAGATGCTCGTCTTCGGCAAGGCGCTCACCGAGCACGAGGCCGCCCTGGCCGTCGACCAGGTCGTCATCGTCAAGGGCCGCATCGACCACAAGGAAGCCGGCAAGACCTGCCTGGTCGTGCAGAGCGTCGAAGGCTTCTCGCCGTCAGCGGAGGAGATCGAGCGGGCCAGGACCCAGGCGCGCTCTGCCGAGCAGACAGCCAAGGCGCTCGCCCGGCCCCTGCGCCTGCGTGTCTCCGCGGGCGACCTCACGCGTGGCGTCATCGAGGAGCTCAGGCAGGCGATCGAGGACTTCCCCGGCCCCGCCGAGGTATGGATCGAGATGGAGACGAGCGCCGGGCTGCGCAGGCTGCGCCTGGGCAAGGAGTTCCGCGTCCAGCACACCCCCTCGCTGCGCGCGGAGCTCGAGCACGCGCTCGCGCCCCTCGCCTCCGCGGCGACTGGCTAGCTCCTCCCGCTCCTCGCACCCCGCCCGCCCGCGGGGCCCCGCCGCGCGGCCAGGCCCCGCTCGCGCAGCTCCCGCGCCCGCGCGACTTCCTCCGCGTTGGCTCCCTGGCGGTTCTCGCCGGGGGTCTCCAGCACGCACGGCAGACGCTGGATGCCGGGCGCTGAGAGGAACGCTGCGCAGCCCTCCTCGCCGAGCTCGCCGTCGCCGAGGTTGGCGTGGCGGTCGCGGTTGGAGCCGAGCGGCGTCTGGGAGTCGTTGAGGTGCAGCGAGCGCACGCGCCCGGGCCCGAGCCGTCTGCGCGCCTCGCGCAGGACGCCGTCCATGCCGCGCGCCGTGCGGATGTCGTATCCGGAGGCGAGCAGGTGGCAGGAGTCCAGGCACACGCCGATGCGCTCCTCGCCGCCGGCGGCCTCCTGCAGGAGCGCGAGCTCCTCGAGGGAGCGGCCGAGCGTGCCACCGGCCCCAGCGGTGTTCTCGAGGTGCAGCTCGCACCCCTCGCTCTCGCGCAGGGCCTCGCCGATCGTCGCGCCCGCGCGGGCGATCGCGGCGCCGACGTGGCCTGTCTTGGCGGAGCCGGGGTGCAGCACGACCCCCGTTGCGCCGATCGCGTGCCCCACGCGCAGCGAGTGCGTCAGCGAGGCGAGCGTCTTCACGCGGATGTCGGGGTCGTCGCTGGCGCAGTTGAGGAGGTACACGGCATGGATCAGGACCGCGCCGATCGGGCTTGCGGCCATCGCCTCGCGGAAGGCTGCGACGTCCTCGTCGCGATAGGCGCTCGGACGCCACATGCGCGGGGACTGGTTGAAGATCTGGATCGCCGTGCAGCCGCGCTCCAGGCCCCGCTCGATGGCCTTGGGCAGGCCGCCCGCGGGCGAGACGTGCGCTCCGATTAGCATGCGAGCGGATTATGAGGCTTCGCTTCGCGCCATCGCCAACCGGCGCGCTCCACATCGGTGGGGCGCGCACCGCCCTGTTCAACTGGCTGCTCGCGCGCCACTCCGGCGGTGCGCTGGTGCTGCGCATCGAGGACACCGACCGCGAGCGCTCCACGCCGGAGAACGTCGAGCAGATCCTCGATGCGCTGCGCTGGCTCGAGCTCGACTGGGACGAGGGGCCGCTCCTGCAGACCGATCACTCCGAGCGCCACCGCGAGGTGCTCGCGGGCCTGCTGGAGGGCGGCCACGCCTATCGCTCCGGTGCGACCGCGGAGGACGTCAAGGCCTACAAGCTCGCCCATGGCGCCGAGCAGGGCTTCCGCGGCGAGCCCGAGGCCGAGGGCGCGGTGCGCCTGCGCGTGCCGGCCGAGGGAGCCACGGTCGTCGACGACGTGATCCGCGGCCCCACGAGCTTCGAGCACGTGCACATGGACGACCCCGTGATCGCCCGGGCGGACGGCTCGGTGCTCTACAACTTCGCGGTCGCGATCGACGACCTCGACGCGGGCATCACGATCGTGGTGCGCGGCGAGGACCACGTGTCCAATACCCCCAAGCAGCAACTCGTGATGGAAGCAGCGGCGGCTGCAGGCCTGACGAGCGCGCCGCTGCCGCGCTACGCGCACCTGCCCCTGCTGCACGGGCCCGACGGCAAGAAGCTCTCCAAGCGCCACGGCGCCGCCTCCGTGCAGGAGCTGCGCGAGGCGGGCTATCTGCCCGAGGCCGTGCGCAACTACCTCGCGCTGCTCGGCTGGGGGGCGGGGGACGACGCGACGGTCCTCTCCACCGAGGAGCTGATCGAGCGCTTCACGCTGGACCGCGTCAGCCGCAACCCCGCGCGCTTCGACGAGGTCAAGCTCAAGTGGCTCAACGGGGTCTACATCCGGGCGCTGCCCGTGGGCGAGCTGACGAGACGCGTGGAAGCGTTCACGGGCCGCGAGGATCTCGGGGAGCTCGCGCGCATCAGCCAGGAGAAGATCCACACGCTCGCGGACTTCTGGCCGCTTGCGGGCGCGCTGCGCGACGGGCCCGGCGACGACCCCAAGGCGCGCGAGCGCTGGCTCGGGCCTGAGGGCCTTCAGGCGCTCGCCGACGCGCGCTCGGCGCTCGAGCAGGCCGGCGACTTCGACGAGGCGGCGGTGGGGGAGGCCCTGGCGGCGGTCGTCGAGCGCCGCGCGGTCAAGCCGCGCGAGGTCTACCAGCCGCTGCGCGTGGCGCTGTCGGGGGGCACGGTCTCGCCGGGCATCTTCGAGAGCGTCGCGCTGCTCGGGCGCGAGGAGACGCTGCGGCGGATCGACAGCGCGCTGTCCCGCGCCTGAGCGCGGCGTTCTACCCCCGAGCGTCAGGCGTTTCCCCCTCGCGCGGCGGCCCGCAGCATGTCGATGAACCCCTGACACGGCTTCTGGCCGCGACGGCCGGCGAACCAGTGGAAGGAACCTCCGGACATGCCTGCAGCGATTGCGCTCAACCGCGGCCCGCGATATGCCGATAGGTCCCGGAACACGGAATCTCCGGCTTGGATGGCCGGTGCACCCAAGGAAGGGGTCTGATCACGAATGCAGGCAACTGTTGCGGCCAACAAGCTGAAGGATGGGAAGACGCGCCGGCCAGCAGAGGCCCAGGCGCGCGCCAACGGCGCCCCGCCTGCAGCGGCTGAGCGCCATCAGAACGAGGGCCATGGCAGGCGCCTGACGATGGCCTTCGAAGCTCTCGAGGCCTTTCCCGCCCTCGCCGAGTCCCGCAACCGCCTGCTGGCGGTCGTCTCCAAGGATCACGTCGCCACCGCCGACATCGTCTCGGCCGTCGAGTCCGACGTGGCCCTCATCATCGCCGTGCTGCGCCTCGCCAACAGCGCCCAGGACGGGCGCGGGCGCACCGACACGGCGGTCGGCGCGGTCGAGATGCTGCGGCCCCAGACCGTGCAGGCGCTCGCCAACCGCGTGCGCACCTTCGACTTCTTCGAGCGCGCGAGCGTGTGGGACGCGGCGCCCGAGCGCTTCCGCCTGCACGCCTTCGCCACCCAGCACGCCGCCGACCGCGTCGCCACGGAGGTGGGCTATGAGAACCGCGACCGCCTGACCGTGACGAGCCTGCTCCACGATGTGGGCAAGCTCGTGCTCATCCACGCCTACCCCGGCTACCCCGCGCAGGTGCACCGCGGCGCGCGCACACCCGAGGAGCGCATCCACCAGGAGCGCCGCGAGCTCGGCGTCGACCACGCGCTCGTCGGCGGGGTGCTCATCCGGCGCTGGGGCCTGCCCGCTTCCCTCGCCGGCCCGATCGAGCGCCACCACAGCCCCGACGCGGACGGCGAGGCGGCCTTCATCCGTCTCGCGGACATGCTCGCCCACTACGAGCAGGGCGCCCGCGTCTCGCCGAGCGAGATGCTCCACAGCGCGCGTGCCGTTGGCCTCGGGCCCGAGGAGCTGCGCAGGGTGATGTACGAACTGCCGAGCCCCTCCGGACAGCGCCAGCGCCACGTCGATCCGTGCCCGCTCTCGGCCCGCGAGCTCGGTGTGCTCCAGCGCCTGGCCGAAGGCAAGGTCTACAAGCAGATCGCGCACGAGCTCACGCTCTCCACGAGCACGGTGCGCACGCACCTGCACAACATCTACGGCAAGCTCGGCGCCGTCGACCGCGCCCAGGCGGTCCTGATCGCCACCGAGCGCGGCTGGCTGTAGGGGGCCCGGCCGCGTCCACCCCGGCGGCCCGTCGCGTCCCGCCTGCAAGCCGGGCGCCCGCGGCCCGGCGCGCGGCGGCCCTCGCGGGGGGTTACGATCGCTCGCAGCAGTCGCCGCTATCTTGCGCGGCGATGCGCCGCGCAAGATGATCTCGATCACCAGCAAGTCACCCTACGCCGTGCTCGCGCTCGCCGAGCTCGGCCGCAGCGCCGGCCCGGAGCCCGTGCCGATCGGGGAGCTCGCGCGCCGGCGCGAGGTGCCCGTGCAGTTCCTCGAGCAGCTCTTCGCCGTGCTCAGGCGCGCCGGGATCGTGAGCTCTCAGCGCGGCGTGAAGGGCGGATACCGCTTCGCACGCGAGCCCGCGTCGGTGACGGTGCTCGAGATCGTCGAGCTGCTCGACGGCCCCCTCGGTCGCGACTCGCAGGGCGTCTTCGCGGACGCCGCCGAGGCGGCCCGCAGGGTCCTGGCGGAGACCACGATCGCCGATGTGATCGAGCGCGAGACGCGTGAGGCCGGCGCCAGCATGTACCACATTTAGGGGAGGGGGCTCTACAGAGCCATATTCGGCTCTAGCAAGCCAAACACACTCGCCCCGAATCGCCCCGAATCGCCCCTAATCGCACGGTGACTGGCGCGAGCTGGCGCGAGCTGGCGGCCTGGCCGAGGGCATCCGCGTCGCTCTCTAGAGTGGATCTCGGTTCGTCTTCCCGAATCGTCTTTAGGAGCCCGTCCCGGTTTCATTGGGGCGGGCTCCGGTCGTTGTGCGAGAAGTTCCGACCACGGCCTCCTGCAAAACTTCGATCAAGCAGTACGGCCGGCAAGACGATGAAATCCAGGAAGACCCAATGACCGAACCGGACCACCCGGCCCCCTCGCCTGAGCTGACGCCCGACACCACCGAGCTCCTGTCGCGCATGTACGCTCTAGCGCGCGAGTTACCCGCGCTCGCCGACGCGCTCGCGGAGTCCGGCGGCCCCGATGTGCGCGTCGACTCGTACGGAATGGCCGGCTTCGCACATCGACGCTTGCTGAGCTTGAGGCGTCCCCGACGCCCTGAATCCGACCACAGGCGTCAGTGTCGGGATCGTCCTCGCGGCCGTCGGCGCCGGACGCCGCGGTCGTCTCATGGACCACCCGACAGTGAGAAATCAGAAGAACCACCCGGTGCTCGCGCCGGGGATCGTCAGCATGTAGATCACGGCACAGCGCGCCAGCGCGCACAGCCTCCGAGAACGAGACCGGAGGTCCGCTGTGTCCGATAGCACCGCCGCACCACGGGAGCTCCTGCCGCAGCACCGGCAGCTGATCGAGGACTCCGGGATCAGCGAGGATGTCGCGGTCGCGCGCGGCTACTTCAGCGTGAGCGAGCCGAAGGATCTGGTCGGCATGTTCGGGCCGTCGCAGCGTCTCGCGCCCGGCCTCGTGATCCCCGTGTTCAACGTGTACGGGGAGACGGTGTACTTCCAGCTACGCCCCGACGAGCCGCGCGTGAAGGACGGGCGCCGCTTGAAGTACGAGACGCCGGCCCGCGCACCGATGGTGATCGACGTGCCGCCGTCCACCAGGCCGCACCTACGCAACCCGAAGGTGACGCTGTGGGTCACCGAGGGCATCCGTAAGGCCGATGCGCTCGCCAGCGTCGGCCTGCGCTCGGTTGCCCTGCTCGGCGTGTGGAACTGGCGCGGACGCGGCGACGACGGAGGCAGCGCCGCGCTGGCGGACTGGGAGGCGATCGCGCTGAACGATAAGCGCAAGGTGGTGATCTGCTTCGACAGCGACGCCTTCGAGAACCCCGGCGTTCACGCGGCGACCGAGCGGCTCGGCCGAATGCTCGAGCACCGCGGCGCCGAGGTCGCGTTCGTCTACCTGCCGGCGGCCGAGGACGGGTCGAAGGTCGGCGTGGATGACTATCTCGCCGCAGGCGCGAGCAAGGAGGATCTGCTGGGGCTCGTGGTGCGCGAATGGCGCCCGCTGCCATCGCAGAGACGGACGGGCGCCCCTGCCCGCGAGCCGGCTGAGCCGCGCACCCTCGCCGAGGTGCTCGCGGCGTTCCATAAGTGGATGTACCTCCCCGACGAGGGGGCGGTGCTCGCAGCGGTCGGCGCGGTCGCCGCGAACATGCTGGACGGCGACCCCGTTTGGCTGCTGATCGTCGGGCCACCGTCGGGTGGCAAGTCCGAGATCGTGCAGTCGACCGCCGAGATCCCCGGCGTCCACAAGGCGGCGACCTTGACCGAGGGTGCTTTGCTGTCGGGCACCGCCGCACGCGACCGGGCCTCCGATGCGCAGGGTGGGCTCCTGAACGAGATCGGGTCGTTCGGGGTGCTGATGATGAAGGACTTCGGGAGCGTGCTCAACCAGCACAACGACAAGCGCGCGCCCGTGCTCGCGGCAATGCGCGAGTGCTTCGACGGGTCCTGGACCCGTCATGTCGGCGTTGATGGTGGCCGGACCTTGCACTGGGAGGGCAAGCTCGGCCTGCTCGCCGGCGTGACGCCCATCCGCGGTGCGTCGGCCCGCGGCGGTCAAGCAGCAGCGCCGGCCGAGCCCGCAGCGCCCGTAACTGGCGCCGGCTTCGACCAAGGCTCGACAGGCGAGCCGGCGCCGAAACGCGCCCCGACGTTCGGCCTGCGACCGCTTGAAACGGTAACTGCTATCACACCGCGCTATGGTGCGCGATGTCCGTGGTCGCCCGGCGGGGGTACTTGTGGTGCTGCTCGTGGTGGCGCTGGCGATCCCGGGTGTCAACTATCAAATCTGGGACGGCCTTCCACTCGACAGCGTGCCACGGGCACTAGCCGCCGTCGTACTCGCCCCGTTTCTGTTGAGCTCCGCGCTGCGATCGGCTGTCGATCGCCTTCTGTCTCGGCTGCACCACAGAGGCCCGACGGTCGCAATCGGGCTGGCGGTCGGCCTGATCGTGATCCGGATCGCACTGCTGATCGGAGGCGGGTACGAAGGCTTCCGCGCTTGCTACTACTCGCCGGTTGCGCCGCCGATCCACGCGCCGTGCGAGCGGTCCTACGGAAATCTGTTTGACCGTTACGGGGGGGCAACAAGGATCGACGAGTCGATCGCTTTCGGGCCGCGGACCGGGAATCCAGCATCCGCGCTCAGCGACTCGCGCTGGAACCTGTCGTTCTTCAACGACATTCGATTCAACCTCCCTCCTGCGCCGGGGTCGACCGGACCGCTTCCTCGTGACCGGCTTCCGCTTGGAGCGCGCTGGGTCGGCCAGATCCAAACGCGTCCTGGTGCTGTGATCGAGGTCAGCTACGTGGGGCAGGGGGCGCTCCGGATCGACGGCGCTACGACTCAGCTGCCGCCCTCATACGGTCGGCTGGCCGCGATCACGCTCAGAGTCTTGGGTGGGCGTCATGCGTTTGCGCTGAGCTTCCTCTACCACCCGCCGTCGACCGCTGGCCCATACGCCTCCCTTCGAGTCGGCACGGGCACATCCGGGGATCGTCTACTCAGCGCGACCGCACCCGGGACTGGCTGGCACGCCTTAGCGGACTTGGACGACGCTGGGCTTGCACTACTCCTCCTAGCGCTGGCGGTTGTGTGCGTGGCCGAGCTCGGGGGACCGGGATGCCTTTTCTTGTTCGGGCTCGCCGGCGTCGGAACGCTCATCATCGTGGCGCAGGCTGCTTTCCTGCAACGAGGCGCCGCCGCGGTCGTGCTGGCTGGGGTCGTCCTCGTGCTTGCTCGTCCGCGACATGCCTGGCTGATCGCATGGTTTGCGGTGGTTTATCTGTGCGGGGTGCATCTTGTCCACTCTGCTCCGAGCATCGGATACGTGGACTACCGCACCGCCGGCAACGACTGGCTCACCTACGAGAGCCAGGCTCGTTCGTTGCTCACAGGCTCCCTGCAAGGTGGGGAGAACGTCTTCTATTACCAGCCTGCTTGGCGGTACATCCTGTTCCTCGAGCGGGCCCTTTTCGGCGACGGCGACGTCCTCCGGACCATTTTCAGCTTTGTGAGCGTCAACATCGCCGCGATTGCGGCGGCGCTCTGGATCGGCCGTAACGTGAGCGCCGTATCGAAGCGCCTGGCGATGGTCGTGGTGATCGGGCTCGTGCTTGAGGTCCTCAATTCTGGAGCCGTGCGGACGTTCTTGGAAGCGAGCGCGAGTGAGTCTCCGACCTGGGCGCTGATCCCGCTGCTGATCGCGATTCCGTTCGTACGTCCGCGGAGCAGATGGCCGTGGGTCCTCGGCCCCGCGGCGGCGGCGCTGACGATCATTACGCGCCCCAATCAGGCGCTGGCTGGGCTCGTTTTCCTCGTGGTGTTCATCCTGGCGGCCCCGGCGGGCCGTCGACGGTCGCTGGCGATCGGGCTTGGGTTGTTCGTCGTCGTGGCGTTGTTGCCGTCGCTTCACGATGCCATCTACGGCAATCGGTTTCACCTTGCGATCACGAGCGGAACCACCTCGCAGACGCTGAACATCCCTCCCTCCCGCCTGATCCACTTCTTCTCGGATGCCAGCGTGCGGAACGAGCTTCGAGTGCACGCCGAGGAGATCCTCGACCTCACTGGGCCGCCAGGGTCTTGGTCGTTTGCGCTCTCGCTCTTCATGCACGCCCTCCTGCTCTGCTGGCTCGCTGCTGTCGTGTTCGCGATTCGAGCTCGTCGTCGCTTTGCGCGCGGTCAGGTGCTTGCGACAGCGCTCCCAGCCGCGTATCTCCTGCCCCACCTGATCTATCAGGTTGATACCTACTTCCCTCGGCACATCATCGCCGGGTACGAGACGATGGCGTTTGTGGCGATCGGGGTAATGGCGGCCCTATGGTCGCCAAGCGCAGCTCCGCAGGAGTCGCAAAGCCAACCTACGGAGGCGAGGGGCGATGAGGGCTCCCACGGCGCAGACGCTCGCCGAGGCGTATGGCGGCCTGCGCGACTGCTGGGAGACGACGGCGGATGAGCTGGGCGCCGTCGCCGGAAGGGCCGGCGAAGTGGACGTGTGCCGCTACACCGGGGCGCCGCGGTCGATGGTCAGAGCGATCCGGGCCGATCGGGGGTCAGACCCTCACGGATCGGCCGATTTGGAGCCCGCTACACAAGGGATTATCCGTAACGAAGTCGGGAATCCAACCTGCACTACGTCCCCGCCAGCCGAGGCGCTTAGATCGCCTGATTCTCAGACGTGCGAATGGTGCTCGCCACCGTTGCCATCGACCCTGCGAGCGGACGCCCACTACTGCATCGGCGGCCAGTGCAAGCAGGCAGCGCACCGCGCACGGCAGGCGCTCACGGCGTGACCGACCAGGGGCCGCGGCGGGGCGTATGATGGACGCACACAACAAGTGGGGCCGCGACGCTACCAACGCCCGGCCCCGTGGCACCCGGAGTGATAGCTCCCGGCGCGTCGGCCACGCTACCAGCGTCGGCTCCCTCGCTGAAAGCCTCTCCCGGAGCCTCCAACAGAAGGGGGAACCGATGCAGATCACACTGACCGACCCCGAGGCTCGCGCACTACTCGACGCGGGCGAACTCTCCCAGGACGTACACGAGGCTCGCGGGCTCCCGATTCCGACCCCGTTGAGGGCGGCGCTCGTAAGGCTCGCCCAGGCGCTGAAAGGCGGTGCATGATGGCCGGCATACGTCAACGCCACGGCAACGGCTGCAAACGCCCGGCGAGCGGGTGCAAGTGCCCGTGGGAGGCCGCCGTCTACTCCAAGCAGGACGAGAAGAAGCTGCGCCGGACGTTCCCGACCCAGGCGGCAGCGAAGGCGTGGCGCAGCGACTCCAGCTCTGCCGTGCGTAAGAAGCTCTTACGGGCGCCGAAGCCCACCACGATCGAGCAGGCCGGCAAGGCATGGTTGGAGGGAGCACCCAAGGGGCTCATCCTCACCCGTTCGGGGGATCCCTACAAGCCCGCGGCGGTCCGCGCATACGAGGCCGGCTTGCGGCTGCGCGTGTCCCCCCAGCTCGGCAGCGAGCGCCTGTCGGATCTCACGCGGGTAGACCTGCAGGTGTTCGTGAACGGGCTGTTGGCGGATGGGCTGAACCCCTCCACCATCGTCGTGACCCTGCTGCCGCTCAGAGCGATCTACAAGCAGGCGATGGAGGTCGGCGACGTGGCGATCAACCCGACCACGGGGCTGAAAATGCCAGCGGTACGCGGGGGACGGGATCGGATCGCGGCGCCGGAGGAGTGCGCCGGGCTGCTGGCGGCCCTCGCGGGAGCGGACCGGCCCCTTTGGGCGACCGCCATGTACGCAGGGCTTAGACGGGGCGAGCTGGCCGCGCTGAGGGTCGAGGACGTGGACCTCGCCGGCGGCCTGATCCATGTTCGCCGCGGGTGGGATTACGTGGTGGGCGAGATCGCCACGAAGTCCGGTAAGGACCGCCGCGTGCCGATCGCCGTGGCGCTTCGGGACTATCTCGATGAGCACCTGCTACAGCTCGCCTGGCGTGATCGGCCGGACGGGCTCGTGTTCGGAGCCGCAGCGAGAACGCCGTTCACCGGCACCCCCACGACGGACCGCGCCAAGCGGGCGTGGAAGGCCGCGAACGATCGGCGAATGAAGGAGGCGGAGGACCCCGAGCAGGCGGAGCTGCTCACGCCGATCACGCTGCACGAGTGTCGGCACACGTTCGCGTCGCTGATGATCGCGGCGGGGGTGAACGCGAAGGCGCTCTCGACCTACATGGGCCACGCGAACATCAGCATCACATACGACCGCTACGGCCACCTGATGCCCGGCAACGAGGGCGAGGCGGCGGGCCTGCTGGACGCCTATCTCGAACGTGCGGACACGAGCGCGAGGCTGGCGCAGCTCGCCGAAACTGGCGCGAATACTGGCGCGAGGTCGATCAAATCGGCATAGGAAAGCCAAACCAGCGGCCCGTGTGAGCATGTACCACATCTAAAGAGCGCCCCGCCGCCGCTCGGGGCGGCCCGGTGTTCCGGGCGCCGACTCGTCGGGCACGGCCGCGAGCAGCGCGTCTTCGGTGAGGTTGACGAGGTCGCAGCCCTCCGCCGTCAGCCAGGCGCGCCGCGCGAGAGTGCCGTCGGGGTCCTCGAGCTCCACGTAGCCGAGCTCCGCCGGCGCGAGCAGGAGCAGCGCTGGCGGGAGCAGGTAGGCCGCCGCGTCGGGGAGGCCCGGCAGCGCGCCCGAGACGACGAGGCAGAGCAGCGCGAACGCTGCTCCAATCAGCGCCAGTCGGCGGAGAACGATGGCGGCGGACCGGTTCATCGGTGGCCGAGACGATACCCCCGGGCGCGAGCCCGGCAGCGTGCCCCGTGCAGCGCCGATGCGATACTCATCCGAGCCGATGAGCGCGAGCCGATCCCCCTCCGACGCGCCGCCCCCGGCTCGCACGCCGGGCCTGCGCCTGCTCCTCCCGATCGCAGTGATCCTCGCGATCCTCGGCGGCGCAACGGCGCTCCTGGTCGGCGGCTCCAGCAAGCCGACCCTCCCCGGCAAGGCCAGCGCCGCCAAGGTCGTGACCTACGAAGGCCTCGCCCTGAACCCGCGCCTGCCCGCCCCTGCGCTCGACACGCTGCGCAACTATGACGGCTCGTCCTTCAACCTCGCCGCGGAACGTGGCAAGGCCGTGTTCGTGACGTTCCTCTACGCCCACTGCCCCGACGTCTGCCCGCTGATCGCATCGAACCTGCACAACGCCTACGCGAAGATGACGCCGGCGATGCGCGGCCGCGTTCGCATAGTCGCCGTCTCGGTGGATCCGCATGGCGACACCGCGGGCACCGTGGGGGCGTTCGTGCGCCAGCACGAGCTGACCGGCGAGGCCCGCTACCTGATCGGCTCCGCCAACCAGCTGGGACCCGTCTGGGAAGCGTGGAAGGTCGGCTCCCAGGCAGACGCCTCCAACCCCGGCCTCGTCAACCACTCGGCGCTCATCTACGGCGTGAGCGCGAGCGGGAAGCTGACCACGATCTACGCCGCCAACTTCGAACCGCGCCAGATCATCCACGACGTCCCGGGTCTGCTCGGTAGCTAGAGCCGTGAGACAGTTGGCTCCGCGCCGGCATGGTCGCCTCACGGGACAAGGCGGCCGCGGACGTAGGCGGCTGGAGCCATCTCCCGGCCGCCGGACCCCTGGACGCATCCAACGCCCTGCCTGCAGGACGCCCGCGGATTGCGTGCCTTTACGTACGTTTGCCCCAACGTGGCGAGGTTCGTGTGGGACAGATGGACAAGGTTCCTCCTAGAGTCTTGACTTTGGACGGGTCCTCGGTAGCCTTCGTCCCGGAGATGGCTGTACACGGAGCGTCGGGTGCCCGCTCGACAGGCGCATTTGAGACAGACGCACTACGGAGGGTTGCCCACGTGAGCACGGCGGATGGAGCTGCCATGAATGGCGAGGAGATGCGATGACCCAGCGGATGGCCGCACTGACGCGTACCCTCGTCCCGATCCGGGCTGCGACGCTCGCGGCGGCGGCGGCGACGGTCCTCGCGGCGACCCTCTGGCTGGCGCTCGCCGGCGGCGCCTCGCGCGTTCC
>OCZT010004235.1_pt1 | contig 14540 bp, 18 predicted proteins | sample 1539031 | NCBI WGS metagenome assembly OCZT01 (sample SAMEA3539308, study PRJEB22396) | soil metagenome | biome: tundra; feature: field; material: soil | place: USA | collected 2010-05 | depth 0.15 m
GGGGGATGAGGAGTAGCCATGGCCGGTTCCCTCAACAGGGTCATGCTGATCGGAAGGCTCACCCGCGACCCGGAGCTGCGCTACACGCCGAGCGGCACCGCGGTCTGCAACCTGGCCCTCGCCACCAATCGCTACGGGACCGACCCGAGCGGTGAGCGGAAGGAGTACACCGACTACCACGACGTCGTGGTGTGGAACCAGGGCAACCGCAAGCTCGCCGAGCTCTGCAGCCAGTACCTCCAGAAGGGCCGCCTGGTCTACGTGGAGGGCCGCATGCAGACGCGCTCCTGGGACGACGCCCAGTCCGGTCAGAAGCGCTATAAGACAGAGGTCAACGCCAACGACGTCCAGTTCCTCGACAGCCGCCAGGATGGAGGCGCCCCCGCAGAGAGCGCCCCGAGCGCGGCCCCTGCCGGCGCCACCGCTGAGGTGGCCGGCGACATCGACCCCGACGACATCCCCTTCTGAGGTCTGACAGATTCCCATGCCTGATTTCGACCGCCGCCGCCGCAAGGTGTGCAGCTTCTGCCTGGAGCACCAGGACGTCATCGACTACAAGGAGGTCGCCCGCCTGCGGCGCTACCTCTCCGATCGGGGCAAGATCCTCCCCCGCCGGATGACGGGGGTCTGCTCCCGCCATCAGCGCCGGCTCACGGTCGCCCTGAAGCGGGCCCGGCACATAGCGCTCCTGCCCTACACCGCGGATCTCCGCTGACCCAGCGCCGGCCCGGCGAGCCGTAGCGGCGAGGCCGGCACCGGATCCCCCCACCGCGGAAGGCGTGACCTATACTCCGGCCAAGGTCACGTACCCATGCGCCGGGCTCGTCTTCTCCACGTCCTTGCCAGCGCCCCGGTCGCCGTCCTCCTGACGGTCGCTCCAGCGCTGTCGGCGGCTGCCGTCGGCGCCGCCAGCATCCCGCCCCCGTACGTCGTCGCCATCGACCCCGGCCACGGGGGCAACGACCCGGGGGCGCTCGGGCTGGACGGCCTGGTCGAGAAGGACCTCACCCTTGACGTCTCGAACCTGCTGGCTGCGCTGCTGCGCGCCGACGGGGTCACGGTGGTGATGACCAGGACGACCGATGCCAGCGTGAGCATGCAGCAGCGGTCGGACATCGCCAACGCGGCCGGCGCCGATGTCTTCCTCCCCATCTACTTCAACTCCTGGACCACGCCCATCCCAGACGGTTCCGTCGTCCTCTATGCCTACGCCCGGGACATCCCGTTCGCCACCGACATCAGCCAGGCCGTGACGAACTACATCAGCCCCGACGGCGACAATGACGGCGGGATCGTGCTGCGCAACGACTGGTGGCTGCAGCCGACCATGCCCACGGCGACGGTCGAGAGCCTCTTCATCAGCAACCCCCACGACGCTGCCCTGCTCACCAAGGCGAGCTTCCGTCAGGGTCTCGCCGAGGCGCTCCGGAACGGCATCGAGACCTACCTTCCCGGGATACTCCAGCGCCAGCAAGAGGTGCGGGCCGCCACCCCGGCCAAGCTCCTGCCCGCGAGCGGCCCGCTGGCGGCTTCTCGCACGACCCATGCGACGACCTCCGCCAGCGGTGAGAGAACGCCCGCAGCCACGGCGACGCCGGCGACGAGCGGTGGCACCCCCGCGGTGCTACGGGTCTTCGAGGTGCTGGTGCTCATGGCGGCGGTCCTGCTCGCCATCCGCCACCGGCGCCGCCTGATCGGCCTGGCCGGCTCCGGCTTCGCCCGCGTCTCGACGTGGGCCCGCGACAGCGGCCTCCACCACCGGACCCTGCAGCGGCGACGGCGGCTGACCCGCGAGCGCGGCCTCACCGCGGCGGGCGGCGGCACACGCGGCCGCACCGCGTACGACGATCTCTTCTCGGAGAGCCGGGGCGTCTGGGATCGGGCCCTGCCGACCGGGCATGGTGCGGTGCCGGAGGATCTGCTCTCAGCGTCCTTCGAGGTGCGCGGTCGGCCCGTGAAGCCCGCCCGCCACCCGTCCCTGGACGAGCTCCCGCTCTGAGTTCGGGGCTGCGCCCCTGCTCTCCGGCTCGGTCTCTCTGAGGGCCTCCGGCCCTTCGGCTGGTCAAAGGGCGATTGGTACACTCAGGGTCAGCGCCCGCCCGTGCCCATGAGGAGTGCCATGGCCCTCGAGCAGCAGCTACGCGTACCCGGTCCGACCCCCCTCCCCGAGCGCGTGGTGCGCTCCCAGTCGCGGCCCATGATCAATCATCGGGGCCCTGAGTTCGCGGCGCTGATGGCGGACGTCTGCGGAGGCATCCAGGAGGTCCTGCGCACCCGCAACGACGTGCTCCTCTTCCCCTCCAGCGGAACGGGCGGCCTCGAGGCCGCCGTCGCCAACCTGCTGAGCCCCGGTGAGAAGGCGCTCTTCTGCTCGGTCGGCTCGTTCGGCGATCGCTGGGCCGACATCGCGACCGCCTATGGGGTCGACGTGGTCCGGCTCAAGATGCCCGAGGGAGAGGCGATCGACCCCGAGGATGTCGAGCGTCTCCTCGCCGAGAACCCTTCCATCGAGAAGGTCTTCGTGACCCACAACGAGACCTCGACCGGGGTCACCAACGACATGCCGCCGATCGCGGCGGTGGTCAAGGGCCGGGGCAAGCTGATCGCGGTGGACTCGGTGAGCGGCGCGAGCTGCCTCCCGCTCGACACCGACGGGCTCGGGCTGGACGTGGTCGTCACCGGCTCGCAGAAGGGCTGGATGGCACCTCCGGGCCTCGCCATGATCGCGGTCTCGAAGGACGCCTACGCCGCCGCGGAGCGCGCCAAGCTGCCCCGTTGGTACTTCGACTTCGCCCGCGAGAAGAAGTTCCAGGAGCGCAACCAGACATACACCACCCCCCCGATCAGCGTCATGTACGCGGTCCAGGAGGGGCTCCGGATGATCCTCGAGGAGGGCGTCGAGAACGTCTGGGCGCGCCACACCCTGGTCGGCTCGATGATCCGCGACGGAGTGGAGGCCGCGGGGCTGCGCCTCTTTGCCGCCGAGCCGTATCGCAGCAACACCGTGACCCCGATCCACAACCCGGCGGGAACCGCGGAGGAGCTCTCGAAGCTGCTCACCCTTCTGCGCACCAAGCACGGGCTGGTGCTCGCCGGTGGGCAGGGCGATCTCAAGGGCAAGATCTTCCGGATCGGCCACCTCGGCGCCATCCACGTCGGTGACGTCTACATGATCCTCGCCTCCCTGGAGCTGGCCCTCAGCGAGCTGGGGCTGCTCAGCCGGGTAGGCCTGATGGTGCCCGCCGCCCAGGTGATTGCCCGCGAGGGGGTCGCGACCGCCGAGCCGGCGGGAGTGCACTGATGTCCGTCGCAGCCACGACGGGGGTCGCCACCGTCCGCATCCTGGTCGCCGACCCCATCGCCGCCGATGGGGTGGAGCGGCTTCGGGCCGCCGGCGAGGTCGTGGTCGCGACCGGGCTCTCCCCGGAGGAATTGAAGACAAGGATCGCCGACGTCGACGCGCTGGTGGTCCGCAGCGAGACCAAGGTGACCGCCGAGGTGTTCGACGCGGCTCCGCGGCTCCGGGTCGTCGGACGAGCCGGGGTCGGGGTGGACAACATCGATCTCGAGGCCGCGACGCGGCACGGCGTGCTGGTCCTGAACGCTCCCACCGGCAACACCATCGCGGCGGCGGAGCACACCGTCGGGATGATGTTCGCGTTGGCTCGCAACATCTCGCGGGCTGACGCGTCGATGCATGCAGGACGGTGGGACCGCAAGGCCTTCATGGGGACGGAGCTTCGGGAAAAGACCCTGGGGCTGCTCGGGCTCGGCAAGATCGGATTCGAGGTGGCGCGGATCGCCTCCCAGGGGCTCAAGATGCGGGTCATCGCGGACGACCCGCTGGTGACCGCGGAGCGGGCCGAGCAGGCGGGCGCCGAGCTGGTCGACTTCGAGACCCTCCTGACTCAGTCCGATTTCCTGACCGTCCACGTCCCCCTCAACGACAAGACGCGCGGCGTCATCGGGGCGGCCGAGCTGGCCCGGATGAAGAAGGGTGCCCGGCTGATCAACGTCGCCCGCGGCGGCATCATCGACGAGCAGGCCCTCGCCGACGCCGTCCGCGAGGGACACATCGGTGGCGCTGCCATCGACGTCTTCACCAAGGAGCCGGCGCCCCCCGAGAATCCGCTCCTGTCGGTGCCCGAGCTGGTGCTCACCCCCCACCTCGGCGCCAGCACCACCGAGGCCCAGGTCAACGTCGCGACCGACGTCGCCGACCAGATCGTTCAGTACCTGGGTGGGGTCGGCCCGCGCTACGCCGTTAACCTGCCGTCCATCCAGCCCGAGGAGATGGCACGCCTCCGTCCCTACCTCGTTCTCGCCGAGAAGATGGGGTCGCTGGCGGCCCAGCTCGCCGGAGAGAAGATCAGCCGGGTGGTCTGCAGCTACGCCGGGGAGCTGAGCAAGGTCGAGCCGAGCCCACTGACGGCCGAGGTGTTGCGCGGGCTCTTCAGCCATTTCACAGAGACCCGGGTCAACGCCATCAACGCCAAGCTGGTCGCCAAGGACCATGGCGTCGCCGTGGAGGAGCGCACCACCACCCGCGACCTCGACCACGCCGATGCCCTGCTGGTGGAGGTCATCGGCGGGACCCGGCTGACCCTGGTGGGCACGCAGTTCGAAGGCCAGCCTCGGATCACCCGGATCAACGACTTCCGGGTCGACATGGATCCCACCGGTCTCTTCCTGGTGGTCCAGCACAACGACCGACCCGGGGTCGTCGCCAAGGTGTCCGGACTTCTGGCCAGCAATGACATCAACATCGCGGGCATCGAGCTGGGCCGCGACCGCCCGCGGGGGCGTGCGGTGATGCTGATCCAGGTCGACGACCCGGTGGGCCCGGAGCTGCAGCTCGCCCTCCAAGCCGTGGCCGACCTGGAGTCGCTGCGGGTCGTCACCCTGTAGCAGGCGGCTAGTTGGCCTGTCTGCATCCCCTCCGGGGGGTCCGGTACAACCCCGAGCACATCCGGGTGGGTGGCGCCCTGGCGCCGCCCTACGACGTGATCAGCCCGGCGCAGCGAGAGGAGCTGTACGGCCGTGACCTGCGCAACGTGGTGCGCATCGACTTCGGGCGGCCCTACCCCGACGACGTGGCCGGCCGGAGTGACGTCTACACCCGGGCGACGGCGCATCTCCAGAGCTGGCTCGAGCTGGGCATCCTGGTCCGGGACGAGCAGCCGGGGCTCTACCTGGTCGCCCACGAGTTCGTGGCCCCCGACGGCACCTCCCAGCGCCGCCTCGGTCTGGTGGGCAGGGTGCCGGCGCTTCCCTGGGAGCGCTCCGAGGTGCGCCCCCATGAGTTGACCCTGCGCGGGCCCAAGGAGGACCGCCTCGCACTGTTGCGCGCCACGCGCGCCCAGACATCCCCGGTCTGGCTGCTCTGGGACCGCGCGCCGGGGCTGGGCGCCAGGCTCGCGGAGATCGCTGAGGGGCAGGCCCTCCTGGGAGGGCGTTTCGATGGTGAGGTGGGTTCGGAGAAGGTGCTGGTCTGGCAGGTGAGCGACGGGGCGGTCCTCGCCGAAGTCGGCGCGCTGCTCGCCCCGGCCACCCTCTACATCGCCGATGGCCACCACCGTTTCGAGACCATGGCGGCATACGCGGCCGAGAGGCGGGACGCCGGAGACGCCGACGACGCCGACAGCCAGTTTGCCCTCGTCTACGCGAGCGACGCCGACGACACCGCCCTGGTCGTCCTCCCCATCCACCGCATGGTGCGCCCGCGCCCCGGGCTGCCGATCAGCCGCGAGGATCTGCTGGCCCGGCTGGGCGGCGCCTGGGAGCTGGAGCCGGTGGCAGACCCTGTCGCGTCGCTCGCCCGGCTGGGGGAGAGGAGGGCGGCCGAGCACGCCTATGTGCTGGTGGCGCCGGATGGGTGCGCGGTGCTCCGCCGGCCCCGCCGCGACGCGGGCTCCCGACGCGACGCCCTCGACGTCTCCGCCCTCCAGGCGGAGGTGATCGGTGCCTGCGGGATCGGCGAGTCGGAACTGCAGGAGAGCGCACTCGACTACACCCGCAACCCGGCCGAGGCCGTCGAGGCGGTGCGGGACGGACGGGCGGGACTGGCATTCCTCGTCTCACCCTGCACCAGCCAGGAGGTGATGGCGGTGGCCGACGCCCGCGAGAACATGCCCCAGAAGTCGACCTACTTCTACCCCAAGGTCCCCACCGGGCTGGTCATCTCCCCTCTCTGAGTACGGGGAGGCTCACGATCGTGAGCACTCCGGCTGAGTATGTGGTCCTATCGGGGCTTTGCTCATGATCATGGGCAACTCGACATGTTATGCGTGAAAACCCATGGTATGCTCACGATCATGAGCAGCCGGGTGACTGACCGTAGAGAACTCGGCCGGCTGGTGCGAGCGCGGCGGCGAGCTCGGAGCCTCACCCAGGCCGATCTGGCAGCGGCTGCGGGCGTCGGCCGTGGGGTTCTCCAGAAGCTCGAGACCGGGCGCGGGGAAGTCACGGTCACCGGGGTCCTGGCGATCCTCTCCGCCCTCTCGCTGGACGTCGACCTTGTCGAGAGGGAGATGCACGCCGGTGGCCGCTGACCGGCTGCTCGTCCTCCTCAGCGGTGAGCCCGTGGGGGTCCTGACGTCGTCCGGAGACGGGCGCGGCACGATCGGGTACCTGCCCGAAGTCGTTGAGCGCTCCGCCGACCTGCCACTCCTCTCGCTGTCGCTTCCGGTGCGGCGTGAGCCCTACAGCGCTCACGAGACGAATCCATTCCTGTCTGGCCTGCTCCCGGAAGGTGCTGTCCGGAGTGCCCTGGCACGCCGCTGGAGGCTGGCTGAGAACGACGTCTTTGGTCTGCTGACGATCGCAGGCCGCGACTGTGCAGGCGCCGTTGCCTTCGTCCCCGAGGAGAAGGTCACGGCCGGGGAAGGGGAGAGCGTCCGCTGGCTTGACGAGTCCGAATTGGAACACCTGCTCGACGAGCTGCCGATCCGACCCTTGGGCGACGAGCCCGAGCAGGGGATACGCATCAGCCTGGCCGGGGCCCAGGAGAAGCTGGTGGTGGTCCTCGGCCAGGATGGCAGGGTCGGGCTGCCCCGCGGCGATACCCCGAGCACGCACATCCTGAAGCCGAGCCCGTCCCTGCGAACTGGGAGCGGCCGACCGGCGTTCCCGGACCTCGTCGTCAATGAGGCCTTCTGCCTCACCCTCGCACGGCGATGCGGGATCGAGGCAGCGGCGCCCGCGCTCCGTCGGGTCGGCACCGAAGAGATCCTCGTCGTGGAGCGCTTCGACCGGCGCACGGAGGGGGGTCGGGTGCTGCGTCTGCATCAGGAGGACGTCTGCCAGGCCCTTGGGATCGACCCTCAGCGGAAGTACCAGGCGGACGGGGGACCGTCCGCAGCCGATGTGATTCGCCTGCTCCGGACCTGCTCCACACGAGCGGGTCAGGATGTCCTTGCGTTCATCGACCGCCTGGTCCTTGCGATCACCATCGGCAACGCCGACGCCCACGCGAAGAACTGCAGCCTCCTCCTGGAGCACGGCACGGTCCGGCTGGCACCCGCCTACGACCTGGTCTGCACAGCGGTGTACCCGGGCATCTCGGGCACTCTGGCGATGGCGATCGGTGACCAGTACCAGGGCGACCAGGTGACGCCCAGGCATTGGGCGCAGCTGCTGGCGGAGTGCGACCTCGACACCATGCCGCTCCGGCGCCGCATGGCTCGACTGGCCGAAGCCCTCGCCCAAGAGGCCGGGCCCGTCGCCCAGGATCTTCGGGATCGAGGCGCCAATGGGGAGATCTTGGATGCCATCGCGGCGACCATCGCGCGTCGCGCCCGGCCGATCATCGCCCTCCCCGACTGGCGCCGAGGTGGCAGAAGGGAATCGGCCGCGGCACCGCACTGAGCACCGGGAGCACGAGGCTCAGCGACGATCGATCAGGGTTGAGGAGGCGATGAGGACGCTCCGGACGGCCTCCAGCGATCGCGGGGCATCCTCCAGATTCGCCAGATGCCGGACTCGGCCGGCGCCGCCGGCGGCCGCTTCGGGGACTCCCCGATGAGCGTGAAGCCGAGCTTGCGGGGCACACCCTCACTGGCGAGGTTGGCCCGGTCGAGGTGGATCTCCACCACCTCGATCCCGGGAAGGGTGAAGGCGGCGGTGGTGAGCGCGGCGGAGGCGGCGCTCGCGTAGCCCCGCCGGGTGTGCGCCACGTGCACCCAGTACCCGATCTCCAGCCCGTCGGGACCGATGCGGCGATGGAGCCCGAAGGAGCCGGCGGCGACCGGACCGAGGAAGAGGCCGTAGATGAGGGCACCTCCCGCGTCCCACTCCTGCTCCCAGCTCGCCAGGATGGATCGGCGCTCCTCCACGCCGGCCGGGGTCGCCCGTGGCATGAATGGCCGCAGGTGCTCGAGACTCTCGTCGATCGCCAGCGACATCGCCTCAGCATCGGCCGGCCGCCACCGGCGGAGAACCAGCCCGCCGCCGAGATCGATCCGCTCCGGCGCCGCCATCAACCCTGCCCGACGAAGTTCGCCACGGCGTCCACGAAGCCCTGCCTCTCCCGGATGAAGAAGAAGAGGTGGCCACCCTTGAAGGTCTGGAGCTGCGACCCGGGGATGCCGCGGTGCAGCTCCTCCGCCAGAGCGAGCGGTGCCGCCCGGTCGCTGCGCCCGTGGAGCACGACCGTGGGCACGCCGAGCTGGTGCAGGCGCGGGCCGGCGTCGTACCCGGTCGAGGCCTCCATCTGGCGGACGAATGCGTAGCGCGGCTGCGGGTACCGGCTCCGGAAGAGCGGCATCCCGGAGAGGATGGGGTAGAGATGCCTCCGCCGCCAGCTCGGGACGACCCGGGCCGAGGTGGAGACCAGGATCAGCCTCTCGACGCGCTCGGGGTGGCCGAGGGCGAGCTCCAGGGCGATGCGGCCCCCCAGGGAGATCCCCAGCACGTCGGCGCGGGTGACACCCGCAGCGTCCAGCACGCCCAGGGTGTCGGCTGCCATCAGCTCGATCGAATACGGCGCATCGGGTTTGTCGGTACGCCCCGCGCCGCGATTGTCGAAAACGATGACCTGCGAGCGAGCGGCGAACAGATCGATGAGGGCGGTGTACTCGGAGAGATCCGACCCCAGGCCGAGGATCAGGAGCAGCGGCCTGCCCTCGCCGTGCACCTCGTAGTGGATGCGGATGCCGTTGGTGTCTGCGGTCGGCATCAGCGCGCGGTCCGCTCTACGCCGGAGGGGGAGGCGGAGGCGGAGGCGGAGGGGGCGGGCCCACCCGGAGCAGGTCGCGCACCGCGACTCGGAGCACGCTGGCAAGCTCCGCCGGATCCACGGCCTTGGTGGCCGGCTGCATCGCGAGGGCTGCGCCCGCGACCACCACGGCCAGTGAGCCGGCCATCCGCACGCGGTCGTCGAGGCTGAGCGCCGGGTCGCGGAGCATCCGCAGAAAGAGCTGCTCGGGCTCCACCTCGGGGTCGCGGTGGTCATGCCGGTGCCCCGCCCCAAGGGCGGCGGCGTTGCGCTGGTACAGCAGGAGTAGCCGGCTGTGGACGGCCAGCTGGTCGATGAGCCAGTCGAGGAATCCGATCCACATCCCGCCGCCTGCGGGGTCCTCGAGGCGGGCCATCGCACTCTTCATCAACTCGTGCACCGGCAGGTGCAGGGTCATGAGGATCTCGTCCTTGGAGCGGAAGTGGTAGTAGAGGGCGGCCTTGGTCACCCCCACCCGCTCGGCGATCTGGCGGAGCGAGGTCTCCTCGTAACCCTGCTCGACGAAGAGGTCGAGGGCGACCGCAAGGATGCGCTCGCGCGTCCCGGGCTGATCGGGCGCAGCTCCGTTGGCCGAGCCGGGGCGGACGAGCACACGGTGACCGCGCCGTCCCCGCGCCGGTGGTTCAGCTCCCTCCACCCGAGGGCCCGGGGGAGCGCCGAAACCCATCTGACCGCCGGCCGTCATGATTTGTTTACTTGACGGCCGGTAAGCTCATCACTTACCATGCGGTTAGTAAGTATAGCCGTCCCGAAGCTGGGCGGCTGACCCCCCAGCTGGCGGCCCCCAGCGGGATGCTTGCATATAGAGCTATCACGATATATCGTTGCCATATCGCCAACCAACCTCGCGTGAAGGTGTCCCCCATGAACGAAACCACAAATGCGGCAGGCCCCACCGGGCCCCGACGGATCCCGGAGGTCTGACGTGCCCAGCAGAGTAATGATCGAGGCGGAGGGGCTGGTCAAGCGGTACGGCGCGACCGTCGCCCTGGCCGGCGTCGACCTCTCCGTCCCGGCGGGTGCGATCCTCGGCGTGCTGGGGCCCAACGGCGCTGGCAAGACCACCGCCATCCGGATCCTCACCACCCTGAGCCATCCCGACGAGGGGCGGGCCTCCGTCGCCGGCTTCGACGTCACGGCCCAGCCTACCGAGGTGCGGCGGCGGATCGGGGTGGCTGCCCAGGCGACCACCCTCGACGAGCTGCTCACCGGCAGGCAGAACCTGGAGATGATCGGCCAGCTGAGCGGGCTCCGGCGCTCCGCGGCGCGGCAGCGGGCCACCGACCTGCTGGAGCGGCTGGAGCTGAGCGACGCCGCCGACCGTCAGACCAAGGGGTATTCCGGCGGTATGCGCCGGCGCCTTGACCTGGCGGCCAGCATGATCATGATGCCGCCCGTCCTCTTCCTGGACGAGCCGACCACCGGGCTCGACCCGGCCAGCCGGCTCGGGGTGTGGGAGGTGATCCGGGGGATGGTCGGGGACGGCTGCACCGTGCTGCTCACCACCCAGTACCTGGACGAGGCCGACCACCTCGCCGACTCGATCGCGGTCTTCGACCACGGCCGGGTCATCGCCAGCGGGACGCCCAGCCAGCTGAAGTCGGAGACCGGGTCGGCGCGGCTCGAGGTGACCCTGAGCGCGCCCCGGCCGGAGGCCGTCCTCGCCCTCCAGCCCCTGCTCGACGGCGAGGCCCACGTCAGCCACGACGGACGGCGTCTCCGCGCCGCCGTCCTCAACCAGGAGGGCATCGCCACCGCCGCGGTCCGGGCCCTCGACCGCGCCGGCATCCTGGTGGACGACGTGCAGGTGCACCAGCCCTCCCTCGACGACGTCTTCCTCGCCCTCACCGGGCGCGAGGCGGCTGAAGAGGACACCGCCAACGAACGGGAGGCCGTGACGGCATGAGCGTCCGCACCATCTCCATCGACGGCGCGCCGCCCGCCTGGTTCGGGCAGCGGCTCCGGGAGATCCTGGTTCTGATCCGGCGCAACCTGATCCACATCCTCCGCGAGCCGATGCAGCTCTCCGACGTGACCCTCCAGCCGATCCTCTTCACGTTCCTCTTCATCTTCGTCTTCGGCTCCGGAATCCCCATCCCGGGAGGCAGCTACACCGACTTCGCCCTGGCGGGGCTGCTCGCCATGAACCTCATCACCTCCTCCAACGGGACGGCGGTGGGACTCAGCACCGACCTCAACACCGGGCTCATCGACCGCTTCCGAGCGCTGCCCATGTGGCGGCCCTCGATCCTCATCGCCCGGTCGGTGACGGACCTCCTCTCGGCGCTGGTCTGCACCACCATCGTCGTCCTCGCCGGTCTCGCGGTCGGCTGGCGGCCGGGCACCGGGGTGCTCTCGGTGGCCGCGGGTCTCGGGATCGCCCTGCTCTTCACCTACGCGATCTGCTGGACCTTCGGCTGTGTCGGGTTGATTGCGAGGAACGTCGAAGCGGCGATGTCGATCGGCTTCATCGTCCTCTTCCCCATGGCCTTCGTCTCCAACGCGATGGTGCCGACCCAGGGGATGCCGGCCTGGCTGCGCGCCATCGCCGACTGGAACCCGGTCAGCTCCGTCACCGCCGCGTGCCGCCAGCTCTTCGGCAACCCCAACCCGTCGGCGCTGATCCAGGACTGGCCGATGCAGCACCCGGTGGCGGCAGCTCTCCTCTGGTCGGCGGCGCTGCTCGCCATCTGCGTCCCGCTGGCGGTCTTCCTCTTCCGGCGCCGCACCTCGGACTGAGGTCCCCGGCGCCCCACCACCGGCACCGGGTCAGCGGTGCCCGCGGCGACCCGGAGGACCGCGGGCACCGCCGACCTGGCAAAGTCGCGACCATGAGTGACACCGCTGCGGCACCCCACATCTCGGCCGTGGTCCTCGACATGGACGGGCTCCTCATCGACACGGAGCCGGCCTGGCGAGCGACCGAGACCGCGGTCTTCGGCGAGCTGGGCCTCCGGCTCAGCGAGGACGAGATGCTGAGCACGATGGGCCGGCGGCCCGTCGAGATGGTGGCCCACTGGCGCCGGATGCGCCCCTGGCCGGGTGCCGAGACGGGAGAACCCAGCGACGCGGCGATCGCGGATCGGGTCATCGACCGGATGGTGGCCCACGTCCGGGCCCGCGGCGAACCGATGGAGGGAGTGGACCGGGCGGTGGCGCTGCTGCGCGGGCTGGGCCTGGGGATCGCCATCGCCTCCTCCTCCTCCCACCGGCTGATCGACGCGGTCTGCGACCGGCTCGGGCTCGAATGGATCGAGATCCGCTGCTCCGCCGACGACGAGCTCCGGGGCAAGCCGGCCGGCGACGTCTACCTCACCGCCGCCCGCCGCCTGGGGCTGAGCCCCGCCGCCTGCCTCGCGATCGAAGACTCCCCCAACGGGGTGCTCGCCGCCCGCGCAGCCGGGATGCGCTGCATCGCCGTCCCCGACCCCCACCTCTCCGGGGACACGCGCTACCGGGAGGCTCAGCTGGTCCTGCGCTCCCTCGACGAGCTCGACGAGGCGGGGCTCCGGTCGCTCGGCCGGCCCAGCCGGAGCGAGAAGGGGTGACTCCGGCGGCCGGGAGGAGGCGCTACGATGCGGCCATGGGACAGCGGGTCAACTTCTACCTGGACGATGACCTGATCGAGGCGCTCAACCAACACACCCAGGTCTCCCCACTGTCTCGGAGCGAGATCGTCGCCATCGCCCTCCGGCGGCTGCTCCGCGATGAGAGGCGGCGTGTCCGCGTCGACGTCCCCGCCACCGAGATGGCCCGCCGGATCGCCGCGGGGGAGCTGCCCTCCCGGCGACTGGACGGGCCCCGGCTCCGCGCGCTGCCCCCTCCCTGGGAGAATTGACGCGCCCCGGGTTTGGCGCACGGCCACCCCGGGTATGAGCTGATCAGGTCCAATCGAGAGTCCCTGTGCCCACCTACGGTTACCACTGCCCCAGCTGCGAGGCCGAGTTTGAGGTCTTCCAGCGGATGACGGACGCCTCCGGCGCCGACTGCCCCCGCTGCGGAACGCCCGGACGGCGAGTCTTCTTCCCGACTGGGATCGTCTTCAAGGGAAGCGGTTTCTACAAGACGGATTCGCGGCGGCCGACAACCGCCACGGTCAACGGCGGGACCCCGGCCGACGGGGCCAAGGCTTCCAGCGATGGCAAGGGCCCGTCCGATGGAAAGGCCGGCGAGAAGGCCGGGGGCGGTGATCGGGCTCCGGCGGGCGGGAAGGCTCCGGCCGCGGAGAGCACGTCGAGCGCCAAGAAGGACAGCCGCGCAACCACAACGGGGAGCGCGGCGCCGTCCTGAGGTCGCCGCCCGCAGCGGCGTTGCTAGCATGGTTCACGTGGACGGCAGGGGCCGTCACCAGCAGGAGACCCACATGGCGCATCCCATCACGATCACGGACGCGAACTTCAAGTCGGAGGTCCTCGAGTCCAAGGTCCCCGTTCTGATCGACTTCTGGGCGTCCTGGTGCTCCCCCTGCAAGATGATCGCCCCGATCGTCGAGGACCTCACTGCCGAGTACGAGGGCCGGGTCAAGGTCGGCAAGGTGGACGTCGACGCCAACCCCGTGACCCCGGGGATGTTCGGGATCATGAGCATCCCGACCCTAATGGTCTTCCAGGACGGCAAGGCGGCCGACCGGATCGTCGGCTACCAGCCCAAGCCGGCTCTCAAGGCACGGCTCGACGCGATCCTGACGCCCACCCGCTGAGCTGACCGCGCGGGGTCCAGCCCGTACGCGGCGCTTGCCAACTTCCGGGCGACTGCGTCAAACTGAGTCCAGTCCGACGAAGGGATGGCATCATCGGGTCAGGGAGGGCCGGAGTGGCTGCGCGTGCGCGCGAGAGGGCGATACTGATGCGCGATGCCCTCGCGTGGCGTGATGTGCGCGTGGTCGTCGCGCTCTTCTGCGCCGCCCAGCTGCTGGACGGCGTCACCACCTATCTCGCCCTCACCTCCCACCGCTTCCAGGAGGAGAACCCGCTCCTGAGCGGGGTCCTGGACACCCACCCCCTGGCGGCGTTCGGGGTCAAGCTGGCCCTGGCGGTGGTGGTCGTGACGGTCCTGCTGACACTCCGGCTGCGCTGGCGGCTCCGACTGGTGGTGATCTCTTTGTTCGCCGTGATCAGCCTGGTCGCCCCGGTGGAGAACCTGCTGCGCCTGACGGGAGTCTCCTGAGCTCCTGCCCGGTGACCGGCCCTCCGGAGATCCCGTTGGCCGGGTCAGCCAGGCTCCAGCTGGGCCAGCACGGCCCCCACCAGAGCGAGCGACCCGCAGACGAGGACGAGCCCTGACCGGCCGGCGCGCCGCCGTGCCT
>OCZT010004236.1_pt1 | contig 14537 bp, 9 predicted proteins | sample 1539031 | NCBI WGS metagenome assembly OCZT01 (sample SAMEA3539308, study PRJEB22396) | soil metagenome | biome: tundra; feature: field; material: soil | place: USA | collected 2010-05 | depth 0.15 m
TTAGCCATGATCGTCGCCATTTATGCCCGAGTAAGCACATTAGACCAGAGCTGCGAAATGCAGCTTCACGAATTGCGCCAGTACGTCACCAAACAAGGCTGGCAAGTCTTTGCTGAGTATGTGGATACAGGATTCAGCGGGGCTGCCGCTAGTCGGCCCCGGCTTGACCAGATGCTCCGCGACGCCCGGCTCCAGAAGTTTGAGGGTGTGCTGGTGTGGAAGTTGGATCGCTGGGCCACAGCGTGGCGCATTGTGTCAAGTCAATCCAGGAGTTGGTCTCCCTGGGCGTCCGCTTCCTAAGTCCAACGGAATCAATCGACACTGGCGCGGATAGCCCGATGTCGAAGTTCCTGATGCACCTGTTCGCCGCCTTCGCCGAGATGGAGCGAGGGATTATTCGGGAGCGCGTTTGTGCCGGGGTACGCGCCGCCAAGGCCTCGGGGAACCCGTCTGGGACGGCCCAGGCGCGTTTTCCGCCGCGATGAAGCCATCACACTGCGGAAACAGGGGATGAGCTGGCGAAACGTCGCCAAAACGCTGAATTTGCCCATGTCCACGGTCATTGACGCCTGTTCGGAAAACCCTCCCAAAGGGGCGGCGGCGATAACGGCGCAAACACAACCCTTTAGCTGCCAAGCGTTTAGCGTTCGGAAAACACCTGTTTTCCGAACGCTAGGCGGCTGAGAAAATCGTGCGGTAAACTCGAAGTGGTCATTTCCCAGGGGGGGGAATGGCGATCGTTGAAGCTTCACGGGCGCGAACACGGCGATTATGGCGAATCGGTCCCTTTTTAAAGGGGCGACAAAATCTCGTACCGCGGAGCAGCGCGAGAACGCGGTAAACTTCGGCTGAAGTTCACTTGGTCCGCGCCTCGGCGTCATGTAAAATCAACTGCTTACTGATTCAGCACGCTGCTATACCGCGTCGCACAGCAAGACTGTATAGTTTTTCGACGCAAGTGTGTTCTCGATTGTCGGCCACGCCTTCTTGTGGACATCAGAGGCCACCCAGTTCTGGCGCATCTCCTCGCTTTGAAAAGTGAGCTGAAACCGGTAGTTCATGCCGGCCGGCGGGGAACCCTGGAGGGCGGACCGTAACTTCACGATCTTCAGGTCGATGTAACCCGGAAATTTAGCGGCCGCGGGTTTGAAGATCGTATGGTAGTTGTGAACCATCTCTTTCTCCTTGGCCGGATCTACCTGCATATCGACATACAGCACGACAGGGTTCTCGGTCTTCTTTTGCGCTCTGGCGGCGCTCACGCCGACGCTCGCGGCCAGCATCGTTTTCAGGTACGATCTTCGTTGCACAGGTTCTCCTTATTGATATAGGGGCTTTTCGCCCGCGACCAGCAGCCTGATACGATAGACGCCGGTAGACGCTGTGATGTAGAGAGTCTTGCCATCGTCGGCCCAGGCGCAATTGGCGGTCATCTCACCTGACTTGATGGCCCCGAGATGCTTCCCATCCGGGGAGAACACCCAGGTGCCGCCGGGGCCGCTGGCGTAGATATTGCCCAGTGAATCCACCTTCATCCCGTCGGGCAATCCGGCTTCGGTTTCGCCTGTCACGTCAAAGAATATTTTTCCGTTGGATACGCTGCCGTCCACGTTGACGTCATACTTCATCCAGACTTTGTGTTTCTCGTCGGAATTCGAGATGTAGAGATACTTCTCATCGGGCGAAAATGCGATGCCGTTTGGCCGCGTGAGGTCTTTGATCACCGCCGTCAATTTCCCATTCGCGTACCGGAACACGCCATTGAACTTCAGCTCCTTCGCCGGATCGTCATCCTGTTTGAGCAGGCCGTAAGGAGGGTCGGTGAAATACAGCGCGCCATCGGATTTGTATACGAGATCATTTGGACTGTTAAATCGTTTGCCCTCGAACTTATCGAGATATGCCGTCTGTTTCAGGTCCCGGTCGAGCCGCGCGATACGCCGGTTCGTGTGCTGGCATAACAGCACGTATCCATCTCGATCCGCAACCATCGCGTTCGGACCGATGAACGACCCCGGAGGTGCGCTGGTTTCGCCCCCCGCCTTTTCGATCAACACCTTGACTTGCCCATCCGGCGTGATCGAGCGAACCACATTGCCCGTCACATCGCTGAACCAGAGATGCCCGTCGCTCCGCCATAACGGCCCTTCCGTGAATTGAAACCCCCCCGCTACTTTTTCAATGACGGCGTCTTTGGAAACAATGGCGTCAAATGCAGGGTCGAGCCGAACGATTGTGCCCACCCCCTTTGGCGCGGTACCCTCCGAGACATCCGATTTCATGGCCGGGGCGCAAGCCGTCAGCGTCGCCGCGGCAAGAGCTAACGCAGCCTTCAGGAGAAAGATACAACGTCTTGGTTCGGTTTGGGTATATAAGTTTGCTGCCATGAAGAGAACTCCCCGCGCGCCCATCAAGCGCGAAATCCTTCGCTCGCGAATCTCACGCCACTAGTCCGGGCCGGCGCGGCACTGGCGTTCGCCGATCATCCATCGTGGCGCGGGCCGCTGCTTTGAGACTCGCGGCCATCAGTTTTTCGTCCCGCGCAAGAAACTGTGAAGTCGGCATCGAGGTGCTGATGGCACCGATGGTTTCGCCAGTCCAGTTAATAATCGGGCATCCGAGACAGCACACGCCGTCAAAGGATTCCTCCCGGTCTACCGCGTAACCCTGCAGGCGTACCTGTGTGAGATGTTTCTCCAGCGTATCCAGGTCGGTAATTGTGCGGCGAGTGTATCGGGCCATGCCCCTTTGCTTGACGGCGCGAGCAGCCGTGCATCGCTCAAGACCGGATATGACACCCTTCCCAAGAGCCGAACTATGCAAAGGTTCCGGCGAGCCCAGACGCCCTTTGGATCGATCCTCCGCGGGGCCGTTGACGTCGGCGATCAGAAAGACGTCCAGTTCCCGCCGGTCAAAAGCGGCGAGATGAGTGGTCGCTCTGAGCTGCTGCGAAAGCTCGACTAACGGCGAGTAAGCTCGCTCGTACAAGTCGTTTCTTTGACAGGCTTCAAGGCCGATCCGGAGTACCTGGACGCCAAGTTGGTATTTCTTCGTTTCGGCGTCCTGATCGACATATCCGGAGGTTCGCAAAGAGGCCAGAATCCGGTGAACATCGCTAGGCAAAAGCGCCGTTCTTCGAGATAAGTCGCTTACTCCAAGCCACTTTCGGGTTCCAAGCTCATCGATGATGCGACATATTTTCGTTACCGTAGTTGCAGATTTCATAAACACCCCTTCCAACCGAGAAACGCAGGCATATGCACAGCCGGCGGCCTCGGGTCTTCAATATCAGTGGAAGAAGTATACTTGATCGTCATCAAAAAGTAAAACACCAGCCTTGTCCAACCCAATTGTTTCCAATACAATGTAAGCCGAATGGCAAAGGAAGGCAGGTTGGAAGCGGCTGGTAGCTCCAGCAGGCGCCTACGAAGGCCACGTAAAGTCGAACCGATCGCCAGAGAAACACTTTGCTCAAAGGATCGCATGGCACCGGCGTTCACTTGGAGGTCCCCTCGCTGGCCCACTCCCTCGGAGCCGCTACGGGCGAGCGAGGACGGCTCATGATGACGCGAGAATGAAAACCACCTTGGCAATCGAAGGACCCTGATCCGAAGTTAATCACATATCTCCAGGCTTCTCAAGTGAGCTTTCAACATATTTGAATGGATTTAAGACTCTTGGGGCTGCGCGCCTGCTGCCGACTGGCGCCGGCTGAGAACGACACCCCTCGAAATCGCCGATCATGAGTTCCATAAAATCTCCTTCGATCGTCGATTAGGGTCGCGGACCGTAGTGCGGCGGAGTCTGGCCAAGCTCGAGGGCTCCAAGATCGGGGGCCCGGCCGGTAAAGCCATCGGTAACATTGGGCAGGTTCACGCCACGATCGATTGCCGCCGAACCTGGCTTGAGTCTGAAATCGAAGTCTTCCGCCTTATAGAGCTTTTGAACATTGGCGAGATCCTGCGCGTCCAGACTCGGCACATTGACGAAGACGTCGTAATTCAGAGCCACACTATGCCGGTCCTGATGGGTCGCCTGGCTATATTCGGCAAGCGTGGCGAATCGGCGCGACACTAATGCGGAGCCGGTGCGGCTGATCAGGGCGCTGTAGTCCACGGGAATGTTCCACGGCGGCGAGTTCCACTGGAACGAATACGCGGCTCCGGGATTGGGACGAAAACCGTTGTAGTCCGAGGAGCTGTAGTTTGTATATGTGTTGACGCTGAAAATCGCCGGAGCGGAGTTCTCTCCCAGCATCAGGTTGTTACGCCAATGCGTGTTCGCCGTTGATCCGGCGTTGGTTTCCGTTAGAATCGTATTGTTGTAGAAGAGGACGCCCGGCGCGCCGTTCGTCATTCTGATCGATCCTCCGGGGGCGTGGTAGGCAATGTTGCGGATCCAGTAGATCGGCCCTCCAATCGCGGGTTGATTACAAAAAGGCTGCGACGCCGAGTTGATCATCATGTTTCGCATGACGCGAACGTTGTGCATGCTTCCGTCGATCTCGAAGGCATTGTCGTGAAAGTTGGTCATGTAATTGTTGTAGTAATCGATGGCCACCGGCCGCCTGTCCCAATATTCCTTCGGCGGGTAGTGCGGGCCATCGATCGCGTGTGACCCGTCCGGATTTCCGTAGGTTTCGATATCGATGCCGTCGTGGAAATTCGCAACATAGTTATAGGCGACTACATGGCCCGGACCGTAGAGCCGGACCGCCGTGTACGATACCAGGAGCGGCGGAAACTTCTGACCCTCCACGCCGTCGAATCTGGCCCAAAAGTTTCCGATCCACCCTAAGAGATGATTCGGGTCGTCCCGGCCGATGAAGTAGTTATCGGCGATATAGAAATCGCTCGAGCCGGAGTAGTTAGTGAACACCCCAAGGTTCACGTTCTCAAAGCGGCACTTCTTAACCGTCAGACCCTTGGATCCCGCGATGAACTGGGTGCCTGCCCAAATCCCTATTTCGCTGTTGCGAATGGTCACGCCTTCAAAGTAATTGTAACTCGCCGCCTTGACATTGAACAGGTTGAAATTGCCGTTGCCGTCAAAGATGACTTCTCCATCGCCGGCGCCCTTGATCACGATAGGCTTGTCGGGTGTGCCGTTCGCGGTCAGATAATACGTCCCCTCCACTGGCGTGGTCGCATTGATGGCGCGATTGCCCGTATAGTATTCGGGATGGTATTGGTAGAGACCGGCGTGTACCAGAATCGTGTCGCCGGATTTGACGCGGGGCCGGCCGGCTGTCACCGTATCGCCGCCACCGCAGTAGTAGTTGTAGGCGCACATGACCGCTTCAAAAGCCGGTTCGATCTTCGTGCCTTTGTAATCGCTCGGATAAACGTGAAACACTCGTCCGCCGGCATAGGGTTTCGGTTCGGCGCGGGTCCGTACGGTCACGATCTTTTCGTTTTGACCGGAGACGCCGTCCGGATCCGACATCACGAACCGGGCTTGATAGGCCGTATCCGATTCCAGATCCAGAATGCTGCCGGCAAACATGTTGGGAGAAACGACGTCAAATACACCCTGATCCTGGTAAATCCGTTCTCCTTGCAAGCGGAGGAGCGGCAGCGCCTGCTTCCACTCGCGATCGCCTTGTTTGCGGTACGACACCGACACTTGTGCGTTGCGATTATCGTCGCCGTCGATCAACCATTCGAAACCGAGGTTGATCAGTGTTGGATGGTCGATGATGAACTCGCCCGGTTTGACTCTATTTTCCGCCGCAGTCGCGGTGTCGCCCAGTAGAAGGAGGACAGCGAAGTAAAACGTCTTCATTATTTCCCTCCCGATGCGAGAGCCGCGGTGATTCCCTCGCCATCCACCACTTTGCAGATTTGGTTGAGCTTGGCGTTGGTGGTCAACTGGTTTGCCGCAGCAGCCAGCGGACGGCGTTGTGCTGTAGCTTGACGTATTCGGGGTTCCAAAGTACTGAGACCATATGGCCGGGAGAGAAGTAACAGACTCGGCCTTTTCCATAATCGTAAGCCCAGCCTCCGGGAGCGGTCGCGCCAAGGTCTTTATAAGTTAGTCCGTCTACATTCTCGGTCTCTAACAGGAGGTACTTGGGATCCTTATCATAAGTCATGTAATGCTGCTCATCGGTGACGACGAAGTCGTGAACACCTTTGGTTATGGGATGGTTCGGATTCTTCACTTTCACTTTGAACGTCCGGATGGGCGGGTGCCCTGCGTATGCGGCGCCGAGCACGTAGCGGAAGTCGGGGTCAGTGAGTCCTACATGGGTGACGTTATGGAGGAACAAAGCCGATCCGCCGCTTTCTACAAACTGGCGGACCGCTTTGCCCTGTTCGGGCTTCATCCAGAACTGGGCCTTTGCCGAGGTGCGCGGCACCGGCGGATCGGACACCAGCGGAGTTTTACCCCCGGCAACCCAGCCGGCGTTCGTACTTTCGTCAGGATAGCCGTCGGGCCAGATCATCCCGTCGCGAAGGATGATCAATAGTTTGTAGCCATGGAGGGTCTCCGCCGTGAGATTCCGGGTTTCATCGCAGAAATCAATATTCACCCCGAGGTCACTCTGAATAGTGCGGTTCAACGCTGTCCGGATATAATCCGAATTATGGTAGCGGTCGCCGATCAGACCGTAAGCGGAGGCCTTTTCGGCGGAACGTGCGGTACGCGGGGCGAGCGCGGCTCCCGCGACCATGGCGATTGCAGAACGGCGAGATATTTTCATAAGCTCCAGTTTCTTATTGATCTATCGCGGCGGCAGCCATGGCCATGAAGATGTTGACCTCATCCGCCAAATCGGCTGCGGGTCCGCCGGTGTTGCGCTGCATGAGAATGGTGCCGACCAGATCCTTGGCGCGGTCCACCCAGACATAAGTGCGGTACACACCGGCTTTCTCGAAAGTGCCGATCGATGTGTAGCGGTACATTCCCAAAGGCTCCCGCACGACTTCATAACCGTAGCCTTGCCCCGTTCCCGGCGCGTAACCAGCCGGAAGATCTCCGGTGTACGAGGTGGTCATGGATTCGGTGGCTGCGGCCGACAGTACACGCTTCCCATTGAGTACGCCCTTGTTCAGCATCATCTGGTTGAAGCGCGCCAAATCGCTCGCGGTGCTGAGGAGGCCCGAATCCGGCGACGAAATCCTGGGCCCGGCGGGCGACGGCCGGTTGAGCGGCTTCAGCTTGCCGTCGGCATATGTGTAAACCGTGGCCACGCGGCCCGCTTTCTCGGAAGGAATCTCGAAGAAGGTATCTTTCATCCCCAGCGGTTCAAAGAACGTTTCGGCCATGAACTGATCGTACGATTTCCCGGACACGACTTCGATGATCTGGCCGAGAACAGCGATGCCGAAGTTGCTATAGTTCCAGGCCGTGCCGGGCTGGAAGAGTAACGTCGCTCTGGAGGCACCGGCGGCTACCATCTCCGTCCGGGAATTAGGCGGAGGTGCTGCGCCTCCCCGGCCTCCGGCTTCCGCCAGGCCCGAGGTGTGGGTCATCAGGTCCAGCACATTGACTGGCCGCAGGGGCATTACCAATTCGCAGTTATGTCCCACGCGCGACCCGCAGGGGTTGACTCTCAGGCCCTTAAACTCCGGCACGAAGTTCTCCACCGGATCAAGCAAGGAAAGGCGGCCGTCGTCGACCAGAGCCATTACGCCGGCGCAGGTGATCGGCTTAGTGACCGACATAAGCCGGAAGATCGAGTCGACCTTCATCAGGGTCTTATGTTCCAGGTCCTGATAACCGACCGCGTCAAGGCTCGCGATGTGTCCATGCCGCATGACCATCGTGACCACGCCGGCGGTCTTTCCTGCGTCGACGAACTCCTGCATGCGCGCGCGAATCCGGGCAAGTTTTTCCGGATTCATGCCGGCCGATGCCGGATCGATCTTGTCCGCGTGGAAGCTACTGTCGGCGGCTGCGAGCGAACAAAAGAAAAACAGAAGGTTTGTGACTTTCATAGGTTCTCAGGAATAGATGGGTGCGAGCACGCGATCGATATACTCTTTTTGTACTTTGGAACTCTCCAGGGGAGAAATTCGTGCGTTATCCAGATCGATCGTGATCCAGCCTTTGTATTTGACACTTTTCAGAATTCGATGCAACGCCGGAAAGTCGATCACGCCGCGGCCAAGTTCGACTACGTTGTCCTGATAACTGGTGAGTCCGCGATAATAGGCGCGAACGTCCTTGTAATGCATATAAATGATCCGGTGCTTGTATTTCTCAAAAAACGGCACCGGATCCCCTCCACCCATCCATATCTGCGCGGTGTCGGGTGCCAGGTTGAAGTATTTCGGGTCGGTCTGATCCATCAACATGTCGATTTGCCGCGGGTTTTCAATCAGGCTGCCCACGTGCGGATGAATGTCCGTCCTGATATTGTACTTCTCCAGCGAAATCCGGCCGATCTCGTTGGCGATTTTGGCGGTATTGGCGATGGCGAGTTTCTCATCTGCGACGTTCGGCCGCGGCGGACCGAAAGTCAGCCGTTCGCTCCCGAATCGCTTCAGATAACCCAGGATCCGGTGGGATTCGGCGATCAGACGATCGTGCTCGGAAGGCACGTTGAACGGGCCGCTCCAGTAGACGGAAGACATCCGCAGGTTCTTGTATTTTGGCAACAGCTGTTCAAGCTCGGCCATGGCCTCGTCGTTCAGAAATTTGGCGGTGAACGGCTCCACGCCGTCGAATCCGGCGGCATCGACGTCGTGCAGGATCTCGGGCCAAGTGGATTTTCCCTTCCAGGTGACCAGACCGAGTCCCCAATATATATTTCGCTCGGCGGCATTTAGCCCCGTGGCCGCGGTGCAGGCATAGACCGTCGCCCGCAGAAACTCTCGGCGCCGCCATTCCCGGTGATTCATGGCATTCTCCTATCTTTTATTTCCGCTCGCGGGTAAGCCGAACGTGATCAGCAACGAGCCCGACGTGATCGCGACGTACTGTTTCCCATCCACCGCATAGGACATGGGCGAACTGCGGATCGCGCTGCCGGTCTGATAGTGCCACAACGGCTTCCCGGTTTTCGCGTCGACAGCGATGAGATAGCCGTCCTTCGAAGCCGCGAAGACCACACCTCCGGCCGTGCCCAGGACCCCCGCGGAAGACGACCCTTCCTGGATGGGAAAATCCCACCGGACGTCGCCGGTAGCGGAATCCAGCGCGCGAATTGCCCCGGGCGCGCCGATCACTTCGTCGTCTCTCGCGCCCGTGCCGGTGTATACAGTTCCCGGATGCGGTTCCCGGGTCTTGCTGGTAAAGGTGGCGCAGGCTTCGCGAACGGCAACATAGAACAGGTTTGTCCGGGGATCGTAAGAAGGAGCGGCAAAGTTCGTGGCCCCGGTGGCATCCGGGCAGACGTAGGTCCCTTCGGGCGTTGTATCCGTGCCCGGAATCACGATCGGATGGCCTTGATCGTCAAGCCCTTTCGCCCAGGTCTGGCGCGCGAAGGCCTTGCCGGCCAGGAACTGTCCGGTCTCCCGGTCGAGCACGTAATAGAACGCGTTGCGGTCGGCGTGAATCAGCATCTTCCGCATCTTGCCGCGAAACATGGCGTCTATCAGCACGGGCGTTTCGCTGGCGTCCCAATCGTGCGTGTCGTGCGGGGTGAATTGGAAATACCACTTGAGGTTGCCGGTCTTCGAATCCAGAGCGAGCACGCTGCACGTATACAAGTTCGCTCCCAGCCGGATGGAGCCGTCATAGTCCGGCGCCGGATTGCCCGTTGCCCAGAAGATCGTGTCGGTGTCCGCATCGTAGGTTCCCGTCATCCAAGTGGGACCGCCGCCGAATTGGGCCGAATTGCCGGACCATGTGGACCGCGCGGGATCTCCCTCTTGCGCGATGCTCCAGTGGCGCCAGAGCTTTTTGCCCGTAGCCGCGTCATAAGCGTCCAGGAAGCCTTGCAGTCCGCACTCGCCGGCGGTCACACCGACAAGGATCTTGCCGTCGATGGCAAGCGGCGCGTGGGTGATGGAGAAACCCTTTTCGTAATCGTCTACCGCTACATCCCAAATCACCGATCCGGTTTTGGCGTCGAGCGAAACCAGGTGAGTATCGAGCGTTGCCATGTACAGTCGGTCGCCCAGAATGGCGAAGCCGCGATTGGTCATCACTGTGCAACGGGCCGCGACCTGCGGCAGCCGACGTGTGTATCGCCAGATCGGCTGGCCAGTGCGCGCATCCAGGGCTGCGGCGTTATTGAGGGGACCGGTCACGAACATCAGTCCGTCGACGACAATCGGTTCCGTTTCGTTGGCTCCCGCGCCCAGTTGAAACGTCCACTTCGATGCGAGGGAGGCCGCATTGGCGGGCGTAATGGAGGTCAGCCCGCTGTAGTGCGTCCCCTGATAGTCACCCCAATAGGTGAGCCAGTTCTGCGGTTCGGCATGCGCGTTTTTGAGCCGCGAGAAAGTGACGTTCAGATCCGCGGCGGGCTTCCATTCCACCGGAGGAAGGCCGACGGTGCCGGGACTCTTTAGAAACGCGAGCACGTTGTCGAGTTGAGCCGGGTTGAGAGTAGGGGCCGGCATCAGCGACTTGTGCGGCCTCTCGATCTTCCGAAGATCCTCTTTCAGGAAGCTGTGCAGCTTCTCCTTTTCGTCCATGATCTGAATCGAGAACGTGTCCTCGGCCTTGATGACCCCGCGAAGAAGCTGGCCGGATGGCAAGGTGACTTCGACCGTCGCATATCCCCGCCGCAGAGACTTGTCCGGACTGAGGATCGCCTCCCTTAGTTCCGGCACCCTCCGCTCGTTGCGGATGGAAGTAAGGTCGGGGCCAAGGCGGCCGCCGCGCCCGGCGAACATGTGGCACCGGCTGCAGTTCGCCGAACCGAAGAAAAGCTCTCGTCCGAGCGCGGCATCCCCCTGGATCTTTTCATCCGGCGGATTGCTCTTCAACGAGTGCAGATAAGCTACAATCGACTCGCCCTCAGTGGTCGTCATGGGGAAAGCCGGCATCTCCGTCCCCGGGATTCCCTGGAGGATGTTCTTGAGAATCGCGTCGTCCGAGCGTCCCCAGCGCCACTGTCCCGTGGTCAGGTCCGGAGCGCGGCCGCCTTTGGCGTTTCCGCCGTGACAGGCCGTACAGGATTTCTGGAATAGTTTCTGACCCGTTGAAAGATCTGCTCCCTCGCCGCGCTGGGCCCTCATCAGCGAAGCCGAGCCTATCAGAACACCATATACCGCGGCACGCATCAACAAACGTCTTCTCCATCGAAGTTCAAAGAACACCGGCTTCTCCCAATCGTGGCGGCTCTCTCAGAAATATAGCTTAGCGGCGACCATTGCCTGTCGCGGGTTACCGGACTGCGTGATGATCGTCCCGAAGCCGGAACTGGTCACACCGCTGATCGGGTTGCCTGCGTTCATATGATTAAGGATGTTCTGCGCCTCGAATCGAAACTGCAGACGGCGCGATTCCCCACCTAGTCTTATTTCTTTCATTAACGCCATGTCCCACTGGCTGAAGCCCGGCCCGAACCAGTTTCCGTAGCTGTATGGCACATTTCCTAACTGAAAACCCTGGGCCAGTGCGAAATTCTGCGGATTCAGGTAAGGCTGAAAATTCGCGGAACCTATCAGCGCGCTGTGCCCATTCATAGTGGACCCGCAAGTGGACGGCCCGGCGCAGTTTTGAACCGGCTGCTGATTGCGGCCTTGGCCGATATTGTACCAGGCGCTACCCAACCCACCCACGCCACCGCTGGGCGTATAAATCTGAATCGGTATGCCTGTCCGGAACGTGGTGGTTCCGGCCAGCCGCCATCCCCCGACGAACTTATCGAGAACCGGCGAGGCGTCTCCGAGAAATTTCTTGCCGTGTCCGAATGGGAGCTCCACCAGGTAATTGAACAGCAATTTCTGGGTAAAGGTGCCTGCGGCCAAGCCGTAAACCGAGCTCAACCCGAGACCCGCCTGCGGCTGAGATTGTTCACCGGTACCTACCGGTTGACCATTGCCGATGCTGCCGGTATCTTCCAGCAACTTGCTGAAGGAGTAATTCGTCAGGAACGAGAAGCCGTTGCCAAAACGGTGCTCCGCGCTCACGTTTACCGCGTTATAGTTCGACAGTCCCCAAGTCGACAATCCAGCGGCTCCGCTCGCGCTGTTGCAATAGCATCCGCCTGACGTCCACACCTCTTCGTATAGAGGGTTGAGCTGGTAGAGCCGACCGAGGGAGATGGTGGCGTTTCCCGTCGGCGTACCGGCGGGAACCTGTCCGTAAAATGGATTGGCTACCTGAGTGTTGAGGGCGCTCCCAAGCGGCGAAAGAATGTTGTATGCGTTGGGCAGAATGTGCTGGCCATCGCCAAGCCATACCGGCAACATCCGGCCAAAGTTGCCGTTGTAATTCACTTCCACCAGCCACGAGTTTTGGTTCGTGCCGAACTCCCTCTGAATGCCGAAGGACACGGTCTGCTCATATCCCGGCTCGATATTGTACGCCGGCGCGTCCAGCCATTGCCCAAAGATTTCTTGGTTCAGGGCGGTCATGTTGGTCGTTGGCGACACGTAGCCGAACCCCCCCGGCATGGGATTGCTGAAGGTCGAAAGATAGGTGAGTCCATTATTTCCAGTGCCGCTCGATATGTGCGCAACGGATCCAAATCCGACGTTCCGATCGGCGGAGTCGATCAACTGATTACCGGTCGTCGTCAGCCAGTTCATCCCATAGGACGCGCGCAGCACCGTGTGCGGAAGAAACTGATACGCGATTCCGGTGTGCGGCGAGAAGTGGTCGGGGTGTGATGCCTGCGAAGCTCCCGTATTGCAACCGGTGGTATTGATCAGACACAGGCGCCCCAGAACGCCGTTGGTCATCCACAAAGGCGTCGGAGTGCTGGACGGGCTCAGGCCGGCCTGCTGCAACACCTGATTCCAGCTCCAGCCCGCGTTGGGAACAATTGCGCCTGAGCCGGCGGCCGACCAGTTATAATTCTGGTCCCAGTAATACTGGCGATTGTATCGCTCGCTGCGCGGGGGTTCGGAGTCCCATCGCACGCCATAGTTCAGGGTGAGTTTCGAACTGACTTTAAAGGAGTCCTCCGCATAGGATCCCCAGTACGTTTGCAGCGAGGCGGGGCCGCCGTATTGGTTCCCCGAGGCCTGACTCACCTCGCCTTGCAGCCAGGAAGCGAAACCGTACCCGCTAAGTCCGGGGTTAAGATATGACTGGGATGACCCGCTCTGCGCGGAACCTGTGCTGAAATTTCCCACGTTCGAGTTGAACGCGCCATAGAGGTTCGTGTAATAGCGGCGATGCTCCAAGCCGAATTTCAGGGTGTGCTTTCCGAGGACCTTGGTTAAGGAGACTATTCCGCTGGGAATGGTTTCGAAGACGTTATCCACGCCGCCGCCGCCCAGCGTCGTGATGTTGCCTCCCGTCGAAAGGCTGGGCGACCGGCCCTGGGTCGTTCCGAGCAGGTTGATCACCAGGGGACTCAACTGGAAATTCGAAGTGTTGGCGGTCACTACCTGCTCGCTGTACGAGGATATCCTCGACAAACCGCCGCGAACTTCCAGAATCATGGTCGGCGAAATCGTCCAGATATGACTGAGGGTCGAAGTCGTGGACGTCCCAAACGCGCGCGTACTTGGCTGGAGCGTCGAAAGCCAACTCGGAGTCAGGTTCTGGAACTCGTCAAGCGTGATCGTGAAGTGAGTACTCTGCTTGGAACTCCAGTTCTGATCGAGACGCCCGGTCCAACGACCGTCACTTGTCGGGTTGCGGGATGTGCCGATATAATTGTTCGCATCGCTCGAACCGGGAAGTGGCGCGGTGTTGGCCGCCGGATAAAAGTTCAGGTACTGCGCTGCCAGGGGGTCGAAACGGGTCAGCGGAACGATATTGCCGGGGAACGGTTGGCGAATCACGTCGCCGCTCGCGGTTGGCGTTCCGGTGGCGGTGTCGTAAACCACCACCGGCGTTCCGTTGCCGATCAGGCTCTTGCTGAAGTTGCCTTGCCGCTCCAGCGCGGTGGGAACGCCGGCAAGTGTCGCATTGCTGCCGGATACGTGCCTGGAGCCTTCATAATTGAAGAAAAAGAAGGTCTTGTCGTGGCCGTTGTAAACCTTTGGAACCGCCACGGGGCCGCCAAACGTGCCGCCGAAAACGTTATCGTGGAATACGCCAATCGGCACTCCATATCGATTTGAGGACCACGTATTTGCATTCAGGTCCTGATTGCGCATGTATTCATAGAGCGACCCGTGGAACTGATTCGTGCCGGAGCGTGTCATCAGCACCACCCCGCCCCCCGATAGGCGTCCGTACTCGGCCGAAAGCCCATTGGTGACAACGTTGAATTCTCCGACAGCTTCCATCGACGGTATTGACGCGGGCACGTTGTGCGCGTAACCGGTGGTGACCGCGGTACCGTCCACGTAGTACTCGGCCTGAGCGGACCGGCCGCCGTTGATCCTGAAATCAGTAGTCTGGCCGGCCTGCTCGGAAGTGCCGTTCACGTTCGCCACCAGCGCCGCGAACGCCAGAACATTCCGATCGTACTCCGGCAGCTGCTGGATTCGCTGGTTATCGATGACCATTCC
>OCZT010004237.1_pt1 | contig 14533 bp, 18 predicted proteins | sample 1539031 | NCBI WGS metagenome assembly OCZT01 (sample SAMEA3539308, study PRJEB22396) | soil metagenome | biome: tundra; feature: field; material: soil | place: USA | collected 2010-05 | depth 0.15 m
AGGGCTCATCAACTCTGACGGCTCTGGCATGATCGACCAGATTCCTTCGACCGCAACCATCTCGCTTTCGGGCGGCGTTGGCGCGCAGGTCGCAAGCATCATCGGTATGAACGTCGCAGTGGCGTTCAGCGATCAGCAAGTGGTATCGTTCTACAGCACAGGTGGTGTGAAGCGCACTAACTCTACGTCTTCGGCAACGATCTCGTACGTTAGCGGCCCCGACAACACCCTGTACTTCAGCACGACCCTTCCCCTCGACGTGGTTGCAACCGACTACGTAGTTGTGAACGGCGCGACGTACGGCACAGGCGCTTCCATCCTCGGCATCAAGGCTTGGGATGTAAACTCCAACGTCGGCACAATCGCTGGCTTGAACCGCGCATCGTATCCTGGACGTTTGTCTACCCCGACCATCAACTTGGCCGGTGCGGCAATCACCCCGGGAATCGCGCAGCGCGCTGAAATCCTTCTGGGACGTGCACTCGGCCCCGATGCAGACAGCATTAAGTCTGGCATCTGGTACGGACCGCCCGAGCAGGCATTCGCGCAGTCGAACTTGATGTACAACGTCCAGATCGTGAACGCTCAGGAAGTAAAGGGCGATAAGACCATGGACATGTCCCGCAAGTTCTTCGCTGACACGTTCGGTGGACGCAAGTACCACAAATCGTGGACCGCAATCAACAACCGCATGGACCTGTTGGTTCTTGACAACTGGTACATCGGTGAGCTGTCTCCCCTGGAGCTGTACGACTTCGGTGGTGGCAACGTCGTGGCTCCTGTGCCCGACATCAGCTCCACCACAGGTACGGCGTCTTACTTGACCTCGCACATGTTCGCGTATAACACTTGCTTCAATTTGGCCAATGCAGCGCCAAGAGCAGGTCTGTTAGCAATATAGCAGCCTTAGTCAGCAATGACTAAGTGAGCATCGAGAGAATTCAGGGAAACACCCGAGAGGGTCAATCCTGAGCCGAGCCTCAGCAATGAGGAAGGTGCAACGACTATCCCGCAAGGGAGTAGGGTCCAAGTGGACTCGAAGCACTCGACACCCGTTAGGGTGATGATATAGTCTGGACTTACAGGTAACTGTAAGAGTTCGAATGGAAACGATTTGAACGAAACACAATCGACATTCAAAATGCTGCCGTGCCCACAGTTTAAGTGGGTGTTACAAATTTGCTGGACTAATTACCCAGCAAGTGTGGGGAGATGCCTCGAACATCTCCCTGCACATCTTTCGAGGAGACTAAAAATGAAATGCACAAAGTGCAGTGTGGATAAACCTCTTACCGAGGAGTTTTTCTATAAGCACAAAAGCACGAAGACTGGATTTCATACACAATGCATTGAGTGTGTGAAAGAAATTCAGAGAGAACTTCGTAAAGACCCTGAAAAGGGAGAAATAGCCAGACTCAGAGCGTCTAAGCACTGGCATGCTAAACCACAGGAAGAGCGCAGCAAGATTTGCAATGAGCGCAGACTTTCTCAAAGATTCAAACGTACCCCAGAGTGGTATGATGAAACCTTAGAAACCCAAAGTGGACACTGCGCCATATGCTCAGTAGAGCCAGGAAAGCGTAGGTTTCACGTCGATCATAATCATGCTTGCTGCCCATGTGTAGGGACTCGATACACTTGTGGGAAATGCGTACGCGGACTGCTGTGTGACGCATGCAACACTTCCCTTGGGTATCTGGAAAGACTCATGGCTGACTTCGAAAACCCCGAGGTGGGCGAAGTGGACCTTAGGAATTCCTTGCGTCCCGACTCATGGACGTACAAAGCGTTGAAGTACCTTAAGTCGTATGAAAGGACTCATAGATGACTCAGATTACCGCAGGGCGAATAGTGTTGTACAGGATTCATGATTATGATTTGCAGGGCAGAACATTCACAACAGGAAATGCTCCCAGAGCGGGAGACATTGTTCCCCTCATTGTTGTCAGAGTATGGGAGAACGAATTCGGAGACCAACCTGGGGTGAACGGTCAGCTTATCCTCGACTGCCCCGAGGGAACCCTTTGGGTTTGCTCTAAAGGGGAAGGCACAGAGAACGGAAAGTGGTTTTGGCCATCTAAGGTGTAAGGAAATACTCCGGCTAACGCCGAGACTCAGGAGACTCAGCATGAACTTTTGGAAAGAATTTGGGGGGGGCACGATAGGCAACAACACCTCGACACTGGCGGTGAAGCCCTATTGGGTACCCCTGGTAGAAAACAACGCTGGACGCATAGCGAGAGACCTAGGGTTTTGTATATGCCCAACCATGAGTGAGGAAGAGGCTCGCCTACTGTACATTGCTTGGCTGGACAAGACAGATTATCCTGCACCGACACAGAAACTTGAAGTCAACTGTGTAGTCGAACCTAGCCCCGAGATGAGCAAGAACTTTACTCGGTCGTACAAACCAACCCCTAGGTTTTACTTTAGTCCCATGGTTTACTCCGAGAAGAAACTCTGGGTTTACAACGTGAGCAGGGTTGATCACCAGTTTGACCATCCGATGCTGGGCAATGTCACGATTCCTGCCAACACGACGCGGAAGCGGTACTCGATGTGGACAAGTTTCCCTGAGTACGTCATGGGAACCAACTACAACTTCGACACGAACGAGATGTACACCTACCCGATCAAGGGCGACTACTTCGTGAATGACCTGATCAACCCCGACTGCATTACCCCAGGGTGGTCTAGCACGTCCGTAGGTAGAGACCTCAGCATCAGGGGTGTCTTCTGGTCCTACAGCAACCCTCCCAAGCCTGCTGAAGTGAACGCAGCCGTGAAGAAGATGAAGGCGCACTACACAGACCTTATGGAGAAGATGGCCGTTCTCTACGAGACCTTTCCAAAAGACAAGCTTGGTAGAGCTGTAGCTGACCTGATTTCCCCCGAGCATCACTCAGCCGCCGAGTACTTAAAGGTCACCACCCCGTGGCACCCGGTGCTGCGAGGCTAACAAGTTCGTTCGATCTCGCTCCAAGCGCTGACGCGAACGTAAAACGCTGGGGTTATGCCAAGACTCTTGGAGAGCTTCAAGGCCGCCCCCAGCGATAAATTTTACCCTTAAACTCAGAATAAGGAGACTCAGAATGGAAACAGGAATTGGAGACAAGCTCGCCCGAGGGTGCCCCACGGCACAGTTCGCAGGCGCAAGCAGCAACATTACGGACTTCGAAAACGACATGATCTACATGACTGTCTCAGAAGTCAATGAGAAGTATGGACTCAGCCAACTGGAGTATGACACCTACCAGCACCAGCGTGAGTTTGGTGAACATCTTCCCGATCTGACCCCTGTGGCTCTTCAGGAGACCCTTGACGTGGGCTTTTCGATCTCAGACCATCGCAAGAACTACCTGTCGGAATCCACGGAGGCTGCCGCAGTTAAGGTTGAAGCACCCAAGAAGTACCCCGAGCCAGCGTACGAGCAGGCGCGCCCGATTCTTGACCGAGTTCTGGTCATGATCGTGGCAGACGACCCTGACACAGAGATTCTGGAAGATGGCTCGACACGCAACAAGAAGTCTGGGCTGATCACATCGGCAAAATATCGTCAGCACTCCAATGTGGGCGTCGTTCTGGCAGCAGGCCAGTACGTAGTGCTCAGTGGCATGCGCTTCAACATGTCCGAATTTGTGGAAGTAGGGGACAAAATCACCTACGGGGATTACAACTCCGAGGTTTTCCCCATGGACAAGAAGAAGGCCGAAGCGATCTGCGATTCCCTCCAAGTGAATTACGTAGAAGACCCCAAGGGTCTCCGCGTTGTGCGCGTGCAGGACATTCGTGTTGTTGAGAAGAAAGCGAAGTCGAATTACGTAACCTATTATCCTCTTGATCTCTCGGGTACAGTGGTTTATCCTGCTCTGCCAAACCTAAACACGGGGATGGTGAAAAATGTCTGATCTCGTTACCCAACCCTACGACAAGTACTGGGATAGCCCGCCTACCCGTCGAGACATGCAGCGCGCGATTAACAAACTCGCGGCGAATGACTCAGAATTGATGGGCATGGCCGATACCTGCGCCCTCCTTGTCAACTTCATTTGCGAAGTAAAACTGAAGGTTAACCGAGAAGAGGTAGAAATCTACGTCGCGGCCAAGAAACTTCAGTTGGACGAAGCCAGAGCCAAGATGAAGGCAGCCTCCGAGAAGGTTCCTGAGCCTATTCCTCCTGCGACAGCCAAGTTGGTCACAGAATGAGTGATCCTACCGATTCTTATCAGCAATACGAATGTCCCACTTGGTTTTCTGAAAAACTCAGAGATATAGGTGGGGAAAACAGATACGGGGATGCGAATTTTATAGTTCGGTGGGGTCAGGGCGGTGAACGAGAGTGCACCATTAGATCAGGTGGACACTGGCACGCCGATACCGAAGCGTCTTTTAAGGGCTACCGTGACATTCTAGTTGCTGGTGGCACACCTTCGTGGATTATCATGCAGTGGGAAGATGCAATTACCTACGGCACGCCTGAATCCTACTACGTGGGCAACTACGACGACGAAACAGGGATGCAAGACCTCGGGGAATACCCGTACTCAGGAAAGTACCGCATGCTGTACAACATGTGCTGGCGCGATATGTCCGAGGGAAAGATGAAGATTGAGGCGATGCCTCTGAACTCCTTCATCCTCGACACCGTGGTGCCAATCATTTTGGAAGCCCGCGACATCTCCTACGAGAAGTCGATGGCGGCAATGAAGGCCATTAAGGAAAAGGAAGACGCAGCAGACGTAAATATGGTTGAGGATGCGATGCGAGACTCTCAGTTGGCCTTCAAAGGGCCAGTCTCCTACGCCCGACAAGGGTGCAGAACATCGATCATCGACAAGAAGGTGGAGCAGATGTCGCGCCACTGGAACAAGATGGTAACGAACGCACGTACGCTAGGTAGGGGACTGAGCACACAGGCAGAAGACTCAGCGTTGACTCAGGATTTCCTACGCAGCAAACTTAAGTAAGACTCAAGGACACAAGGAGACTCAAGGTATGGCTAACATTGGTGCAGAGATTAGACCGAATCAGCAGTTGAGCAACGCGATGACGCGTTCTCATAATCAAGATTTCAACTTCAATGCGAACGAGTATTTGCTCAGCCGCTCGCAGGACTTCTGGGTTTACATTTTCAGTATCTCGGAACGTTCGTACGACATTTACCGTCCTCCGGTTATCAAGCAGATGCTACTGGTCGGCAAGGCTCCAAAAGCGCGCTACGCCCTGTGCGCACGCTTCCCGCACCCCATGAACGTGCCGGACGCCAACGTTGACTCCAGCGAAATCGGGATCAAACAGATGGACGCTCGCAGGTTCTGCCAGGACATTTGTAACCCTGACAATCTGGGTACTGACCAAAATTCGATCCCTGCAGCCATCACCAGTGTTGGAAACAACCTCAATGCTAAGGGTGTGTTCTGGGCAGTCGAGAAAGATTGCACCTTTGCTCCTGAGGATACGGAGAAGATTCGTCCTATTCCTTCTGAGAAGGCCCTGGAAGATGCTAAGAAGCGCATGGAAACCTACTATCGCACGCTGGTGGAAAAAGCCAACACCGTGCACTCCGCTAAGCCTGCTGATCTTCCCGACACGCTGACGCCTGAGCATTTGGCGGCAGCAGAGTACCTGGAAGAGAACTTTGGAATGCAGTTCGCATGGCACCAGAGAATGGCGCGCTTAGAGAACTGTGAACTGTGCGGCGAGAAGTCTAAGGCAGGCGTTGCTTTCCATCGTATGGAAGACGGCGGAATCTGCGTAAAGGACTGGGATCGTGCAGTACGCGCGGGCGCTCGCACTCGTGCGGACGCTTATGACGCCACAGGGGAAGAGAAGTTTGCCCCTCGCGTTCCTAAGAAGGCACCGAAGGTCGAAGAAGAAGAGTAAGACAAGTCGTGGGCTGCCTCAGACAGTCCACGCAAATTTCAGTACCAAGCTTGGCATCCAAAGGAGCCCACCGAAAGGCGGCTCTGAGTCCCGCTGTGTAAGAGGGGCTTCTGAGGGTGCCATGAAATTCAACGCACCCACAGACGAACACTCTGTGGGTGCTGTTCGCATTTCTGGAGAACTGATCCTTCTCCAGCAGTCTTGGCAGGGCGTGCCTAACACACGCTCTGCTGAGCATTCTTGTTAGGAGAAAAGCAATGATAAAGAAATTGCACCAGTACAAGGACCTCACAGGAATGGTCTTTGGTGACCTGACTGTCATAAGTCTCGGGAAAGTAGTAGAAGACAAAAGAAAAGATGGCACAAAGTATAGGCACTGGGTATGCAGGTGCTTATGTGGAAAAACCTCAGAAGTTAGGTCATGCCACCTAGTGTCGGGGCATACCAAAAGTTGTGGATGCTTGCAGACTGTAACCAAAAGAAAAGCAGGTACAGCTTTTAGGCAGCTTCTTTATACCTACAAAAACAACGCAAAAGATAGGGGTTATGCCTGGGAGTTGACGGACGAGCAATTTTTAGAGATTACTCAGTCTCCTTGCCACTACACTGGCAGATTACCATCCAACAAGTTTAAGTCGTCTTTTGAAGAGTATGTCTACAATGGCATAGATAGAAAAGACAACGATGCTGGATACACACTAGACAACTGTCTTCCATGCTGTGCCGAAGTAAACATGATGAAAAAGGACCTTCCTTTGGACAGGTTCCTAGAGCTTTGTAGGAAGGTTGCAGAGAGGTTTCCCAAATGAGTTCACCGACGATAAATCCAGGACAGTCCACTGACGGAGGTTTATATCCGTCACTTTCAGGCATCATGAACTATGTTCGCGCGCTCGTGAACGATAGCCAAGCTGGAATAAATGGAATTCCGGGCGAAGGCCAAATCATGACAAATTCGCCATCTATCTCCCCGTTTGTGCAACCTATGCTCAACGCAAGTATCAGGGAGGTATATCGGGAATTAAGAAACATCGGCGCGCCCACGCTTATCAAAGATTCGGTCATAGTCTCCGGCCTCACTCCCGTATTTGGAGCTAACGGTTTAGGCGTGCCGGATGCTGGTATCCAGGTCTACCTCTCCTACACTGGGTACTTCGATGGGAATACCATCAACAACAACCTTTACCTCCCTAGCGACCTCCTGTATCCCACGGAAGTGTGGGAGAGGCAGAACAGCACCAACAATCCCTTCAGGAAGATGCATCAGCCGCAAGACGGCATGCCTTCCCGATGCCAGTTCCCCGCCTTCGGGCAGTGGGAATGGCGCAACGATAACATCTGGTTTGTAGGCGCGACACAGACGAACGACGTACGCTTGCGCTACTACTGCGCATTGCCCCAGTTCTTCAGCGCCACGCTGGACTTCGAGTCCACCTTCGTACCTGTGCTGGACAGCCTCGACGCCCTGGCGCTCAAGACCGCCGTGAAGTATGCGCGTATGCTAGGAAGTCCTGGGCTCCCCGATCTCATCAATGAGGCTAAGGAGCAGACCTTTCAACTCAAGAACTCCTACACACGCCGCGCGCAGAGCATCGACTACAGTCGTCAAATCTATCAGCACAGCGACGGCGCGACAAGTCAGTTATTCTTTTTGCGGTAAGGAGAGCACATGGCAAAGTTTTACAGAACGGACGGGTGGGTTAAGAGCCCCCTAGGGCAAGCCATAGCAGGAGCCCTTGTCTACGTGTGCAACCAACCTGCGAATACCGCATGGGTTCCCCCTGCGCCTCTCGCCAGCATCTTCTCGGACGTAAACGGCTTGTCCCCTATAGACCACTGTGTGACAGATGGATTTGGACACTATTTTTTCTACATGTTGTCAGGTTTCTACACCGTTGTGGTGGTCAACGGTGGAAATGCTCAACAAGTTTATCCAGACCAGATGGTAGGACTACCCGGCACGGGTTTGTAAGGAGAACACATGAACAATTATTACCGTTCAGACGGTTGGGTGAAAGCTGTACAAGGCCCCGCTATCCCTGGGGCGCAGATTTATGTCTGCCTTCAGCCCGCCAATGTGACCCCTCCGATTACTCCTCCGCGTACGCTGCCCGTTCCCTGGGTTGGCCCCAATCCTCAAGCCTTGATCTACTCGGACGCTGGGGTAACCCCTATCGTGCAGCCGATCATCACGGACGGCTTCGGCCACTATGACTTCTACGCCCTCCCCGGTCTGTATACAGTCGTTGTCATGTTCGGTGGGAAGGTGCAGCAGTTCTACATCGATCAAACCCTGGGGAACGCTGGGTCATCCAACCCGTCTCCTCTGGTGCTCAGCACCAACGGTACCCCCAACTTCAATCAGACCGCCCTGAACTTCGTCCAGGGGTCAGGCATCACTCTCTCCACGGACAACTTCGGTAACATGACGATCACTGGGAGCGGCATCACGTACCCAGGGGACGCCACGAAGTTCCTGAATGGCACAGGCGTATTCAGTACGCCTCCGTTCCCGCCAGCGATGACCAGCACGGTTGGCGGATTGGTGCCTACACCTCCGAATGACGCCACGAAGTTCCTGAATGGTGCAGGAGCGTTCAGTGTGCCCTCAGCATATACCCCTCCTAGTTTTTCCACGGCGGGTAATGGCGGCTTTTGGAGTGCGGGGTTCCCACTGATACCTGCGATTGCTATTGCCAACCAGAACGCAGCGGTTTGCGAGTCCAATAACCAACTATGGATATGGCAGTTTGAAAATCTAATCACCAGAACGATAAGAAAGGTGACTGTATACAGTGCCGACACCGCCAACGGTACAGCAAATTTTGGTATTTACACCGCCTCGGGGTCTTTGGTACTAGACAGTGGTTCCTTTACTAACTATGATCCACCGGGTTTTCAAAGTAATGCCATAACCCCTGTGGTTTTACCTCCAGGTATCTATTACTTTGCTCAGTCTAGTACAAACATTTCGGCGTCTTACCAGGGGATGTCTGCTGGTGTTCCCGGTACTCTCGCCTATACCATGTTGAATCTGAATGCAGTTAGATGCGGGCACGCTACCAACGCATTGTCTGCAGGTTTGTTGCCCGGTACATTAGGAGCACTGACAGCGGTGGACCCAGGTAGCACAGTGATTATGACAGCAGTGCTGTTCGAACCATAAGGAAGGACTCAGTATGAAGGAGAAAATTCTTGCATTTCTAAAGTCAACCTTCAGCGAATCTGATGGTTCAGCCAGTGCAAGCCGAGTGCTCGCAGGGTCCACCGTGGCATCTTGCTTGGTGTGGATTTCATACATCGTCATCCGTACGCACTCTCTGCCTGACTTGGGCGGGGCGTCCTTGTTCGTGACGAGCGGGTTCTCTGGGTACGGCGTCAACAAAATCTCCGTAGCGATGCGTGGCAACGGGGATGTCAAGGTTGTGGATAAGAGCAGCTTGTGAGACGCCTGGAGCGCCACAGGAAACCCCTAGCCCTACCCCCAGTGAGCACCCTGGCCACAATCGTGGTGCCAAGCCGGTACCCAGACATTTTCGAGGGGTGCCGCAGCAATCTAGCCCAGTATGCCCCTAGCGCCCCCAAGCTGCTCGTACGCGACGGGGACTCCCTAGGGGACCCTGAGGGCTGGAAAGTCATCCAGGGGCCGCCAGGGGCCTTCTGCTACGCCAGAAACGTCAATCTAGGCATCCAGGCGTGCTCTGGGGACGTTCTGTTGATGAATGACGACTGCAGGTTCACCCAGGCAGGCACTTTGCACACCCTAGGGAGCCTCCTTATCACCCACCCAGGGGTCGGCATCCTCTCTCCCAACGTGGAAGGGGTCGCAAACGGCGTATTTTGCTCGGGGCAGCCTGTGCAGGAGACCAAGGGTTACCTCAGCTTCGTCTGCGTGCTGATTCGGCGCGCGCTGATCGACAAAATCGGCCTTTTGGACGAGAAGTACACCGGCTACGGCTCGGAGGACGTGGACTACTGCCGCAGGGCGCAGCACGCGGGCTTTACGCTCGCAATTACGTCCCTGGCGACGGTTTCGCACAGGCAGGCCAGCTCTTCTTACTGCCGCGAGCACGCCTTGGAACTTAAGAGGGCGGAATCGGCAAGACTGTACATCGAAAAGTGGGGAAAAGGAACGCCAGGGCATTACGGAGATGAATAATGAGAGAACTCAGACCTCTTAACAGAGTGGAGCGAAGACCCATGCGGGTAGTAGCAGAACCCGTAGAAAAACCCTTATTGGGTCCCCAGTTTGCCCCAGTTCCAGAAAATAGAATGGTCAGTGTCATCATGACCAGCTACAATCGCCCAGTGTTCGTGAAAGAAGCTATTCAGTCGGTACTCGATCAAACGTATGAGGACTTCGAACTGATCGTAGTGGACGACGGGTCATCTCAGGAGACCGTAGCAGCAATCGACAGTTTTGATGACTACAGATTGGTGAAGGTGCTCCTTAAACGAAGAGAACTTGAGGGAGCAAGATATTGCCACTCTATAAACGAAGGTTTGGAGTTTGCCTCTGGAGGGCTGATCAGTTATCTGACAGACGATGACCTGTATCTCCCCAGGCGCTTGGAAGTCATGGTGGACGCCCTAGTAAACGATCCGCAGAAGTGGGTAGTTTACGGCCAGCAGATGGTTCAGTTCCTTGACGCAAATAAGAAGCTGGAGACGGCGTACGTTAGGGAGATGTTCGGGGTCACCCGGGACATGGGCCTGATATCTGGCAACATCGACCACAACAGCTTCATGCACAGAGCAGAATGTCTAAGGTGGCTGGATAGACCTTACTGGCCGACCCACAACTGGGCTGCTGGCGACAAAGAATTCTTGAGCAGGTTGACACAGCGGTGGAATCTACATCCTGTCAGGGTCAATAGGCCGGGTCACCGTCTTGTGGAAATTTTGGATGTTCACCGAGAACACCCCAATGGGGTAGGAATAAATTTGCAGTTGGGCAAGCCACCCATCTACACAGAGGAAGCATGAACACACGAAGACTCAGCAGGAGCAGGCAGGTACAGATTACCCCTCCACCTCCAGCACGCATGCCCGATAGCGTAGTGACATACCTCTCACACCCGGCATTTAGGCCCAGTAGAGAAATCTCCCCGAGCGAACGCAAGCCTGGGACCATACAAGAACTTCAGAGCATGATAGAGGGCAACGTACCTTTCACGTTTGTAAAGCGCGGGGACGGAGAAGACCTCTGTATGCTGGATGGGCAAACAGGCCAGAACTGTGACGGCGCATCATACACACCAGCCCTGGCAGACGGACTTAGGAGAGCATTCTCATTCCTGAGACTCCATGGGGCGTACATCGTCTCCTTTGCTGACTACCCACTGCCCTTCATCACGCTACTGCATCAAAAGGGCAACGATATTCAAGCTCTCAAGGACTTTTACAGAGCTGTCAGAAATTCTCCTCATAGCAAGGTGTACGTTGGCCCCGAGAGAGCCAGAGAAGTGGCCCAGTTGCTGAAGGCCGACTTCGTTTCAGTCCCCATGCCAAATGCTGATGAAAAGTATGACAGCATCCTGGAAGACCTCAAAAGCAAAATAGTAGACGGTGGAATCTACATGTTCAGCGCGGGCTTCTGCGCTAAGATTCTGATAGCCGATGCTCTGTTGTACAATCCTAGAATCACCTGCCTGGACATTGGCAGTTCCTTTGACTCCCTAGTTGTCGGCTCTACGCGGTGGAATACAGCCACGGAGTCCAGCCAATTATCGCAAGAGGAGATGAAAACCCTTTATGCCGATTTCAGATAGGCGACTTTCCAGACACAGAGCGAAGATCGTAGGGGACGTAGAGTTCCCCATGGCAAACGGGTCTCCCGATGGCAATCGCATCATCCAGAGTCTGTGGATTGGATCGCCCCTGTCCTTGATGGAGACCCTGTGCATACGCTCGTACTTGTCGCACGGCCATGAGTTCCACCTGTACACGTACGGGGACGTGGGCAACATCCCCGCAGGCACCACGCTCAGGGACGCCAACGAGATCATGCCGCAGTCCGTGGCAGACAGGTTCAAGTACAAAGCCAACTTCTCGGACTACTTTCGATTTACCATGCTGCTGAAGGGTGGCTGGTACGTGGACATGGACAGCATCTGTCTACGCCCGCTAGACTTCCCCTCGGAGTATGTATTCGGCTCCTGTGGCTGCGACACAATGTACAACCCAGTTAGTGACCTTTCTTCCAGCGTAGGCAAGTTCATCGGCAGCGCTTTCATAAAGGCACCTGACAGCAACGAAATCATGGAGTACTGCAGAGGTTGTGTAGAGAACTGGCTACAGGGTGCAGAGCAGATATACGACGAGCCCATGCGCATCATTCAGAGGGCCATAGCAAAGTTTGGATTCGAAGAGTACGTTCAGGCCCCCATTGTGTTTGACCCCGTGCCTTACCATAAGCTTGTGGATGTTGTCAACCCGGCAACTTCCTGGGACTTGAAGAAGGCATACGTGGTGCACCTCAGCCGCTCTGGATGGCTCGGAGGGTCGGCTGCACACCAGGAGTTGAACGTTGATGGAAAGTACCCAGCAAACTGCCTGTTTGAGCAGTTGAAGAGAATGTACCTGTAAGGAGATTCAGTGAAAATCTACGTGTTAGGCTGCGGCGGTATGCTAGGGGATGCTTTGTACAAGCACTTCTCCCAAGAGCACGATGTGATGGCTACGGACATAAAGTTGACCTCGGAATGGGTGAGCTTCGTGGACGTGAGAGATTATCATGCCATGCACTTTGATGTATCGACGTTCAACCCCGACATCATCATGAATCTGGCAGCCATGACCGACCTCGAAGAGTGTGAGGCATGTGCGGGTAATGCCATCGCCACGAACGCTGGAGGGTCAGCAAACTGCGCGGCGATAGCAACCAAGTTCGGCATCCCATATGTGTACATCAGCACCGCAGGGATTTTCGATGGCAAGAAAGAGTTTTACTCAGATGACGATCAGCCCAACCCCTTGTGCGTGTATGCCAAGTCCAAGTACTGGGGAGAGTTGATCGCTCAGACCGTACCCAAGCACCGGGTGATTCGCCCGGGATGGCAAATGGGTTCCGGCCCCAAGGACAAAAAGCTCATCCAGAAGTTGTGGCAGCAGATCAAGGCGGGGGCCACCGAGCTGAACATGGTCTCGGATAAACTAGGAACGCCCACGTACGTCAAGGACTTTACCCTCGGCATTGACAAGCTTCTGGAGACGAATACCTACGGAACCTTCAACATGACCTGCAAGGGCACCGCCAGTCGGTATGACGTGGCTGTGGAGTTCGTGAGGCTTCTGGGCTTGCAGGACAAGATAAAAATCAACAAGGTGGACTCATCGTTCTGGGCTAAGGAGTATTTCGCTCCCCGACCGCCCAGCGAGAAGTTGTTGACTACACGCCTCGACACGCTTGGCTTGAACGTCATGCGACCGTGGCAAGTGGCGTTGGCAGAATACCTGGAAGAATACTCAGACTATTTCAAGGTGATGTAATGAGCATAACAACCCTGCTTAAAGGTGGGATGGGAAACCAGATGTTTCAGTACGCCATCGGCAGAGCACAAGCCATACGGCTAGGCGTAGACCTTAAACTCAGCACCCAGTACTACGAAGAGTGCCCTAAGGATTCCTTGTGCTACATGCCCTACTGCCTGGATCAATGGGTTGGGGTATGCGCAGAGCGGGTCGGACAAGCGGAAGGCACAGAAGTAAACAGGGATGAAGTTCATTATGATCCCGACATCGACAGCGTGGTAACAGACGGTTGCTGGTTGAACGGCTATTGGCAATCGGAGAAGTATTTCTCGAACATCTCAGGCATCCTACGAGAAGAGTTTGTGCCGTGGAGAACTCCTTCCACTACAGAATTGGCGAGCAGGATAAATTACGAGGGTGACCGAAGCGTTTCCATCAGCATTCGCCGTGGCAACTATGTACCTGTAATGCCAGGACTGGCGATGGAGATGTCCTATTACCTTGCTGGAGTCGAGAGGATCATAGCCGCCGTACCCGATGCGCACTTCTTCATCTTTTCGGACGATGGTGATTGGGTCAAAGAGAACCTGATATTGCCGTACCCCACAACCGTGGCTAGATCGCATGTCTACGACTACCACAAAGGCACAGGATTCGAAGCCGAAGACCTGTGGCTCATGAGCCTGTGCAAACACGCCATTGTAGCCAACAGCACCTTCAGTTGGTGGGGAGCGTGGCTGAACCCCGATAAGGGCATGGTTGTTGCTCCAAAGACTTGGGGTATACAGGCCACACCCCTGGACAATTGGATAACAATATGATATGGGAGCCTAAGCGGGTCACCAACTGGAGAAAAGTAGCATTAGAAATCCTGCGTACGACCCAAGGACGAAGATGCGTGAAGTGCTCTTTCCCAGTAGAAGAAAAAGACGCAATTCTCTACAGGATATGCCGTGGAGAATACATGCTGAAGCATAGGAAATGTGAGAAGACCCGATGAAGACTCTGCTCGCACTAATCAGTTGTCATAGTCGCCCAGGATATGCGAATGCGCAGCGTGAGACGTGGATACCTAAGGTTCCCCAAGGGTTGGACTACAAGTTCTTCCTGGGTCCGTCTGACCGCGCGCCTGGGCCGGACGAGGTGTTCCTGAACTGCAGAGACGAGTACGGCGGTT
>OCZT010004238.1_pt1 | contig 14532 bp, 12 predicted proteins | sample 1539031 | NCBI WGS metagenome assembly OCZT01 (sample SAMEA3539308, study PRJEB22396) | soil metagenome | biome: tundra; feature: field; material: soil | place: USA | collected 2010-05 | depth 0.15 m
ATAAACCTGACCGGTATCTGTCGCCGGGCCGCAGCGATTGCCGACAGGGCGCTGTTTGTGTCACCGAGTATAAGCACGCGGTCAGGTTTATGCTCGGCAAGGGCCTCATCTGCTTTAGTCAGGATATGTGCGACCTGGTCGCCAAAGTTGCTGGATCTGATCCCGAAATGTACATCGGGCTTACGGATCTCGAGGTCGCGTATGAAAACGTCGCTCAAGCTATCGTCATAGTTCTGGCCGGTGTGGACCATGACGTGCTCGGCATGTTGATCCAGTACCTTTAAGATCAGGCTGAGTCTGATGATCTCCGGCCGGGTGCCGAAGATGGTCATTATTTTCATATGATTAATTTGGCGAAAGGAACCGGCTTATCTCTTCGCCCGATGCCAGCAAAAGCTGATGCAGACGCTCACCCGATAGGTTTGCGTCCTTAGAAGAATATTCCTGTTTGAGAGCCGGGGTGAAATCATTTGTTTCGCGGAGTTCCGGTAGCACGGGCAGAATGACATAATAATCTCCGCGTTCGACGGTACGGAAACATTCCTCTTCGCTAACCATGATCTCGTGGACCTTTTCGCCGGGCCTGATACCCGTAAAGACGATCGGCAGGTCGCGCGTTCCCATCAACGCCCGGGCAACATCGACTATCTTTGCCGAGGCGACCTTTGGCACAAACGTCAGTCCGCGTCCATCGCTTCGAATTGCCTCGAAAACGGTATCGACCGCCCGATCAAGGCTCAATAAAAACCTGGTCATCTCGGGCAGTGTGATTGTGATCGATTGGTTCTTACTGATCTGATCAACGAATAGTGGGACGATCGACCCGCGCGAAGCGATCACGTTGCCATATCGAACGCAATTGAATTGCGTCGCTGGGCAATCGCGATTTGCTTCGATCAACACGCGTTCCTGCAACGCTTTGGTCATTCCCATGACGTTGATCGGTTTACAGGCTTTATCGGTCGAGATGCCGATCACTTTTTGGACAGATAGGTTATTTTCGCGGACGGCCCGCACAATGTTGGCAGCTCCCAAGATATTGGTTTGGATCGCCTCTAACGGGAAATATTCGCAGGAAGGGACTTGCTTGAGGGCCGCGGCATTGAAAACGACGTCAGTCTCGCGCATGGCTGCAACCAGCGCCGGGTAATCGCGGACATCGCCGATACGAAAATTAAGGATTTCGTGCGAATGCCGGTAAATAACCTCGTCCGTCGCCGTTGTCTGTTGTAGGAATTCAAGCCGCATGAAATGCTGTTTGGCTTCGTCTCGCGAGAAGACGGTGATCTGTGCCGGCCTTCCCATCTCGCCGGTCAGCAGTCGATTTACAAGCGTCTTGCCTAAGCTTCCGGTGCCTCCGGTAACGAGGACCCTTTTACCTTCTAATTGCTTCATAGTTGAGCGGGGCGAGAAACATTCAAATATTAACACCGGCCTCGGATTTCGCCGAAACACGTCCGCTAGGAGTTTGTCGGGAAAACGCAGTATTGTTTCTTGACTTATCCGAAACCAAAGATCTGAAAAGCTTAGCCCCGTCGTTCACGGCGGGGGTTGTCGTCCGTCTAAAATACGGAAGGGCGTTTTAACGTCCTTATTTCCCAGTGGCTTAAGCCAGATTCGTAAGGAGCGTTAAAACGGGCTGCCGAACTCGTTAGCGAAACCCAACCACGCCCTGAAAGGACGTGGCTAAGCTTCACAAGAACATTTTTCCGAAACACACCTAGTATTGTTCTAATTTGATCCGGCGGCGAACCTAAGCATTTCCCTGTTTGCTTTCTCGTGTTCCGGATCGGACAGCCAATCAACGGCGAACCGGCGTGCGTTGCCGGACATTTGCGTATATTCGTCCTGCTCCATAGCAAGGCATGTATTGATCGCGGCAATCCATCGCGAAGGCTCATCGAGGGACATGTCCCAGCCAATGTCTTTTGCTTCAAGATCGCGCCACGGCGTCCGGTCGCTGATGATCAGCGGACAACCGGCCGCAAGAGCCTCGACAAAGATGTGGCCGAAATTCTCACCCAGTGTCGGCAGAACAAAGAAATGATATTTGGCCAGCGTTTTCGGTACCTCCTGATAAGGAACAGGCCCTTTTGCGTGGACCGTTATATTCTTTGGCAGCTTTTCGATCAGTTCCTCGGTTTCCTTCCAATAATCAGGTTCCTCGCGCGGGCCGTAGATGTCGATCGTCAGCTCGCCGCTAACCTCGCGGAGTTGTTCAAGCAGCCAATTAAAGTTCTTTTTGCGCATAAAACGAGACAAGAACACCAATCTTGCGTCACCCAGGTGCTTCTCAGGCTTGGCAGCCTGATCGTAATTGGGATCGATCATCCTGGGCGGCAGGTTTGGTGCGACAAAGACAGTTTCGATCGCTCCAATGACTCGCTTAAGGTCCGCCGCTTCGTTTTCCGAAGCGGTTTTCCATATTAATTTGTCCAAAAGCTTCAATAATTTAGCTCCTCGTATATAAAGTTTCTTCTTAACACTCTTTATTCCCAGAGCACCGGCCGAAAACTCGCCCTCGGGGGCCAATACGATCGGTACCGGCGGGATCTTTCCAAAGCGTCGCAGCATCAATGTAAAGATCGTCAGCGGGCTAAAGAAACTGTTCACATATATGGCGTTGGGCTTTACCTCGGTGATCAGGCGCTCGAGTTCTGAGCGGCCGATCTTGTCCTCGGCCAGATAGTAAACATCGGCGTTCCCGACCCGGTTCCAATCGCTGATGGTGACCGAATCGTATGGAGCGCGGTTTAACGGACCGTCATGATCGCGCGTGACTATGCGAAACCGGAATTCGTCCGCCAACCGGTCGACCATATTTACGATCGTCCGCATCGCACCGCCGCTTTCGAAGCCGGGCAGGTAATAATCGCAGATGACAAGGATCAGCGGTTTTTCCGTTTGCGTCGTCATTCGCTTTGTGTATGCCAGGAATTGTATGGCGTCGGGTCAGTCACCATGTCGCGAACCATTTGTTCCCAGGGAAGAGGTTCGAAACCGGCATCGGCACGAAATGCGGATGAGTCCAGGCTTCGATCGATCTTGAACTCGCTGTCGGCCTCGATCTCAACCCCGGCTTGATAGTACTCATTAAACAGGGTAAGCAGATCGAATTTGGTGATCGGTTCGCTCGAAAGATGATAAAGCCCGTGCAGGCCAGGATGGTCTTTGATCAGATCGCGGACCACACCGGCTAAGACGATCGTCGGAAAGCCGGAATAAATGGCCGTGGCGTAGCCCTTTACATGTTGCCCGCGATTGCCTAGAAACCATTCGACCAGGCTGTGCGATGTGCCGAGCTCGCGACCTATCAGAGAGGTGCGGAGTGTTAATGCATTCCCCGATCTGACCTCGCCGAGGAACTTGCTTAACCCATATAGATCACGTGCATCGGGCACGTCCGTCTCGGAATAATTTCCACGCGTGCCCGCATAGACACAGTCGGTGCTGATAGTTATCAGGCGAAAGCCATGACTGTCAGACAGTTCCGCGAGCCGGTGCGGAAAGATCGAATTTACCGTCAGTGTTTGTATGACGTCCTTTGAGATGGGGACCTGCTTGATGATTCCGATGGCATTAATTACGCAATCGGGACGGACGCTTTCAATCGTCTTTCGAACAACTTCGGGGTCGGCAACATCGACGCTCTCTATTATCGAATTCTCATCAAATATGCCGTATGGCCGCAGCCTTTCGGCCGTGGACCTGACGGTTCCAAATACATTGAACTCCGGTGCCAGCCCCTGGTACAGCTTATGACCGAACATTCCGGCGACACCGAAGATAAGAATTCTCATAGAAAACCGCTCTTGATTTAAGAGATCAGCCTCGTAGGCGTCAACTTAAGGCTGTAAATGCTCCAAATACAATGCTTACAGTCTGACTGGATCCAGCGGCTTTGCCGCATCGCATTGCGGCGAGGCTTGCCTCGCCGAAAGCCCACCCTAAGATTTGTGCGGCGGCATAGCCGCGGGACAATGGGACGACCATGTACGGCGAGGTAAAATCTCGCCGCCGTGCGAAGCGACACAGCCGCAAAACATATATCGATAACCAGTTTATTCTCAATGGCTTTCCGCCTTAACTTGGCACCTATGAGGGATCAGCCTTTCTCGATCACCTCGCGATAAAGATCAGCGTATTCGTCAGCGATCCGACGCGTGGTAAAACGCTGCACGTTTTCAGTCCCACGCTCTATCAATGACTCGCGATATTTAGCATCGTTGATCAGCTTTTCAATGCCCCGTCTAATATCTTCAGTATCGTACGGATCGACCAGCAATGCTCCTTCACCCGCAACTGCGTTCATCGGGCCCCGATCGCTCGTTATAACAGGTTTTCTCATCGCCTGGGCTTCGATTATCGGTAAACCAAAGCCTTCGTAAAGCGAGCAAAGCGTTACGATATCGGCCCTACGATATTCCTCGACAACCGAACTGTCATCGATCCCGTTCAGATTTTCGAAACTGGTACCGGCGCCGCGAAGAGCCTCGATGATTCTATCATCCAGATTCCCGATGATCCGTATTTTACAACTTAAACCCATGGTCGCTTCGATCAATCGAAGGACGTTCTTGTTGAATGCGGTGCCGATCTGCAAGATCACGGGACAATCGCTGTTAAATGGCTTTACCGGTTCCGCTGAGAAGCCGTCGAAAACTGGATGCTCGATCAGCCTTATCTTTGTCTCATCGATCCCCGTAAGCTCAACAATTTCTTGTTTCGTTACAACGGACGCAGTGGTGATGGTGCCGGCACGCTTTGCCGGCAGGTCGAGAAAAAGCTTCTTTAATACCCAACGTCGAAATCCTTTTCGTCTATGCAAAAAAACCACGTCCTGAATTGTCAGGATCGTCTGATTTCGCGGCAGCCGAAGAGCAATGTAATGGATCTCGCCGGTTATGTGATAGACGTCAGCCTCGGGAAACCGGGAAAACAAGAGGTTCCTGAAGATGTCCGAAAGACTATTGCCGTATGACACCTGGCAAAAGGCAACATCAAATTCATCAAGCGGTAGATCTTTGGCGACCTGTCTGTAGATCCTTTCTATACTGAAGGCATCGACGCGTTTTCGCTCGACATAGAGTAGACGTTTTTTCATCAGGGAAGCCTTCGGTTACGACGCCGCGTGTTGAATGTAATGGTCCGAGGACATGTATTCGGCGATCATGTCGCGTGTGATGCTTGTCGTTCCGACAGAGCCGACGACCAGCCCGGCGGCGACGTTGGCGAGTTTTGCGGCTTCGAGAAAGCTTTGCCCGGCCGCCGCGGCGGCCGCAAATGTCGCGATGACCGTATCGCCGGCTCCGGTCACATCAAACACTTCGCGGGCCAACGAATCGAAGTGAGTTACGTCGCCTCCGCGGCAAAAAAGCGTCATCCCGTGTTCGCCCTCGGTAATAAGCAAGGCGTCGAGATCGAGCTCGCCTAAAAGCATTTCACCCGCGCGGTAAACAACATCTTTGCCATTTGGATCGATACGGCATGCGTCGGCCGCCTCGCGTTTATTCGGCGTCAACACGCTCGCACCGCGATAGCGGTTGAAATCCCTTCCTTTCGGATCGACAAGGACCATCGCACCGATCTCGCGGGTCTTTTCGATAAGCGATCCCAATAGATGATCTGTCAATAAACCTTTCGCGTAGTCCGAGATAACAACGGCGCCTACGTTCGGAAGGTGATCAACGACCTTTGACAGCACGCTGGCCGCGTCCGCGTCCGTTATCGGCGAACTTGTTTCGTTATCGATGCGAACTACGTGTTGTTGATGAGCGACGATACGTGTTTTGATGGTCGTCCGCCGATCGGCGATCGCTGTCAGGAAATGTTCATCCAGACCGCATTGGGCGAGCACGTCTGGCAGCATCCGCGCCTCGTCGTCATCCCCGGTAATACCAAATAGAAAAGGTTTGGCCCCAAGACCCGCGATGTTTGCCGCCACATTTGCCGCGCCGCCGGCGACAAGACTCATTCGCTCTAAGGTTACGATCGGCACGGGGGCCTCGGGCGAGATCCGCTCGACGCTTCCCCACCAATACCGGTCGAGCATCACATCGCCGATAACCAAAACGTTCGCTGTTGAAAGATCGGGAAGTGTTTCCATTATGATCGTTTGATCGTGCCGTCGGCGAGGGCATTTTCAACCGCCTCGCACCAAATGTGGGCGATGGTGATGTGTGCCTCTTGTATCCGCGAAGTCCTTTCCGACGGAACCATAACAGTCGCGTCGCTCAGCGATGCGAGCTTTGTGCCCTTCGAGCCCGTCATGCCGATCACGCGACAGCCTCGCTTTCGCGCGGTCATTACGGCCGAGATAACATTTCGCGATGTGCCGCTCGTGCTGATTGCGATCAGGCAATCGCCGGTGTTGGCCAGGGCCTCAACCTGCCGGGCAAAAATGCCTTCAAAATCATAGTCGTTTGCCAGAGCGGTCAATGCAGATGTGTCGGTCGTGAGTGCAATTGCCGGCAGCGCCGAGCGTTCCGTCTCATACCTGCCGACAAATTCGGCGGCGATATGCTGAGCGTCGGCCGCGCTCCCGCCGTTGCCGCATAGCAATACCTTATTCCCGGCGGGAAAGGTTTCGATCAACAGCTTGGCGCATCGTTCGATCGAATCTGTGGCCTGGGAAACAGCTTGTAAAACCGAAAGGTGTTCGTTCAATGCCGAGGTGATAGGGGACGCGGTCGGATTTGCTGTTACGTCACCGGTGGAATGCATTTTGTTAACGATCGACGTTGTCGAAAACCCGTCCTTAAATGGTATCGAGACCACGCGGCCGCCATTCTTCTCAACAAAGTCGGCACCGATTATCTCATCGGTCCGCCAGTCGCCGCCTTTGACGAGAATGTCCGGCTTTATCTCCCTGATTATCCGCTCCGGCGTGGGTTCGTCAAAGATCACCACCTCGTCAACCGATTCGAGTCCGAGCAGGACCGCCTTTCGAGCTTCCTGGTCCTGCAGCGGCCGGCCCTCGCCCTTTATTGAACGCACGGAACTATCGCTATTGATGCCGACAACGAGCTTGGTCCCGAGCGATCTTGCTTTTTCAAGCAGTTCGATATGCCCCGGATGAAGAATATCGAAACAGCCGTTGGTAAAGACGATCATGTGTTAAATCGGCGGTGCGGCGACCGGCAGGCGTTTATCGAAAGCCTTTGCCAGGAAACATACAAGCACGAGTCCGACGGCCGCGGTGAACCCGACTTTAAAGAAGAACGGTACGATCGTCCCATAAAAGCCCTCATAGGACACCGACGTAAGAAGCATAAAATAAAACGTCATCCGCCAAATATTCGGCGTCTGGTCTTCGACAAGGGCCCGGTATATAAACCGCAGGATGATCCCAAGTATCAGCATTCCGATCGGGACGCCGATAATGCCGTAGTTTCTCAGGAGGTCGCCCATCGGCGTGATTGCAAACGACGTCTCGCCGAAATTGAAATAGAGATCGCTATACTTTCGCGGATCCGAGGCATACGGCTTGTCCTCCCAGACGACGCGCGGAATGTAGAAGGTGATCGAGTCCTTCCAAATATTGTTGTCGATTCCATAAGCTTCCTCGTATGGTGCCAGCTGTTCGTAATTTGAAACGACGACGGCGAGTGTGCTGACGATATCGATCCTTTCCGTCAGGTTTGAGAAGCCATACTGCAGAAGATCGCTGGTATCGCTTTTTGTGACCTGATCGAGCGTAAGCAGAACATTCTCGGCATATTGATCGAGACTCTGTTGCTCCTCGGAACCTTTTACAATTCGAAACGTCGAACCATATATCATCCCCGCGATCATCAACACGGTCAGTACCGAGCCGGCGACGATAGTATGCTTCAATCTAAAGCGGCGCCCGGCAAGAATATATGCAAGCGCTATAACTGAGAAGATCTGGATAACGCTGCCGCGATTCCCGGCAAACAACGATTTACTGACGGCCGTTCCGACAAGCAGCACGATCATCAGAACATGTACGGCGTTCAGGTTCTTTTGGCGAAAGATAATGTTCCAGAGCAGAAAACTTCCCTGCAGCCAGAACAGTGTCGTCAAAAAAATAATGCCATCATACATGCCGATCTCATCGGTATGTTGGAACCCGAAAACACCAAGAGCAAACGCCAAAATGGTATTGATGATCCCGAGTATCAACAGCAGGATTCCAGGGACGATGTATGCGGAAGGCTGATAATCAGCCGTCGGAAGCCGCTTGGCAACAAATGCCCCCGCATGAACGCCGATGGGTAGATAGTATCCGGCGACAAGCCCGGCGAAACCCAATGCGACGAGGACGATCGTTAACGGCAGGTTGTATTCGGCGTCCTGGATAAAGAAGAGAAACCACGGCTGCGACCACCCACCCGCAAGGAAAATGCCTCCGATAACAAAGGCCGGAAAGAAATAAGACCAGGTCGCAAATACTATCGGATCGGCGAACGTAAATTTTCCGCGGTAATACAATATAACCGAAGGAGTCGCCAGGACTATGGCAAGCCCGGCGATCCACGGTAGCAGGTACAAATACGGGTAAGATTCAAGAGCCCCGTTCGCGACGGCGACCAGGAACAATACAACCACGCAAACAACCGCCATCAGCACCAACCCGACGATCGCCGTCCGGTCCGCCTTAAAACGCGTGGGGGTATTGATGTAATTTACTGCCATTACATGATCAAGGAAGACGACATATAGCTATCACACCATCCGACCACTGGGGAGCAAACCAAACACAAATATCGTTTGCGAGGTTTAGAAACCACCTGTTATGCGGTCGATGTTCTCTCCCAATATCATAAAACAAAAAGTTATCCACTTGTAAGCCGTGTCTTTTGAGCATCAGCGACAACGTCGAGTACGAATAATATGCCACATGATCGGGGTGGACGGGCTCGGCCTTGCCCCATCTGCCGCGCAGCCCGTAGTACAAAAATCGCATACCGCAATAAGCATTTATGGTGGTCAACACAAGGCGTGAATCGGCCCGCATAAAACGTTTTACACCATCAAGGAAGAGTCCCGGGTTATTTAGATGCTCGATCATCTCGCCGGCAAGGATGACGTCAAATGTCTCGTTTAGCTCGAGTTCTTCGAGTCGCTCAAGATCGCCGCGAAAAATATTCGTCGCCTCATGCGACTTAAGGATGTCGATACCGTTTTGATCGGCGTCAATGCCATAAAGCTCTGAGGCGATCTTAGCTAACCTGAAATGAAGGAGCCTCTCATCGGCGATCACTTCCTCGGTATACGGGTAATCGGTGCAGCCGAGATGCAGCACCTTCTTCCCGGTGCAGACCTCGGATATCAGATCAAGCCTTTGTACCACACTAAAATCGCGCATGTCCGCTAGATTCTAGCAAAAGTACGGCAATTGCGTATGTCGGCGGTCTGTATTTGGTTATTAAATTCAGCGCTTCGAACGGCCGACGATCTAGTCACAAAGCAGGTCATCCCATGATCCGGTTAATGTCGCTTTCCTAGCTAGTAAAGTTCCATTTCTACCGATTTAAGTTCCAATGTCACCGATTAAAGCTCCAATGTCACCGATTAAAATTCCAATGTCACCGATTTAAGTTCCAATGTCACCGATTAAAACTCCAATGTCACCGATTAAAACTCCAATGTCACCGATTAAAACTCCAATGTCACCGATTAAAACTCCAATGTCACCGATTAAAACTCCAATGTCACCGATTAAAACTCCAATGTCACCGATTCTTTATCGCGTAGCGATGACTTGAATGTAGCCGTTCGTTTCAACCCGCGGGGACATTCATCCTATCGCGGACGCGATGAAGAGGTGAACATCGCAAATCGATCGCCTTTCCGTATGGTGCGCACGCTCGTTTACACTCGCGTTTCTGCCCGAGGTTCCGCCCGTAAGAGTTCCCTAAACACATCCCGCTCGTCTTCCGTTACAAATCCGGTGAAATAAAGTACTGCGGTGTATATGGCAAGACCCGCGATGCCCGAGACTACCAGGCCAAGCCAGTTCGGACCGATGCCTCCGAGGCAGATCCATTCGATGAGAGCGGCAAGCGCGCAGGCGAGCGGCATTCGAAGCAGCGTGTGACCCCAGAAACGCCAAAAGATACCACCAAGGAAACGGCGCTCGACATAGGCGATGAACGGAAGATACATAAACACGCCTATAAGGCGGCCGGCGGCAACACCTCCGATCTGCCATGTATTCGACAGAATGATCATCAAGGGCACCGATGTCGCCAGCCAAACGAAGGTCAGCAACGCATTCAGCCAAGCGCGCCGAAAAGTCTCTGTCACTTGCCACGCCACCGTTCCCAACGCGAGAATTGAAAAGGTCGAAACATGGATCACAAGAACGATGTAAGAGGCAATGGCGAATTCCCCGGTCATCCATAAGCCGAGAAACGTGCGCCCCAATAGTATCGACGTCACAAGCGCGAATGTAACTATCGTTAGAATGATCTTCGACGCCTTTTGATACACCTGAACCTGCTTTTCGCGCCTTTCGAGGAGTTCATTCAGTACGGGAAACAGAACGAGTACAAGGCTTCCCACAAATGCGTGAAGATAAACGCCAAGCGTCATCGGCACCACATAAAATGTCACGTTCCCAACACCAAAGCGGCGCACGATCCATCCGCGTTCAAACAGCAGCAGAAGGTTGCCGAAGACTTGATACGCGATAATACTTACCGCGTATTTCCATACCGACGAGCGGATCTCACCGCCGATCCGGAACGTGAAACGAAATTCAGGTAACAGCTCCCGGGCGCTTAAGAAAAACAAACATCCAACCAGGAATGTAACGACCAGGTTCCATCCCACCAAAGCGACTACCCCATACCCGGACAAAACGAGAAGAACGCTGCCAATGTTGAGCAGAAAGCCCGCAAAATTCGTTAGCATCACGTATTTATCAAATCGATGTAGTCCCTGGAGTACGAACTGAAACACCTGACTGATCATTAGTGTCACTATCGTTACGCATGCCAGATATACCGCTACGACCGCCGTATCATGTAATTGCGATGGGATCAACAGAATGTTTGAAACGATGTAGTTGGCGATCGCCGCGGCAATTAACGCCCCGCCGCAGCCTGTCACCAAGCTCAGCAAAAAAGTGGCCGAGATCACCTCTGAGATCTTTTGATACTCGCCGCTCGCGCGGTATTCCGAGACGTATTTTGCGGCCGTCTTTCCAATCCCGAATGTGAATGAATAGCCAATAAACCCGATTATGACGGCATATAAACCATATAGCTCGTTACCGAGACCGCGAACGATCATCGGTGTAACGACCAGAGCAAGCATGATCGGAAAGATCCACGAAAGAACACTGTATAAGCTGTTCTTGATAAGTCGCCGTTTTTGGTTTACTGGTTTAGCGCTCATGGGAAAGACACTGGCTGTACGCGTCGATCGCGATACCCGCCGCGACCCTCTCGTCAAAGCTTTGAAGTACGTAAGAGCGGCCGGCGTGGGCAAGTCTATCCCGCAGGGCCTGATCGTTCTTTAATTCAAGGATTCTTTCGGCGAGTGCATCGGCATCGCCGGGCTCGATCAGGATTCCGGTTTCGTGGTCCTTTATCGCCTCGGGGATCGCATAAACCGCCGTCGAAATACTTGGAATGCCCATTGCCATCGCTTCGAGCAATGAGATCGGTAGGCCTTCAACAAAGCTCGGGAGTGCAAACATATCTGCAATGCTAAAAAAACGAAGAATGTCTTGCCGCTTCGAGCCGACAGACGACGATAAGATAAGACGGAATGCATCGCCGAGCCCGTAGCTTTCGATCGCAACGCTATCTTCCGGTGAGGGCACCGTAGGCGACAGCCAAACGAAACGAACGTCAGGAGCTCGCTGCAGAACTGTTTTCGCCGCCTCTAGCAGTACCCAACGACCCTTTCGATCGATAAATTGTCCCACGGACAATACCACAAAAGAGTCGGCACCGATATGGTACTGATCGCGGAGTTCATTTCGATCGGTCGCGAGTTCTCTGGCCAGTTCTATCTCTTCCGGATTGATGGATGTATACGTTACACGGATATTTTTCCAAAAGCTGCGCGGCACCCAATCCCCGATCTTGTTCTTTGTGTCCTGATTTGAGGTAAACAGATGAAAGCGCGGCCATAGCGCGAGATAGGACATGTTCGCTTTCCAAAGAAACTCGCGCCACCTGGAGTGTCGCGGCAGAGCGTTGTGCATAGTAATAAAGACATTAGCCCCCCGCACAAGCAGTGTGGTTATGTAGAACCAGGTTTGCCATGGATTTGCCTCGAGATGCAGCACCGCGCTCCGAAGATCGTAACGCATTAAATGCCTGACACTTACCGCCTCGGAATGAATTCGCCGCCAATGACGCTGCAGTTTTCGGCTGATCGTTGGCGCCGGACCGGCGTCTAAACGCACATCAATTAATTCGTATCGTACTCCGATCTCATTCAGGAAGCCCAAAAGGTCAGGAGCGGACCCGCGAGGTAATATAGCGACTATATCCCAATCGGCACGTGCCGCCTTCATTATGGCAAGCGAATATATTTGCGCACCTCCCCATTCGAGATACGTCCAAAGGAATATTAGTTGGTGTTTCCCTACGCTATTCATCGACGACGGCTGCCGCAAAGGTCTTGCGTAACGGCTCTTCTTTTGCTGCCCAGCTTCCTGTTTCAGGACTGTTGCCGATGGCAGCTCTGATAAGAAACACGATAAAGGCGGTTAGCCCTTTGAGCATTGTTGGCCCTCCATCAAGATCAGCATACAATCGCCGCCGGAGGTTGTGATTTGATCTGAGATCGAGGAAAAGGTCCGAGATCATCCTGCGCCATCCCAATGTGCGTACCCTGGGCGGCGGCGCGTTTGGTTGACAGAATACACGTGCGCGCGGATCTATGAGTAACGTCCAACCGTCTTTTCGAAGCCGCGGGGTAAACTCGGCATCACCAAAATTGGGATATCGCGCCGAATTCATCAATCCGTGGTTTCGAAAAGCCTCAGCCGGAATAAGCACGCAATTGCCGACTATGAGATCGACCTTCCATGAAGATTCGGGAACCGTCCAGACGGTTTGTGAATACCAATGCCGCCATCCGCCGGCCCACGTGTCCCATATTGGTGATACCTGAAACAATCGATGTGGGGTGTTCCACAAAAGCAATAGCGAGCCGATCACCGATCGCGGATGACGCTCGGCAGTCTCCACCATGTATATAAGGAAATCGGCGTCGAATACTTGGTCGTCATTTATCAGGAGGATGTACTTCGGGTTTCGCGTTAACGCACGGCGAATGCCGACGTTTGTCCCTTCGGTGAACCAAAGAGTTCCGTCGGCGACAATAAGTTCGACGTCGGGAAAACACTCGCAGATAGATTCTGAGGTCCCATCCGTTGATCCGTCGTCAACGATGATCACATGTATATTGAGTCCCGTATCGCAGATTCGTGAAAGACTTTGAAGACATTGCAACGTGAGAGATCTGCGATTGTGAACGGGAGCCACGATAGTGACGTTAATCTTATTTGTTTCCGATTGCACGTATATTTATAGCCTGTGCGACATCGTCGTCGGCCCGTCCGATCGCTGAGATCCGTATATGGTCGTGTACCTTTGCTGCGTCGATCTGCCGCCAACAGTCGATCAATGTAATCGGAGTGTCCGGCACAAAATTCTCAATAGCCGTACGATAGCTACTGGACATCAGTGTTAGTACACACACAGGCGAGCTTGCCAAACACTCTTCGACAGATGCTGCATAACTGATCTCATCATCAAATACGGCCTTAACACTCTCCATCGCAAGCGGATCATAAACCGTTACATCGACGTCATTGATAACAAGCTCCTGAATGAGCCTTACTGCCGGCGAAGCCTCAATGACCGATATTTTATCCTTAAACGCCAAGCCGAGCACCGAAACCTTGTTGTCTGGCGTAAGGTGCCGCTCGACTAGTTGGGCCAACTGCCGATTTTGCGACTCGTTAACGGCATCGACGGCCGACAAGAGGGTCGGCTCGATGCCGATTTGCCGCGAAATAGTCATGAAGGCTTTGGTATCACGAGGAAAACATGTTCCGCCGAACGCCAGTCCGCCGCGCAAATAATACGGTGAAATACGCTTGTCCACGCCGATCGCGTTGGTGATGGCATCAACATCGGTGTTGGGTATCTTCTCACAAATATTGGCGATCGTATTAGCAAAGCTGATCTTCATGGTGATGTAAGCGTTAAGACTTACTTTCGCCACCTCAGCTGATATCAATGACATTCGGTGGATCGGTGGATCGTTCAGGCATACCTTGCTGTGCAAGCCGGCAACGATCGCACCGGCCGCTGGCGAGCTCTCGCCAATAATCACCATGTCGGGATTTTTGAAATCGCGGACGATCGTGCCGAGCGCGACAAAATCGGGATCAAAGCACACATCGAAATCCTTCTTATACTTTCTTCCGGAATATTGCTCGATAAGCGGAATAAAAGTCCTTTCTGTTGAACCAGGGACAACGGTAGATCGGAAGAGCACACGTCTGCACTCCAGTCACGCCAATATCTCGTATGC
>OCZT010004239.1_pt1 | contig 14528 bp, 31 predicted proteins | sample 1539031 | NCBI WGS metagenome assembly OCZT01 (sample SAMEA3539308, study PRJEB22396) | soil metagenome | biome: tundra; feature: field; material: soil | place: USA | collected 2010-05 | depth 0.15 m
GGAGGCAGATGCCTTAAGAGCATTACAGGGTGAGTTCGAATCTCACACGCGCTACTAAATAAGAAAAGGAACATCAATCAAAATGCCTATATCATTATCAGATCTACAACCTGGCATTAAGGTCATTGTCCCTTGTTATAGCGATCAAGGATCATACGTTGGTTTTTTTCTTGAAGAATACGAACGATCAAGTTATGATGAGTGTGAGGCAGAGGTTGTCTGCGTTAGTCGTTATACATCTGGTGATGGTATGGGTCCTCCCATTAGATGGGTAACTCTACTTGTATCAGAGGGTCGCGACGGCTGGATAATTAGCCCAATTATTGAAGCTAATGCATCATCTGCATATCATGGGCAACGGGGTTACCGCGTTCCGATAAATAATATTATAGCAATCGCGGGGACTCCTCGTCCAAAGAAAAAGGTTAAGAAGCATAATCCTGTTTCTATCCTCTGTCGTGGTTGCGGTACGAAGTACCCCTGGATTGTGGGCACAAGCAAGCGCGCATATGTTTGTTTGTCTTGTCGGAAGGAATGTCTGTAATGCCTCTATCAGAGTGTCTTCGCCCCGGAGATAGGATTACTGTAGCCGGAAGCGCTGGCGGAACAATCTATGGATTTGCTACCTTCATTAGCTCGGTAGTAGAAACTACATTCGTATGCTATAGCAATTACGTCGATGCCAATGAATATGTGATGGTGCTATATGACCACGGACATGTTTTATCAGACTATATGGATGATGAAAATATCCCTGATGAATATCGTAATATGATAGGGTATCGGATACCGCTCGTAAATGTTAAAGAGCTTATTAGTCAACTCAAACCACGTAAACCCCGCAAGCCAATCTCTGTTGTTTGTAGAGGATGTGGATCAAAGTTCCCTTGGAATAAAGGAACGAGTAAGAGGAATTATGTTTGCCTTCCGTGCAGGATTGATTAGATATGTCAATTAATTTGAGGTCTCTTGTTATTGGAGATAGGGTTGTAGTCCTTACATATCAGAGAAAGATTATTGATTCCAGGCTCTCGGAATACAGAGATCAGTTTTTCTATGGTTCAATAGAGACAACGTTTGTTGGCGTCTCCACGGCTAATGAACCAATCGTTATTAAGACTGTTGATGGATCTGATACTGGATGGAGGCTCGGAAACAATTATCCTTACGCGCCCACTCATTATCTTAATGAAAGATGTTGGCGCATTCCGATAGAGAATATCCTTTCTGTGGTTGGAAGGCGTCAACGCAAACAGAAACCTGTATTTATTACTTGTCGAGCTTGTGGATCAAAGTTCCCTTGGATAGTTGGAACCAGTAAGAGAAGTTATATTTGCCCGCCTTGTCGGCTATAAAAGGAATATTTAATGTTTGATGCTCGAAGTCTTAAGCCCGGTGATAAGATATTTGTTATTGGACTTGGTAGAACCATTATAGATTGGGATCCAAGACCTGATGCTCGAGAAGAGATTGAGACAACTTTTGTTTGTTTTGATGGTATGGGTGATGCATTGGTTCTTAAATCAGATGGTTGGGAGCTATATGAAGGATATAGTTCCGACACACCAGTCCAATTTATTGGAGAGAATGTTTATAACATTCCCCTAACGAATATTATAAAGCGAGTTTTGGATCGCCAAACCAAGAATCGTTTTAAGAAAAAGTTTAAGCTTGTCTGTCGTGGATGCGGATCCAAGGTTCCTTGGAACAAGGTAATAAGTAAGAGGAATTACGTTTGTCTTTTATGCAGGACTGCATGGTTAAAACTTAATATTTAAGCCCGTGTGTCGTGGATGCGGGATCAATTGGTAACGTCTTTTAGACGTTACCTTGTAGGTAACAGATGCTCCTACATTAGATCGGGATACTTACCAAGGTATCCGTCATCTCTGTTAGGCTGATTGATATCAGCCCGGTTCAGTAGCATATAGCTACAAAACAGTTGTTTAACTTTTCTGATAGCGACTGAAACTGTTTTATCCTCGCAAGAGGTGTCTTATGTCTTGATCAGTTAAACTGGTCATAACTCTTATGCTTTACTCTCCGAAAGGTTTCTCGGATAACCACTACATCCTTTCACACTTAAATATAACTACATATTTATAGTTGTAAAGAAAATAAATTAAAAATAATTAACAGAGGCGGCAATTCTTTCAACGGACAAATACGTCTGTTTCCTTGCCGAATAGATTATGAAAGTTAAATGGAATGGCGTGGTTAGGAAGAAGAACTATCTATGCAAACCTTGCAGAGTTATTGAGGTTTAATTATGTATCAGCCTGGAGATCGGGTAATTGTAGTAACCCATAAGGGAAAGATTACATCTGTACAACTAAAAGATATTACCTCTGACTTGGGGGAAGTGGAAGTTTTATATCTTGGCACTGGTAGATTTAGTGTTGATGGATATGTTATTGAGCATCCTGAAGGATGGTCAATTGATGACCAATATAATTGTAAAACTATGAAGTTTGTTCCCGCGCAAGAGCATCTTGGCAAAGGAATAAAAGGATTTTGCATTCCTAAAGAAAATGTTATTAGGTCTGTATCCATCGCTCCACAGAAAGTAATTCGAGCTATTGATGGTGAGAATTGTATAAACTGTTCTGGGTTTTTTATGATGGCAGAAAACAATATGAGGGCTGAAATAGCTTCGACAAAGCTTGAGCACTTCATTTGTTACTCTTGCATATCGACTCTTGGCTGGAAGTGGGGACATCTAATGGGATTGCCCGAGCCGATTAAAGAAGTTAAAGGGAATATAAATGCCGAATGGTTCATTTAAGGTAGGAGATATAGTTCGAGTTCCTCTTGTTCGAGCGAGTTATACAACGGAAGAACCATATTGTTTGGCTAACGGTTATGATTCAAGTGGGCTTTATGTGGGATTTCGCAATCTTGAAATCATATACATTTATGATACTGATGTTTTATTCAAGGCTGATATTGATGTATGGGGATGGAAAGGCATTCATAGACCGGAGCTTGAGCTAAATGCTCATCAGCGTTATTGTTGGTCGTCGATTAGACATTTGACTATGGGTGATGGCAAGTTAAGAAAACTAAAGGTGGCAAAGCCAATTAGCGTTTTATGTCGTGGGTGTGGAGAATTATCCCTATGGATAAAGGGGACTCGAAAGAAGAGTTTCGTCTGCCCTTCTTGCAGGATATTATAGGAAAATTTATGGGTCTTGGTGGATTTGAGATTGGAGATTGGGTATTGGTCCCTGCATATTCTACTGTCAGTGGTCGGCTTAGTCTTCGCCGCTATTCAGATCGTAATGGTGAAGGTAGTACTGATTTTGATAAAACGGTTCTGTGTCAAGTGGCTGGATTTTCTTACTCTGAAGTATTGCTCCATATTCCTCCTGGTGCGGGAGATACGAGTCATTGGACTAACAGCGAGACGAATAGGAATAATTACGGCTGTATTCCTGATGAGAAATATTGGTGGTGTGTAGCTCTATACCTAATTAAGACCGATAAGGTTGGTAAGTTTAAGAAGCGTAGGGTTAAGAAACCCGTTAATATTCTTTGTAGAGGTTGCGGTAAGAGTTTCTTATGGATTGTCGGGACGAGTAAAAGAAGTTTTGCTTGTCCTTCTTGTAGGATATTATGAGTTTTAATGGATTCAAAATTGGAGATTTGGTTAGCATACCGTGTATTCGTTTTGGTGGGGAGATTAATCTATGTAGTAGAACCGGAAATGTCGACTCATATGATGATAAAATACAATTAAGAATTGTTCAATTAGTCTCTGGTGTTGGCGATGCCCGACTCGACTGCGCATTACTTCATTGCGATAAAGATAATATTTATGGATTTACTGGTGATCAGCGTCAAGATTTATTTCTTGATTTCAATAAGAAATATTGGTTTGCAAATATAAATCATATAACTTTGGTATCTTCCAAGCCAATGAAAGTAAAGCCACCAGTTAATATCATTTGCCGTAGCTGTGGAAATAAATCATTATGGATCAAAGGCACGAGCAAACGGAGTTATGTTTGTCCTTCTTGCAGGATAATTTAAGGAGTAACTAATGGAAATCGGAAGCATTGTTAAGGTTCGTTGTAAGCTTGATGGTCGAGTTTTTAAGATAGCGTCAAGGAATGAATCATCTAATAAAGAGTTCAATAAAACTATCCTTGCAAAGGTGGTAGCGAAGGTATCGACTAATAAGTATCTGTTGGAGATTGATCCGTTGAAGTATCAAAATACTTCTGCCGTTAGTTATTATGGCATTCCATACACAATTCGCAATTCTTATTATTCATATTCTCACAGAATGAGATACTGTTCCAGCAATATTAATAATCTTTCTTTGGCTGTGTTCAAGGAGAAGACTTCTACTTGCCGAGCTTGTGGAACTCAATCTAAATGGGTCGAAGGAAACAAGAAGCATTCTTTTCTTTGTGGTAAATGTCAACCAAAACTTGTTATTGGTATGTGAGCTAATATGGATTTTAGTGTTGGAGATTTAGTATTCGTTCATTACAATCCTATTACAATGAATATTGCTGACCGAATTGCTGACGATGATGGACGATATACAGAACTAATTACAGCTAAAATTGTAGAGATTGGTGTCGCACATGGTGCAGATTATAGTCTTAATATTACATTAGAAATTGACCGAGCTAATGCTCATAAAACAAAAGCATATCATATATCCGAGATTGGTTCCGCCTTATACTGGCGCGTTAATGCCAGTGTTATTGTGCTTGCAAAATCTGCATTGCGCCGCCGGGCAAGGAAAGTTAAACCAATAGTTTGTAGAGCTTGTGGTCAGCCGTCAGTTTGGCTGAAAGGAACTTCCCGTAAGGCTTTTGTATGTCTTCCCTGTAGGACTTTATGCTTATTGTAATTGGTATTCTACCACTACTACTCTGCATAGCTTCAATGCTATCAACCGTGGTTAATGAGGCGCCCTATTACGATTCTAATAGGGCAATGCTATTGCTCGGGGTTCAGCCAATCATAACGGCAATTTATTATCTATGTTTCTTAACGAAATTAATTTTTAGCATTCACTGGTTATCGCTGGCTGCTCCCATCGGCTAACCGAAAGCCCTCTGTTATATGGGGCGGGGAATCCAATAAGGAAATAGTTATGCACGAACCAATTTGGGTATGGATATTACTCGTTGTAACTCTAACAATAGCTTTCCACTTTAGTGGCGAGGGAGATCAAGATGGCGAAAAAGAAGAAGAATAAGACGAAGAAAATCTCTTATACTTTCAAGCAGTTGATTGATGATAAATGCGCAATGACGTTGCGACGTCTTCGTGGTGAGGAAGAGCCTGAACCCATTGTAGAGCCGCAGCTTGCTGCTATGATTGATAGCGAATCCGTACTGATTAATAGTGACTCTATTTCATATGAGGATATGGAGAGCGAACTCAAGCAATTCTGGGAAAGTGCAATGTATGGATAATATCTATATGCTTGAGCGGGCTGATGGACAGCTTGTTATTGCTGGCGCCTTTTCTTCTGGTATGAAGGCGATTGAATACCTTGTTGCCTATAATAAGGTCACGAGGTTTGATTGCAGGGCAAAGTCAATCCGCAAGCTTCCAATTGATCCGAAGCCGGTGAGTTCTATTAGGACCCTATGAGGATTTGTTTATGAGACTTGTCAATATACTTCTACTGATTGGGATGCTTATTCTCGCAACTCTTTCTGGGTTCGCACATAATCTTCACGAAGATTATATGAAGAAGATTAAGAAGCAATAATGGAAGTTATAAATAGCTTTCTGCTATTAGTTATAGTGATCGTTCTTATCGTTGGGTTTGCTTCAGTGTATAATCTGTTAAGGCATATCCTTGAGGAGTTTCATAAAGAATATTAAATGTATCGAGTATTCAATTCAACTGGCTGTGAAGTATCTGCTCACAAGTTATTTTTAGATGCTTGGTTAGAGGCTATATTTTTTATGGCATTCAGCCATATCGTTGGACCAGAGGATATATGGCTTGTTAACCCTCCGAAAGCTAATTAAATGTGGATTAAAATTGATTCAGAATACTTAACATTTACTGATGTAAATGCATTTCGCCCTCCCATAAAGAAGATGGATAAGATAATTCTTCAATTTATGAATGAATTGAATGTGGCTTTTGATATGTGTTTTGAGGGGAACCAGGATGAAAAGTGGGTAAGATATAAGTTCACAGAAGATGTTGATATGACAGAGGAATTATTCGAGAGTTGCTCTGATTTAGCCTTTAGTATCAACAATAAGTCTTAACCCATTTAAGACCACCCGCACTTACCAGTTTTAATTAATTGGGTAAGTGCACCACATAGACGTATATACAGCACTTCTGCTGTGTATTAACGGGGAATCACATGATTCTCTCGAGAAATGCCTTCCACTAATACAATTTGATTATGGAATATAAAGACCTCTTGCAGGTCGTAAGACGCTAATAGCGTCAACAAAGCCTAATCTTTTAGTGGTGTTGGGGATACACGTAGTATCTTGAAAATGATTTGCGCGTTTAGTGAACGATAAAGAATGATCAACTTAACCGTGTTAAGTTGCTTCTCACTCGGGTTTAACGCATCGAATCATTACAGCAGCCTTATTATAAAACAATAAAGGTAAGGCATCTTCTCACTTTTTTGGAGTCAATCAATGGCAATGGAAACAATTACTCTTAATACATTCTGTCATCGTGATAAGGATGGCTTTATTAACCTTGATGCAACTATGAGTAAGTTCAAGGCGAACCTTAAAGCATATATAGAAGAGAAGGAAGCCGAACATTTCGCTATGTTGGGGGCTGTTGACGCGGTATTTGATAAGTATAATGGCGCATCAATTAGTATTGATGCGTTAGTTGGGCTTGTTGCAATTCAATTGAATGCAACTCCAACGAGTTATAAGTCAATAGCCATGCGCATCAGAGGATTTATTAAGATTAATTCTCAAATGGTTAATGAAAGTAATGGTTCGATGTTCACTTGGGGTTCTCATGGAGAGATTATGAGAGGTCCAAAGTAGTTAATCGTTAGTCGGAGACGAAACAAAATCCGATCGTTATCTAATAGGGGAACTTATTTGATAGCACCAATGATATACTTCGTATATCATTCGCTATTGGTTGGATGATATCCAACCAATCGCACTGGTGAAGATAGAATAGGGACGGAAATAAAGCTTTTGGCAACGTGCCGTAATAGGCGCGGCAAGGACGGTATAGCGGGCTTAAGACTTCTATATTCTAACTTGAAAGTATTAATCGTCCGCTAATGCCCGGGATAAACCACCTCTATATTTATATATGTGTAAATTGTTTTCCCTCGGGTATTGGAATAGAACATTAAATGATTTATTTATACTAAATTATTGATCTACTATCTACGCCTTCAATTTAGGGCTGTATAATCTGACTATGAATAGTGCACTATGTCGTAGTTTTGGTCTGTTCACTATCTGCGAAATCGGATTTGTGTTAGGGTTCGTGTCCCTTTTATACAGCCTTATCTTTTTAATTCTATAAATGGAAAGGAATAATATGCCAAACCCAGAAGTTAAAGTTGGACAGCTTTGGACATATCATTTCTCAAGAGCTTATAGTATCAACCCATATAACTATAAAGTTATCTGGAAGGTCATTAATATTGATGGTGCTTATGCAGACTGCACTATTACCGAATCCAATAATGATACTTACATAGCTGGTGATCGTTCACAATATCTTTATATTCCTTCTCTTAAAGAAGATTGTTGGAGCTGTATTGACTCACAATACAGAGTGTCTCATCGTAAACGACCGAAGCTTTCAATAGTTTTATGTAGAGGCTGTGGGAAGAACTTCCCTTGGATTAAAGGAACGAGCAAGAAGAACTACCTCTGTTTGCCTTGTAGAGTTTTATGATGAAGCCTTTAAGAATAGAGGTTGGTCAGATTTGGCATTGTCAGTATGACGACATAGATTATGTTGCTCGGGTTATTAGAACCGGCTTCTCTTTCTGTGATATAAAGATTATTAAATCTATTGGTAATCCAATTCGGGTTGTTGGTAATTTGCGAACATATTCATTCTCTACTCTATTCCACGATGACCGTTGGTCTTATGAATTTCTTAATGGGAAGAAATTTTCTAATCGAAAACGCCCGCAGAACTTTATAGTAATATGCCGAGGATGCGGAAAGACTTTCAATTGGATCATTGGAACAAGCAAAAGAAACTACCTTTGCATTCCTTGTAGGAGATCTTATGAAAAAGCCCAATGAAGTATTGCCGGGTCAGATATGGATGTATCAAGAATATCCACATGACTATGATGTAAAAGTTGAGAGCGTGGGTGGCACTTGGGTAACTTGTGTTATTGTAGCGTCTCGGAGCCATACTAGACCGATAGGAATGATCAGAGAGTTTTACGCATCTACGATGCTTGAAGATCATACTTTCTCTTTTGCGAACAATTTAGTAACCGTAAAGTCACGCCGCAATAGACCTAAGTTATCTATAGTCGACTGCCGAGGTTGTGGTAAGCAGAAGCCTTGGATCAAAGGGACCAGTAAGAAGAACTACCTCTGTATGCCCTGTAGAGACTTATGAGCAAGCCCTTGGTAGTTGAGGTAGGTCAGAGGTGGTTCAATTCTGAAAGTAATTATAAAATTAGAATAACCGAGCTGCATCGCAGGGCTGGCGAAACCTTATCCTATCTTGATGGAGGCGTTGAACGGTTGGATGGCAACCGTTATATTGGAGCAATTTACCAAACAAATAATTCAGATAGACATATTGGGTATGAGGTTGTTCAGGATGATAATGATTTTCTTAATGGACCACTCTGGAAGTTTATAGAAACAAAAAGAATTAATATTGTTTGTAGATCTTGTGGAAATAAATCTGAATGGATTGTCGGAACAAGTAAGAGAAGTTATGTTTGTCCATTGTGTAGGATCTTATGAAGAAGCCTGAAAAGATGCTTGTTGGTCAGAAATGGTTATATCATCAGAGCCCAGGCGATACTCTATTTTTAGTAATCAGTAGAGATCTTGCTGGTATTCAGCTTAAAGTATTGCGAAGCTCATCTCCTTATTATAGTGTTGGCAGTATTACTGGAGCCAGTGAGACCGCCTTTTTGACTATGAATGCCATAGAGTTCGTGGGTGACAGAGTATTAAGCACCCGTAAACGCCCCAAACTTTTCATAGTATCTTGTCGAGGATGTGGGAAAGACTTTCCTTGGACTGTTGGCACAAGTAAAAAGAATTATCTCTGTCTACCTTGTAGGTCATTATGAATATGAAAGATGTGGCAGTTGGGCAAGTCTGGAATTATACAGATAAATACGTAGACTATGATTATCAAATTGATAGGATTAGTCCTGGTAACAAATGCATTTGCACAATAGTTAGAGCATCAACCAAGATTTATGAGAGCGATCAGCGCGAACGTCCGCTTGGTATGGCACGAGAGTTTGATACATGGGCTCTAATTAATCCTATGTCTGTCAGTTATAAACATACTATAGTTTCAGGTTTCAAGAAGCGCTCCAATCGCAATCGTCCCAAGCTATCTATTGTTTCTTGCAGGGGTTGCGGTAATAGTTTCTCCTGGATTAAAGGAACGAGTAAGAAAAACTATCTATGTCTACCTTGTAGAGGTCAATGATGAGTAAGCCGAGGTCACTTAAAGTCGGACAGATTTGGACTTTGCAATTCTTTAATGATTATAAAGTTCTGTGGAGAGTCGAAAGCATTTCGGATGAAGGAGTTATCTTCAAGATAATTGAATCAGATAATTGTAGTTATATTGTAGGGGCATCATCAAATTATCAAATAGTTAATATTCTATCTAAAGATAGATGGATCTGCGTTTCGCCTACTATTAAAACCAGTAATAGAAAGCGACCGAAGTTATCTATTGTAATGTGTCGAGCTTGTGGTGATAACTTCCCTTGGATTAAGGGGACAAGCAAGAAGAATTATGTCTGCCTTCCGTGTAGGAAATCATATGGAGAAGCCTAAAACTATTGAGGTTGGTCAGATATGGCGAGCCACAGATAATGAATGGACATATGACTGCAAGATTACAAGCGTAACAGAGCTGGTTGTCACAATAGAGGTTCTGGAAACTAATAATTCAGAGGATCGACCCGGCGGATATTTTACTAGTTTTTATATATCCACGTTATTAACCAACGATAAATGGTCTTTCATAAGGGATTGTATTCCAAAAGTTATAAGCACACGGAAAAGACCACAGCTTTCCATCGTTGTATGTCGAGGTTGTGGATCCAAATTAAAATGGATTAAGGGAACTTCCAAAAGGAATTATCTCTGTATTCCTTGTAGGAGATCATTAAATGCCGGAGGTTAAGATTGGACAGATTTGGCAATATAGGGATATGTATATGCAATATGATTGCCGCGTTACTAATGTAGATAATCTTACTGTTGAATATGTTATTGTTAAATCTAATGGTGAAATAACTCGTCCAGTTGGATGGACAAATAAATTATATAATTTTGCACAGAATATAGCTTTCAGGCTTATTGATGAAGGCAGAAAATATAAACCACCAAAGCCGGTTAATATTGTTTGTAGGGCTTGTGGTAATAAATCTAATTGGATTCGAGGCACCAGCAAACGAAGTTTTGTGTGCCAAGCTTGTAGGATTTTGTAATGGAAAAACCTGATATAGCTATTGGTCAAAGATGGAGATTAAAAAACTCCAGATACAATTATAGTTTTATTATTAATTCAGTTGGTTATATTTGTGGCGCAACGATTTTTAGCTCGACCAATGATGATAGACAAATTGGTATGACAATATCGGTGCAGATTTCTGCATTGCGGAATATGCCAGACTATTTTTATATAGGTAAAAAATATAAGAAGAAAAAGAAAACTTTTATCCTGTGCCGAGGTTGTGGAAACAAATCTGAATGGATTGATGGAACCAGAAAACGAAGCTATGTCTGTCTCCCATGTAGAAAGGATGCTTTATGAAAGTGTATATTACTTACGAAGAAACTCGCGATGGTGGAAAGATAGAAGATCCTGATGATCGTTGGTCAAGTCGTTCTGATGAACACATTTCCTACAGTTTGACTGGAGCCTATGCCAATACTACTGGCTCTTGGCATCAGCAAGAGTGTGATTTAGTTGAAACTAAACCTACAATGTCAGGTGTTAAAGATGTGTATGTTGTTCTTGTTCGCCATTCAGATGGTGATACGTTTGGACATTCTACAGGGAATGGACATATTGAAGGCGTTTATGCTGATGAAGATCAAGCAATGGCTGTCTTCAAATCTATTGAAGATGATACCTATCCTGGTCCCGGTTATGAGTGGAGAGGCTACTTTTCTTCATTAGAAAGCGTTAACTGCTACGTCTTGAAATTACAAGATAATATTGCGGGCGAGATAAAGAAGAGTCCTATAAGGATATAGTCCTCGCCTCCCATCGGCTAACCGTTCGTCCCCTTGTGATATGAAGGAAGCCAGTCGGCTAAAAGGTAATATGCGTAGGTTAATTGGATTACTAATCATTGCATCATCTGTTGGTTGTGCTCACTCAATGAGCATTCACTATCCTGAAGTCCCGAAGTTTTCTCCTAAAGTATCAATCGATCTTCATGGAGATACAGCCTTTTCTGAAAAGGAAAGGCAGACAATTTCCCTCGTCGCACTAACTTGGAATGATTATTCCAATGGCTTGGCTTCCATTAATTTGGTCTTTGATCTTGATTTCGATGATATGAAATCATTTGATTTAGCTATTAACCAGAATACTTTGGTCCGTTCATTGTCATCTTCCGTTCTAATTCAGAACGTTGACATGATAGACGGAGCCGATGTCCTTGGATTTGTTTCTCATTCGAGAACCAATAGACTCCTCCCACAAAGGATGTATCTTGTCCAGGATCGACTGGAGAATGATCAGAGATTCTTCTCCGTTGTTCTCCACGAGTTTGGTCATATGCTATGGATGAATCATGTTGATACGTTCGGTACGCTGATGTATCATTCAATGTATAACAGCATTAGTTGTCCTACCAAACTGGATATGGAAGAGTTTTGCAAAGCTAATGAATGCAAACTTTCTAATATGAAGTGGTGCATTCCTTGATTCCAGTGACAGCGGAACGCCTCCCATCGGCTATCACAACCGACCTATGATTGACGGTAAGAGAAAGAAAACTTGAAAGGAGAAACTTTTATGTCTATAAAAACAGACCCTAACCCTCGGAAATCATTGAGGAAACATATTAACTTTCTTCACATTCAATTGGCGCGTCTTAAGCGTCGCGAGATAGATATTCTCCTTGAAAGGGATCGCTTGCTTGATATTGAAGCAATGGATCCAATTGAGGAATGCAGGGATGCTGCTGATAATTTTGCGCCAGATAAATGGCGAGTTGACTTTTACATTTTCTAATTCATAAAGGAGAAACAATAGTTATGCCGTCTCATGTTAATACCGCAGAGGTGATTGCCGCAGCAAATATGGCTTCTCCTCGTCGAAACCATACTTCCACTATGCTTCCTGATGGAACTGTCCTCCAGGTTGGTGGTGCCAATAGGGCTGCATCTTCCGGTGCAAACCGTAGTTGCGTGATCTATAATCCGACTAACGCAACTTTCAGTCGGGTAGCCGAGCTTCGGGTTTCGCGTCATTCGCATACCGCAACTATGCTCAACGGCGGTCACGTTCTCATCGAGGGCGGGCAGAATGCTGATGGTCCCGTTACTACTTCCGAGTATTGGAATCCTGTCGCTCGTAGTTGGAGCGCCTCTCTGGTTCTGAATAATACTCCTGGTCCTGGTCACTCTACTCGCAATGATGAGTGCAATTGTGGAACTCATCGTGAGCAAAGGGCGGTTACGGAAACCGCTCGTCAACGTCAAGAGGCGGCAGAAGTTGCTCGAGTTGCAGCAGAGGCAGCCCGAATTGAAGCGGCTCGAATTGAGGCTGCTCGTCCTCGTCGGCTTTGTCCTAGCTGTAGGAATCAGCAATATACAGATGGATTCTGTTCTTCTGGTCATTGTGGTTCTTGTTGCCGAGGAGCAAACCGTACACAAACGTGTTCTGTTTGCCACGCACATAATTGTGCTGCGCCTCGCTGTGCAGGCTGTAATGCTTGCCAAACGTGTTGTGAATGTTCGACTTGTCGAGCAGGATGTTCTCACTTCTATGAGTGTGATGTCTGTCGTCGATGCTCGCGATGTTGCCAGTGCACCGGAGAAACGGGTGAAGCAATCCGAGCACTTCGTCGTGGTTATGGTACGCCTTGGGTAGCTAATAAGGCAGACCGTATCGAGTTCAATTCCACTCGTATGACTGGTGTTGAGTGGGAGTATAACCGAGCTACCAAGCCCGGACATATTGCCAAGTGGATGCGCAAGTGGCGTGGTAAGGTTATTACTGACGGCTCTTGTGGTATGGAAGTTGTGTCTGCGCCTATGGCAGGCGACCACATTAAGAAGGCTCTTACGGAGCTTGGAACCGCATTCAGTGAGGCAAATGCTACGGCAGATCAGCGCTGTGGTATTCACGTTCACGTCGATACGAGCGATTTGATGTGGACCGATATGTGTCGGCTTCTTACTGTGTATGCTCGCATTGAGCCGCTACTGTATCTTCTTGCGGGTCAGGAGCGTTGCCAAAATCAATTCTCCAGGACTTGTGGAGAGGATTATAAGAAGGCTCTTCTTTCCGAAGATTGGAAGGGAAGCATTCTCGCAGTTGCATTCGGACACACTTCTAATAAAAACGAAGTGGCGGCTCGTGCTCACGTCAAGAGTGCAACTAAAAAGGATGGTGGTCGGTATCGTGGACTTAATATCTGTCCCTGGTTGGCAGGTAGGAAGCTCAAGGCACCTGATACTACTGTGGAGTTCCGCATTCATCAGGGCACTCTCGACGCAAATCGTGTTGCAGGTTGGGCGCGTCTGTGTGCATCTATCATTGATTGGGTTGCAAAGTCTTCCGATAAGGATGTTGCCAAGCTTCCCAAGTCTGCATTGCAGATTTTGTGCAAGCATATCGCTCCCGATATGAAGCCGTGGATTATTGGGCGCATTAATGAATGGAGGAAGATGACCAAGCGTGGTTCTCTAACGAAGAAGCTTGTTCACTTCCGTGGCGGTAAGTGTGCATTCTAAAGTAGAATACTCACTTTACAGTCGCAAGTCTGCTCCAGAAGTAATCAATATTCTGGAGCAGTCTCGCCGACGTAAGCAGCGCATTCTGATTACTTATGGTAATCCAAAGTCTGGTAAGGTCGATAAGACTTATCGAACTTATCGTGGTCACGTAAGTTTAACACAGGATAACATCCCTGTACTTATGCCTACGCCCAGAAGTAAACGAGGGATTACAATCCTGGATGATTGTATTCTTAAGATTCAAGAATCACCTGGCGGTATAATTCTGTATCGCCATCCATCCATCTGGTGAGTGGAAAGAAATTATTAAGGAGCTTTTGTTATGCCGTTAGAAGCAACGCCCAATGAGGCTGCTGCTGTTGAAGCGCCTTGCGCTTGTTCTA
>OCZT010004240.1_pt1 | contig 14527 bp, 12 predicted proteins | sample 1539031 | NCBI WGS metagenome assembly OCZT01 (sample SAMEA3539308, study PRJEB22396) | soil metagenome | biome: tundra; feature: field; material: soil | place: USA | collected 2010-05 | depth 0.15 m
CAGATGCGGGCGCTCAGGTTCGAGGATAACTGGAAGAAAACACACGCTACGGCGAAAAGGAGTCCGGTCAGATGGCAGAGACGGTCTTTGCAGTAATCGTTCTTGCGGCTTTGGGCGTTATCGGCTACGTTATGTGGCTGATGTGGAAAGAGTTGCAAGGAACTAAGGCGGAGGCAATTGAGGGCAGGGCTAATTCTTCGGTTGCTGCGCAAACGGCGATTGCCGTTCAAAGCACGGTAAATCTCATCCGCGAGGTATTGACGGAGGCTAGTCGGATGAAGGCCCAGAAAGTGGAACTAAAGCCAAACAGTGCTAATATATCTCCAGTGGGGCGTTACGTGCCTATAGCCAAACGCCGGTCAGTGGCCGAGGCCGAATCACAAGGTCCGGTAACGCACGATGCAGCAGTACGGGAAAACAACGCGAAAGCGATGGAGACAGCAGGATGACAATCGAACAGTTTGTAAATGAAGCATCGTTCCGGCACGTCGTTACGCAGGGGCGCGAAACGCAGTTGGCTGAGTTGCTGGGCGAGTTCATGCAGGGATTCGATCAACCCCTTGCTCCAGCTCTCACAAACGAACACCGGGAAGCTATTGCCCGGCTGAGAGGAAATGAGCTTGTGGACGTTGAACCTCTCAAGCACTACACGCTTACTGAGGGCGAAGCCCAGGACGTGCGTGCCAAGGGCGGCAACCCGGATGAGCACGTCTGGCGCTCAGACGACGTTGTGGTCAAGGTTGGCGACGGCGTGCCGCGTGAGGAATTGAATCGGGATGGAAGTGTGCGCGTAGCAGTCGATCCAGTAGTGGTGGTCCCAATTCCGCTCGTGGGATCGACTCCGAATCCGGCGCCAAATTACCCTGTAGTCTCTGGTGTGTCGGCATTGGTGGACCCCGTGACGGGAATAGTCCTGTCCCAGAATCCTCCGTATGAACCACTCACCCCGGCAGTGGTAAATCCTGCGCAGACTTTTCCCTCGGCGTTTGCCCCGGTTCCGTTGACGGCTCCGGTGGTCATTCCTGCGAATCCTGAAAGGGTGGTCATCTAATGCCGCTTGATGCAACTGGCGCATTCCGCCACAACCACGAATCAGCGCAGATGCACTCCGAAGCCGCAGGGAAGAAGTACAGCCCCGACGGCGATCAAGGACACGAGGATGAAGGTAACGGCGACCATGTGGAGATTCATTCGCATGGTGACGGCACTTTCCACACCATTCACCAGGGCGAACGTGTTGAGCACGAAACGCACGGCCACGCCCTGATTCATGCGGCCAAGGCTCAAGCCGAAGAGGGTCATAAGCACTTTGTCGCGCACCATGACGGCGAAGAGCTTCACACCCACTCCAGCGCGAATGGCGAAGAGCCGGAACACCGCGACCATGACCCTGAAAACATCGAAGCCGCCAAGGAACATCTTGACCAATTCTTCAATGAAGAAAAGGGAGAGCAAGGCGACGAAAAGGAACCAGCCGGCAAAGGCGAAGGCCTCGGCGGATTGTATTGAGCGGTACGGGCAGAACGCCCAGAGGAGAATCAAAGTGAAAAAGTCATTACTCATCATCGTCGCGCTGCTTCTGGCCGCACTGCCCATTACAGCGCAGAATCGCACATCGTTCGCGGGAACCCGCAATGCGTGGGCTTACGCTTATGGGTTGAATGCCAATGTCCAAGGCTTGGTGGTTGACCTTCCGACCATCCCCAGCACGGCAGGCGCCTCGACTACGTTTACCGTGGCAAGCGCATCAACTGTTGCTGGAGACGGCACCGTGTTCTATCCGTTGAATTTGTGGACTCCGGTCTACATCGTTGACGCGAGCGGCGTGGACGGTCCTTTGACGCCCAGCGCAGTAGCGGGATGCAATTCACAGCAAGGACTCGACACCTGCTCAGTGACTATTACGCCAACCTACAGCCATGGTAAAGGCGCCCGACTCTCAAGCGGTTCCTTTGGCTTGCAAGAGGCATTGAATCTGCAATCCGCGAAAGGCGGAGGAATTGTTGCGATTGACTCTGACTGGGGTGGAACGAACGCCGCCATTAGTCTGGCGGTAGTAGTTCCCAATGTTGGAATCTATGATAACCGCACGGTTGATTCGACTCTTTGGCAACCCGCTGCAACGGCAACAACGATCATCGGCGTACCTACTACTCTGACGGCCTTGACCGCCCTTCCGAGTGCGACTCCGGTTGGAGCATATGGAACCGGCACTTACCATATCTGCATTTCCTATGTGGATATTGGAGGGCAGGAAGGCGCGTGTTCCGCTGATTTCTCCGAGGCTGGTCTGGCAACAGGTTCGTTTATCTTCTCGCCTCCGGCGGCTTCTGCCGGAGCGGTTGGATACACGGCCTACATTTCGCTGACTTCTGGTTCGTATGCTCTTGCCTATAAAGTTCCGCTGACTGCGGCTATTTGCACACTGACCACGCTGGAGACAACCACTCCGGCTTGCGCGGTGACAAACGCAACCTACGGTCAGACCGGGGCAACAGCTACGGTGACGGCGATCACGCTTGCCACTTCGCCGACGGCAATCAATTCGGCGGTGATTTCCACATCGGCCATTACGCACGGAAATACAACGGCCAGAACGACTTACCAGTACGTTCCCGGCACAGGGATTACAGGTACGCCGAGTAATATCTGGCCCGCCGCAACTTCAGCGGCTGCTGGCACGACCGTACCGAGCGCGATTGGGACGGTGAATATCGCACCCGGATTTATGAATCAGGTTGGGCGTAAGTTGAGGGTTTGCGGTTACGGAACATTCAGCGGAGCTTCAACGGCAACCGTGCTGAATATGAGCCTCCAGTGGGATTCGTTTGGCATGAACAATGCAGGGCTTCCGGTAACCATTGCAAACACGGCGGCTACGCCTAGCTCGGCTTTTGCTGCCTCGGTGGTCAATACGAATTTCTGTTTCATCGTAGCGACTTCAGTAGCAAGCGCCAGTGCGACCGGCGGAAGCATCATTCCTCTCAGCGCACAGGTTTCATGGGGCAACACGGCTACCGGGATTACGCCCTCTGCTGGAGGGCTGGTTACGACTGCTGCTGTAGGATCGCTGAATCTTGCATCCGAAGCACGGTTGCATATCGTGTACAACCACACGACCGGCACCGATGGCACAGGAATGGTTCTCAACGGCTACACCATCGAATCATTCTAAGGGGCGCGCATGCCTGCTAAGTCTCTCGCTCAATTACGCTGGATTAACTCGCCCTCTGGCCGCAAGGCATTGGGGGCGAGTGGCGTAAAAGAGTGGGATAAGGCCAGTAAGGGATTGAAGTTGCCGAAAAAGATTGGCCCGTTACGCAGGGCGGCAAGGGCAAAGTAATTATGGCTGAACTCGCCGAAATGCCAAAGTCTGAGACGCAGCTTGCAGAGGAGCGTATGGCAGCGGTAGAACGCCAAGTTCATAAGAGCGTTATGCCCGGCGCAAGGCATACTCTTCTTTGTCCCTATTGCGGAACATGGAACTTCCCGCACACGCCATTCTGTTGCGAGTTAATGAGGTTCGCAGTAACGACAATTCTTGTCGCAGACCGCGCATTGAAAACGGCGCAAGCCCAGGAGAGAGCAAGTGTCAACTAGCGCGATTACTCCGGTCCCGGCACTTGCAGCCTTATCTGGCGTGGATACTCCGCAGCCGGAAGAGGAGCAATTCGGTGGTGATGGCTTTCCTGATTTACCTATAAACCTGCAAAATGCTCTCAAGGAATTGCTCCGCAAGGCACTCAAGCGCGAAATCTATGCACGCCGCCAAGAGGTCATGGAAGCACGTAAACAGCGATTCTATGATCGTGGCGTGCAATATATCTATTGGGACTTCAACTCTATGGGCTTTGCATGGCTCCCCGGCTGCGCACCAGGAGGTGGGTCTGGTGATGGCGGGTACAGCGACGTTTACAATATCTTCCATCCGTTTCTACGCGCCCTGATTGCCGCTGGGACTGCTAATCCTCCCGGCACACATATCGAGCCGCGCTCCAATAAAACTGCCGATACGGTTGGCGCTGAGTCTGCCGACCTCTACCGTGAGTTCGTAGAGCAGGCAAACGACATTAAGGGAGTCCAGACAAGCATCTGGCGCTTATTCGGAACGGATGGCCGCGTTATCATTCGCGTTTATAAGGGTGATCCCGACGAATCAATCGGCATTGATGAGGATGGAGAACCACTAGAAGCTGAACTGATGGACGTGGGCGGCGTGTTGGAATGGAAGGTTCCAATCACTCAGAATGACCCGAAGAAATGGCCTTATGCTGTCAATTCTAGAGAGTTTGAGCTTGAAGTATTGCAGGATGAATACCCGGAGATAAAAGACAAAGACGGCAACTCGCTCATCAAGGATTCCGGCGATGCGATGGGCGAATCCAGCTATGAGCGCATGGCCCGTATTGGAGTGTTACAAGGAAGCAGACTCATTACCGCCAGCGGCGAAACGTGGGCCAATCTTGCCACTCGGCATATAGCTTACTTCCGTTCAAGTTGGTTCCGCGCCACATCGAAAGAGAATCGAGACGCATTGACAGAGATTTTTCCTGATGGCTGCGAACTGATTGTATGCGGAGACGCTTATTGCGAAAGCCGCCCAAAGTCGATGGATGAGTGCATAAAGGTTGCTCATTCGACTCCTGGAGACGGCCAGAATCGCTCCAGTCTAATGCACGATATGGTGGGGCCGCAAGATACGTTCAATGATTGCTGGAACCAGCAGAAAGAGATATTTGATTACTGTATTCCCGATGTTTACATGGCAGCAGACACTCTCGACGCGATGGCGCGAGAGGAGCGGAAAGCAGAACCAGGCGCAGAGATTCCGGTAGTCTTGGCGCCGGGTGAAAGCATTGATGCCAAAGTTATGTTTGGCCAGAATGTAGAAGTTCCGCAGACAATGATTCTGGCTCTCAATACGCTTTCCGGCTCTCTCGGCCAGATGATTACCGGGATGTACTCTGCGGCGCAGGGCGACGGAGACGTGCATCAGGAAACAGCTAAAGGGCTGACAATCCTCAAGGAATCAGCACTCGGCCAGATTGGGATTGCCTGGGGTTCCGGGCAAAGGCTGATTGCCGGGGCGATTGAACTTTGCATCCGCCTTGCAGCTAAGACAAGGGACAGTTCGCAGAAGATTTCTGTACGGTCTACCGGGAGCGATGCTGGAGCCTCAAAAGAAGTTGAGGTTGCTAATATCCAAAAGGGGAACTGGTATGCCGAGTTTGATTCCAGCTATCCCGATACGCGTTCAATGAAGCGGGCTATCTTCACATCGCTGGTGGAGATGAGTACGAAGAGTCCGGCGGTTGCCGCGATTCTGGCCCTGCCCGAGAATCAGGAGCTTTTCAAGGAATTTGTCGGCATTGAGGGCTTTGAGGTTCCGGGCGCCGCGGCTGATTTGCAGCAACGGCGAGAGATTGAGGAATTATTGAAGTCTGGCCCTAGCGCACCGGCCCCAGAAGAGGTTATGGCGGGCGTTAAGCAGCAGTTGATGGGATTGGCTCAGAAAGCTATGGCGGGGATGCAGCAGGGCCAGCCAGCGCCTCCCCCGCCCCCTCCAGAGGCTATCCAGAATCTCCAGCAGCAGGTCACGCAGCAGCTTACCAAGCCTACGGTGGGGATTGACCCAGTTTGGGACTTCCACCAGCAGCATATCCAGACTGTTCAGGACTGGCTTGCTTCGCAGGACCGCTTTGACGAAGAGGCGAAGGGGAACTTTGATGGTATCGAGAACGTGAAGCTGCATGGCATGGCGCATAAACAGACTTTGCAAGCACAGCAACAGCCTCCCCAGGAGAAGCCGCCAAGCGCGAGTATTAACTTCAAAGACCTACCGCCGGACGGGAAGCTCCAGATGGCAGCGGAGGCTGGTATCAAGTTGAATCCACAAGGCTTAGTAATGCAGGAAGTTCAGAAGTCAGCACCAAAACCACAGACAGGAGAGCAACAAAATGGCTGATGAGACAGGAAACGTAGGGCTTGCGGAAACGCCAGCCGAAACGAGTACAGAAACCGTTGAAACCGGGCAGGAAGCGGTTGGAGCCGGTGAAAGCACCCAAGAAACAGGTGACGAAAGTAATACCCCCCAAGAAGAAAAGGGCTTGACAGGCAAAGAAACCGCAAAAGGCAAGGTAAATCTCGCCGATGTGGTCAAAAAGTCTGGTGAGGCTCTGAAAGCCATCAACCCTGCGCTCCCAGCGGCTATTCGCACGGCAGCTTTTGAATTGAGTGGCCTTTACCGCGAATTTCCCGGAGGATTGCGTGAAGCAGTCGCGGCAAAGCAGGCTTTGAGCGAATACGGCGGCGCGGAAGGGCTGAAAGAGACAACTGCGGCGATTCAGGACTATGGCGCACTGGAAACCCTCTTCGAGAAGGGCGATCCGGCCTTTATTCAGAGATTAGCGGATGCTGCGCCGCAATCCTTCTCTCAAATCATGCCCGCCGGGCTTGAAACATGGAAAAAGGCTGACCCGGATATGTACAACCACGTCCAGGCGCGGGTGATGATGCAAACGCTAGACGGAGCGAAGTTTTCAGACACGCTTTCGGCTATCTGGGAGCGTCTGGGTGAGGATGCGGAGCAGAAACCGCTAAAGGACGCCATAGCGCAGATGTGGCAGACGCTGGACGGCTACCGCAAGGCGGGAGATAAGGCTCCAGAGCGTAAAGTCAACCCCCAGGACGAAGCATTGACGCGTCGGGAGCAGGAATTGGCGCAACGGGAGACAAGGGCGCTGCTTTCCCCGATTGCTAACGAAGGGAAGCGCCAACTCCAGACCGTCACTGAGCGGGAGATGAATCAGAGCTATCAATGGTCTGCTACGGACAGGGATGTACAAGAGGCCGTGATTGAGCGCGTGCGACAGGAAGTCATCAAGGTTTCCAGCAAGGATAAGGCGTTTGTAACCGAATTTGAGCGCCTGAAAGCGCGGGGCGATTCCGCTGGCCTTTCCCGGCACGTGAAGAACTTTCAGGATCGCGTTACCCCTTCCGTGGTGCAACGCGTAGCGAAGTTGTTTGCGGTCAAGCCAAAAGGGGCAGGACCGCAGATTGTGAAGAAACCCGCAGGCGGGATAACGGCCACAGCGGGCAAACCGGCAGAGCGGGGTTGGGAAAAGATTTCCGCCCAGCCTAAGCCATCGCAGATTAACTATGGCGCGATGGGGCGCAGCCCGGAGGATATGATTATGTCCAACAAGGCGATTTTGAAAGATGGGCGCAAGGTCACATGGTAGGCCATTGTGCTAAACTGGTTTTGTCGTAGGTTGATGAAAGCGCACTGCCTAGCGAAACAAGCTGCCGTCCGGGCAAAATTGGGGAGAAGAGCTTCCCGCAACGCAGAGAGAGCCTAATTCTTCAAACGGCCTAAATATCGCATATGGCCCATCGCAAGGTGGGGAGCCTCGGCCTCGCTATACCGCCGTTAAGACGGCTGAACAGCGCATATGGCGTGAATCTCGAAAGAGGTCCGTCATGGGTCAAGGCACCGTTGCACAGACATTTGCCCTCCAGAAAGAAAAGGTTCGCCCACAACTTACTCTCCTCTATCAGCTTGACGACACGCTGTGGAGTGAGATCGAATCGCGTGGAGATGTAGAAGTAGTCTCCTCGCGGCCCACCCGCATCCCGCTCGAACTGCTGGCCGGTGGAACATTTACCACCAACACTCCAGACGGCGGCGACCTCGGCCTCGGCTCCGCGCCGATTACCGACTTTATGACTCTGGTTCCTACCTACTTCTTCCAATGCAGCCAGTGGACGAAGCAGGCGGAAATCTCCACCAACGCCAACGAAAAGGCCATCGAGGATTACTCCAAGCTGGTCATGAAGCGCGCCATGAAGAACTTCCGCACCTACATGGAGGCGGTGTTCACGCAGGGCGCCGGCGACAATATGCTTGACACGGCCTCAGCAACCGCTGCCTTGGGCGCGAACGTCATTTACGTTCACAACGCCAACCAGTTCCAAGACCAGCAGCCCATTGATGTTTGGACTGCAACCGGCGGAACGTATGTGACCACGTTTGTCATTCAGTCAGTCGATGCGGCCAACAAAGCCCTTTGGCTTGCTGCTCCGCTGGCCGCTCAGGTCACGTCCGGCTACGGCCTCTACGTGAAGGGTTCTGCTGGTGTGGCAAACTCCGGCCTGTTTGGACTCTTCCAAGCGGCTGTCAGTTCCAACTCTGGAACCTGTTTTGGCCTCAGCCGCGCCTCATACCCCGGCAAGCTGACCATGCCGTATGTGAATGGGAACAACCAGCCCATCACACCCTCCACGGCCCGCAAGCTGACCGGTCAAATGCAGATTGCTCTCGGCGCTACCGCAGCGTTCGAGCTTGACCTGCAGATCAACATGGGGCCGGACCAGATGGCCGCATGGGAGAACACAGCCATTCAGGTTGCATCCATCATCCAAAACCAGATCAAGGGCGACGAGTCTGAGGATATGCTCAAAAAGCATTCTCCCAAGACTTTCATGGGCTACCCCATCGTGAACAAGGGATTGGGGAACATCCATGCTGCCCAAGGCCGCATCGACGGCGTATGCCTCAAGTGCTGGGGCCGCGTCGAAAATCAGCCGATTGACTTCCTGGAGTATGGTGGTCAGACCGTTTTCCCACAGTATGGGGCAAGCGGCGGACTGTCAGCTTCTACTTTCTTTTATCTTTGGACTGGGTGTAATGCGTTCAACGACAATCCACGCGCCGGATTCTTTTCAAATAACCTGTCTATACCAACAGGCTATTGAGGATAAAAGAGTTAGCGCAATCTGCGCATCGTTTGTCAACATTATCCATAACTGCTGGAGTTTCAATGAGAGCGGTTCAAACATTGCCGGTAGTTCCGATGAAGCGGTATGGCGAGAATCCTTATGGAGACTCGCTGTACCGCGTCGTCTTTTCTGATTCGCGCACAGACCTTCTCGGCGGCAAGTGGCCGGATGGAGAGTGCGCGTACCGGGAAGTTCCACGCTATCCCGGCATCCGGGGTCAGTGGATTTTAGAGAAGTGGTGCGCGCCGGCTGAGTACGCGGGAACGCCGGAGCAATATACCCGCGAACAATGGGACGCGGATTCGGGTCTGCTTACCTGCGGCCCTTATCCGAATCGCGGTGAGTATGCACATTGCTATACGTTTCCCTTTATGCCCACAGATGGCATGATTTGTCAGATTGTAGGCGCTTTGAAGGTCAGTCGGGACATTACCTCATCAGACCGCAAGCAGGGCATCCTAGAGCCTCTAGAGCGTCAGCAACGCGAACAGGAAACACGATTCGAGGACATTTTCAAGGATGCTATGGGGCCATGGTCGGGCGATTCCGCCACGGTTGCCATGAATCCCGCAGTGAGGTTCAAGAAGCCCGGCGATATGCCGGTAGCAAGGTTCGACCAAGAATCACCTTTGCCGACGAAAGACAATTTCTTCGGCACCATCCAAAACAAACAAACCATCGAATCCCTGACAGGAGATTGATTATGGCCGTAGCAGACATCAATGAAGTAACTCAGTGGGTGAGCCGAGAGGCAACCCGCCGCAACGGAAAGATTGTACCGAAACTCCCCACCGTGCTCCATAAACTCGTTACCGATCCCTTCTACTACGTTTTCAACGTAGGCCCGTGGGAGTGGAATCAGCAACTCGGTGGACGTGGCACGCGTACAGTTCCTGCCTGCATAGAGGGGCATGAATATTCGGATGCTCTCGTGCTCCCCAAGCTCGACAACGAGACAGTAGCAGCCGACATGAACAAGATGGAGAATCGGCAAGAGGACGGCATGGAAGTAGTCAACGCCGTTCTCATGGAAGGGTATGGCTATAAGCCGGAACATAGTCTCCGCCATTGGGGTGTTTCCTTCATCTTGCAATGGCCTCCAACCGAGGACGATTTGATTCTCCCGACGATGGAGTTGAACTCGAAGTTTGATGAACTGATTGCCGAGGCAGACAAGTATCACGAGCAGCACAAGTACGAGGACATTTCAGAGTTTCATCGCCTTGCTGCTCGTCGCAGAAAGCTCACGAAACCGTGGCTTAACGCGAACCCTGACCTTGTTTCCTGCCCTGCTTGCGGTGAAGAAGTGAAGCCGAATATCGCCCGCTGCCCACATTGTTCGGCAGTTCTGGATGAAACCCTGGACCGCAAATATTTTCCAGAGAAGTACAAGAAAACCGCGTAAGGAGCAATCGTGCCCGTTCCGCCGCCAGTGCCGGCAGTACCATTCGACAGCGTAGACGTTGCTATGAATATGGCACGTATGCGAATCAATGACTGTCCGCTGGCGCTGGCGGGGAACTTGCTGGCGGACACGCAGCCTTATGCTCAGCAGACTTACAACCTCGCATGGAGGAGCTTTCAGCGCGACCTGGCCGACTTTGGCGACCCGGCGCAGACGGAAGAGGTTCTATTGCCTTCGTTTCCGCCGGTAGCCAATACCGACCCGGCGACGCTGGTTTATGTAGGTCAGGCTGATTACTTTGATGGTCAGAACTATTGGGTTCCTCCAAATGTGAACCTACTGCCCCAAGACCTCATCATTCCGCTGCATCTTAAAGAACGGATGGGAGGAACAACTCAACAGCTAGTACCCATGGAGCCGTGCGATAACGGATTGCCGATGGGGTCAAAAACAGCCTATCTGCGCTTCTGGGAATGGCGCAGCGCGGGGCCAGGAAACGGTAACGCAATCTTCATGGTTGGCGCGACCGTGCTGAAAGACATTTGGATTCGCTATGCAAGTTTCCTTCCAGACGCGGTGACGGCAGGAACGGTTCAATGGTATCAGCAGCCAATCCCAATCCTTCGCTGTGCTGATATTCTTGCCTTCTATATCGCGGCAGAGTTCTCTTATTCAAGAGGCTCGGAGCAGGCGAAGGCAGTAGCGAACAGCTTTTGGGCGGATGGAAAAGCAGCCATGCGCTCACTTATCAACTCCACAACAATGAAGAATCGTCAACGCATCTCGCATCGCCGACATTCATATTCAGGGAATCGGCACAACGGATGGAACACGTGGTAAATCTGTAACACAGGTGAAAAGGAGAACATCATGGCACTTAAAGTTTCGAGCGTTCAGCGCATCACAAACAACTTCAATAAGTTTGAAGTCCAAGGAACAATCACAGCAACAGGCAACGTTCCTGCTTCGGCGGCCACCTCCGACGCGCTTGACCTGACTGGTCTTGTTGCATCGAACTCACTGCCAGATAACGTCTGGATTTTCGAGAAGCCCGTGAGTGGGACTTCCGGCTACGGCGGCAGCTATCTTTATGCGCCTAGCACAACTCAAGCAAACGGAACAGTTCAGGTATTTGCAAGCGGCGGCGCCCTGTATACGGCTGCTGGCTCTTATGCCTCACTCGGACTGACAACCCTGTATTTCCTGGCGCAATTTCCGAAGTTCGGATAAGGTGAACTTTGGCGAATCCGGTTAGTTCCGTTGATGTTCCGCTGTCTATCTTTAGTGGGCTAGACACGGAGCTATCTGCGCCCGATTTACCAGAGGGTTCATCTCCTGCAAACAACGATGTGGTATTCACTCCGGGCGCGGTAGCAACGCGCCCCGGTCTGAATCGCATCTTTGCAGCGTCGGTTGATTTGCTTGGACCATTCAGCTATCAGAAGAGTTTCGTCACACCATCGGGAGTAATCAAGAACCTTTACTTTACGAAGAACGATGGGATTCTCTGGGTTGAGGATTTAGCTGTCAGCCCTGGCACTGCTGTATCTCTTTTCCAATCATCAGGCGCAACTTATTGTAGTTCTTGCACGGCAGAGGGACGCGAGTACATTGCGCTCTCAGACGGCGTGCATGGCGCGGATGTGCCTCTGACGTATGACGGCGTGAATCTATGGCGCACGACGCAGGATGGCCCTGCTACGCCTCCAGGTGTACTGAGTTTGGCATTACCAGCCTCTACTCTTTCTGCATCGACAGGGGCGTGTCTACAGCGCAGCAACAATATCGTTACGGCCAACACTGCAACCGCTCATAGCATGAAGGTGGGCTATCTGGCACAGATAGCAAATGTCCCAGACTCGAACTCGACTTCGGTAAATCAGGTCAACACTTCCGTGGCTCCCGGCAGTCAGACCGCATACAGCGGATGGGAGTGGAACACTTTTGGCGGTCCCGGTGCTTGGCGTTCGCACTTCAATCCGGGGACTTCTCCGCTGTCGGGATTTGTCGCTACTGGACTCGGATTCAATATCCCTTCTAACGCTGTAGTTCTTGGAGTCATTGTTGGTTTTGGCGTATGGGCACAATCTGCTACGGCAGCTACCGTAAACGAAGTTGCGCTATGGCAGACAGGCGCGCAGTTTGGCACGATGAAATCTCCTGCCACAGCGATAGGAATAACTCCGTATCCGCCAGCAATATATTTTGGGACCGCTGCCGATCAGTGGGGTGGAGCATTAACACCGGCGATTGTCAATGATCCTTCGTTTGGGTTCGCTGTTTCCATCGCCAGTCCAAATGTGCGGATTTTCCTATGTCCGCCTTTCACAGTCACAGTATATTACACGCTCTCTAGCTCGACGGAAGTTACCTCGATCTCAACCATCGTCATTGACAATGAATCGAATCCTGGAATTGCAACAGTGACCACAACGGCCCCTCATGGATTAGCACCGCAAGAAACAGTGAACATTATCGGAGTAGTTGGCGCTGCCGTTGGTGGAGGAATCTCAACTGTCGAGTTTTCCGGTGGGCTATGCACGATAACAACAGTATCAGCACATAACCGCTCAGTGGGAGATCAAGTAAAGGTTGTTGCCAACACATACCCGGCAGCATCAGGATTATGGACTGTTTCTACTGTGCCTAGCCCAAACTCGTTTGCTTTTGCAGCCGCTCCACCGCAGCCTATTAAAAGTGGGGGGGGGGGAATATGGGGACTAGCCAAAGACATCTTAATTGGCGGGTCCATTGACCCTGTTATTGGGGCAAGCGTAGGTACAGGTATGGGGCTTGCTGGATTTAGCTCAACCACTTGGACTCCCTATGGAGGAGCCGATACAGGTACAGTTACGACTGTGTGGCCGTTAGTTGATTCAAGCAACGGCCAGAATTATTTTACGGTTGTCACCGTTCCCACGCCAACTAAGTTTACCGTTCAGATGACTTATAACGATGGGACGTGGACAGGCGGGACGGTTGGTTTTATTTGGGAAGGAATATATTTCGTGACGACAGTTCCCTCTGCAACGCAGTTCCAGTATCAGCAATATGGGCCAGACGGGGCAACATCGGCTGTAGGCACCGCTACTCCCTACGGGCAGGCAACTCCGGGGATTCATCAGGCGCAAGTCTCTTACCTTCTTGCATCTGGAGACATTACCGCGCCTTCGCCGCCAGTAACGTTTGTAGCAAATGGTGGTCAGTATCTCCAAGTCACATTGCCTATCGGCCCGTCAAACGTAACCGGGCGCATAATGCAATTTACGGGCGCATTAGGCGCATATTTCTACTACATCCCTGTTCCTGCAATCATCAATGGGATTCTAGTATCCACAGCAACGCAGATAGACGACAACACGACACAGACCATCATAATGGACTTTGCTGACAACACTCTCTACGCAGCGCAGGCAGTCAGTATGCCGGGGAACAATCTCGCCGCGCAAGTCGTGCTTGGACCATGCGCGGGGCATTTCACCTATGCCAGCCGCTTGATTACGTGGGGAGAGCGTAACAAAATTCAGAATTTTCTTAATATGGGATTCGATGCCGATCCTGCTGGACCGACAGTTCCACCCTATATGAGAGGAGCTGTTCCGTCGGGCTGGGAATGGGTATTAGGCACATGTAATATAAGTGCATTGGCAAGTAGGCCGCCAGGAGGGCAGCTTCAATATATCCCGGATGGAACAATAATGAGTATCCAGCAAAGTGCATATCGAGATGCTTATGGTGCGCCAATCATTCAGCCCAATACTCAATATAAAGCCAGAGCTTTAGTTACGGTCGTAAACGGACCCATTGGCACGGGACTTTCTCAGATTGTTGGGGCGAGATTATACTCGACTTCAACGTCTTATACCTCGACCGCTTCTTTTAATGTTCTAACTCAAAATAGTTTTAACGGATATATAGAGGCCATATTCTCGTTAGTAACACCCTTAACAATACCTCCTGATTTGCAGTTGGAGTTGACAGTATACACCGTGAATAGTGCGTCTGTTATTGTTGACGAGCTAGAGATTATTGACGCGAATCAACCTTATCTCGACACCCAGGCACGCATCAGCTATGCAGACAACTTCGGCGGGTTCGATGCAGTTACCGGCGTGATAGGCGCACAAGACGACCTAAGTCCGATCCGCAATTTTGGAACGATTCGCAAATCGCTTTACATGGTCACAGGGACCGGCATACACGAGACTCAAGACAATGAACAATCCGAGCCGAGTAATTGGAATGTAGACCCCGTGGCGGATAACTGCGGAGCGTTCTCGATTGCCTCTGTAGCGCGGAATCCTCAAGGCATAGGCTCCGCTGGAAAAGATTGGATGATGTGGA
>OCZT010004241.1_pt1 | contig 14522 bp, 9 predicted proteins | sample 1539031 | NCBI WGS metagenome assembly OCZT01 (sample SAMEA3539308, study PRJEB22396) | soil metagenome | biome: tundra; feature: field; material: soil | place: USA | collected 2010-05 | depth 0.15 m
CGCTCTCTCCGCCAGTTGAAAGCGTACCAGGCGGCGCGCAGCACCCCCGACCCCGGTGCCACCGAAACCGGCCCCCAAACCGGCCCACAGCCCCCTCAACGCCTTCAAAAACACAGGATTACAAAACGAACCCAAGAAATGGGGGGGGATGCACAATACACATCCCGGTCCCAAGTCCCCAGCCCCTAGCCCCCAACCCCGTGCGCGTAAGCGCCCCAACCCCCAGCCCCCTCTGATAAACTCAATAGAACCTAATGCGCAAAATCGGACTCCTCTACGGCATGGAATCTACCTTCCCCCCCGCCCTAGTGGACCGCATCAACTCCCTTAACGTGGACGACGTGCGCGCCGAAAGCATCCTCATGGGCGGTGTGGGCATGGCCCAGCCCAGCGGCTACCGCGTCATCGTCGACCGCATCTCGCAGGATATCCCCTTCTACCGCTCCTACCTCAAGAACGCCGTCCTCGGCGGCGCCATCGTCATCAACAACCCCTTCTGGTGGAGCGCCGACGACAAGTTCTTCAACTACGCGCTAGCCGAGCGCATCGGCGTCGCCGTGCCCCGCACCATGCTCCTGCCCCACAAACAGCATCCGCCCTCCACCACCGAGCGATCCATGCGCAATCTCCGCCACCCGCTCAACTGGGACGAGATCTTCGATTACGTCGGCTTCCCCGCGTTCCTGAAGCCGCACGCCGGCGGCGGCTGGAAGAACGTCTACAAGGTGGATAACCCCCAGGAGCTCTTCGCGGCTTACGATCAAACCGGCGATCTCTGCATGACACTCCAAAAGGCAGTGGACTTCACCGATTACTTCCGCTGCTACGTCATCGGCCAGGAGAAGGTCTGGGTCATGCGCTACGATCCCAAGCAGCCGCACGAGAACCGCTACGTCAAGAACGCGCCGCCCATCGATCCCGCCATGTACGCGCGCGTGGTCGGCGATGCGCGCAAGCTCTGCCGCGCGCTGGGCTACGACATGAATACCGTCGAGTTCGCCGTCGAAGATGGCGTGCCCTATGCCATCGATTTCCTGAACCCCGCGCCCGATGCCGACATCCACTCCGTCGGGCCGGAGAACTTCGAGTGGGTGCTCGACGCCATAGCAGAACTGGCCATCAAAAAGGCGCTCAGCGACGAAAATCCCGCCCGCGAATTCCGTTGGTCCGCGTTCTTGGAAGGAGCGCCCGCTTGAGCCGAAACACAACCACCAGCCACCAGCCACCAACCACTAGCCACGGCGAGCGAAGCTCGCCCAAAGAGGGAACCCCATGAAGCCCAGCCTATCCATCGGTATCGAGGAGGAATATCAAACCATCGACCCGGAGACCCGCGACCTCCGCTCCCACATCGGCATGGAAATGATCGAAAAGGGCAGAGCCGTGCTCACCGAGCGCGTCAAGCCGGAGATGCACCAATCGGTCATCGAAGCCGGCACGCGCGTCTGCCGCAACATCCAGGAAGCCACGCACGAAATCCACATGATCCGCCGCTGCCTGATCGACCTGGCCAAACAGAACGGTCTGCGCCTCGCGGCTTCCGCCTCGCACCCCTTCGCCGAATGGAGCGAACAGGGGATCTACCCGGACGAGCGTTATCACACCATCGTCGAAGACATGCAGATGGTGGCGCGCGCCAATCTCATCTTCGGTCTGCACGTCCACATCGGCGTCGAAGATCCCGAAACCGCCATCCACATCATGAACGCCGCGCGCTACTTCCTGCCGCACATTCTGGCGCTCTCCACCAACTCGCCCTTCTGGCAAAACATGGATACCGGCTTGAAATCGTACCGCTGCAAGGTCTTCGACAAGTTCCCCCGCACCAACATCCCGGATTACTTCCCCAGCTACGGCGAATACGAGAGCTTCATCAACCTGCTCATCAAGACCAATTGCATCGATAACGCCAAGAAAATCTGGTGGGATATCCGCCCGCATCCCTATTTCAGCACGCTCGAATTCCGCGTGTGCGACATCCCCATGCGCGCCCAGGAAACCATCGCGCTCGCCGCGCTCATCCAGGCCACCGTGGCCAAGCTCTACAAGCTGCACTCCATGAATCAGGGCTTCCGGCTCTATCGCCGCGCGCTCATCATGGAGAATAAGTGGCGCGCCCTGCGCTACGGCATCGAGGGCAAGCTCATCGATTTCGGCAAGGGCATCGAAGTGCCCCTGCGCGACCTCATGGACGAGTACTTCGAGATTATCGACGACGTAGTCGACGAATTAGGCAGTCGGGCAGAGATTAACTACATTCGCGAGATACTAAGTAATGGAACGGGCGCCGACCGCCAGTTGCGCGTCTGGAATGAAACCCACGATATGAAAAAAGTGGTCGACTACATCGTCGAAGAGACCGAAGTGGGCATTTACCATACCGAGGAAAGGCAGGTAGCGGCAACATGAACCAGGTATTGAAGGAAGTGGCCGTCGAGCCTTCGCTCGTCGAGGGAGCGCGCAACGCGGTCGGCGTTTGCCTGTGCATTCAGCGGCACGAAAAAGTGACGCTGATTACCGACCATGCCTCCATCGAGATTGCCGCCGCGCTGGCCGCCGAGCTCGACAACGTAGGCGCGCCGTATAGCTTCTGGACGCTCGAAGAGGTTGCCCCGCGCCCGTTGGCCGAAATGCCGCGCCCGGTGCTCGACGATCTCGAGACTAGCCAGGTCAGTATCTTCGCCGCCCAGGCGCAGGCCAACGAGCTGCGCTCGCGCATGCACATGACTGAGGTCGTCACCCGCCGCAAAATCCGTCACGCCCACATGGTCAACATCAGCAAGCAGATCATGCGGGATGGCATGCGCGCGGATTTCCGCGAGGTGGATCGCATCAGTTTGCAGGTCATCGAGATCGCCCGCGCCGCCGCGCTGGTCCGCGCCAAAACGCCCGCCGGCACCGACATCACCGCCGAGATGAACCCGGACTACAAGTGGCTGAAGACCAGCGGCATCATCAGCCAGAATACCTGGGGCAACCTGCCGGGCGGCGAAATCTTTACCACTCCCGGCGAGGTCAACGGCACCTTCGTGGTCGATGGCGTAGTCGGCGACTACCTGTGCGCCAAGTATGGCGACCTGCAGAGCGAACCCCTCACCATCCGCATCAAAGGCAACCGGCTCACCGAGGCGCACTGCGCCAACCGCGCGCTCGAAGACGAATTCTGGCGCTATACTCATACCGATGAGAACAGCAACCGCGTTGGCGAGTTCGCCATCGGCACCAACATCGGAGTGCGCGACGTGATCGGCAACATTTTGCAGGACGAAAAAATCCCCGGCGTGCACATCGCCTTCGGCGATCCCTATGGCACTTATACCGGCGCGCCGTGGCGTTGCTCGACCCACATCGATGTGGTCGGCCGCAAATTCGATATCTGGGCCGACGATCGCATGATCATGCGCGGCGGCGAATTCGTGCTAGATAGGACAGGCTTTAGTCAGGGTTTTGAGTGATCCCCGAACTCCGAGAACGCTTCAACGCCGCCTTCACGCCGGAGAAGTATGCCAACTTCCTAGCGCGTCTCGAAGCCGAGTCCGGCGCGCCGGTTGGCTTCCGCAATTGCGAGACGCCCTGCTTCTTTCCCGCCCCGCTGATCGACGCCATGGCGCGCGACGGCGCCGATCTCATCCGCCAGTTGACCCCTCCCGAATATCTGGCCATCGCCAGGCAGGCCGTGCCGCCGCAATTCGACGTGCCAGGCGAGCCTGACCACCCCCTGTTCCTGCAGGTGGATTTCGGCCTCGTGCGCGAAGCCTCCGGCGAGATCGCGCCGCGCCTGGTCGAGATTCAGGCGTTCCCGTCGCTCTATGCCTACCAGCCGGTTCTATCGCAGGTGTACATCGATGCCTATGGACTCGATCCGAATCTGCGCTACCTGCTCGGCGGCCTCGACCTCGCCGGCTACCAGGCTCTGCTCGGCCGCGCCATTCTCGGCGGCCACAAACCCGAAAACGTCATCCTGATGGAGATCGATCCGCTGCGTCAAAAGACACTGGCGGATTTCGTGCTCACCGAGCGGATGTTCGGCGTGCGTGCCATCTGCATCACCGATATCCGCAAAGACGGCAGGCGCCTCTACTATGAACGCGACGGCCGCAAAATCCCGATTCACCGTATCTACAACCGGACGATCGTCGACGAGATCCAGCGCCGCGGCATCGCGCCGGCCTTCGATTTCCGCGACGGCCTCGACGTCGAATGGGCCGGCCATCCCAACGACTATTTCCGCATCAGCAAATTCTCAATCCCCTACCTGCGGCATCCGTCGGTGCCCCAGACATGGTTCCTCGACCAGCTCCATCACATCCCGCAGGACACGCATAACTACGTGCTGAAGCCGCTCTTCTCCTTCGCCGGTCTGGGCGTGCGCATCGGCCCGCCGCGCGAAGAAATCATGGCCATCCCCCCCGTCGAGCGCCGTAACTATATCCTGCAAGAGCGCGTCAACTTCGAACCGGTCATCGAAACACCTCACGGCAAGACGTGCGCCGAGCTCCGCATCATGTACATCTGGCTCGACGAGCTCCTGCCCGTCTCCCTCCTGGTGCGCATGGGCCGCGGCGCCATGATGGGAGTGGACCACAACAAAAACCTGGAGTGGGTCGGAGCCTCCGCCGGCCTCTGTAAGTAGGACAGGCCTCCTGGCCTGTCTCCTCGCCGCGTCTCCGCGTCGCCGTGTCGCCGCGTCAAACATCGACGCTCTTTGTCGATGTTGGCGCGCTCTGCGCGCCTACACCCGCAGCACCGCCGCCCCCCGCACCGCATCGTGCTTCAGCATATTCAAGGCGGCATTAGCCTCCGCCAAAGGAAACTCCTGCACCTCGGTATGAATCGGAATCTCCGCCGCGATCCTGAGAAAGTCCTCTCCATCCTGCCGCGTGTTATTAGCCACGCTGCGAATCACGCGCTCGTGATACAGCAGGTTGTAATCCATCGCCGGAATCGGGCTCATGTAAATGCCGCCCAGCGCCACCGTGCCGCCCTTCTTCAGCACGCGCAGCGCGGAGACCACCAGCTCTCCCGCGGGCGCGAAGATGATGGCGGCGTCCAGTTTCTCCGGCGGCTGATCGTCGCCCGCGCCGGCCCACTCCGCGCCCAGCTCCCGCGCAAGCTGCCGGTGCCGCTCGTCGCGCGTCATCGCATAGACCCGCACGCCCCAATGCCGCGCCACCTGTATCGCCACGTGCGCCGCCGCCCCGAAACCGTAAAGCCCCAGCGCGCCGCCCGGCTGAATCCCCGACACGCGCAGCGACCGGAAGCCGATAATCCCCGCGCACAGCAGCGGCGCCGCGGCCATATCGCTGAAGCCGTCCGGAATCGGATACACAAAGCTCTCATGCGCCACAATGTACTCCGCATAGCCGCCATCCACCGTGTAGCCGGTGAACGTCGCAACCCCGCAAAGATTCTCGCGGCCCGAGCGGCAGTACTCGCAAACGCCGCAAGTGCGATGCAGCCACGCCACTCCAACGCGCGTTCCCGGACCGAAGCGTTGCGCTCCAACGCCGCAGTGCTCCACCGTGCCCACCACCTGGTGCCCCGGAATCACCGGACGCTTGCGCGGCGGCAGCTCTCCTTCCACCACGTGCAGATCCGTCCTGCACACGCCGCACGCATGCACCCGCACCAGCACCTCGTCCGCGCCCGGCTCCGGCACGGGCGCTTCCGTGAACGCCAACGGATTCTGCTCGATCGGAGCAGGCGATTCCAGAACGCAAGCTTTCATGCCAGCGCCTCCGCATCCCACTTTGCTTCCGGCCGGATCGCGATATGTTCGCCGCCATAGACCGCCCGCACGGCCGCCGCCTCCAGCGTGCCGCCCGCCGCATCCACCGCGCCGGCCAGACACACGCGCCGCGGAGCCAGCGACGCCGCCACCTCCGGCAGGTCCGTGTGCTGCAATATGCCGAACACGAAACTGCCGAACGGCGCGCTTGATCGCTCGGTTTCCACAACGCTCCGGTAAGAGATCAACCCGCCGGCCAGATACAACTCGCCGATCGCGGGATCCATCGCCGCGGCGCACAGCGCTGCCGCTGTCAACCGGCTCAACGCCGCGACTTTCAACGTCAGCCCGCCCAGCGCCGGATGCGCCCGCAACGCAGCCGCCAGCGCCAGGATATCGGTGACGCGCTGCCCCAGCAGAGGCTTCCCCAGAATCAGCGACGCCCACGCGTAGTTCTCCTCGTCCGCATGGGATCGCGCATAGTCGGCCGCGCCTCGCCCGATCTCCGGCGCCAGATCTCCCACGCCGCGCACATCCGCCGCGCACACCGCGTACCCGCGTTGCGCCAGCGTGTGGTAAAGGCCGCCCTCCTGCCAGCGCATATCGCGGCCCGCCGGTTCCAACACCAGCAGTACAGTGGGGCGGACCTCCAAGTCTGCGCGGGTCCTCCAGGACCCGCTCTTCGGCAGATACAACCACGCCGGCAGCCACACGCGCGCCGCGCTCGCCACTTCCAACGCCTCCACGGTGATGCCGCCCCATGCCGCGCGCCGTAGCATCACGGGCTTCAAGCCATCCGGCGGACGTTCCGCGCCGATCAGCTCGTTCAGCGGTGTGGGCCGCACCATAACCTGCCGCGCGCGGTTCAGCGTGAACGGTGTCTCGCTGTGAAGCGACCGCACCATGCTGCCGCTCTCCGACACCCACAACGCCTGATCCTTCTCCGGTTCCGTCGCCGGCTCTTCGGTCACCGGCGCCGTCTCGTGTTTCAGCCACCGCGCAAACCAGTTGTAGACCTGCATGCGCGAATCGTAAGCCAGGCCGTGCGGCAGCGGCGTATCCACCCACGCCAGCCGGTCCGCCGCGCCCAGCGCCGCATACACCGCGCGCAGCTTCCGAAACTCCTCCCAGCCGTTGCGAATGTATTCCGGCGAATAAGTAAGGAAAGAATCCGGATCGCTGACCGAAATCATCAGCGGCTTCGGCGCCAGCGGATACAGCAGGTCCCATCGGTCGAAGCCCAACGGCCCCGAGCCGATCAGGTTCTGCTCCGCATCGTCTATCGCGCCCGGCGGATTGAAATTCGCGCAGGCTACATCCTCCGTGTTTCCGCTGCACACCGCGGCCGCCGCCAGCCGGTCGTCCACCGCGGCCAGCAGCATGGTCAGCGTGCCGCCGCCCGATTGCCCCGTGGATGCCAGCCGCCGCGCATCGGCCAGCGGATGCGAAGCCAGCACGTCCAGACTGCGCACTGCGTCCCACACCTGCATGCGCGTCGCCGTATCGCCGTTCAGCAGCATCTGCTTGCCCGGCGTCGTATGCTCGCTGTCGGGGGATGCCAGGCGGCTCCGTTGCCCACTCGCGTCCGGATAGTAAACGCGCTCGCCCTGCCCCATGGGATCGAACCCCAGCACCAGGTAGCCCAGCTTCACGAGGCCCTGGCAGCAGCGCTGATAGGTGTCGCCCGCCTTGCCATTGCGTGTGTGGCCCATCTGAAACAGCACGCCCGGATAAGGAGGCTGCCTCGCAGTAGGAATGTACAAATTCGCCGCGATGTGGAAGTTGGGCACGCTTTCGTAGACCAGCTTCTCGACGCGGTATCCGGCGCGCTCGAATGCGCCCACCGTGCGCGTGTTCAGCGGAGTCCGCTGCGGCATGCCGCCCGCCAGCTTCCAAAACGTTTCACGCACCCACTGCTGCCGTGCCCGTATGGCTTCCGCCGATGTGAGCTTCGCGATCTCGTGGTTGCGCGCCTCATACGCGCGCGCCGCCAAGTCCCGCAGGTAGTCCGGCAGCGCGCGCGCGTACTCGCGATACGCCACGCCCGGAAAATCGGACTGGCACCGACCCACCCGCCTCGCCAGCGCCAGCGAAGCCGGTAATGAGAGTAATTGCCTCCGTGTCACAACTGCCAGTATAGTTCCTCGTGGGGCAGCCCTTCTGTCTCCTGACTTCTGGCTTCCATCTCCATGCTATACTCCCAGATCCATGTCCCCATCGGAACACGGCACTTTCCACCCGGCCGCCAGACCCTACCGCTTCATCGTCCTGGCCTTCGCGGCCCTGATGGCCTTCGGCAGCTACTTCGCTTACGATAGCGTCGGCGCCATCGAGACCACCCTCATTCAGGTGTTCCACACCGACCGCGCCGCCATCGGGACCATGTACACCGTGTACGGCGTGGCCGCCGTCTTAGCGCTCCTGGCCGGAGGCTTCTTCATCGACCGTGTCGGCGTTCGCCGCGCCAGCCTGATCTTCTCCGCCTTCGTGGTAGCCGGCGCCGCCCTGGTCGCCGCCGCGCCCAGCCTGCCAGTCTTGTATGCCGGTCGCGTCCTGTTCGGCATCGGCTCCGAAACCATGATCGTCGCCCAGAGCGCCATCGCCGCGCGCTGGTTCACCGGCAAGGAACTGGCCATGGCATTCGGCATCACCCTCACCATCGCCCGTCTCGGCACCCTGTTTTCCTTCAACACCGAAGAATTGCTGGCCACCCGCTTCGGCTGGCGCGGGGCTCTCTGGATCGCGGCCGCGCTGTGCCTGTTCAGCCTGCTCTGCAACTGGATCTACACCCTCCTGGATCGCCACGCCGAGCCCATCCTGCGTCTCCCCGAAGCCGGCGCCGGCGACAAGATCACCTGGAGCGACGTCGGCAAGTTTCGTCCCTCTTACTGGTACGCCGTGGGAATCTGCGTCACGTTCTACTCCGCCATCTTTCCCTTTACCGCGCTGGCCACCGACTTCTTCCACGATAAGTGGGGCATGCCCATGGCTTCCGCTGAAGGACTAGGCTTCTTCGCCGGCGTATTCTTCAATCTCACGCATTTGTTCACCACCGCCCAAGGCGTCACGTCCATCGTCATCGCGTCGTCCATGGTGCTCGCGCCCTTCGCCGGCAACTTCGTCGATCGCCTGGGCCGCCGTGCCACTCTTATGATAGTGGGCTCGCTGCTCATGGTTCCCGCGCACCTGCTCCTGGGGCTGACGCACTTATCGCCGGTCCTCTCCATGATCGTGCTGGGCGCAGCTTTCGTCCTGGTCCCCGCCTGCATCTGGCCGTCCGTGCCGCTCATCGTGGACGCGCGCTGCGTCGGTACGGCGTTCGGTCTGATGACCGCCGTCCAAAACCTGGGCCTGGCGGCCTACCCTTACGCCAACGGCGCCCTGCGCGACGCCACGCATGGTTATACCGCCAGCCAGATCATGTTTGCCACGCTCGGCTTCTGCGGCCTCGTCTTCTCGCTTCTGCTCCTGCGCGCCGACCGCCGCGAAGGCGGCCGCCTGGAGCGCGCCAAATAAAACGCTGTATAATCGGGCTTCCGGCTCGTCGCCCCAAACCACGGCGCCCGGCGTTCAACTAACAGAGAGGATTTCCAAACGATGGCCCTACCAGCCCTGTTGCTGCTTGCCGCAACCCGCGAGTCGCGCATCACCGCGCTCGACTGGCTCACGATCGCGATCTACTTCGGCATTCTGCTGTGCGTGGCCACGTGGGTGGTCCGCCGCGCCAAGGACTCCGCCGCCGATTACTTCCTCGCCGGCCGCAACCTGGGCTGGTGGGTCATCGGCGCCTCCATCTTCGCCTCCAACATCGGCTCGGAGCACATCGTGGGGCTGGCCGGCTCCGGCGCCACCAGCGGCGTCGCCATGGCGCACTACGAGTTGCACGCCTGGGCCCTGCTGGTGCTGGGCTGGGTCTTCGTGCCGTTCTACATGCGCTCCATGGTCTTCACCATGCCGGAATTCCTGGAGCGCCGCTTCAACGAGCAATCCCGTTACGTCCTCTCCATCGTCTCCATAATCACTTTCATCATCTCCAAAATCGCGGTCGGTATCTTCGCCGGCGGCGTCGTCTTCGGCACGCTGTTCCCGGAGATGACCATCAATATCGGCGGCGTCATTATCGACAGCTTTTGGATCGGCTCTGTGCTGGTGATCGTGCTCACCGGCCTTTACACCACGCTGGGCGGCATGCGCGCCGTGGCTTACAACGACGCCGTGCAGGTCACGGTCCTCATCCTCGGCTCGTTCCTGTTGACCGCCTACGGCCTGGTCCGCCTGGGAGGCTGGAACGAGCTGCGCCGCTTGTGCGGCTCCGATATGTTCAACCTCTGGAAGCCGCTCATCCCCGCCGGTGTACAAGGTACCTGGTCGCCGGTGATTCAGACCAACGCCGTCGGCCAGGTCGTCAAGCAGGCCTGGTACTTCAACGACAATTTCCCATGGCTCGGCATGCTGTTCTGCGCGCCCGTTATCGGCCTGTGGTACTGGTGCACGGACCAATACATCGTGCAGCGCGCCTTGGGCGCACCCAACGAGGCCGTCGCCCGCCGCGGCAGCATCTTCGCCGCGTTTCTCAAGCTGTCCCCCGTCTATCTGTTCATCGTTCCGGGCCTCATCTGTTACGCGCTGGCCAAGAGCGGCAAGGTCCCCGAGCTGGCGTCCATGATCGGTCCCGACGGCAAGTCCATACCGGCACTGTCCAACGCAGCTTTCCCCATGATGGTTCAATACCTCTTGCCTGCGGGGATTCGCGGCATCGTCGTGGCCGGATTGCTTTCCGCCCTGATGGGCTCGCTGGCCGGCGTGTTCAACGCTTGCTCCACGCTGTTTACCGTCGACCTGTATCAGAAGTGGAAGAAGGACGCTACGCAGCATCAGCTCGTGCGCATGGGCCGCATCGCCACCACCGTCATGGTGTTGATCGCCCTGGCCTGGATTCCGGTGATCAAGAACGCCAAGGGCCTCTACACTTACTTGCAGTCCGTGCAGGGCTATCTGGCGCCGCCTATCTTTGTCGTGTTCTTCCTCGGCGTCTTTGTTAAGCGTATGAACGGGGCGGGCGCCCTCTGGGCCATGATCGTAGGCTTCGCGCTGGGAATATTCCGCATGATGGTCGACACCCCCGTGACGCTCGGCGTGGGAGGATTTAGTGGCTACGAGCCGGGATCGTTCCTCTGGGTCGTCAATAACATCTACTTCCAGTACTTCAGCGTGCTGATCACGATTGTATCGGCCATAGTTATGGTAACGGTGAGTTACATGACACCCGCGCCGGACGATCTCAAGATTCAGAGCCTGACCTTCGGCACCGCCACCGACGCGGATCGCCGCAAAACCCGCGCCGGCTGGGGGTGGAAAGAAGTGGCCGCCTCGGGCGTCGTGCTCGTCTGCATCCTCGGCGGCTATCTTTACTTCCGAGGTTAGGATCGTTGCCCCAGCCTTGTATTACAACAGCTCGAAATCTTCGCAGCGCGCGCAGGCTTTTTGGTGGGGCAGGCCCTCGGCCTGCGGCGGCCTCCCAGGCCGCTGCTCTGTGGGGCAGCCAATCCTGGCTGCAGCCGCCTTTCAGGCGGCTCTTTCGAGGCCGCACACAGCACTACAGCGGTGGTTTCCTGCCAGCGGCCATTTCCGCCCGGAACTTCGCCGCCTTCTCCGGTTGGTGCAAGGCGTCATAAACCGCGACCAGATCCTCCCGCGCGTACTGCAGCCATTTTGCCGGCGGACTGCTCTGCTTCATCACAATCTCATACCCCGCGAGGCTTTCGCCTTCGGCATCCGCATAGCGCTTCTCTCGAAGCAGTACGCGGCCCAACCTGATGCGCGCGGTGCCGGCGTGCAGATGTCCGGCCGGCAGCGCCGCCGAAAACCTCCGTACCACATCGCGCAGAAGCTGTTCCGCTCGCGCGTACTGCCGCTCGTCCGTATAGATGCCGGCCAGATAGGCTAAAGCAGTCGCGGTACGAGGGTCCCCGTCGCCATAGACTGCCTGGTAAATCGCGGCCATCCGGCTAAAATCGGCTTCCGCTTCGCGCGGTTTCCCACGATGCTCGGCGATAGCGCCCAATTGGTCCAGCGCCATCGCGATGCTCGGATGCGGTTCTTTCGGGTAGGCCTTCCGCAAAACCTCCAGCGCGGGCCGCTCCAGGCTGTCCGCTTCGTCGAACCGCCCCTCGGCGATCAGCGCCCCCGCCACGTAAGACGTCATATCCGCCGTATCCGGGTGATTCGGGCCGAACCAGGCTCGGTTTATGTCCACCGCGCGGCGATAGTAGCCTTCAGCTTCCCGGTAATGGCCCCACTGATACTGAATGTTGCCCAGGTTTATAAGGTCGATAGCTACATCCGGGTGGCGTTCGCCGTGCACTCGCAGATCGGTCGCCAAGAGCTGCTGGTTCTCGGCATCGGCGGCGGCGTAGTGACCCAGCGCAAAGTGGACGTTGGCCAACAGGGTGCGGCTGGCCAGAAGGGCATTCTTCTCGGCGTCGATCGCCGACGTCAGCCTGATCGCTTCGCTCAGGACATCGATGGCCTCCTGGTTCGCTACTCGCCTCGCCAGAACGGCCCCCAAAACTGTCGTATCCTCAGCCAAGGCAGGAGCGCCGGGCGGAAGGCGACGCCGGTCTATCGCCAGCGCTTCCCGCGCCAGCCGCTCCGCTTCCGGAAGCCGGGCCTGATCCATTCGCAAGAGCGCTAGACGCCTCAGATTGTCGGCAACCTCCTGGTGGTCAGGCCCGTAAGCGGACTTGAGCCGCTCCAACGCCGTGTGCATGAGCGAATCGGCGCGATCGAACAGGCCCAGCGATTGGTACACGGTGCCGAGGGTCTGATAAAGATGCGCCTGCACCTCGGGATCGCGATTCAGAGCCGGTAGCTTTTCGACGCCACGGTCAATGACCGTGACAACCTTCAAGTCCGCCGCAGGCCCCGCCTCTTCGTCGCCGCCGTGGAAAAGATCTTCCATGAACTTCTCAACGCGTTGCGCCCGAGCCGCCTCCGCCAGCGCCGCATCCTTCGCCTTGGCTAGACGCACGGTGAAGAAGACGATCAGCCCCACAACTAGCGCGGACACCAGCGATGCCGCCGTCACGACACGCCGGTTCCGCCTGACGAACTTCCCCATCCGGTACCCCACCGTGCCCCGGCGCGCCTCCAGCGGCTCTTCCTTCAGGTAATGATCGATGTCCCGTATCAGCGCCTCAACCGACCCATAGCGCTCCCGAACGTCGTGATGTACCGCTTTGAGACACAAAGCATCCAGATCCTTCCAGGCCCTCTTGCTTAGCCGACGGCTAGCGCTAGCCACGGTCGAAGGCTTCTCCGGCGGATGCTCGACAACCAGATCCCCGCCGCCATCCACAGCGCTCTTCGAGCGTTCAAACGGCCGCCGCCCGGCGAGCATCTCATAAAGAATGACACCCAGCGAGTAGACATCCGTATAGGCGCCCACGATTCCGTCGCGTTCCCACTCCGGCGCTGCGTAACCCTCGGAGTAGAACCGCACACCGGACCCCGGACGGTCCCCTGACTCGCCCGCATCGCTCAGTTCCCTCGCGATACCGAAGTCCAGCAGGCGTGGCGCTCCGTCCCGCTCCACCAGGATGTTGGAAGGCTTCAGGTCGCAATGGATGACTGCTTGCCCGTGCGCGTACTGCACCGCCTCGCACACCGATCGAAAAAGGCGTAGCTGCTCCTCCACCGGGCGGTCGTGCCGCCGGCAATAATCCGTGAAGGCCTCGCCCTCCACATACTCCATGACGAACCACGGGGTCCCATCGCCCAGCGCGCCCGCGTCATACAGCCGGGCAATAAAGACGTGCCTGAGCTTCGCCAGCGTCTTGATCTCGCGGGCAAAGCGTTCCCGCCGGGCAGTCGTCACCCCCGCATGCAGCAGAAACTTGATCGCCACAGGACGGCCGGTATCTTCGCGTTCGAAGAGGCCCACCACGCCCATCCCGCCCTTGCCCAGTATTCGGATGAGCCGGTAGGGGCCGACCTCCTGGAAAGCGAGCGCTTCTACCGGCGCGCCCACGATTCGATACGCGATCTCGGGCAAGCCCCCGTCCAGCAGCGGCGCGCCCAGGCTGTCCCCCTTCAGCAGGTTCCGCACCTCGGCCATCAATTCCGCATCATCCCCGCACGCCGCGTCCAGGAAGGCCCGCCGTTCGGATTCCGGCCCCGACGCCGCGTCGTGGAAAATGGCTGCGATTCGATCCCAGCGCGCGCTGTCCATCGGCGCTACTCCGCGTCCGGGCAAATCCTGCCCGCCAGCCAGGCCCTGGCCGCGCGCCAGTCGCGCTCCACCGCCGATTCGGAAACGCCCAGCAATGCCGCGGTTTCCGCCACGTCCATCCCCCCAAAGAACCGGCTTTCGACCACCTGCGCCTGGCGCGGACTGAAACTCGCCAATTCTTGCAGAGCCATGTCCAGTGCCAGCAATTCTTCAGGCCAGGACGCCATCTCCTCGATGGAATCGCTGAGCGGAACAAAGCTGACCTCTCCGGCGCCGCCCCTCTTGCGCGCGCCCCTGCGCCGCGCTTCATCCACCAGGATCTGCCGCATCGCCTTCGTGGCGATTCCCTTGAAATGGGCAGGCGAGGTGTCCGCCAGGTGCGGCGATCCCTGCAGTTTCATCCATGCCTCGTGCACCAGCGCGGTGCGGTTGATCGTAGCGTTGGCTTCGCTCTTCAACACAAACGACGCCAACCGCCGCAACTCCTCGTAAACAAGGCTGAACGCTTCGTCCCTCCCGCGAGCTTCTGCGCCATTCGCGCCGGTTTCGGCGGCGGCCGCTTTT
>OCZT010004242.1_pt1 | contig 14521 bp, 16 predicted proteins | sample 1539031 | NCBI WGS metagenome assembly OCZT01 (sample SAMEA3539308, study PRJEB22396) | soil metagenome | biome: tundra; feature: field; material: soil | place: USA | collected 2010-05 | depth 0.15 m
CTGGACATCCCGGCCGTGATCGCGACCACGGGCCACGAGGTGGTGAAGCTGTAGGGATCCCGTCGTGACGAATTCCGACCTGGAGTTGCAGATCGAACGGTTCCTCGAACATGAGGAGCCTTCCTACGGGGCGTTCCGGGAGCTGCTCCTGATGGTCCTGTCCATTGGTGCCGACAGACTCGGGTGCGAGGTGAAGATCTCCGCCCGCGTGAAGTCGCCTGCGAGCTTCGCGGAGAAGTGCCGGCGCAAGGAGAAGAAGTATCCCCTGAACCCCGTGTACGAACTCACCGACCTGTGCGGGGCGCGGATGGTGGCCGCCACGCAGGACCAGGTCGATCGCCTGTGTGCCTTCGTGGAGCGGATCTTCCTGGTGGACAGGCCCAACAGCGAAGACAAACTGTCGATCCTGCGCACCAGCGAGTTCGCCTACCGGTCGGTGCATTTTGTGGTGCAGCTCGATCGCGCGCGCCTGGCACCTCTGGGCCTGGACCCCGAAACGCTTGCAAAACTGGCAGAGAAGATCAATCGGTCCAAGCAAGGCGAAGACGCCCCCTTCCTGCGCAAGGCCGAGATCCAGATCCGCACCGCCATGCAGCACGTCTGGGCCGAAACGCTGCACGACCGCACCTACAAGTCGGGAATCGTCCTTCCCAAACCGCTGTTGCGCGAATCGTTCCGCATCGCGGCGCTTCTGGAGAAGGCCGACCAGGACCTGCTGCGCTTGAGCGGCCAGATCGACGCGTTTTCCAAGGACCACGTGGTCCACCTCGACAACCAGGCTTTCGAGCGCGAACTGGACATCGCGAGAAGCCTTGCGGACCAGAGGCGGCTCCAACCGAAGGAGAAGGCCAAACAGGTCCTGCGCCTTCTTTCCCTGCTCGCCTCGGCGCGCCGATGGAGCGAGATCGTGGGCAGCGAAACGCTTCGAGCCTGCGATGCGAGTCCGGCGTTCCTGGATGCGTTCGACCACCTCCATTCGGTTGCTCTGTGCCGCATCCATCGCGACGAGCCCTCTGGCGGACGGTATCGAAAGGGCATTGGAACCTTGGCGCGATTGGCCCGTCCGATCGATACCGCGGGGTTGGAGCGAAACGAAGTGGGAGCGCATCTGGAGGCGGTGCTGGAGCGGCTTTCGGCGTCCGGCGATGGCACGGTGGTTCGGGATGCGGCCCGAAGCTTGGCGATGGCCGATTTTGCCTGGGCCTGCCACGGAGACCTGGAGAACCCGGACCATCGCAAGGCCGCGTGCGACGCGATGCTCCAGGCGCACTTGCTGAACACGGACGATCCCTACATCTACGGCGATCTGGTCTGGTTCCAGCTCGAGAACGCCGAGGATCGCTCGTTCCTGCACTTCGCCTGGAGCGCCATCGAGGCCGCCATGGCCACTTGCCGGATGCATCTGTTGGTGGGTCTGGATGGCAACCGGATCTGGGCTACCCTGGGCCGGTTCCACCTGGTCCGCGGCGAATGGAACAAGGCCGCCCAGGCCTTCGCGCGCCTGATCGCCGGCGCGACGTCGCCCGAGGTCCTCCTGGACGAACACCTCCTGCTGCGGGAAAGCGCCCGCGTGCATGCGGGAAAGCTCCTGGGTCCGCATCTCGAACAGATCTTGCGCACCCTCGATCTCGCCATCCGCGTCCGGGGCCTGCCAGAAGTTCAGATAAAATATGTCCGAACATTGGTCGTCGCTGGGACTTGCAACGCAGAAAGATCCGCGGAGATCGAGGCGTTCCGTCCCGTGGTGGTGGAATCCATCCGCGCCTTCGAGGGACTCGTGGTAGCCGGAGCCACCACCACCGGCGTCGCGGGCATGGTCGGGGACGCGTTTTTGGAGGGAGCACGCCAGGCGCAGCTCGTGGGTTTCGCCCCCGCACTGGGGACCGTTGGACTGGAGGTCCACCCGGCCTACCGGATCGTCCACTACGGGCAAAGGCCCGGGTTCGGGACGGAGTCCGTGCTGCAGTACTGGGAGTTTTTGCTGGAGCAGGGAATCTCGCCATGTGAGGTGCGCATCTTGGGCGTGGGAGGCGGCGACATCAGCCGGTTCGAATACGACCTGGCCGTGGCCCTGGGCGCCGTGGTCGGACTGGTCCGGCACTCCGGCGGCGAAGCCGACAGGCTTCTGGGCGAAGTCCCCTGGTGGCCCCAGGGGGCCGTCATCGACCTGATCGACCACGACATGGTCCGCCTGTTCTGCCGACATCGATCGGGTACCCACTCCCCCACTGCACCATGGGTGCCGCTGGTGGCCGAGAAGATCCACGAACGCTATTTGGAATCGCCCATCAAGGAAGAGAACCGCAGACCCTGGAAGGAGCTCTCGTCCCAGTACAAGGACGCCAATCTGGACCAGGCGACCACCATGGACTTGTTGCTGCGCCGCCAGGGCCTGGAGATCCAGCCGCTTGCGCAGGCTGACCCGACCTCGCCCATTCGCGATCTGGTGGCGTTTCTCGGAGCGAAGGCCTTCGAGGATCTATGCCGGATGGAACACTCCCGTTGGTGCCTGGAACGCGAAAAGGCGGGCTGGCACTGGGCCAAGTTCCGCGACGAGGAACAGCGGCTCCACCCGTGCCTAGTGCCCTGGGAAGCTCTGACGGAGAAGGCCCGCGGATTCGACCTCGACACCGTCTCGAAATGGCCGAAGTTCCTGGAGTCGTGCGGTCTGGGGATCTTCCCGAGTGGTGCGGGAACGCCGGAAATCCCAACGAAGTCGTGATCCCCAATGTTGGAATTCGGCCGGGTTTCAACAGAGGGCGTCCTTGGTCATCTGGGATTTCCCGAGTCCATTTCCTTGCGGATCCTCCACTAACTCCACAGCGATCGAACGTAGCCCCCGAATGCCCACCGACAACGATCCGAAGACCATCGCTCTTCCTCCCGACGGCCCGTTGGCGCTGAACTTCACCCTCCACTACAAGGATGGAAGCAGCGACCACAGCCGCAATGGGCGCAAGTTCAAGGCCGTGCGTCTGCCCGACGGGGCCGAGTACGGCGAATACGCATTGCGCGAACCCGGGGTCCCGGGGATCTCCTACACCAACGAACATTTCCGGACCAGCCCCAAGCACCAGGAAAGCCGCGGCACGCTGACCATCGATCAGACAGCGCCACTGCCTCTGACAATTCTTGTTGATGAAATCAACGAATACCACCCCGACTACTACAACGAACAGGGCCTGAGCTGGGAAGAGCGCAGCCCCACCATCGAGAACAAGGTGGTGGAAATGGTGGTGGTGGGCGAAGGAGGAGAGGGTGCGGGGCGGGCGGATGAGTCGTGATCCAAAAACTGGTTGAGCCACAAACCATAGGAGAAGGTCGATGAAGATCTCGGAATCGTTGAGGGAGAAAAAGTGCTTCGCATGCGGACGGGCGTGGCCAATTGGGGAAGCGGGCATCCATTCAGCGTCTGCTCGGTGGATTGCCACGCGCGATCTCAGCACGATGTGCTTGCTTCTTCTCATCTGCGCAATTCCTTCCGACTCGCTCGCTGCGGCGCTTTGTTCGACCATCTTCACGGGGAATCCGTCGTCGGCGATCGTGCAGCGTTTTTTGGATAACGGCTACCACATCGAAGAGCAAACATCTTCCTCGATCACGGTGTGCCCTGGCCCTGGCTCGACACCCAATTCGACACATAGTGCACCCACCGTGGTCAAGCCTGAACCCAAGCCGCCTTCGGCGCCTGTGAGCCCCAGCCAGGCCTCGGACTCATCAACGGCCACGGATGGTGCGAGCGCGTTGGCCGGATCCCGTTCGCCGGAATCCATTCTGCGCGTGATCCGCCAGAACATCGGGCGATTCCAGTACACGTACCAGAAGTACCTGAAGGATCATCCCGACCTGGGTGGCAAGATCACGTTGAAGTTCACCATCGCTCCGATCGGCGACATCACGACCATCTCGATCCTATCCTCCAACACAGGGAACTCCACGATGGACGAGGAGATCAGGGACAAGGCCAAGCGGATGAAGTTCGACCGGATCGAGAAGGGCAACGTCACGGTGACCTACGCGTTCGTGCTGGACAAGCCGTGAACGTCGTGCCTTTCCGGGAAGCAGCCATTGGACAGGAAGCTGTCCATGCTGCGAAGTACCTGGAAACCTTGGTGGCCATGCAGAAGGCCGGCATGGAGATCGAGCCTGTCATGGCGCAGGTCGCGCAACAGATGCGGGAATTCCTCCAATCCCCCTCCCGCAGCCAAGAACCTGCTCCTCACCCCTCCCCCATCAGGAAATCCTCCACCTTGATATGACGGATTCCGTCTGATGTGCCGTTGAACCACGGGTCCATGCTGAGGACCGCGCAGGGGTGCTTGTCGCGCGTCAGGCGCAGGGGGCGCAGTTCGCGTTCCAGGGTCTCCGGAGACTCGAGTTTCCAGGCCACCTGGTGGTAGGTGCGCACGTCGTCCTTCTCGGCGACGAAGTCGATCTCGTATTCGTCCACCTTCCCCACGTGCATGGCGCAGCCTCGGCGTTTAAGTTCCAGGAAAACCATGCCGAAAATTTTCGGGCCGTCGGTTCCCTCGATGTTGAACTCCAGAGCGTTTTCAACAATCCCTCGAACCCGCGAATTCGGGATTCTTCGCAACTTCGTTGAAGTCGAACCGCGATCCTGCGGTCGATCTTTCCGTTGAAAGCGAGATGTGCAATGTTTCGCATGATCCACCGAATGAGCAGATGTGGCCAGATCCTCCGAATCGTTGCCGGGGCCTTGACTCTGGTAGGAGCACGCGTCGCCATGGCGCAGGAATCTCCGCCAGAAGCGTCTGGGGGAGCAACACCGCTGGAGCTCCACCTGATGTGGGGATCGTCATGGAGCATTTCGACGTTCGATGATGGTGGAAAGGCAAATGCGCCAGCGGAGCGAGTCTACTTCGGTCGTGATCACGGGCGCCAGAATGCGGTCCAAATCGCGGTCGGGACCGATACGATGTCGTGCCCGCTCATCGCGCAGGATGTGGCCTACCCGGTGGGAAAGCCGAGGAAGGGGAATTCCATTCCCGTGTCATGGTACCAGGGATGTCCGTTCGCCGCACCGGATACGTTGAAACCCAGCGCGGACTTCGAGATGCGGACCACCACCGTCCTCGCGATCGTGGGTGCGGTCGACAACGTCCTCATTCCCGATACCACTACAGAGCGACCGCTCATCTCAATGAACGGGGAAATGTACACGGGGTGCGAGATCTTCCGAAACATGGTCTGGAAGTTCCGCAAGGCGGGAATCCGCTTCCGATCCGGAAACGTGCAGTACAAGGTGCTCCGCGCAGGGGGGACCATCCGCTTCACCTCGAAGGGCGTCGTGATGGATGGCGTCGCCAAGATCGCTTCCGGAGCGGCTCCACTGGATCGCAGCCAGGAAGCGTTCCATCGCTGGTTCGCGGGTAGATGAGACGGGACCATGAATCTCGGTCATCCTCGGGGATAGATTCACTCGTGGTGCTCACTGAACTCGCGATGTTTATCCTGTCATCTCCACTCCAATGTGCAGGAGAAATCGATGCCGAAAATTGTCGCCATCGCAAACGACATGGACCAGCTTCTCGCCCGTGGTCTGGAGGCACTGGGAGACCTCCATCTCGTGCATGGACGCGGATTCGCGCAGTGCCACGAAGACCTCCGCAACGAGCGCGATGCCGATCTCCTGATCACGAACCTCCCGCCGGGTCGCACATCGTTCGAGGGGTACGGCCCTTCCATCCATGTTGTGCACGAGACCATCATGGACCTCCGGATCCCGGCCATCGTCCACACGGGGATGAGCGCCCGGCACCTGTGGCAGTTGGGATCCTTGCCGGCGTTCGTCCACCCCAAGGAGTTCGGAGACTCCGACGCGAGGGTTCTCGCCACCGCCATGGCCATCGCGAAGATCTGGTTTCCCATGGCACCGCGGGAACGCATCGAGTTCATGGACGAGACGTTGCGATTGCACCAGGAAGAGGCGTCCCGGCCGGACACGATTTTCACCGACGCCGACTGCATCCTGCTCGAAAGGTTCCAGGTGGCGAGTGCAGAGGAGATCGGCCAGATGCGCGAAATGAATGCCCAAGCGCGCGAAATGATGAGCCCCGAGCCGTGCGGCGGCGATTCGCGAAGGACGATTTCCTCGCCCTGACGCGGGAGTTCGTGGAAACCAACGACGCCTGGGCGATGTTGAAAAGCCGCCGGAATTCAACAACGGCGATTTCCGCGGAACCCGCAGGATGGATCATCTTGTCGACGAGGAGGGCATCCACCTCGATGGAGAAGGAGACGACTCGTGGGTAGAAACGGCTTGTTGCATATGTGCTGTCGTGCGGCCGGTACCGCCTGGCCTGCATGGCCTTCGCGCTGATTCTCGGAATTTCGGTGAAAGACATCCGGAAGGAACGACCGGCGCAAGAAGCGCTGGCGGTCAGGGAAACCCTGGAAAGCGGGAAACGGGCGTAGCCCGGGGGAAAATGCCTCATGGACAGAACGAATCGGATCGTCGTCGAAATCATCGAGTCGGAGTTGGGGATGGGCCAGGACGTGGTCCGAACCGAGACGTTTTCCGACATCCACGGGGCGGTGCAGTTCTGCCTGCGGTTCAACCGGGACAACGACCAGGAGTCCACACCGGAGTGGTACTGCTACGCACACGTGGAAGGCTTCGCCGGCATGATCCGCACCAGAGCCGAGGGCGAACGTCTGGTCGAGGAATGGAAGGTCCGTGCGAAACGAGCGCTGTCGGCTGGCAAAGGCCACGGGCAAAACGGCACCCCGTTCCCGGGAAAGGGGACGGCGTGGAGATAACCGGGAACGACGACGTGTGGGGACTTGATCACGAGCCGAACCCCGACTTGGAGCAGGTCGCCGAAACGTGCTGGCGCGCGGCCCTCGCTTACCATAGGACCGTCGACGAAGGCGAATCGATGGATGTCGCCCTGGAGGGGATGGACGCCGCCCAAAAAGCGGGATCGGAGCGGTGGACCATCGTGTGCCGCGCCGAGGCGCTCTTCGACGGGCTTTTCGGAACCTATCCAAGATTCGCTACCTCGCTGGCGTGGGCGCCCGAGGCGCGGACCATGGAAACCGCCACCGCGGTGATGCGAGGCCACGTGGAACGCCTCGAGGGTCTGGATCCCGAGGCGTCGTGGATCTGTCGCGCGTACCTGGCCTGCTTGCTCCAGGGAAACGGGCAGGATGAGCTGGCCCAAATCGAGTGGGAAAGGTCGCTCGAGCAGGCGCGCTCGGCCGGATCGCGGTTCGCCGAGGAGGAGATCCTGTGTCTGCAAAAAGGCGGGATGTGGGATGACGATTGCGCTCAGCCCGGCTGACGGACGCGGCCTGGACAACCTCGCCGGCGTTGGAAGTTCCTCCGGGATTTCAACATCCGGCCATCTTGTGAATCAAAAAATTTTGAACTCCATTGTTTTCCGGAGCCCGTCGCTGATTCTCCACGAGGATCGATGCATCAAGGATGCGATGGCGAAGTCGATCCGCGAGCCGACCTGAATCGGTCAAAGGATGGGAAGGAGGAACTTGTCGATCAACGCAATTGATTCGGTTGGGAGTTCGCCGAGACAGGCCGTCCTCGCCCTCCTTCTCATCGCCCTCGGAGCCCTCCCCTCCCGCTCCGAGGACGCGCCGCGGATCCGCGAGACGAATCCTGTCACAGGCGAGAGCGAAATCCGCTCCATGATCCCCCTGGAAAAGCTCCCCGTCGCCGAGGCGGCCCGAATCGCGCGCCTTTCCGACAGCGTCTTCGCCGCCCTTGGTGGGGAGATTCGCACAGCCGACGGGATTCGGATGGTCCCCGACCTGCCGAGCGGGATCGTCCGCGGCAAGGCGCTGAAGGGGGCTGTGCTCCAGGGCGGCGGGAAGGTCGCCATCGCCGTGGAGACTTCGGCTTCGGATCGGGATCTGACGGGCGACGTCGCCTGGGCGCTTTGGTACGCGCGCACCTTTGGCGACGCGAAGATCCAGTTCAGCCTGGACCCTGTCGATGTCAATGACTTCTCCAAGGGCAACGTGGCCCGGTATTCGCCGCCCGACGCCCTGAAACCGTTTTCCATCGGGCGCGATCTCTACGAGGCCGACATGGACCTCAAGCTCTACGCCCTGGGCTACGAGCGCGCAGGCGGCACCAAGGTGCGCGACATCGCATCGCCACCCGTGGGCTACCGCAGCCGGGTCCAGATCGCCGCCGATCTCTTCGCGAAGGGGATCGAGCGGCAAGGGGCGCTCAAGGCGCGTCTGTGGATCGTGTGCGATTCCGTCTTCGCCACCTCCACCGACAGCGCGATGCGCATCGATTCCGTGCGGGTGAAGATCCACGCCCGGCAAGTGGCCTCGGCCGCCGGCAACCAGATGGAAGACATCGCCGACGCCGACACGGTGACGGCGCTCTTCGCCCATTGGTTCGAGACGAACTACTTCCAACTCGCCGCCGAGCACCCGGAGCTCGCGGCGGTGGTCGAAAACGCGAAAGCACTATCCATCGCGCGATGGATCCTCTCCCGCGGAGCCGTCGTACCGGAGATGTGGTCGGATCTGCTGCTGCCCCTGACCGACAGCACCGTGGTCGGCGGCCCGGCCCTGGTGCGCCGCGACACGTTGCGCCGCAACAGAGCGGGAGGCAAGGACATCCTCACCATCGAGCTCACTGGCGGCGTGGAGTTGGGCGCGAGCCTGGCGGAGACGAGGTTGCCTTCGCCAAAATCCGTCTTGGGCGGGAATTCGGGCTCGTCGGGCTCCGCACGTTACGCGCATCTGGAAGCATCCCTCTGTGAAGGCGGAAACGTCCTTCGCCCGCTGAAGGACGATTGGCTGAAGACCGCTCGCGCGAAGAAGGTCGACGGCCGTGAATGGACCATCGCGGCCAACGGCCTCCCCTCGGCTTCGGTCGACGCATCCGGTGGCAAGACCAGTTTCGCCAGCGCGGGCCGTCGCGTAGTCGCCGCATCCGCCATTGCCGCGGATCGCCATGCGACGCTGCAGCGGATGGAGGAGGGCTACATGCTGAATTACCAGGACCAGGACCACATCGTCTCGGCGCGCTACGACGCCAAGGGCCACCGCACCGCGCTGTGGGATTACCCCGCGCACCGCGAGGTTCCGGGGCACTGAGGACGCGGCTCCCCGGGTGGGTGCCAAAACTCATCGATGTTGAACTTTCACCCGGATTTCAACATCGGGTGTGCTTGCAGAAAAATGGATCTGGCGCTCTATTCGATATCGAAGAATCCACCCGCCGACAGCCGAACTCGGGGCATGGCGGGGGGGCTGTTCGAGCAAGAATCCATCTCAAGGAACCCTTCCATGCATAGACGAATCGGAGCGGCGATCGCCCTGATCTTCCTCATCGCGAATCCATCCCATTCCGGAACGGATGCGGAGTACGAGAATATCCGTGCTTCCGGTTTCAGTCCATCGAACCGGATGGAATGGGCGGGGGTGCAATTCCTGATGCCGGGAACCATCCCGCCCATGGGAACGGAGTATTCGCCGACACAGCCCTTGTCCCGCGAGATCAGTCTGTCGTCGTACTCCTGGAACATGGCGATGACGGCCACGGCTCTCGCGGCCCCGGCCCTGGCGATGCAACGTCCCGGCGATGCCATGGCATTGGGCGTAGGGGGGGCCGCCGCGGGTGCCATCGGAACCTACTACGCCAACCTCGCGATCCAGGATTTCGCCCAGGGAGTGAGCGACGTCTTCCTCCCCTTCCTGGACGCCGACCTGACCTGGTCGGGACAGCGGCTGGTCGCATCGATGGCGCAAAGGCCCGCCGGCGGCAAGCAGTGGCTCGTTCTGGTCGTTCGGGCCTACGGCATCCGCAGCGGGTTCTTCTCCCTCACCCCGTACATCGTCATGGACACCTACGTGTTCGAAGGGGACAAGCCGGTCCTGACGACCTTGCAGAACGGTCCTGGACCCGTCGTGAAGTGGTCGTCCAACAGCACCCTGGTGTACAAGAAGACGACCCTGAGCAGCGAGAAAAACGTTCCCTTGGTCACCGATGTCGCCCCCCTGATGCAGAATCCCGTCCTCGCCGATTCCGTATGGAACCACATGGTCCGCGCCACGGTCCGTTCGGCGCAAGAATCCCTCCTCGCCAATTGAAGGAACACCCCACCACCATGACACAACGAAAACTGCTCCTGTCGATCCTTTCCATCTTCGCCTCCGCGATGACCGCGCACGCGGATCCGGCGATGTCGTTTCTCGACACCGCGAAAGGCGTCAAGATCCTCGACTCCGTCCCCTCCACCATGGGCGAGTCCCAGGTGCTCCTGCGCGTGGGATCCGAGAAGACGGGCATGCACTACATCCTGGGGGAGTTCGATCTGTCCCGGGGCAAGAGGCTCGTCGCACTGCGGGACCCGTTAGAACCGGCTTCCCAGCTGGTCACGGACCTCTACGAATGGCCCGTGCGCGATTCGCGCGCGCTGCTGGATTCCGTCTTCTTCAACCCTCGCGGCGTGATGTTCGTCCAGGACCGCTATTCCGCTTGCTCCCTCCATGGTTCCAGCTGGAGCTGCTCGGGCCGCGACGCCGGCAATTACGCCGCTCGGCGCCGGTTCCTGGACCAGACGGGAAGCAGCCTGCGAGTCATGGGATACTGCTTCATCGGAATCGGGGCCCTGGTCGCCGTTCCCGGCGTGATCGTGATGGCCGCGACCGACCAGACGGGTGCGGGGCTGGGGTTGATCGCGGCAGGAGCGGTCTTCGGGCTTCCCGGCGCGCTCATGGTCCATGTGGGCAGGGAGAAGTCCTACCTGGCGGAGGCGAACCCGCCTGGATCGGGACAGCAGACCTATGTCCGAATCAGCACCGCCTTTTGATCCGAACGAGGAACACCATGAAACGCAACAGAATCGCCATCGCCCTCCTTTCCATCGGTCTTGTCGCCGCTCCGCGCGTGCGTGCTCAGGCGGCGCCGATCATCATCGGTTCGGTCGTCGTCGGAACCGGGCTCGGTTGGTGGATCATGCACGTCATCCGCTCCGGAGCGGAAGCCCCGGACGAACTGACCCTGGAATACTCGGACATTTCCGAACTGTACAAGGCGGGCCACCCTTCGGCGGAACTTTTGCCAAGGCTGGACGCCTACATCGCCAAGGTCGAGCTGGATTCGTCGAGCTACTTCAAGACGCCGGTGCTCCGGAACAACTACCGCTCCGCCGAGCGCTTGAGGACCATCCTCAAGGAGCCCGCCGCGGTGCAGTAGCGAATAGCCCGATCCGAGCGGTCACCCGAACTCACCCCTGCCACCCTTGGTACAGACGCCTTAGCCAAGACCTCACAAGGAAAACCCATGACACTCCTCGCCCGATCGATGTGCCTCCTCTTCTCGATCCTTTGCCAGGCAGCCCTGGCGACGGACAAGGTCACGCTGGATGTGCACACCTACGACTACGATTTCCGAGGGATCGCGAACAACGATTCGGTCTGGGTGGCGGTCGGCGGTCGCAGCCAGATCTGGTATTCAAAGGCCGCTCTCGCAAACCACTGGGAGCGGGCAACGAGCCCGGTGAAGAATACCTTGGGAGACGTCTCGTGGTGCGGCGACGCGTTCTATGCCGTCTCCGATTCGGGCGACATCATCCGCTCCTCGGATGGCATCGACTGGACAAAATCCGCCACAGGTTTGGGCGTAATGATCAACCAGATCGAGCGAACCGGGTCCGGATTGATTGCGATTGCAAACGGGGGACATGTCCTTCGCTACGACTCCACGGCGGCACGCTGGAAAGACAGTATCCTGACCCGTCGCAACCTCGTGAGCATGGCCGTCAACGACTCGGTCGTGGTGGTCGCCGGCGATTCCGGTGCCGTGCTGCACTCCAGGAATGGAATCGATTGGACGCGCGACAGCATCGACACGACCAAATCCGTCATCCGTGTGATCTGGAGCAAGCGGGAGAAAACCTTTGCGTACCTCATGGACGATGGAAACATCTTTTCCCAACGCGATTCGTCCTGGATCAAAGCTACGGCGGATGACGACGGGTACTATTTCAACGGCTTCACCGAAACCCCCACGGGATATCTGGCGGTAAGCGATGGAAGTTGGTTTACGCTTTCCGACAGCCTGAAAGGGGCTCGCACGACAGGCCAATCAGCGTCATACATTGAAATCAGCGCAAATAGATCGACAATCATAGCAGCGGGATACTCCGGAACCTTGGCGCGCTGGAATCCGGGAATATCTGATTTTTCCGGTATGAAACAGTTTATGACTGGCGGTGGAATTGTAGGTGGAGCACAATTAGAGAAAGAACTCGGATTCCTTGCAAGTGGTTCAAATTTGAGTGACGAAACAGCATTACTTGTTATCGGCGAAGATAGCACCTGGCGGAAGGTTCCCATCTATAGTTCACCAGATACATCAGAAATAGACTTGTCTAAATCATCATTGACGATTTGCGCAATGGATTCTGGCATCGTTATAGCCGGTGCGAATGATCAAGGGATATATTCTGGCCGATACCGCAATGGCGAAAAACAAATCATGCTACAACTTGTATCGACCCAGAATTACCAACCGGTCCTTCTCGCCACTGATACTGGCTTTGTCCTATTGGCCGGGTCTTCAGCCTATACGTCTCGCAATGGTGTCGATTGGAAGTATGCTTCTCCCCTTGTGATCAAAGACAGTACGTCCATTGACTCTGTCGTTGCGCACACCACAGTTTGGACAGGGCGGTACATCTATTCTTTTCTTTTTAGTCAAAACTATGATCATCTTGATCTTTGGCGCACAGAGAATTTCCAATCTTGGGAAAAAATTCCAGCACCAAACGAATTTGATGAGACGAGCCTGTATTCGATCAAATCGCAGAGTTTTTATAATTTTTTCGATGGCGTCAATGGTGAACAGCTTTACAGTATCACAGATAATCAAACAAGTTGGACATCCGGATGGCATGCCTACTTTGGAAGTTTTTTTAGTGGAACATCTTCCATCATCTTTACCCAGGTGAATCCCAATCCCTCTGTATCTGGGGCTTACATCTGGGCAAGCTTGGATACGGGAAAAACATTCATTCAGACGATAAGTAGCTCGGGCGATTCCGTAAAAAGCAACCCGAATTGGCCCCCAAGCCAAGCGATTGTTCAGAGCAAATCCAATCAAGACGGAAGCATTTGGCTGCATAGCTACTACCATGGAGATGGAACTGACCTAGTCTACGGCAACTACCACATCACTCGGAATCAGACCACCTCCCTCGGTGGAGGCCACCCCAAGGGCAACCTCCGTGTCCAGATTTCAGGCAAGCGCATCTCCTTCTCCGAGCCCGTGGAGGGAGCGATCGACCTCGACGTCTTCAACTTGCAGGGGCGCAAGCTCGGTTCGGTTCACAGAACGGCCCATGGCCCCATGACACAGATGGAATTCGACGACCCCATGGAGTCGGGATCCGGAACCTGGGTGATCCGCGCTTGCATCAACGGAGTGGCAGTGAATTCCATCCAGCCCGGAATCGGGCGATAGGAGATTGCAAATGAACACGAACCACCAAGATCGTCTTCCGAGTTTCCCAGCCATCCGCAGGCTTCTTTGCGGTTCGATGGAAAGATTGTGAAAGAACGTCCCCTGTTTCGAAAAAGGAATACCATGGAATCCAGAAAAAATGCAATGGCAGCATTCCTCTTTGTTTCGATCCTATCGCCTGCCGTAGCCAAGGAAATCCCGCGCTTCGCATTGCCCATCGCGGAAATCGAAGGTGTGACCTTCAACGAGAATGCCAAACCGGACACCTTGTCGTACACGAGGGAAAATGACTCGACGCTTTTTCTCACCTCAGGCTTCGCCTACGTCAAGACCAGTTCCGAGATCATTGGAATCGGGTCTGGAGAGAAGTCGATTCCGACGGTTCTCGAGGTCGATTCATCCGCGAACGACACCCTCTACGGGAACGGATGGCTCATGGGGTCCTTCGATTCGCGTGAACTGCAAAATTTCTCTCCGGGTTGGGCGTTCACTTTCAAGAAGGGGATCTCCTTCACTCGAGGGAACATCAAATACACCTCCCAGAATCGGAATGGGAAGATCGATTTCGGCAGCGATGGCGTCAGCATCTCGAACTTCAGCTTGGAATATCTCGTCGACGGCAAGCGGACCGTGCTTTCTTGTCGGATCGCTTCGAAGAAGAAGAGCAAGGGCACCGCAAGCAAGAAGTAAATGGGCCGCTGAAACAGAAATCGGGAAGAAATTCATTGCGATGTTGAAAAGCATACTCGCCTTCAACATCGCACTCTCTTGAGAGCCGCTGTTTCCGAATCATCTTCCTTTCCAAGGGGTTGTCGGCAATCGATCCAACCCATTTCGGAAGGAACAGACGATGAGATCCGACCAATCGATCCTGCTCGAACCGATTGGCGCGGGAGTCCTGGACGACGCTCCCGATTCCGAGGGCCTTCGCTTCCTGCGCCGACTGGCGATGTCGGGACGGAATCCGTCCGGGTGGCGGGATTCCCTGCTCTCGCGCCACCCCATGCCCGCCAGCGCCGAGGACGAGGTGCTCCTGGAGTCCGTCCTCTACCG
>OCZT010004243.1_pt1 | contig 14516 bp, 8 predicted proteins | sample 1539031 | NCBI WGS metagenome assembly OCZT01 (sample SAMEA3539308, study PRJEB22396) | soil metagenome | biome: tundra; feature: field; material: soil | place: USA | collected 2010-05 | depth 0.15 m
GCACATGCCCGACCCGGCGATGGCGCTGGCCGTGGCCCAAAGATTATTGAGTCCGTCAGGCAAAGTCGTGGCCTCGATTCCGAACATCGCATTTTTCCCGACGCTCTGGCGGCTGGCGGTGCGCGGTCAATGGGAATACACCGAGCGCGGGATTCTGGATCGCACGCACCTCCGTTTTTTCACCCGCCAGAGCATTCACCAGATGTTTACGGACGCAGGGTTCCAGATTGAAAAACTCGATGGCATCAATGCCTGGCTCCACATGCAGCCCGGCGACGGACGCCTGTGGAAATACTATCGGCTGCTCGCGCTGCTGCCGTCGCGCCGCATCCGCGAAATGAGCTTTCTGCAATTTGCCGTCGTCGCCCGCCGCCCGCCCAGCCCATGAGCGTCGCCGGCCCCAGTCCGCTGGCCATCGTCATCCCGGCCTACAAGACAAAATTTTTGCGGGCGGCGTTGCAATCCATCGCCAGCCAGACCGAAAAAAATTTTCAAGTGTATGTCGGCGACGATGGCAGCCCGGAACCGGTGGCGGAAATCGTCCGTGAATTTGCCGGTCGGCTGCCGGTCAAGTATCACCGCTTCGACGAAAACCTGGGAAAGATTTCCCTCGTCCGGCAATGGGAGCGGTGCCTCCGGCTGACCAGCGAGCCGTGGATCTGGCTTTTTTCGGACGATGATTTCATGGACGCGGGCTGCGTGGCGGCATTTTTTGAGGAATTAAAAAACACGCCTGAAGCCCATGACCTTTACCGTTTCAACACCGTCTGGGTGAACAGCTCCACCGGGAAAGTTGTGGAAAGCCCGCTGCATCCCGTCGAGGAATCCGGCGCGGATTTTTTGAAGGCGCGGCTGCGCGGCACGCGGAACAGCACGTTGCAGGAATTGATTTTTTCGCGGGCGGCGTGGACGGCGGCGGGTGGGATTCCTGATTTTCCGCTGGGCTGGGCCTCGGATGATGCGTTCATCGCCCGGCTGGGTTTGCGCCGGCCCATCCGCACCATCGCCGGTCCGCGCGTCAACTGGCGGTTGAGCGATGTCAACATCACCAACGACCAGACCAGTGCCACCGCCCGGATCAAAGTCCTGGCCTCGATGAATTTTTTCAGATGGGTCATTGACTATTTCAACACGCACAAAAAAAACGAATTGGCCGAGGCCACACGGCTGACAGAGCAGAAGCTATTAAATTTGCTGGCCAATTGCTGGATCTATCTGGACTGGGCGATGTGCCGGGAAATTGACGCGCTGGGCGTCGCTATTTTAGGCCATCGCCGGGGCTGGGGCTGGCGGAAAGGTTTGCAATTGAATGTGCGGCTCACGGTGCAGAAAATTTTACTGCGCCTGAAAATCCCATGCTGAAAATCCTTTGCCTGACGAGCCACAACCTCGACGGCCCGGCGCACGGCGCGGTGGTTCGGGCGCGCAATGTGTTCCAGTTGCTGGCGCGGCTGGGCGAGGTGCGGCTCGTGCTGGGCGGCTTCCACAAATTATGGGGCGAGGAATTGCCGTCGTCGTGCCGCGACTTTGAACTGCTCCGCACGGTTTATTTTGAGCCAACGTCCCACCCGTCTTTCCGCGACCGCGTGCGCCACGAACTCGACCCGCGTTTCATGAACACCGAATGGATGCAGGCCGCCGCCGCCGACCGGGCCTGGCTGCAATCCGCCATCGCCGCGCACGACCTCGTGTGGGTTCACGGCCTCGACCTCGCCAACGGTTTTGGTCTCTGGCGCTGGCCGGCTTCCGTCTTGGACATTGATGACATTCCGAGTTCCGTTCATCGTTCCCGCCTGGCGCTGGCCGCCGGCATTCGGAAAAATTTTCAGCAGCGGTGGCAAATATCCCGCTGGCAGCGTCACGAAAATACTCTGGCGGAACGTTTCAATGCCGTTTGCGTTTGCAGCGAGCCGGATGTTAAAAAAATCAATTTCCCCCAAAAAACTTTCGTGGTGCGGAACGGTTTTGACGCGCCACAAAATCCGGTGGTGCGGCAGCCCGCCACGCCGCTGCGGATCGGCTTCATCGGCAACTTCGGGCATGGCCCCAACCGGCAGGGCGTGGAATGGTTTCTCGAAAAAGTCTGGCCCCTGATCCGGCAAAAAAACCCATCGGTCAGGCTGCGGCTGGCCGGCGCGAAAAGTGCAGAAATAAACTGGCCGGCGAATCAAAACGTGGACGCGCTGGGCTGGGTGGCGGAAACAGAAGCTGAAATGGCCACCTGGTCGCTGGCGATTGTGCCGGTGCTGACGGGCGGCGGCACGCGCGTGAAAATCGCCGAGGCCTTGAGCCGGCGTTGCCCGATGGTTTCGACTTCGCTGGGCGCTTACGGCTACGATCTGGCGGACGGCCAGGATATTTTGCTTGCCGATAGCGCCGAAACTTTCGCCGCCCGCTGCCGGCAAATTTTGGATGCGCCGGCGGTTGGCCAAATGCTGGCGGAAAACAGCTGGAAAAAATTCATTGAACGCTGGACCTGGGAGGCGCAGGCGGATCGCGTGGCCAAAGTTGTGGCCTCGGTTTTAAGTGCGCCGCGATAAAATTTCATCATGTCTGCCCCGCTCATTTCCGTCGTCATCCCGTGCTACAACCGCAGCGCGCTGCTCCGGCGCGCGATTGACAGCGTGCTGGCGCAGGGTGTTCCCGCCGCCGAAATCATCGTGGTGGATGACGGTTCCACCGACGACAGCCAAACGGTGTGCGCCAGTTACGGCCGCCGCATCGAATATGTCTGGCAGAAAAATGCCGGCGCGTCGTCGGCGCGCAACACTGGTGTCAACCGCGCCAGAAATCCGTGGGTCGCCTTTTTGGATTCAGACGATTATTGGACGCCAACCCATCTGAAAAAAATGGTCGCCGCCATCAATGAAACCGCCGGCGCGGCGAATTTTTATTTCAGCGACATGCAGATGGGCGAAGGCAAGAACGCCACCACGCTCTGGCAGATGATTGGTTTTGCGCCGCCGAAATTGGTTCAACTCACCGCTGACGGAACGAACTGGGCGTTCTTGAAACGCCAGCCCACGATGCTGCAGTGCGCGGTTTTTCGGAAAGACGCGTGGCTGGCCAGCGGCGGTCTGGAGCCGCGTTTCCGGCTCGTGCATGACACGGACATTTTTTTCCATTTGAGCGCGGGCGCAAACATTTGCGCGGTCGCCGGCGTGGGCTGCATCCAGACCGATGACGATGTGAGCGTTGTCCGGTTGACGACCGCCGTGCATTCGCGCGACACCGCGTATTGGGAGGAATGTGCCGGCATGTGGGCCAAAGTTTTACAAAAACTGCCGAACCTGCGGGAGCCTTACCGGAAAATGGCCCGGTTTAACCTGGCCATATCGCATTGGCGGCTGCTGCGGTTGAATTGGTCGGCCGGTCAGCGTGGCCGCAGCCTGTCGCATCTTTCCCCAATAATTTTGGCCGCCCCGGCTTTTTTATTTTCTCTGTTGGCGCACCGGAAATCAGACGTGGCCGCCCCGGTGGTGTCGCCCGAATACAAATAATTTTTTGAAAAACCAAACTGCATCCGGCGGGCCGCGCCGCATTTTTTTTGGCATCCTTGCCCGCAAGGAGCGCTGGGGTTTGTCCTGTCGCGGCTGGCTGGCTTTGATTTTGGCTGTCGCGGTCTTGGGCGGCGTCTGGATGTTGAAGGTGCATTCCTTGCTCGCGCCGACGCGGCGGGTGGACACAAAAATTCTCGTGGTGGAAGGCTGGGTTCACGAATACGTCCTCCGCGCGGCGATGGTGGAATTTCAAAACGGCCATTACGAAAAACTTTATACGACCGGCGGGCCGATCATTGGCAGCGATGGTTTCACGAATGATTTCAATACAGCGGCGAGCGTGGGCGCGGAACTGCTGGTGAAATTTGGGATGCCCAAGGATGCGGTGCAGCTGGTGCCCTCGCACATTGCGGGGCGTGACCGCACTTACAGCTCGGCCCTGGCGTTGCGCGACTGGTTTGGCAAAAACAATCTCGCCGGGAAAAATTTCAATGTCCTGACGGAAGACGCCCATGCCCGGCGCACGCAGATGTTGTTTCAAAAAGCGTTCGTCCCGGAGGTCACCGTGGGCATCATCGCCGTGACCAACCCGGATTACGAGCCGCAGCGCTGGTGGCGTTACAGCGAGGGGGTGCGGGAGATTTTGGGCGAAAGCATCGCGTGGTTTTACGCCGCCGTGTTCTTTCACCCGGCGGCACCGCCGGGGCGTTGAATCGCGGGCACAAGTTTCTTAATCGCAATCCTAATCCTGTTCGCGGCCCGGTTAAGACTGATTCCCGCGAGCAACACCCTTGATTATTCGTTGTCTTTTCAAGACTATGATTACTGTGAACCTAAAATCTACAAACAAGCTGGCGGTCCACGCCTGGCGCTCAAGTGTTTTGGGATTATTACTGGCCATCGGGCCGCTGGTTGACGAGCAAATCACGGCCGCGCCATCGGTGATTGCCAGCCAGGCTCCCGTGCCGCCGTTCACGACGGACTGGCAGCAAAGCCAGCCGGATGAAATGGATGTGTTCACTCCGTTTGGCGACGCCTCGGCGAATCCCCTGCCGCAAATATTCCGCTACGGCTCGCTACAGGTGCGGCCCCATGCGAACTATCGTTTCTCGTATGGCAACGGCATCCAGTCCAGTCCCAGCAACCAGCAGGCAACCGCCATCCATGAAATTTCCCCCGGTTTTGTCCTCGACCTGGGCACGCACTGGGCGGTGGATTACACGCCCACGATCCGGTTTTATTCCAACAGCAAATTCGGCAGCACGGTTGACAACGCCCTGGCGCTGACCGGCGGAACCCAATACGAGGACTGGACGTTTGGTTTTTCGCACGCCTCGCTGTTCACCACCACGCCGCTGGCGGATACCGGCGGGGAGACGGAGCAGGCCACCCATGCCACCGCGCTTACCGCTTCACGCCTGCTCAACAGTAAAATGTCCGCCGACTTTGGGTTGAATCAACAAATCAACCTGGTCAGCGGCTATCAGGATTCCTACGGCTGGTCCACGCTCGACTGGTTGAACTATCAGTTCTGGCCGCGCCTGAACGCGGGCCTCGGCGCGGGCGGCGGCTATGTGAAGATCAACGACAACAGCCAGACCCGCAGCACCGAGAATCTCGACCAGACTTACGAAGACTTGCAGGCGCGCGTCAACTGGCGGGCCACAGAGAAAATCAGTTTTCAAGTGAGCGGCGGCTTCGAAGACCGGCAATTCAAGACCACCGGTTCGGGTGATTCGATCAACCCGATTTATGGGGTGACCATCCAATACCAGCCGTTCAAAGTGACGCAGATAACCTTGAGCGCCAATCGCACGGTGGCGGCGTCCGATTATTATCTCGCCGCCCAACAAACGGAAAGCACGGTCATCGGCCTGAACCTGAATCAGCGTCTGTTTAAAAGATTTCAATTGGGCTTGGGCGCGGGCTACACCAAGACGGTTTTCAGCACTTCGACTGGATCCGCTTCCACGGCTGGGTCCGCTTCCGCCAACCGCACGGATGATAATTATTCGTTCAACGTCCGGTTGAGCCATCCCTTTATGAAGCATGGAACCTGGTCGGTATTTTATCAATACAGCGACAATCAGTCTTCGCAGCCCGGCTTCGGCTTCGAGAGCAACCAGATGGGTTTTGAGATTGGTTACAGGTATTAAATTCGCGCGGCTGACGCCGCCAGTGGTTTTTTTGGGGAATGTCCATGTCTGACGCAAACGCACAACCGTTTTTTTCATCGGCGCAAAATCGCAACTTTGCGCTGGCGGCCGCCGTGCTGGCACTGGGCTTCGTCGTCCCGCTGTGGAAATTATTGCGGTTTGCCGTTGCAGACGATCTTCATTCCTACATACCGCTGATTCCGCTCATCAGCGGCTATCTGGTTTGGACGGAAAAATCAAAACTGCCGCGCGGCTCGGTTCCAGCGCGCAATCTGGCGGCGTTTTTTTTCAGCGCCGGGGCGGCGGCGACGGCTGGTTATTTTTTCGTCGCCCGTTTTGCCACGCCCGCCACCATCGAGAACAGTCTGGCCCTTTCAACCCTCGCGTTCCTTTTGTGTTTGACCGGCAGCGGCTGCTGGTTTTTGGGCGGCGCAACCATGCGCGGACTGGCTTTCCCCTTTTTCCTGCTGGCGTTCATGATTCCGTTCCCGGTTTTTTTGCGGGATGGCATCGAGGCCGGGCTGCAACACGGATCCGCCATTGCCGCCGATTGGATGTTCACCCTGGCTGGCACGCCGGTCTGGCGGGATGACATGCTGTTCCGTCTGCCGGGCATGAGTTTGAAAGTGGCGCCCGAATGTAGCGGCATCCACTCGACTTTGATTTTGTTTATCACGAGCCTGCTGGCCGGACAGATTATTTTGCGCCAGCCGTGGCGTCGCGCGGTGCTTTGCCTGGCGGTGCTTCCGCTCGCTTTGATCCGAAACGGTTTCCGCGTGTTTGTCCTCGGCGAACTGTGCATTCATGTCGGCCCGCAGATGATTGATTCGCCGGTGCATCACCACGGTGGCCCGCTGTTTTTTGTGTTATCACTGGTCCCGTTTTTCCTGCTACTCTACTTTTTAAGAAAAACCGAACGAACGGGCGCGGCGGGGCGGTCGCCCAACTCCGAAAATAAATAATATGCAAAAAAACATGCGCAATTTCTTGATGCTTTCGGTGGCGTTGCTGCTGGTCATTGGCGGCGCGGGCTGTTCCGCCAAGGCGAAAAAAGCGTATCATTTGTCGCGGGCCAACCGTTTTTATGACGCCGGCCAGTTTGACCGCGCGGAGATCGAATACATGAATGTGCTCCGCAACGACCCGGTGAACAGCCAGGCGTATGGCCAGCTCGGCGTGATTTATTATGAACAGGGCCGGGTTCAGCGCGCCGCGTTTTTTCTGGCGAAAGGCAGCGAGCTGTCGCCGGACGATCTGGCTTTGCGGACGAAACTGGGCTTCATTTATACCTCGGCGGGACAATATAAACAGGCGCTGGCCGAGGCGAATTATATTCTCGAACGCAAGCCGCAGGATGACGAAGCCCCGCTGTTGCTGGCGGAAACGGCCAATCAACCGAAGGAAATCGAAGCGGCCCGGCAGCGGCTGCAAACCCTGGCGCGCGCCGGCGACCGCGCGGTGCTTGAGGTGGCGCTGGGCAACCTGGCGTTGCGCGAGCAAGACCTGGCCGGGGCCGGAGCGGCCTTCAAAAAGGCGCAGGCTTTGGATCCCAAATCCAGCGCGGTCAACGCGGCATTGGGGGCGCTGACTTGGGCGCAAGGCGATTTGAAGCAGGCGGCGGCTTTTTTTAAGGCGGCGGCGGATGCCTCGCCGGCGCGTTCGCCACGGCGGATGCAATACGTTCGCTTTAAAATCCAGACGCACGATTCGCCGGGTGGCCGCCAGGCCTTGGATGAAATTCTCAAGGCAGCGCCGGATTACATTCCCGCCTCGCTGGTGCTGGCGGAAATTGCCGCCACCGAAAAAAAATATGACGAGTGCGCGGGGTTGCTGGACAAGGTGCTGGCGCTCGACCCGGATAATTTTGACGCGCTGTTGTTCCAAGGCCAGTTGGAACTGGCGCGTGGCGGGTCGGACAAGGCCGTGACGGAAATGGAGCGGATGGCCCGGATTTATCCGCAGGTGGCGCGCGTGTATTATCAGCTTGGCGCGGCGTATCTCACAGCCAACGATTCAACCAAAGCTGTAAGCAGTCTCAACCGGGCGCTGGAACTTAATCCGAATTTCATCGAGGCGACGTTGATGCTGGCGGAGCTCCAGATCAAAAACGGCAATGCCGCGCCGGTGATTATTTCGCTCGAACGGCTGCGCCAGAAACAGCCCCAACTGGTCCAGGCGCAGTTGCTGCTCGCGGATGCCTACCGGCTGCAGGGCCGGATCAGCGACGCGCTCGCGATTTACGGGCCGCTGGAAAAATTGTTTCCCAAAAACGAGCAGATTTCCCTGTTGCGCGGGGCGGCGCTGCTCCAGTTGCAGGATCAGGCGGGGGCCCGCAAGGCTTTCGAGCGGGTGTTGGAACTTGCGCCCGGTCATCTGCCGGCCATTGAGCAACTCGTGGATATGGATCTGGCGGCGACGAATTTCGCGGCGGCAATGCAGCGCATCACCGACGAGGTGAAGCGTAATCCGAAACGGGTTGAACTGCACATTTTGACGGCCAAAGTTTTCCTAGCGGAGACAAACCGCGACCAAGCCGAGGTGACCTTGCTGAAGGCCGTTGAGATTGCCCCGGAGAAGCTAGGGACTTATCTGTTGCTGGCGCAGATATACTCCGATGCCGGCCAGAGTGAAAAAGCGCGGGCCAAACTGGATGCGGCCATGGCCAGAGATCCCAAGGATCCTTCGGCGCTGATGCTGGCGACCGCGATTTACAGCGCGAGCGGTGATTACAAGGGCGCGGCGGACGCTTACGAGAAACTGCTAAAAATAAACCCCAAGAATAGTCCGGCGTTGAATAATCTCGCGTATATTTATTCGGAATTTTTGATCAATCTTGACCGCGCCTACGAACTGGCGCAGCGCGCCCGCGAATTGCTGCCGTTTGATCCGTCCGCCGCCGACACCTTGGGCTGGATATGTTTCAAAAGAGGTTCTTATCCGACCGCGCTGGGCTTGTTGCAGGAGAGTGTCGCCAAAATGGCGACTCTGCCGGAAATGCGAGATCAATTGCCGGAGGTGCAATATCACTTGGGTATGGCCAGTTACATGACGGCGGACGAAACCGCCGCCCGCGCCGCGTTGCAGCAGGCCTGGCAGTCCAGCACCAATTTTCCGGGCCGCGACGAATGTCAACGTTGCCTGTCTATTCTTGACCTCAAGCCGGCCACCGCCGATGCCGCCGCCCGCACGATGCTGGAAAAAAGAATTTCTGAAAAAGCCGATGACCCGGTTGCGCTCGTCCGGCTCGCCCGCATTTACCAGCGCGATGGAAATTCCGACAAAGCCATCACCGCTTACGAGGCCATCTTGCAGGCCCTCCCGAAAAACCTGGAGGCGATGATTAATCTCACCCGGCTTTACGCCGCCAAGGACACCAAGAAAGCCTACGAAATGGCGAAGTCCGCCAACAAGCTGGCACCCTACAATCCCGAAGTTTCCCATGCCCTGGGCCGGCTGGCATTTTTGTCCGGCGATTATCAACTGGCCGCGAGCCTGCTCCAGCAAACTCTGCAAACCCAGCCGAACGATGCGGCATTACTCTTTGATTATGCGCAGGCTGCTTACAGTGTCGGGAAAATTTCCGAGGCGCAAACGGCGTTGCAGACGGTCTTGAACTTGAATCCTCCCGCCGTGCAGGCCGGTCAGGCCAGACGCATGTTTGAACTGATTGGTCTGGCCGCAGTGCCGGCGCAGGCCGCCGCCGCGAGCAGCCGCATCGCGGAAATATTGAAAGCCGAACCGGACGACGCCCCGGCCCTCATGGCGCAGGCCGTTGCCAGCGAAGCCAAAGCGGATACAGCGGGCGCGGCGCAGGCCTATGAAAAAATTCTGAACCACTATCCGGATTTTTCACCCGCCCAAAAACAACTGGCCCGGCTGTATGCCGCTGACCCCGCCAAGGCGGATCGCGCGTATGCGCTCGCGGCCAAAGCGCGCGAGGTTTATCACGACGATCCGGCACTGGGTAAAATCATGGGCGTCATTCTGGTTCAGCGCGGCGATTACAGCCATGCCGTGAGCCTGCTCAAAGCCAGCGCTGCCAAGATGAATTCCGACGCCGAACTGTTTTATTACCTGGGCACGGCTCAATTTCATCTAAAAAATCGGACGGAGAGCAAGGCCAGCCTGCAACAGGCGCTGGCTTTGAAATTGTCCGGCCAGCCAGCCGAGTCCGCGAAGCAGATGTTAAGCGAGTTAAAGTAATTTGTCGGCCAGCTTTACACTTTAAAATGCTTTACAATCCCTTTTGGGGTTGAAATGGATAATTTTAAATAGTTAAAAACAAGAGATTTAAGATTGTTTTGTTGGTTTTTTTTGAAGCGGGCATGTCACTTGCTCAGGGGATTCCATGAAAAATACATTATTGGTTGCAGTGATGGTTGGAATTTGTGGACTTGCGCAAGCAACCACGATTACCGCGCCGTCCAGCTTGGTGGGTAGCAGCGTCTTGAATGGCAACAACGCCTATTCATGGGGCATCTCAATTGCGGTGCCGACTGGCCAGACCGTTTCCAGCGCCCAAATTAATTTCACCGGCGTCACCTTGACCCTAGGCAACTCATCCGGCACGGGCTATCTCTACACGGATTTGCTGAATTCCAAGGCCACCGGCGTCGCGACGCCGACGGACTATGATGCTTCCGGAGATTATTGGGCGACTAAATTTTCCGGCGCGAACATCACGGCGCTCGGCACCCAGTTTTTTGCCGCCGTGGGCACGACCTTGACGTGGAGCTATGTTTTGACTGCCGCCGAACTGACGGCGCTCAATTCATATCTGACGGCTGGCACCTTCAACATTGGCATTGATCCCGATTGCCACTATACGGTCGGCGGGCTTTCCTTTGACTACACGCTCACCCCGTCAACCCCGCACACTGTTCCCGATAATGCGGCGACCGCATTGCTGCTGGTGCTCGGCCTGGCCAGTCTGGAAATTTTCCGCCGTCAATTCGTGACGGTCAAGATCAAGGCCTGATTTTTACCGCCAGTTTCAAATGCCGGCAACGCACGTTGCCGGCATTTTTTTATGCCCGCCTGGTGCTGATAAAATTTAAGCGGCGGAAAATTTGCCGGCATTTCGGCGTTGTTTGTCCGGCCAAATTCGGCTATGGTCTGGGCAATATCCAAAGCTGCTAAAAATTCCTCCGGGAGGATCATATGAAACGCTTTATTGTCTGGCCACTGATCATTGGCGTTCTTACGCTCGCCGCACTAGTGGTTTTTTGGCGCGGCCCGCTGGCCACGTCTTCCACCCCGGCTGCGTCCCCCGCAAGTTTTACGGCGGCAAAATCCCCGCCACAAAAATCGAAGTCGGTTGCGCCGCAAACGAAACCGCTTGTTTCGCCGGTGGCCAAGGTCGCGGGCACTGTGGCTGAACCCGCGCCGGCACTCGCGGCTTTTGCTGATTTTTCAAGCTGGGTGCAACTGTTCACCAATTCTTCCGCCAGCCTGGTCGCGGGTGAACGGTTGGCGTGGCAGCGGCGCGAGGCGATGCTTGACCTGATCCAAAACGATCCGAAAAAGGCGGTTGAATTGTCCGTGCCGTTCGCGTGGCGCCAAAGCCTGCCGCCGCAGATCACAAAATTTTTCGAGCAAGCATTGGACGGACGCGGAAATTTTCTGGTGGCGGCGGCGACGGATTTTGCCGGCGGGAGCACGGCGACTTATCGCCAGGTGCAACTGGGCGGAACTAATCTGCAAGCCTTCGTTTATGGCCGCCGGCGTTCGCAAATGTCGCGGACAGACATTCCGTTGCATGGCATCGCACTGGATGGAAAAATGGCGGTTTCTACCGAACCGCTCCGGGTGCTATCCGTAGCCGAAGCGGCCGCGCGGGATAAAAACGCGGTGAAGTCGGATGCCATTTGCTCCGTGTCTGGCAACGCGGCGAATTCGCGCAGCCAGCCGGTTTATGCGGAGAGCGGCGGCGGCGTGATGTGTTTTTGCGGGACGGATCATTACGAACTGGTGAACCAGCAATGGGCGCTGGCCGAGAGCGGCGGGACTTCCGCCGGCAGCAATCCGGTGTTCGCCACGGTTGCCGGCGACAACTGGACGCATGGGAACAAATCCCTGCTCTACATGCGCGTGAATTTTCCCGACGACCTGACCGAGCCGATTTCCGAAGCGGATGCCTATGCGGTGATGAACGGCGTGAATTCCTTTTACACAGAAAATTCCTACGACCTTACTTCGCTGACCGCGACGGTGACGCCCGTCATCACCATGCCGCAGACGAAGGCGTATTATTCCGCCGACCCATCGCTGCTGCTGGCCGATGCGCGGGCGGCGGCGAAGCTGGCCGGTTTCGCCACGGCGAATTACGACCGCGACATCGTTGCGCACACGACGGTGCCGGGTTTTACCTGGGGCGGGCTGGCCTACGTCGGCGGCAAGGGCGTGTGGCTGCAAAGCATGGGCGTCGGCGTGACGGCGCATGAACTCGGCCATAATTACGGGCTGTGGCACGCGAATTTTTGGAACACTGTGACGAACGTGAGCATGATCGGGCCGGGAACGAATCTCGAATACGGCAACATTTATGACACGATGGGCCAGGCTTCGGCGGGCAACAATTTGTTCAACGCGGTGCACAAAAACATTCTCGACTGGCTCAAGGCCGACGCGGTGCAGACCATCACGAGCAACGGCGTGTATCGGATTTTCCCGTTCGACGTGCCAGCCTCCGCCCGCGTGGCTGGCCGGATGTATGCCGCCGCGTTGAAAAAAGATTCGCAACGCGATTACTGGCTGGAATTCCGGCAAAAATTCACCAGCAATCCGTGGCTGAAAAACGGCCTGCTGTTGAACTGGACGGCGTGGGATGAAAGCAACGGCGGCTCGCAGTTGGTTGACACCACGCCCGGTTCGCCCGACGCCAGCGACGAGGGCAGCCGCAGCGACGCGGCGGTGGTCATTGGCCGCACCTTCAACGATCCGGTGGCGGGCGTTCACATCACACCGTTGCTGCGCGGTTCAGCTGGCACCGATCCGTGGATTGATTATCAGGTCAACCTTGGCGCGTTTCCAGGCAACCAGCCGCCGGTGCTGGCGGTGGAAGTGGACAACACCAACGTCGCGCCGGGCGCGCTGGTGTATTTTCACGCGACGGCAACTGATCCCGACGGCGACACGCTGGCCTACGCGTGGACGTTCGATGATTTGACTTTTTCGACGAACAATCTGCCGTGGATTTCCAAAAGTTTTTCCACGCCGGGCGATCATGCTGTCCGTTGTGTGGTGAGCGACATGAAAGGCGGCGTGGCCAGCGCCAACGCCGTGGTGTCTGCTGGAACTTCGGCGGGCTTTCGGGTCAGCGGGCGGGTGACGGACATGAATGGCGTGCCGCTCGAAGGCGTGCTGGTGGGCAATGGCGAAATCAACGCCGCCACTTTTATCGGCGGCTGGACCGACAGCGATGGCCGTTACCTCCTCGTCAACGTCAGCGGCGAAACGAATTTCAATTTGAACGCGTTCCAGTTCGGCTACACGTTTGCGAATCTGTCGTGGTCGAATCCGATTCAACCGACGAATGAAACGGTGGCTCTGGATTTTCTGGCGACGGCGCTGACGTGGGTCAACATCACGGTGGACACCAACGCCGTCGCGGAAAACAACGGGACGGCGCACGTTTTCACGGTGTCGCGCACCGGCAGCGTGAGCAACGATTTGTCGGTGAATATTGTTTTGGCCGGCACGGCCACGCTCGGTTCCGATTACACACTGGACACGGATTTGCGCACAACGAATGTCATCACCATTCCCGCCGGCACCAACAGCTTCACTTTTATTTTTCACGCGATCAACGACGCCACCGTTGAAGGGCCGGAGACGGTGACGCTTACGTTGCTGGAAGATGACATGAACCTGGGCAATGCAAACTATGCGCTCGCGCCGCTGGCCGAGGCGACCATCACGATTATTGACGACGACTCACCCATCCAGCCGACCGTGACAGTCAAGACGGCGACCCCGGAAATTTCCGAGAACGGCATGGACAACGGCCAGTTCATTTTCACCCGCAACGGCAGCACCGCTGGTGACCTGCTCGTATTTTATTCCATGAGCGGCTCGGCCACGGCTGGCGTGGATTACACCGCGCTGCCAAATGTCGTGCTGATTCCCGCCGGGCAAAGCAGCACCACGGTTCCACTGCTGCCGGTTGATGACAAAAATGTGGAGCCGGACGAAACCGTCATTGCCACCATCTCGGCGAACGCGGCTTACAACGTGGGCAGTCCGGCCGCCGCCACCATCACGATCCTTGACGATGATTTCATGACCGTGACGGTTGCGACCACGGGCGGAAATGCGGCGGAACCTTCCACGGCGGGAACTTTCACCGTCAAGCGTGACGGCGATTTGACCGAGGCGCTCGTCGTCAATTACAACGTCAGTGGCAGCGCGAGTAACGGCGTGGATTACGCCGCCTTGAACGGCACCCTGACGATTCCGGCGGGCGCAACGTCGGCGAACCTGGCCGTCACGCCGATTGACGACGCGCTGCTGGAAGGCGATGAGTCGGTCATTATTTCAATCACCAACAATGTGAACTACGACGTGGGCACGCCGGGCAGCGCGACGCTGTTCATCCGCGACAACGAAAAGCCATTTGTCAGCGTCAGCGCGACGATCCTGTCCGTTTCCGAGCAGGGCGACACCACCGGACAATTCACGATCACGCGCACCAGTTCCGCCGGTGATCTCACGGTGTTTCTCGGCATCAGCGGCACCGCCACGAGCGGTTCCGATTATGTGCCGCTCGACAACCCAGTGGTGATCCCCGATGGGGCCAGTTCGGTGACGATTGACGTGATTCCGTTCCACGACTTAATTTTGGAGCCGCCGGAAACCGTCA
>OCZT010004244.1_pt1 | contig 14515 bp, 11 predicted proteins | sample 1539031 | NCBI WGS metagenome assembly OCZT01 (sample SAMEA3539308, study PRJEB22396) | soil metagenome | biome: tundra; feature: field; material: soil | place: USA | collected 2010-05 | depth 0.15 m
AAATTAAATTATTTTAAATGGAACCGATCGTCAGCATCATAATGGGAAGTACATCTGACCTGCCTGTTATGGAAAAAGCCGCAGAGATATTAAATAATTTCAGGATACCTTTTGAAATGAATGCTCTTTCGGCGCACAGGACACCAGATGAGGTTGAAAAATTTGCTAAAAATGCTGAATCACGGGGAATAAAAGTGATTATAGCTGCTGCAGGAATGGCTGCGCATCTTCCGGGTGTTATTGCCTCTATGACGCCTCTCCCTGTTATCGGGGTGCCTATAAAAGCCTCGCTCGAAGGATTGGATTCAATTTTTTCCATACTCCAGATGCCTCCCGGGATACCGGTCGCTACAGTGGGAGTAAATGCTGCGCAGAATGCAGGTATCCTTGCTGCACAGATAATTGCAACTGGTGATAAGACGATTATGACTGAGGTTGTAAAGTACAAGGAATCTCTCAAAAAGAAGATTGTCCAGGCTAATGAAGAATTGAAATCAGTAAAATATCAATACAAGACTAATTAAGAATAGTTTCTCTGTGTAAGTCTGTGATTCTCTGTGGTTATCTGTGTAACTAAAAAGAATAAAGAACTTACGCAGAGAGACACTGAGAAAACACCTGGAGGCACAAAGAAAAAAAAAGTTCAATCCTGTTACCTGTATTGAACTTTTTTGTATATTTATGGTAACAATTTTTGAAACAGTTGAGCTCGCTGCTGAAAATATCTGTTTCCTTCTTATTTATTTTTTTCTGCTTAGCCGCCTCGGGAGGAGATCCATATCGTCCTTCCGCCGGAGCAGGTGAAGCAGGAACAGGATATGTCTGTATCATGAAGAACAGTTTCTGGTCTTCCTTTCACAATCAGGCTACACTGGCATTAAATAACTCCTTCTCATTCGGACTCAACTACGAAAACCGGTTTAATATCAGTGAACTGGGAACGCGCACTCTCGGATTGATTATTCCGGCCGGGAAGGCCTCTGTGGGAGGTATCTATTCACATTTTGGATATTCTGACTTTAGCAGGGATATGACCGGGCTCTCTTGCGGAATGAAACTATCGGGGAAGATGGCTGCAGGGTTGCAGGTTGACTATTTTTCAGAAAGAACATCGGGAGAATACTCTAAAAATCAATATATCTCCTGCGAAGCTGGTCTTCTGATAACACCTTCAGAAAAGACCAGTTTTGGTATTCATATTTTTAATCCGGTTCCTAATTCATTAAGAAAAAATTCTATGCCTACATCAATCAGGGTTGGTGCAGGAACTTTTCTTAACAACTCACTTTTTACAGGCCTCGAGGCTGAAATGAGCTCAGGAAGTAATTTGATTGTCAGAACCGGTTTTGAATATGAGGCAGCTAAGAAACTCTGGCTTAGAGGAGGATTCAGTACAGATAATAATTCATTCAGTTTCGGATTGGGATGGATGCTAAGAGTGGTTCAGATTGATTTAGGTTTCGTAACTCATGAAAGGCTTGGGTTAACTTCCTCAGCTTCATTAATATTTAAAATCCGTTAATAATTAAATCCATTAACCACTGTGGTTCTGTGTGTTTCGTTTATGCAACTCAGTGTAACTAAAAATATTCCCAATCCCTCATTGAACAATCCCATGTAATGATAAAATATTTAATGATAGTTTCTCTTTTTCTTGTCACTGCCAAATGCTTTTGTCAGGAAATAAATGTTTCTGATATTATTATCAGCATTGCAGAAGAGCTTGCATCCAATGAGGAAGACCCGGAAGCTGTTTCAACGTTTATTGACAGGCTTCAGGAACTCGCCGAGGATCCTGTAAAGATCAATTCCCCTGATAAAGAAGAAATCTCAAAATTATTTTTTCTATCAGACTTCCAGGTAAAAGCTTTAACAGATTATGTGCATACCACCGGACAAATAGTTTCGGTTTATGAACTTGCAGACATCCCCGGATTTGATAAAGAAACCGCCGAAATGATAATCCCTTTCATTTCTATCGAAAATAAAATTATAATTAATTCAGATTCAGTCCGATGGAAAAACTCTCTTATATCAAATTTCTCTTTCAGAACGGGTGCGAATGATGCATCCTCTTTAGGATCTGATTGGAAAATACTGACAAAATATAAGTTTACATCCGGAGGATTTTCAGGAGGATTTACTGTTGAAAAAGATCCCGGGGAGAAGCTTTTCAGCGGCAAACCTCCTCTTCCTGATTTTCTTTCAGCACACCTGGCTTTTAATGGAAGCGGACTTGTAAGGAGTATAATTATAGGCGACTATTCTGTGCGGTTTGGCCAGGGCAGTAACATAAATACAGGTACTCCAAGGGGTATCTCTCTTACTTCACCCGGTTACATGTCGGCCAGTGATGAAATTAAACCTTATTCGTCAACTGAAGAGAATCGGTTTTTCAGAGGATTAGCAGCTGTATTTTCCATCAAAAATCTTGAATTGTCATCGTTTTTATCAAAAAATTATTCAGATGCCACTATAGTATCGTCAGGAAGCTCAGGAAATGATTATATCGAAAATTTTTACCTGGCAGGAGTACACAATACCCCTTCTTTGCTGAAAAAAAAAGATGCTGTCTCAGTGCTGGCTTATGGCATATTACTATCCTACAATTTTAATAACATAAAAGTGGGTCTGGCCTGGTCAGAAAACAGGTTTTCGCTGCCAATAGACCTTACAGGGAGCGATCCTGAAAAGGTCTATAATTTTAAAGGTGACCACAATAATCTCTATTCACTTTATTACAACACCTTTATTAAAAAAATTCTCTTCTATGGAGAGTTGTCGGTTAATGAGAACAAAAAGTACGCAGTCATTCAGGGAATTTCTTTGAGACCTTCAGACAGGTTAACACTCAATTTCATGTTCCGGAATTTTAATGCAGGTTTTACGACTTTCTTCGGTCAGGGAGCCGGATCAGGTTCAAACACCTCCAATGAAATGGGGATCCTGGGAAACTTCACGTTCGAAGCAGCAAAGCATCTCTTTCTCAGCGGAGGTTGCGATGTTGAGCATTTCCCCTGGCTTAAGTACCGCTGCAGTGCTCCTTCAGAAGCAGTGAGGCAGGAAATAAAAGCAAGCTTTTTACCCTCAGAAAAACTGACAATAGATGCATCCTACAGATACAGGTTAACTGAATCAGATAGTGCGGCAGTTCAGAGTATCCCCTATCAGAAGAAGGTCATAACAAAAACCATTAAGTCTTCTGTACGCTATTCGGTTAATGACAATCTTACTCTGGGAACGCGAATCGATTTCAGTTTTGTTAATCCGTATGCCAGCCATGGTGTGATGCTGTTTCAGGAGATAAGTTACAAATTCAGAAAAATTCCGGTCACCTTATGGGCAAGATATTGCCTTTTTAAAACTGATGACTGGAACTCCAGAATGTATACTTATGAAAATGATCTGCTGTACAGTTATAGTATCCCGGCCTTGTACGGAGAAGGCAGCAGGAGTTATTTGATGGCAAAATGGGATATAGGTAAATTTGCGGAACTGAGGATCAAGTATGGGATAACGTCATCGGTACCGGCCGGAAAGTCATTTGAGAATACAGAAGAAATTAAAATACAGTTCAGGATATGGTTCTAGACCCTTTCAGAGCCAGCTGTTATAATAACTGAAGAACATGTCATCCTGCCTCAAAATGACGGAATAAATTCAGAATTTAAAAAGATGTGTATAATGGGTATCTACTTCGTAAAGAGGGGGAATTAACACATACAGAATGGATTACGCCCCCTCTTTAAGAATTAGAGAGGGGGCTGGGGGGTGAGTTCATGAAACCGGAGTCTTTATATCCCTTATATTCAGCTGTAAGTTCCTATTCCCCCTGAATTCATTCATCTCCAATGAATAACATATATCAAAAGGATTGCCTCCCTTGATATACTCAAAATGGTTAGCCTGGCTGAAAGCAATTGCAGAAAAGCTTTTCTTGCCAGAAGATTCCTGGCAAAGATCAAGTTTAAGATGTTCACCGCTCGAGCCTACCATACGTCCTGATCCTGTATCGAACACATTCCTTGAAACGAAAACCGGGGACATATTTTCAGGTCCGAAAGGCTGAAACTGGCTCATTATTTTGAAGAATTGTTCATTAATTTCAGCAAAATGGAGTTCCGCATCAATAAAGATACGGGGAACCAGTTGTTCATCAGTTATTGTACTATTGACATAACGTTCAAATTTATCCATGAAAGGCCGGATATTTTCTTTTTTCAAAGTAAGCCCTGCAGCAAACATATGTCCTCCAAAACTTTCAAGAAGATCGCTGCATGCCTCAATAGCCTGATACAGATCATAGCCCTGAACTGACCTGGCTGAACCGGTTGCAAAACCATTTGATTCTGTAAGAATAACTGTTGGACGGTAATACGTCTCTATTAATCTTGAAGCAACAATACCGATAACACCTTTCTTCCATGTGGGGTTATACAGCACAGTGGTTCTTGAATTCACGGTTCTCTGGTCCTCGGCTATCATCCGCATGGCCTCAGTTGTTATTGTCCGATCAATGCTCCGACGTTCAATATTGAAATTATTAATCTCCTTGCTTATTCCTGCTGCCAGCCTGGTATCGCTTGAAACCAGAAGATCAACTGCCTTGCTTCCTGTCTCCATTCTGCCTGCAGCATTTATTCTGGGACCAATTTTGAAAACCACATCCTCAATTGTAAGTGCTTTTGTAACTTCCGATTCACGGATTATCTCTCTCAAACCGGTCCGGGGAGCTTCATTCAACCTTTTAAGGCCAAAATATGCCATTACCCTGTTCTCACCGGTAATTGGTACTATATCTGATGCAATGCTGACAGCCACAAGGTCGAGGTATTGGGCTATTTCAATGAATGGAATGCCGTGCACCCTTGAATAAGCATGTATAAGCTTGAATCCCACTCCGCAACCTGATAATTCTTTATAAGGATAACTGCATCCTGGCTGTTTCGGATCCAGAACGGCAGTAGCTTTAGGTATTTCATCTCCGGGGTAATGATGATCGCAGATAATAACGTCAAGCCCCTTTGTACGGGCATATTTTACTTTTTCCACTGCCTTGATACCGCAATCGAGAGTAATGACCACCTTGCAATTATTCTGATAAGCATAATCCAATCCCTGGAAAGACACCCCGTAACCCTCTTTGTACCTGTCAGGTATATAATATTCTACATTTGAATACTGATCTTTCAGAAACGAATACATCAATGCAACTGCCGTGGTTCCATCAACATCATAATCGCCGTAAACAAGAATCCTTTCATTCTTTTTTATGGCAGTGGATATCCTGTCAACAGCAATATTCATGTCTTTCATAAGGAATGGATCATGAAGATAATCGAGACTTGGGTTAAAAAAAGCAGTTGCTTCTTCGGCTGAGGATATATTGCGCTGGGCCATCAGATTCGCCAGAGATTCCGAGACACCCAATGCTCCGGCAAGCTGTTTTACAACTGCCGTATCTCCTTTTTCCTTCACGACCCATCTCTTTTCCATCTTTTTATTCCTTAATCCAGGTTAAATCAAATACTTCCTTCAGGTTTTCTTTCACTCTTTTTTTAACAGATTCAAAATTCTGTATGACTCCCATCTCTTTCTGAAGAGAAGTAACTCCCTTATCCGTAAATCCGCAAGGATTAATAAAATTAAAATATGTGAGATCGGTATTAACATTGAATGCAAACCCATGCATAGTAACATAACGGCTCGCCCTGACTCCTATTGCACATATTTTCCTGGCTTTCCCGGAGATGTCCGGATCAAGCCATACTCCCGTGCCGCTTTTCAGTCGTGAAGCAGTTAAACCAAATTCATTCACTGTTTTTATGATAGCCTCTTCGACTCTGAAAATATACTCTTTAAGCCCAATCTTAATAACTTCAAGATCAAAAATAGGGTAGCCGACAATCTGTCCGGGACCATGATAAGTTATGTCCCCCCCGCGATCAATCCTGTAAAAAGATGCTTCTTTGGTTTGCAGTTGAAGGTAGTTGAGCAACAAATTTTTATCCGATCCGCTTTTACCTAAAGTATAAACATGGGGATGCTCAACAAAAATAAGTGTACCCGGAAGAATTTTCTCGCCCGGTTCATCAGCAACGATCCGTGGTTTTTTATTTTCCAGGAGTTTGTTAAAGATACCAGTCTGAAAGTCCCAGGTTTCTTTAAAATCTTTTTGCCCAATGTCCTTGTATATAACGCTATAGCTCAATTTCTTATTCCAAATTAAAGTGATGCTAATATAGTTAAATTTATTGGGCCTTTATATGATTTTCTGCATGAAAAGATGATCGCACAAGCGGACTGCTTTCCACGAAGGAGAAGCCAAGAGAAAGAGCCAGCGCTTTGTATTCTTCAAATTTTTCAGGGCGAATAAACTCCACGACATCCATATAGTCTTTTCCTGGCTGGAGATATTGACCGATAGTCAGAATTTTGCAACCTGAAAAATAAATATCGTTGATTGTCTGAATAGTTTCTTCTTCGCTTTCTCCAAGGCCTAACATAAATCCTGATTTTGCGATCCTCCCCATTCCGGATATATATTTTATGACTTCCAGACTTCTGTCATATTTTGCTTTTGTACGAATTACGGGAGTAAGCCGTCTTACGGTCTCAATATTATGAGATATCACGTCAGGATTTGTATCAATTATTTTTTGAATGTATTCAGGATTTGCATCAAAATCAGGAATTAATGTTTCAATGGTAATACCCGGGTTAACTTCTTTTATCCGTTTTATCGTATCTGCCCAAAAAGATGCTCCTTCATCTGGCAAATCATCCCGGTCGACAGAGGTTATTACACAATGCTTCAGCTTCATGGCCCTGATCGCTTCAGCCATACGGACAGGTTCATCAGAATCAGGAGGAAGAGGTTTACCAGTTTTTGTTGCACAAAATTTGCAGGCCCTGGTGCAAATGTCTCCAAGAATCATAAAAGTTGCTGTGCCCCGGTTCCAGCATTCACCAATATTCGGACAATTACCACTGGTGCATATAGTATGAAGATGATTCTCAACAACTATATGCTTGACCATTGAATAGGCCTCTCCGCTGGCTCTTTCCATCTTTAGCCAGACAGGTAATCGCCTTCTCTCTTGCATATTTATTTTATGATTTTAAAAAAGCAAAGGTACAAAAAAGAACCAATAGCACCTATTTCTCTGTGGTCCTCTGTGAACCCTCAGTGACCCTCTGTGTAACAAAAAAGAACTGACACAGAGTTGCACAGATATGACACAGAGTTACACAGAGATTCGCATTTTAATAACTCATTCGAAACGAAAATTTGTATTTAAAAAAACCTATATTTGTTACTCTTCGTTTTGAATTTAAAATTTATAAAATATTATATGAGATGGCTAATAATGAGTTAAAAATAAACCGAAACTATCAGACAGTTATCGGTGATAATCCAAAAGTCGGAATACGTCCGGTAATTGACGGCCGGATGCGGGGAGTAAGGGAGTCACTTGAGGATCAGACAATGAATATGGCAAAGAATGCTGCAAAACTTATATCATCAAATCTTAAATATCCCAATGGCAAGCCAGTTGAGACAATAATTGCCGATACCTGCATAGGTGGCGTCGCTGAAGCAGCTATGTGTACCGAAAAATTCAGTAAGAGCGGTGTCGGAGTAAGCTTAACCGTGACCCCATGCTGGTGCTATGGAAGCGAAACAATTGACATGAACCGTGATATTCCAAAAGCTATCTGGGGGTTTAACGGAACAGAAAGACCCGGAGCTGTATACCTTGCCGCAGCCCTGGCCGGACACACTATGAAAGGATTACCTGCTTTCGGGATATATGGACATGATGTACAGGATTCGGGAGATCAGTCCATCCCTGATGATGTAAGTGAAAAAATTCTAAGGTTTGTAAGAGCAGGACTGGCGGTATCGCTGATGAAGGGAAAATCTTATTTGTCCATGGGGTCAGTCTCAATGGGTATTGCCGGATCAATTGTGCGCGAAGATTTTTTCCAGGAATATCTTGGGATGAGAAATGAGTATGCAGATATGAGTGAATTCAACAGAAGGTTGAATGAGGCAATTTTTGATAATGAAGAATTTGAAAAAGCGTTGGAATGGACAAAGAAGAACTGTAAAGAAGGAAAAGATCTTAATCCTTCTCCCAAATCAAAGAAACAGAAAGACAAAGAATGGGAAACTGTTGTAAAGATGGCACTCATTGCACGAGATCTTATGGTCGGCAACCCGAAGCTCAAGAAACTCGGCTTTGGTGAAGAGGCGCTTGGCCATAATGCTATACTTTCCGGCTTCCAGGGACAAAGGCAATGGACCGATCATATGCCAAATGGAGATTTTCTTGAGGCAATTCTATGTTCCTCTTTTGACTGGAACGGAATAAGACCTCCATACCTGGTTGCCACAGAGAATGATGCAATGAATGGGGTCCCCATGTTGTTTGGTTATCTACTGACAAATACAGCTCAAATGTTCTCTGATATACGCACATACTGGAGCCCTGAAGCAATCAAAAGAGTCACAAAGATAAAACCTGAGGGACTCGCATCAAACGGAGTAATTCATCTTATCAATTCAGGAGCATCAGCTCTCGATTTTTCAGGCAGGCAGACCCGAAAGAATGAGTCTTGCATTAAACCATTCTGGGAAATTACTGGTAAAGATGCTGCTGCCTGTCTTGAAGCCACACACTGGCCTCCGGCCAATACAGGTTATTTCAGGGGCGGAGGTTTTTCATCACAGTTTGATACTAAAGGTGTAATGCCAATCACAATTTCAAGAGTCAACCTTGTCAAAGGACTTGGACCAGTACTCCAACTTGCAGAGGGCTGGACTGTCGAGCTTCCTGAAAAAATGAACAGGATACTCACTGACAGAACTGATCCAACATGGCCAACTACATGGTTTTCTCCCAGGTTGACCGGAACCGGACCGTTTACAGACGTATATTCAGTTATGTCGAACTGGGGAGCTAATCACAGCGCTTCCAGTTATGGCCATATCGGAGCCGATCTGATCACCCTGGCTTCGATCCTGAGAATACCAGTGTGCATGCATAATGTAGAGGAGGAAAAAGTGTTCCGTCCTAGTTCATGGAATGCTTTCGGGATGGATAAGGAAGGATCTGATTACATGGCTTGTAGGAATTATGGAGCACTTTACAAATAGTGTTTAAAATCCTTTGCCTACCTTAGTGAAAACCTTTGAGCATCTTTGTGTTAAAAAATAAATATCATAATAAACGCAAAACGGGAACCGTAACAAACGATCAACTTATGGAAGCACCTCTTGAAAACAGAAAAATAGAAATAGATCAGGAGACCCTGAAACATCTGAATACCACAAGAAAATGGGCCATGTTCCATGCAATCATCTGGTTCATCCTTCTGGGTCTGATCTTAATAATCGGACTCCTCGCCGGAACATTTCTTACAGCTTTCAGCTCCGGAGGCAAAGGATCAGGAATTCCCGAATCACTTATGTTTATATTTGTTTTGCTTATTGCAGTTGTCTATTTCTTCCCGGTACTTTTTTTATTCCGTTTTTCCAAACATTCTTCACATGCTATTCAAAATTTTGATAAACTGGAACTTAACAAAGCAATAAAGAATCTTAAATACTGGTTTGCATACCTGGGAGTCCTGATTATTGTTATTCTTTCATTTTATATAATCGTTTTAATTGTCGCAGGCTCTTCATTGGCTTTTTTAAAAGGGTTGTGATAACTGTGGAATATTTCCGGGAGGAATCCTCACATTGTGTTAATGCATAGAAGGGGCATAATTAATTAATTTCAGATTAAATTTTTACAAATGCCAGGAGGAGATACTGTAATTGTTTTCGACTGCGGGGCAACGAATATAAGAGTTGTGGCAATCAACAGTAAGGGTGAGATCCTGGCCTCAGAATCGTTGCCCAACACTACTTGGCCTGACCCCTTATATCCATCTTACAGGATATGGGATATAAAAGAGATCTGGGGAAAAATGTGCCTTGCATCTCAAAAAGTTATCAGTCAGATTAATGTAAATGATATTAAAGGCGTTACCGTAACTACTTTTGGTGTCGACGGGACTCTGTTTGATAAATCCGGAAAAATGCTCTACCCCGTAATATCATGGCAGTGTGAACGGACCAATCCGATAATGGAAAATATTAATAAATACTTACCTCTTAATGAGTTATACAGCGAGAGTGGTGTCCTTCCCTTCTCATTCAATACAATAAATAAACTCATATGGTTTTCAGAACAAAAACCTGAATTAGTCGAAAAGAGCGCTTCATTTCTTTTCATGCCATCAATATTCTCCTATTTCCTTACCGGTGAAATGTCGAATGATATCACCATGGCCGGAACATCAATGCTAACCAATCTTAATGCAAGAAGTTTTTCGAAAAACATTATTGAAAGGATAAGATTCCCTTTTGAAAAAATTTTGCCTGCTGTCGAAGCCGGAGCTATTATAGGAAGAATAAATTCCAAAGCTTTAGCAGAAACAGCTCTGCCTGAAGGAATTCCGGTGGTGGCTACCGGTCATGACACTCAATTCGCAATTTTCGGATCAGGTGCAGGAAGAAATCAGCCTGTACTCAGCTCAGGAACCTGGGAAATTCTGATGGTCCGGTCAGACGCATTCATGTCTGGGAAGGAACAGCTTGATCTTGGGATAACAACAGAATTTGATTCCAGACCCGGATTATATAATATAGGAAACCAGTGGATTGCATCGGGAATCCTGGAATGGGCCAGAAAGAATTTGTACAGCGATATTAAAGATCATGTATATGAGGTTATGGTTTCTGGTGCCGAAAAGGTACCCGCAGGAAGTAATGGAGTCAAAGTAGTTCCAAAATTCTATGAAGAGCTAAATGGTAAACCGGCGGGACAAATACTCGGACTAACAATGGAGTCGACACGTGATGAGATAGTCCGTGCAATTCTGGAAGCGCTTTCCGCGAGACTGGCTGAAGGAAAGAGGGCTCTTGAAAATGCCGGCCGATTCAAAACGGAGTGTATTCTTTGCGTTGGCGGCGGATCAAAAAACAGGTTATGGAACCAATTGCGAGCCAACTATACCGGTGTTCCGGTAAAAATAATTGATCAGAAAGAAACTACGGTGCTCGGCGCTTCATTATTTGTCCAGGCAGCTTGTGGAAATGCTTCATCACCTGAGGAAGCAAGATCTGCAATTGATTATAAAATTGAGATTATTGAACCAAAAAGATGATCCGAGTTTTGTTCCATTCTCTGTGTTTTTACCCCCATCCCCCCAAAGGGGGCTAAAAAAGATGAGGATTTCAAGTCCCCCCTCGGGGGGATTTAGGGGGTCATAGGATTAGAGGATATTAAGAATGATATAACTTATTTAACATAAACATTATGGAAACTGCATACTTCAACGGAAGACTTCTGTCAAAAGATGATATAAGATTAAGTCCTGATGACAGGGGATTTCTCTTTGCAGATGGCATTTATGAAGTTGTCAGATGGTACGAAGGCTTTTTTTATGACATGAACAGCCATGTTACACGCTTGAAAAGGAGTCTGAGAGAGTTGAGAATTAACTGGTCAGAAACTGATTCATTCCCGATTTTTGCCGGTAACCTTATAAAAATGAATAATCTTGAAAACCAGCCTGCCATGGTATATCTGCAAGTGACAAGAGGCGCTGCCAGGCGCACACATTCCTTCCCGTCGCCTGAAGTTCCACCTACTGCATACTCGTATGCCTGGGGTTTTATGCCAGACAGATACTTAATGGAAACAGGCATCAAAGTCATGTTAAAAGAAGATATCCGGTGGAGCAGATGCGATATCAAATCAGTGGCTCTTCTTCCAAACACTCTCAGTTTTCAGGAAGCCTGTGAAAATGGCCTGAAAGAGTGTATTTTTATCCGGAACGGGCTTATAACTGAAGGATCGCATTCAAATATTTTCTTTGTGGTTGATAATACCCTCTTTACACATCCTGAATCAAATCATATTCTTTCAGGAATAACCCGCAAAAACATATTAAGACTAGCTCAGGAAGCAGGAATTAAAATAAGGGAGGAAGCTTTACCGGAAAACAGGATCAGGCTCATACAGGAAGCATTTATAACCAATACGTCGGCGGAACTTACTCCTGTAATTGAATTAGGTGGCAACACTATTGGAGACGGAGTCCCCGGACCTGTGACAAAAATTATCCGCGATAAATTCAACAATGAGATAAAGGCATTAAAAGGCTGAATTTCTCTCTGTCACAAATGCATGATTTTTTTATCTTTGCACAAATTCCGAAACCAGAATGAGCAATATGAACCTAAGTGAACAGGAGCAGATCCGAAGAGCATCTCTCGACGAATTGAGAAAACTTGGTATAAATCCGTACCCGGCAGCTGAATACAAAACTAACGTTTTTGCTCAGGATATTCTTGAGAATTTCAGTCCTGAAAAAAACAATTTCAATGACGTTAGTCTTGCAGGACGGATTATGAGCCGCCGTATAATGGGTAATGCTTCATTTGCAGAGTTAATGGACTCTTCAGGAAGAATCCAGATCTATTTTCGTCGTGATGATATCTGCCCCGGGGAAGATAAAACTATGTATAATACTGTTTTTAAACATCTTCTTGATATCGGTGATATTATCGGCGTGAAAGGTCATGTTTTTAAAACCCAGATGGGCGAAACAACTGTTCATGTGGATGAATTTACACTTCTTAGTAAATCTATCAGGCCGCTTCCTATTGTCAAGGAGAAGGACGGGATCATGTTTGACGCTGTAACGGATCCTGAAATGAGATATCGTCAGCGTTATGTCGATCTTATTGTCAATCCGCAGGTTCGTGATGTATTCCGGAAAAGGACCCAGATAATTCATTCTATGCGCGAACTGTTCGATTCAAAGGGTTATCTTGAAGTTGAAACACCCATATTGCAGCCAATTCCGGGAGGTGCAGCAGCCCGGCCATTTATAACCCATCACAATACTCTCGATATGCCTCTGTACCTGAGAGTTGCCAATGAACTTTACCTGAAACGTCTGATTGTGGGAGGTTTTGAGGGAGTATATGAATTTGCCAAGGATTTCCGCAATGAAGGAATGGACCGTACGCACAATCCTGAGTTCACAGTAATGGAAATTTATATTGCTTATAAAGACTATAACTGGATGATGAGCTTCACGGAAGAGATAGTAAAAAAAGCTGCGTTGGATCTCCATGGAAAGACTGAAATTATGTACGGGGACAAACTCATTAATCTCAGCCCTCCTTTTAAAAGGATCAGCATGACGGATGCCATTAAAGAGAACACAGGCATTGATATATCAGGTATGGATGAAGCCGGGCTAAGAGGAGTATGTGATAAACTCGATGTCCCAAATACCCCATCGATGGGAAAAGGAAAGCTCATTGATGAGCTATTCGGTGCAAAATGTGAACATAATTATATTCAGCCCACATTCATAATTGATTACCCGACGGAAACATCACCTCTTACAAAGATGCATAGAAGCAAACCGGGGGTTACCGAGCGTTTCGAACTTATGATTAACGGTAAGGAGATTGCTAATGCCTATTCCGAATTGAATGATCCGATCGACCAGATGGAAAGATTCCAGGACCAGCTAAAATTAACAGAAAAGGGAGATGATGAGGCGATGTTCATAGACCTAGACTTTATCAGGGCTCTTGAGTATGGCATGCCTCCCACTTCCGGGATGGGTATCGGGATCGACAGGCTTACAATGCTTCTCACGAATCAGCCTTCGATACAGGATGTTTTGTTGTTTCCACAAATGAAGCCAGAAAGTCAAAAGCCGAAAGTCGAAAGTCAGAAGGAAGAATACCTGGAAATCGGAGTGCCTGAAGAATGGATAGATCCATTGAAAAAGTTAGGATTCACAACTGTTGGCAAACTAAAGGAAATTCAAAAAGCAGGAAAACTTGCCAATGACCTGAACGGCTATAACAAGAAAAATAAACTTGGTTTGTCAGGATTAAGTCCTCAGGCTGTTGAGGAATGGATTAAATAAAACAATTATTTACCTGATCCTTTTAATCTTAGATTCTCTATACGGGTTACCAGTTTTTGTAAAAGATTATAATACAAGGTAAGATATAATAACAGACTACCGATCCATAAAATCAGTAAATTGAACCAGAATGTGTCAATTCTAATATCCCCTATCTGTTTATAAGGCGCATAAAAATGTGCACGGCCATACTTTGAAGTTGGTTTCATATAGCCAGGTTCATATTTCTGAATTATTCGTCTGGCTGTTTCTATTGATTGATCAACTCTTAATCTGTTCAGAACTACATCCTCCAGATTTGTATTAGAATAATCATTTTGCAGTTTCATAAGCTCGTCTCTCCCGATTTTCGCCTTTATTGATTCGTTAACCGAATCTTTCCGGTCAAAGTACTTTTTACGAATCTGCTTCAATTGTCCGGCTAAACTGTCAATGTATCTCCCGGCATTTTTAAATACCTCAGAATTAAAGTTTTCTATATTAAGCGATGCCTTCCAGT
>OCZT010004245.1_pt1 | contig 14510 bp, 7 predicted proteins | sample 1539031 | NCBI WGS metagenome assembly OCZT01 (sample SAMEA3539308, study PRJEB22396) | soil metagenome | biome: tundra; feature: field; material: soil | place: USA | collected 2010-05 | depth 0.15 m
ATCCAGGAAACCTGCGGGCCTACAGGGCCAAGTGCCGCAGGTAGGAAGAGCTAGGCCTGCAAACACCTCCAGCCGATTTGCATCTGGTAACGGGCTATCCGGAAGTTGTCGCCAGTGGCTCGGCACTGCACCGTGCCCGGAGCCTCATTACTCCTCTCTGACGCCGTAGCGTTTACCTTGGCCACTGGGCGTATTGTCGGACACTCGGAAAGAGGCGTGGGGATGTCATCCGGTCGCCCGGAATCGGCTTTGTGGAGGGCGTTATCTACGATTATCGGCTATCGCCAGCGCGTTTTCCGCTGCCGGGTGCGGTCGTGACCCCGGGGCACTCCGAGGAGGTCGGATTACGAGCCGGTCGGCGAGTATTGGATTGCCCCGCGAGCAACCGAATCCTGGGCGCAGGGCAGCACCAGGGCAGCACGTCAGCCATCCGTACGGCCCTAAACGCCCTGGCGGCGAACTGAACTAGACCGAAAACACAACTACTTAGACCCAACTGAACTGAACTAGACTGGCACTTAGCGGGTTCGACTCCCGTTAGCGCTACCATGTTTTCATAGACTTACGGGTCTTGCGCTGTGACGCGCTGTGACGCGCAACGCTCCAGCCGAAAAGCCTCCCCCAAGAACACCAACCATGCTGCCGGCGGTTGACTCGCCACACCTGGCCTCCGTTCGCGCACATGGGCGCCACCGGCGCGACGGCGCAATCAAGTGGGTGGGACGGTGCTGTTTACAACGGGAGGCGGCTGCAGACGGTTCGGCTGTTAACCGAAGGGTTGTAGGTTCGAATCCTACCTGAGGAGCCAATTTAAGTCCTTTGGCTTCAACGTATCCCCTGCAAAACACGCCAGTTGTCGCACCACGCCCAAGCCAGGGCTGTTTTGAAAGTTTACCCATCCTTACCCGAATTTCCCCATCCTTGTCCTTCGGGGTACCCCCAGTTTCCCCCCAGTGCTTCGCCAATGCAAAGCGAGCAACGGGCGAATCGCCACTTCAATATCCATCCGGGGACCAGTTGCGCTGAGCCTCACGCAGTTCTTCGGAATTGATCTTAAGCTCTCCCAAATCCAATGGATACAGCGGGAACAACCAGTCGTTGGCGATCCGCCGATAAACAGAGTCGGGACGAACACGCAGCAGTTTCGACTCTTCGAGGACGTTCAGTGTTCGCACGTTGAGCTGACGAAGCGCTGGCCACTTGATGGAGTCGTCCATGGGCGATGCGCGCCATAGGTCCGCAATCTTTGCCAGGGCGGCCGCAGTGGTCATCCCGGCGCCATGGATAGACAGTGCCACGTCGAGCACCCGTGGACGATTCACACTTCGCCCTCTCCTCTCTAGCTCTAGTCGAATCCGAAACTATGGAACTTCCGCGTCTGGCAACCCTCAACGACTGTCCGGACTACGTTTGCGGCGCACCCGCGCGGGGGTCACGCTGACGGACTCATCCGTGACGCGTTCGTCAAGCCAGGCCCACGACCTTTTCCAGGAGTTTGCGGATGTAGGCATCGGGGTCGTCTTTCTGAAAGAGTACGTTGCACTCCTCGAATTCATCCTTGGTCATGCCGTCCGACCACCACTTCACCTGCACGTGAGGCGTGTTCGCAACGATGAACGACGATAGCGTAACGAGCGGATCGCCGAGGCGAACCTCCAACTCCTTGATCGTCTTATGGAACGCGATCTTCGGGTCGCCGCGGCCCTCCAAGTTGCGTATCCCCTTCGGATCGACGAACGTAATGTACTGGCGCTTTCCGACGAGCAGCCAAAGAATGAAGTCCGGATGGAAATTGCCGGCCTCAAAGAAGCCCACACCGCGGCCGCGACTGAGATTCCGGAGCAGGTACATCTCCCGCTCAGCGAAGAAGGGCTTATTGGCATCGTAGAAGCCACGCAGATCCTGGACGAAGTCCTTTTCTCCCTCGTTCAGTTCCACCGGGCTGATTTCAATTGCGCTGCTGGTGCAATGCAGCAGCGGGTAATACAGATGCTGGCCGAACCCGATAGCATGCAGGCTCCGGAAATTCCAGTCCTGGATTGTCTTGGACTCGATCAGAGCTTTGAGTTCGCTCAACTTCTCCGCGATGTCCGCCGCCGACTCCTCAATCAATAGGCGGTACTCAGCGATAAAGTTGGGATCGTCCTCCGCGAGTTCGCGCAGTTCCAGGAACTGCTGCTCGTAGGCGCTCTTCGCGTTCTTGTAGTACCGGTCAGCATACTTTTTGAGCAGCGCCGTGGCGATCTCTTGCCACTCGTGGACCTGGGTGAAGCTCCGGAACTCCATCTCCTCTGGGGGGATGTAGAGCGTGTACCAGTCGTGGCGGGCGAGCAGTTGCGCGATGCTTTGCTTGGACAGATTCAAGTTGAACCAGGCCCGCTCAGCCTTGAAACGCTGCAGTTCGAAGTAGACTTCATCTAAATCGAGGAACGGCAGGTGGCGATCCGCCCTGAGGTGATTCTCCTGACGAATCGAGAACTCCTCGCTGCGAGATCCACGGGCACTCGCCATCGCCTGGAGTCGGGGATACCAATCGAGGACAACCCTCGCCTTCAGGAGGTTCTCCGGAGGGAGCCCGAGTTCCGGCTTTGGGCCATTACGTTTGAAGTCGATGCCCTCTCTCAGCTTCACCGTCTTGAGCTTCTTGCCGTTCAGGTTCCGCACCACGGGAAGGATGAACTGGGTACGCTGGTCGTTGGCCGGGAGCCCTTCTTCCTCCAGGTACTCCTTGAACTGCTTCATGTAATCGGCGTGCACGCCGATGACATTCAGCGTCTCCAGAATGCCCACATGCTCCGGAGCTTTCACGTCGCTGAGCCTCGCGCTCCGTTTCAGGCAGAACTCGTACCCCTTGAGGCGCACACCACGCCCGAAGAGCTGAATGATCTGAGAGCCCTCGCTCTTCCCGATGTTCATCAGGCCCATCGTGCTCACCCGCCAGCTACTCCACCCTTCACTGAACTTGCGGGAACCGATGAGAAGGTTGACCGGGCTGTCGGCGCTATTGAGGTCCGCAAAGAGCGACTTTGAAAAATCCTTGTCTTGTGTCGGCACACCCTGCTCTTGGCAGAGTTTCAAGAGCCTCGTCTCGTCGCCTACGTTGATCACGCCGAAGTAGTCGTTCTCTCCTACCCGAATACCCAATTCGCCGTCGGCACCCTTCAGGTTGTCGACGTGGAGTGCCGCCGCGCTGTCGGAGTTGAACAGCAACCGAAGTATCCTTTCGTAGTGGGCCGCCGGCGAATCGTGCTGCTTGATCAGGTAGCTGAAGGCACCGGCGAAGATCGGCCGCCCTCTCTGATCGTTAAGGCCTGGGTCTCCGTTGAGCAACCGGTCTATGAAGGCGACGCTCTCCTGGTGTTCGCGAACAAACCGGTCGAAGAACAACAGGACGTCCAAAACGTCCGAGACCGCGCGTTTGTTCTCGGTACGGACGGCGTTCACGCTGCCGCCGACAAAAATCCACAGTGGCTTTTCGATCAGGAAGGGCGCAAAGCTCGTCTTCCGGTCAGCGTGGAGTCGCTGCTGCTGATAAAAGGCGAGCAAGCCCGCCGTCAAGTAGAGTCGCCGCTGCTCCTCGTTTTGCTCCTCGGAGAGGTTCCGGATGTGGTAATCCTTCCCGTACCCGTCTGCGTAAAAATATTTGTAGGAATAGTCAACCAGGATGCACTTGGCGTACTCCTGGGTCAGTGCCGGCTTGTTCGCAGCCTTCATCGCCTGGCCGAACGTCGCTGAGTACTCGAATGAAAAACCGCTTTCACTAAGGCGGTTTCGCATCCCCATCCATTCCTCGCCACCGGCGCCCCGGTGGCCTTCATCAACGAGAACCAGATTGTCGCCCTCGAAGGCGTCGATGGCCACCGTCTTGGCGCCCATCTCCTCCTTGAGCTTTGTGACCTCAATGATCTCGACGCTGTGGCCGGTAAAGAGTCCCCGACCATCCTTGTCGAAGATCTCCGCCGGCATGCCTGACGCTTCGAACTCCCCGAGGTGCTGGCGGCTGAGCCCTTCGTTAGGGGTTAGGAGGATCGTTCGGTTGAGTTCGCCAGCGCGACCGTGCTGGTCCAGATAGTGCCGGTACTGGAGAATGTTGACGTGCATGAGGAGGGTCTTACCCGAGCCGGTTGCGTTCCAGAACGCCAGCTTCCGTAGATCGTCCGGCACGTATGCATCAACACAGTCAATCTGCGGCTTGTCCTCGTTGAACGTGGCAACGTGAGCGTTAAGGTCCGCCAGCAGCTTGTCCGGATCGCGGAACCAGCGGTCCAGGTAGATTTCGCTGAAGAGCAGAGTGAGGTATTGAAAATACTTGAGCTTCAGCAGCCTCTTTTCTTGGGCGTTTCGTCGCTCGGTAATCTGCCTCCAATGTCGGACAACATTCTGGTCGTAAGCGAGGAGAAGATCGTGTGTCAGTTCCTTCCTCTCGAACAGCCGCAATCTGAGCGCAAGGTGGAAATTGGAGACGTTGTTCTCGTCCAGCCCTTCCAGATGAGATCCCTTGAGATCCTCGGACAGTTCCTCAAAACGAGTGACACCAAAAAGGCCCAGCATCCACTGGTGGAGCACTAACTTCCGGTGAAATCTTAGGGGCTGTTGTATCTTTCGAATTGCCTTCGCGCTAACCCTAGCCATGAGACCCTCGTACCCTAACGGAGACATCGCACAGGAGCCGCCAGACCTGCGGGCGTACGGTTACGTAGGAAACGCAAAGGATGCTCACTACTGGAGCCCCCAGTGTCGGCTGTCTTCTCTCGTCTGCTCAGAGCATCTTAGCCGTAGAGTGCGCTCGTATTGGGCAGCCGGGACAACGCGGCAGTCGTAGGCACCAGATTCCAGACTTCGCTCAAAAACAACAATGGCCGGCCGGGGAATTTCCTTCAATGGCCGAAGGCGCACTCGATAGGTGTGATTCTCAAAATGCGTCAACTTGACCGCCACCTCTTCGTTGAGCGCAGGAAACCGGAACATTACATCCTTCGATTCAGCTTTGCCCACCCCGAAGAAGGCCCCGAGCGTCGCAACCGGCAACTGGATCTGGTGACCGCCGCCAGTCTCATGCTCAAGAATCTGGAGAAACAGTCGAGCCGGCTTTTCGGTTAATGAATCGGCAGCCGCGAGTACTTCGTGCCTGACACCGCGAGCGGGCTCGTCTTCTATGAGATGGCGGAACAGCGGTTTCTTTGCCCGTCGCAGCCGCACGGAGAGGAATTGCGGCTTACTGGACCCTCTCAACTTTTCCCGCTCAGCCCCCAGCGCATTTTCATTGCGGAGCGCTCGGATCTGCTCGGGAGTGACGTCTCGACTTCTTTTCCAGAGCCGTTTCCACGCGTCATCAGACGAACGGCAAATCGCGGCCGCAAGCGGGGCAGTGACAGCAACCGACAACTCGTGGTTCAGTGCCAGTCCACCGTTCGTCAGATTTGACGAACCGATCACGGTTACAAGGCGATCAGGGTATCGGAACTCGTAGTATTTTGGGTGAAACTCGGAGTTTCCGTACCTCCATTCGAACGTTCGGGCTCTTTGTTGCTTTGGATATCTCGTCTTCAAGTACAGCGCATATAACAAAGCGTCGGGTGTCGTTACCGTGTTTCCGATGCCAAAGACCGTCTGGAGCATCTTGCCTCTCTGAAGAAAGCCTTCCAGAGCGTGGGAGACCAGAGACAATCCGCCCCAACTCGCATATGCCGCGGCCACGCGACACTGGACAATGTCCGGGGAGCCAAGATGGTCTTCCAAAATCCTGTAAAGATGAGTGGAGGATTCCCGAGGGTCCTGCCAGAGCAATTTAGCACTCAAGTCCAACCTATTCATTTGTGATTGTCCTCGTAGTCTGCGCCATGTGGTTTACGAGCTTACGCTTCGCACATATCGAACATCAGTCGCTTGAATTCCTCTTCGATGAGGCGCACCTTCCACGTGTCCTCGTCTTTTTTGAGGTTTTCTAGATTGTTGTCACCATTCACGTAGATAAGGTCAAACTCCATATCTTTGGTGTTATATCCTTGCTTTTGAAAGAACTCGTCGAGCTTGGAGTTTGGGGTCTCCTCGATGTTTCGCCAAATCACGAGGACTTTTTCACGCCTTGGATTTATTCCTTGGACAGTAGCAATCCCTCGAATTTTGTCGATCTGCTTGACGCGAAGGCCCAGCAGGTAGTTGAAGGTCTCGACCAGATCCACTCGCAATGGCACCGTTTCGCCTACTGAAGTCGTGGCTATGCGGAGCAAGTAACCAAACGGGTCCTTGAACTCTTGAAGGTTCAGCAGAGGCGCGCTAGCTTTGCTTTCAACATCAAGCATGTAGCGGAGCATGTATTCCTCGTAAACTGAACCGTTCGCCTCCAGCAGTGATTGCTGCGTTTCGGTACGATGCAATTCGAGGTTGTTCAAGGTGTCCTCGTAGGATTCCAGGCGAATGTACTTGAGCAATTGGCTCAAACTGCTGTTTCGTTTCGAAGGAATCCCATCTTTCCATTCTGGTGAGTATGCTGCCTTCAGAAGCCTTGGCTTTAGGACAGAGTAAAAGAAATCCGCGGCTTCAACGAGGATGACCTTCCTTCGCCCACCATCGCTGCGGTTGAGGTTGATGATGGCGTGTCCAGTGGTGCCCGACCCGGCAAAGAAATCCATCACGAGGGATGTTGACTCGGCCGCGATTGTGGCGATTCGCTCAACAAGTTCCGTAGGCTTTACGGTCGTTATTGGCGAATCGGGGATCAGCTTTTTCAGTTCCAGGTTGCCGCTTCTGGAGGTGCCGCTGTCGTCTGCTAGCCATACCGAAGTCGGCACGTGCCCCTCTTGATCACCGAGATAGATCTTGCGAATGAGGCGACTTTCGTCTTCGGAGAAGAAGATTTCTCCCGTCTGAATCCTTTTCTCCATCGTTTCGCGACTGTATCTCCAGCCGTTTGAAGGGGGAGGTATGGGCTTGCCACTGGGGGAGGTGACTTCGTAGATCAAATTTGGCCGGTAGAGACTATTGACAAGGTATCCAGTTCGCCAGGGACCCTTGGGATCGTTGTCAGGGTTTGAATATGAGGAATTGTGCGCCTCAGTCCTCTCTAGGACACCCAACTCGAAATCCTGGCTTCGCGAGAAGATGAAGACGTTGTTGTGCGCAACGGCCAGCGTACCTGCATAGCCCTTCGTCTGTACGCTGTGCTGCCAAGCGATATGGCCTCGGAAATTGTCGGCCCCAAACACATCCTCGGCCAATAGCCAAAATCGCGGAGACTCCGCACTGTCTAGTGTGCACCATAAGGAGCCATCTTCCGTGAGCAACGTGCGGCTGACCGCGAGGCGATCAAATAGCATACTGAGCCAGCACGAGTGCTGATAACTATCTCTATAAATGAATTCGTCGTTGCCCGTGTTGTACGGGGGGTCGATAAAAATACACCGGACCTGGCGTGTGTATCGATCTCGCAATAAGTTCATGGCTTGCAGGTTGTCGCCGTGAATCAGTACCGCGTCCGTTGTCTCATCTAGATCGGTGATCCCGGATAACAAAACGTCCTTGAACTCAGGGGGGAAGAAGACGGTGTCGATGGCGAGTGACTGGTTTACCCGTAGGAAGTCGATCGTCAGTGGCTCTGAGTACCCAGGGTTGCCCAGTACGTCTGGATCAATCCGGTCGATTGCAAACAGCCGTACCCACTCTTTCCGTTGCGCGTCGTTGTCGACAATCTCCGGATAAAGGTCAACTGGCACACGATCCAGCGTCACACAGTAGTTGGTTGCGACCACGAATTTCTTCTTCAGCCAGAGCTTTTTCTGGAATTCTTCTAGCTGGGCGATGAAGTCGATGATCTTGTGGGCGATGTTCCGAAGGACTCGGATGCGCGACAAGTATTGCTCGACTTTGGGTGCCACAGCGCTCTGGACGTCGTCGAGGTTCATCACTTCGTTCTTGATATAGAAGTCGAGTTCGCGGCGAAGAAATGCGCGAGCCTCCTTGTGGATGAAGTAGTCGAAGCTGTTTCTTGCGGTGTAGTCAGACAGGTGTTTGGAAAAGATGCAGCGGTTCGGATCTGACGGCGAAGGGACTGGCGCCGCAAGGGCCGAGATCCATGCTGCTGCCTTAGGTGAGGATAGGACCGTTGTCACAGCTTGCGCATTGAGGACGTCTTGCTTCCGCTTTTCGCTGTCGTGCCTGTATTCAAAGCGGATGATTAGATCGCTGTTTTCAATCTTTACCGGTTCGGTCTCATCGAGGATGAACCGGCGGTCGTTGCCATTGGGTGCTTTGTTGTTGTCTCTGTTCGCGTCGGCGGCGACTAGGCGGAAATGAACCCGCCGATCACCCTCGACCCTGAAGGAGTAGTCGCGCAGGTACTCGCTGCTCTTCACATAATACTGGTCGTTGTTGGCCCAGTGGAGCTTGACCTCCTCCCCTTCATAGGGAATCGCATAAACGCCTTCTTTGTAGCGGCGAAGAGAGAGGAAATCTCCCTCTTGGTAGTAGCGTCGGAAAAAGCTGTAGAGGTCCGAGAAGATTTGGCTTTCGAGCGCCGAAATGTCCACTGCGGAGGATAGTCTAGCTCGAAGGTCCTTGACCTTTGGCGATGCATCAGGATCAAAGCCAAGGTTTTCTGACTCCTGGACAGCTCTGTCGAGGTCGGCTTTGATCTGGACCGAGTCGCTCGACTGGTATTGTCTAAACGCCTCCTTGATCTGCGGTAGGAGATCGTTGTCCAGGAAGTGCTCGATCTCTGAGCGCTTCGTGTTCATGATCCGGTAGATGCCGAAGTCGAGATCGGCACTGTCGAGTTGGAACAGCTCCCGGAGAAGGTCTTTTAGTTTCGTCTGGCTGTCGGCCATGTTTGTTGTCCCAAGTGAGGCTACTCAACCTTCCAACGGATGGTGAAAATCGTCTCACGCTGCGTCTTCTGCGTCATGCGCTCTTCCAGCTTCGTGATCAGCCGGTCGCGCTTGTCCTTCACTTCATCCTCGAGGTCGAAAATCCGCTGGCGTTGCCGCCGTTGTTCCTTCTCTGCACCGCGGATGTCATTTTGAATCTTAAACTGTTCCTCGGTCGTCGTGGTCAGCCGGGCGGCACGGTTCAGTCCTTTGATTCGAGCTTTGGTGTCAGCCAGTTCCCGTTCCGCCGCGATGATCTGATCATCCGCCCACTTCTCCAGGCGCTCGCGCTCCTCCTGGAAGTGCTTGTTATTCGTCTCCAGCGAGCGGCTAATCGTCGCGGCCGTGTGGCGTTCGGCTTCCCGGCTAAGCGGCGGCAGCACTTCGGCGGCGACACCGCCGGCAACAACGGCGGCGTCACAATGGAAGAGCTTTTCGCAAGTCTCCTGGTCGAGCGGCCTGCCGTCATCCGTCAGGCCGGAAAAGAGAAGATACTCTTCGCGTTCGAACGAATCGATTGCCAGACGATTGAGCACAAGAATGCCGGACTTGCCCTTGAGGTTCTCCACGACCCGTATGCGCACGGGATGGCCGGTAATCCGGAAGCTCAGAGTGGCTTCTGGCGTGGCGCACGCCTTTGCGGCGTCGATGGCATGCTCGCCCAGAGGATGCGAGATCCGGTAGAGAAACTCTCCGTCGACGTTTTGGTGCGTCTTCGAGATCAGATGGTAGCGGCCGGGCTTGACGTCCGGCCGCGGCGTATGGCGCAAATCGAAGGCCAGGGTTGCGTCGTCAAAGGTGGCAAGGTCGCCAAGGATGAACTTCGACAGTTGCCAGAACATGCGGCCAACCCAATCGAGGCGCTGGCGGGTTTCGTCCAATTGGACCCGTAACCGGTCGTGAACGTCCTCATCGAAGTTCTCCAAGAGCTTTCGTCTCGTATCGACGAGACGGCTTTGGATTGCTTCTTCCATTTCGGTTTGCAACTTCAGGAAGGCCGCGTCGATTTGTTCGGGGGTGCGGCAGGTCTGATAGATGGCGAAGACACGCTTCTCAAAATCGACGCCGGATTCGAGGGTGCCCAGGATGTCATCGCTGGCGCCGAAGACTCCGGAAAATAGGTTGAACTTCTCGTTGAGGAGCTGAAAGACTCGCTTGTCGGCTTCATTCCGCTCGTTGAGGAAATTGATGACCACCACATCATGCTTCTGGCCGTACCGATGACAGCGCCCAATGCGTTGCTCGATTCGCTGCGGGTTCCATGGCAGGTCGTAGTTGATGACGAGCGAGCAGAATTGGAGATTGATGCCTTCCGCGGCAGACTCGGTCGCGATGAGAATCTCTGCGTGATCCCGGAAGTGCTCTATCAGAGCCAGGCGCTTGTCGGCCAATTTGGAGCCACTGAGCCGCCCCAACGGTGAATTCAGGCGCTCCCATTCCTGATAGATGCGGTCCACGTCAGGGCCGGCATTCGTCCCGTTAAACAGCACGATTCTCCCGCCGTAGCCGTTGGCTTCCAGGAAGTTGCGAAGGTACTCCTGCGTGCGCCGAGACTCAGTGAAGACGACGGCCTTGCGCAGTGCCCCGATTTTCTCCATCTCATCGAAGCCGATCTGCAGTGCCGTGAGTAGAGCGCGGGTCTTCGCGTCGATTTGGATGGATCGGGCCCATTGCACGAAGCGGTCGAGTTCAGCGATTTCGGAGTCCAGCTTCTTCAGGTCAACGGGCGCGGGCGATATGGGTGGATCGCAAACCGGGATTTCGGCGCCGTTCGCGGGCTCGTCCAGTAGCTCAGCATTCAGTTCATCTTCTTCGATCAGCTTCTCTGCCAGGCCTTCGCCCTCAGGCAAAGCCGCACCTGCGTGAGAGCGCGATTTGAGATCCAGTAGGCGCTGGCGGATCATTTCAAGCGTGCCCGCCACGGCCTGAGAACTGGAGGACAGCAGCTTGCGTAAGATCATCGTCGTCAGTTCTCTCTGACGACGCGGAATGGAGTAGGTGTCATCCCTTCGCAGGAATGCGGAAACGGCTTCGTAGAGTTGCTGTTCGGAGTCAGCGGGCGTAAACGGGCGCGTAATCGGCCGCCGCTCGGTGTATTTCACGTACTCCAGGACCTGGCTACGTAGCGTCCGGTAGCAGAAGGAACGAAGCCGGTCCTTCAAACCATCCAGGTCGCCGTCCTTCGAACAGTATTGCGTTCGGAAGGCGGTCAGGTCGCCGAACAGATGCTCGTCGATCAGGGTAGAGAGGCCGTAGAGTTCCAGCAATGAGTTCTGCAGGGGGGTGGCGGTCAGAAGCAACTTCCTGCGGTCCGCAATGGCTGTGCGGATGGCTTGGCCCATTTTGTTGCTTGTGCGGTATGCACCTCGGAGCTTGTGGGCCTCATCGATTACGACGAGATCCCACGGTACGAGTTGCACCTCGCTTGCCATGCGGCTGGCGAAGTTCATGGAAACGATAACGACTCCATGGCCGGCGAAGGGTGCCGCGCTCCCTTCACGGATGGCCTCCCGGTATGAAGCCGAATCGAGGATGATGCTGGGAAGATGGAACTTCTCAGAGAGTTCCATGCTCCACTGTTTGCGGAGAGATGCAGGGCAGATGACCAGCAGCTTCCGGCGACGCTCGGCCCAACACTGGCACAGCACCAGACCCGCCTCGATGGTCTTGCCGAGGCCAACTTCATCGGCCAGCAGCACACCTTTCGACAGAGGCGACCGGAACGCGAACAGCGCGGCTTCAATTTGGTATGGGTTCAGATCGACGGCGGCATCGAACAGGGAAACCGACAGCTTCTCCACGCCGTCCGTTCCGGACCGGCGGGTCAACTCGTTGCCGAAATACTTTGCATGATAGCTCGTCGACACTAATCCTCTTTAGGTGGGCGCAATGTTCGCGACCGTCCGAGATCCTTTCCAGTAAAGACCATTGTCGATCATTGATGGCCTCAACGTGTACTCACGGACGGCACCCAATTCGGGCTGGCTACCCTGGAGGCGTAACGGAGAGCCAGTGATCACATCGCCCCCCCCGCGGCGGGCGTGAAGCGGCGCGGCGTGCGGGCGGCGATGCCGGTGACCGGGCAGATCGTGAGTCGGATCACATAATTGTTATGCTTGAGCGGATCAAAAAAACGCCAAGGGGATTTGCTGAGCCTAGCGCTACGTCTATCTTTTCCAAGATTCAGCTTGGCGCGCCTCCCTGAGCCTTCGTGCTTGCGAAGACTAAGCGGACATGATCTAATAGTAATGGACCAAGGAAGGCGTAACCATGACCCTAGATGTAGCGTGGATCGATTCGCAGATCGCTAGACTTCGGAAATTAAGGGAGATCGCCAGTGATCCTGAGATGATGAAGCTGGTGGCGTTGGCCGAGCTTGAAGTGCACACTCCCCCCAAGGCAGTCTCAACCGACGGGGCTGCCGCTACTCTGTCCACAGCGAATGAAGTCCCTCCAGCAAAGTCGCAACGGGGGGACTTGACGAAGGCCGTAAGGGATGCTGCCATGCTGCAGACAGACTGGTTTAGCGGTTATGATTTGACGAAAGAGATGCAGAAGGCTGGGTTCCCGTTCGCATCCACCCGGCCCAGCATCTCCGTGATTGACATATTGCGCAAGCTGGCTGCAAAGGACCTCCTGGAAGTCCAGGAAGGTGCGGGCAACCAGCCCAACAAGTTCCGGCCGAAGCAAACGTAAAAGGCTTACGGCTGAGGGCTGAGGGAGAATATGACCAGAAGAGATCATGCCCCTATCGTTTTACCGCCCACCGAGCGGTAGGGGCTTAGCAACACGAAGGCCCCGATCCACTATTCCGTCTAAAGTATGGTGGATCGAGGCCGGTGGTGGGCCAAACACCAAAGAGGGCTTATGGCCACAACCAAGAACGAACGTCAACCTGACGGAGCGCCGAGGTTCTGTGCTCGCGTCTGGCACTGGCGCAAAAAGTGTTATCTGTACGCCAAGGACTACGGCATCAAGGGATTTCCCTTGCGCAAACCCTAAACCAAACCAAACCCAGGAGGCTCGAAAGGGCCTCCTGTTCTCAATTTTAACAGCATTCTCGCGGTTTGACCACCTTTTTTGGCGGGCATGGCGGGGCCTTCACCGCTATGGCTACCCTCCGCTTCTCGGTGGCATCAGCCATGGCCTTACCGCCCCTACGCCCCCATTGACGCGCGAAATGTCGGATTTACTCGGAGGTTGAGTTTCCCTTGGATCGTCTGGGACACCCGTACCAGATGCTGCGCAAGTTGGTTCACGTCGGGCACCGGTTCGCTATTTCGATCTCACGCCCTCCCAGCCCGGCAAGGGTTTGATTTTCTCCCATTCGGGTCTGCCGCCCCCACGCGACCCGGGGTAGCTATCGGGACGGTGGCCCTATATAGGGGGCCTATTTCTTCGTCCCGGACGACGACTTTCAAAACGGTCCTCAACCGCGCGCAGGCGTAAGGCAATCGTGTGACCAACGCGGATTAGCACGTCCGAATACGCTCAAGAAACGGTCTTGGTGATGGCGGTAGCCATGGACCTTGAATGGATACCGCTGAATCTCTTTTGTTTGTAATCACTTGGTACTCGTGGTGACTATGGTAGCCATCATTGGTCTTGTTGTCTGCCAGGAAGAAGAATTCATCCTCCTATATAAGGAGAGACTCCCAACCGGACGGGAGTCCGGGGAGCGTTGGTAGCCATGGTATACGTGGTAGCCATCGCGAGATGTTTTGGCGTCGTGTCGCGCTCTCAACCAACAGAAAATAAAGGTCTTTCATCGCACAAAAGCGTTGATACCCCACGTCATTTTTGAGAGAATTAGAACAGACGCGAAGTGCGTATCGCTTCTGCGCCATTCGAGCGCCGGGACGCTCGTGAATCTCTTTCCCGCAGCGGTTCCTGCTACTCCACGTGTGTCCAAAATGATGAATTGCTCGATTCCCGTCTACAACGCCGACGGCAGCCTGTACTCCTGCGTGTCTGAACAACGGTTGGCGAGGCTTCAGTCGGCGGGATTGGTGTCGCGGGTGGTGCGCCATCGCAAGGGCTGCATCAACCGGGCGATTCTCTTCATGCGACCTGGTGAGCCGAAGCCGCTCTTGGCAAGGTCCGTCATGGGTACAACGTACAGCTTCAAAGAGTCTCTGGAGCACGGACCGGCATGGGAACTGAAACATCTTGACGGAACCCGCAATGGCGAGACCTATGCGCCAGCGAAGATGCGCGTCGCCTTCCTCCAGGTGGTCGCGGACTGCCTCGTCCCGTGCTCCCACGAATCCATAGGTACTACCGGGCCGAAAACTCCGGCGCGTTGCACGATTGCACAACTCCGCTAGCGTCACGCGCAAAAAGGGGCGGTCAGGTGGTCAGGCGGTCAGGGGCGGCTGGGCGCGCCCTTGGCGGCGGGTGGGCCAACCAGCCAACCCGGAGCCAGACGGCGCGACACGGGGCACCGGGGCGCGAAAGGGTGGCAGATTCCGGCATGGGCCGGGACGAATCCTTCGCAAACGGGCGGCGCGGCGGCGACCGGCGTCGAGCGCGCTCTGGCGGGCAATCAGGGCGATCCGACCGCGCCCGAGGGCTACACCGCCACCCTCAGCTTAATGCCGTCGTTCGGCGCGTGTACCAAGTCCTGTTTTGTCCCAAGATACCGTTCCG
>OCZT010004246.1_pt1 | contig 14509 bp, 14 predicted proteins | sample 1539031 | NCBI WGS metagenome assembly OCZT01 (sample SAMEA3539308, study PRJEB22396) | soil metagenome | biome: tundra; feature: field; material: soil | place: USA | collected 2010-05 | depth 0.15 m
TTGTGTGGAATCAACAGGTTGCGGCCAGCTTGCGTCGCCAACTGTAGAAGATGAGTCAAGGGTTCGATTCTGGAGGGTTGATCGTGCGAACTTACTCTCTTTTCGGTTGGGACAAGTTGGGACGGTTGGGACAACCCCGGTTCTATTGGGTTTCAGTGTGTCCCAACCCCGAAAATGGGTACTTGGAACACTTGGGACAAGCCAGAGGTACGGCGCTTCTTGTCCCACGTGTCCCAACTTGCAAGAAACTCACTTGGGACACATCAGAGCCCTATATTTACAGCACTGTCCCAACTGTCCCAATTGTCCCAAGTAAAACACAGCGGAGGCCGCACGGCGCCCTTGCTAATACCGCCCCGAAGAGTGTTCATGGGTGTGACGTGCCAGTAACCGACATAGAGGAGTCCTTCCGATGAGCGCCGCCCTGATACCGGTGAAGCTCGTTCCTGTGCCCCGCCAGGAGCGAGTAGCGGTCGTATCGCCCGCCTTCGACGCCGCCTTCGCTGACTTCTTGCGGATTGACGTGGCCAACGGCGACGCTTCACCGGACACGATAAGAAGTTACCGCGCCGAAGTAGCGATGTGGGTTGCGTGGTGCGCCGAGCAAAACTTCGATCCAGCGGTAGCGGCGGCGATGCACATCAAACGCTTCCGACAGGCTCTGGTGGAGGCTGGCTACAAGCCCATCACCATCCGCTGGAAGCTCACCATTGTGCGGCGCTTCTACGAGGCTGCTCGTAACGCCGGGCTCCGGACGGACAATCCGGCTGCCGGCGTGAAGTCGCCGCGCGTGCGCCAGGCCACCGAGGATTTCAACTATCTGAGCGACGATGAGCTGGGAACGCTGCTGGTCGCCATCCCCGATCCCGACCAGGCCACCGGACGCGAGAAGGTGAAGCGTCTGCGCAACATGCTCATGGTCGCCATGATGTCATTGCAGGGACTGCGGACTATCGAGGTGCATCGCGCCAACGAGGAGGATCTGGCCGAGCGCGGCGGGAACCCGGCGTTGCTGGTTCGCGGCAAGACCCGCGACCGGATCGCCTACCTGCGGCCGGACATGGCCAGACGGTTGAAAGAGTATTTGGCCCTGCGCGGCACGGTCGAGCGTGACGCGGACGGGACACCTTTGTTTTCCGCCTTGGGCAATCGCAGGGGTGGCAAGCGTTTGAGCCGCCGCCATATCCGCGTGCAGACTGATGGGTATCTCCGGAAAGCGGGACTGAAGCGGCCGGGCGTGTCCAACCACGCTCTGCGCCACACCGCCGGGACCCTGGGCTACTTGCACACCGGCGATTTGCGGGCCGTGCAGGACTTTCTGGGCCACGCCGACCCGCGTATGACGGCCAAGTACGCCCACGTGGTGGACATGGCGAAGAAGAATCCGGCGCTATTCATCCCGGCGACGGTGGATAAGAAGACGGCCTGATCGGCGCCCCAAGCTCCTGGAACACACCGACCAATAGGTACACTCCACTTGGCACACCTCCGGCCGTATGGGTCACAGCGAGGTGAATTCAAGGTTGTGGAGGGGAATCCGACACCGAGCGTTGCGGGATTAATGCGTCGGGGGCGGACACACCTCCGTCCCGGCAGGTCACACCATGGGGTTTAGATTGCCGGTGATGCGAGGCCGCGCAGGCAGGGAGTCCCCCGGCTCAGCGAGAGAACGGGCGATCAGGCTGAAGTGAGCGGACACACCTCCGGCCCGGTGGGTCACAACGTGAGTTTTCAGATTACCGGTGAGGCGAGGCCGCGCAGGAGGGAATAACGGGCGGATCAGAGGATAGCGAGGAGGGTGCGGATGGGTTGGCCGAGGAGCGCGCCGCAACTGACGCCGGCGCCGTTGGCGATTACGTCGCCGAGTTCGACGGCGCGGCCGGGCGAGAAATGCTGGCCCGCCTCCATGAGGACTCCCAGAAAGAACATCGAGAGGCCCGCAGTCGGCCCTCTCCGGCGGTCTTTAAAACCGATCACCGGCAAAAGGGACAGCGCCAGATAGGCGCAGAAGTGCATCACCTTGTCGTTGATGTGCAAACGGCCGATGTCCACTATGACTGGAGACGCGGCGGGCAACAGGGAGCCGATGACGACGCAGCACATCAGCGCGGCCCAGAGGACCAGGATGAGGGCGCGCCGCGTCCGTTCGCTGGCGTTCCGTCCGGCCGGGGCCGTGTAGTCGTGCTGCATGGGCGTTTTCATCTGGTCACCGAGGGGCGCGCTTCCTATTTCTGGCCAAAGACGTACTTCAGCGCGTACCGGCTGGCCGGCTCATAGACCGGCTCCAGCGAATCGCCCAACGGCCGGTCCCCGCGCCAGTTCGGGAATTTTCCCACTCGTTCCAGAATCGCAGCCGGCGTGCGCGGAATCTCGGGGCACTCGAGGGGCTCGGGGAGCTTACCGCCCTCCCAAAAGCCATCTCCGCCCGGCGGCAGAGAGATCGCTGAAGCATCATCACCCAACTCGATCTTCGGTAAGCGAAACAGCGGCTCTCTCCACAGGCCGATCTCCACCACGAAGTCCACCAGTTCCTGCCCACTACCCTGGATTTCGCTTCCGGGCGACAACAGCGCTTCGACCCAGCACTCGTGCAGCGGAACAGCTTTCGACCCGCCTCGCGTCTGTGAAACGGTTTCCCATGTCGGCTGGAGAAAGTCGCCTGACCGGCGTCAACTCCGATTGCAGTGGCGCTCACGCCGACGCGGGCGCGAGGATCGCTGTCTCTGCGGACCTACCTTCTTGTCCAAGAGGCCCCTGCCACGCACTCACGTGTCGTGATTGACCATCCGCTGATGGCTTATGGGCAGCGCTGAATCCGCGTTCCCAGCCCTGACCGACCACCGCCACGGACGTTACACGACGTTAGATCGGCGAATTTCCCTAGCAATTTTCATGCCGGACGGAGTATTTGCGTACCACAGGCCTAACGCCGCACTGAGGCACTCTAGACCCTCGTTTCGTCTTGAACCTGTCCCGGCGGGCCGACCAAGCCACCGGTCTATCTGCACTCCGCGATTGTCGGTGTTGATCGCGGGCCCTGCGGCCGGTAAGAACGATTCTTGTTGGGCAACGAGTGTTCCAAGAGTTTCAAGAACCGCCGTTTCAGACAAATACCAGGATGAATGGCAAAATATCAGGCGAGATCGAGGCTGCGAATTCCATTTAAGTGATTGATAGCGAACTATTTGCTTCAAGATGAATATCTTGACTATACGGCAGGGCTTTTCCATCACAATAAATGGCGTACGCTTCCCCCCGGTAGATTTCATTGAATCCGTGGTCTTTGATGTTTTGGTGAAGAATTGGGTTCTTATATACGATCCAACACATGCGAGGACTTTTAGCCAACGATGCGGATAAGTGCTGCAAGACCGACTCCATGACCGATACTCCAAATGGATTAAACAAATAGAGACACAGCGGCACCTCGGGGAACTCGTACTGAACTGCGTCGGCGTGAATTACCTTAATAACGGGGCCACCTGGCATCTTCGCCTCAAACACCTTCACGTTTTTGCGCGCAATGTCGCATAGGACCGGAGAAAAGTCGACACCGATGATGTTGTTGAAGCGATACCGCGATGCCAGTAGAAGTGCCAATCCTTTGCCGCAACCGAGATCAAGGAATGTAAACTTCGGGTAGTCAATGGTCATGTGTTCGAGCATACGCTCGAATTGCGCGGGCGTCGTTGGTTGATAGGGCTCGGCATCACTTATGCGCGGGCTATTAGTAACAAGCCGTCCTTGCGTGACTTCAGTAGCCGTGTCCGTGCCATACAGCAAATCCCATTCACGGCACTCCGGCCACATTCTTTTCTTGTCGGTCAGGCGGCGACGAAAGTATCGCAGGCAACGTCCCGCAAGATCAAGGAACCCCGCAGACTGCTTCAAGCGAAGCCAGATTCTTCGCACTTCCCGTACTTCAAGAGCTACCCTCTGCCGCAAAGTCATCGTCTAGAGACCTCCCGGGTTATTTTTTTGTGCGCGAGGCGGGTTGCGATTCAATGACTGCCCGTTTCGGCCGCGGTTCCTGGAGTCCCGGCTTTTTGTCCGGGGCGAAACTGGAGAATCATAAGGGACTCCGAAACGTCAAGGCTCTGGCGTCAGTTCGGTGGCGTGCGCCCCGCGTGACTGGTTCTCAACGTGATGCGACGGCGCCCTGTCCGCGAAGGTCATTGCTAACGTCGCCGCGGGTTCCAACGACACGCCTCAATAGATGCGCGCTCGGACTGTAGTCGAGCACGATATCCTTGAGCGCGAGGACCAACCGGCCGACATCCCGCGCCGTGCAAGCCTCGCGCAGGCAGCCGAGCCACGTCTCGACATCGCCCTGGGGCGTGCCGTTGCCCACAAAGATGCGGATCTTCTCATGGGCGGTGGGTGCGGTGTCCTCGAGCAGCGTGCTCAGCTCTTCGTAGAGCTTCTCGCCGGGGCGCATGCCGGTGAACTGGATCTTGATGTCTTGATCCGGCCGCAAGCCCGACAGCAGGATCAGGTTTCTGGCCAGATCGACGATCTTGACCGGCTCCCCCATATCCAGGACGCAGATCTGCCCGCCCGCTCCGATGGCGGCGGCTTGCAGCACGAGCTGGCAGGCTTCGGGAATGGTCATGAAGAAGCGGCGCATGTCGGGATGGGTGACGGTCACCGGTCCGCCCAACGCGATCTGCTTCTTGAAGATGGGGATGACGCTGCCGTTGGAGCCGAGCACGTTGCCGAAGCGCACGGCGACGTACTTGGTCCGCCCGTTTTGCAGGGCCAGAAGCAGCAGTTCGGCCACGCGCTTGGTGGCGCCCATGACGTTGGTGGGGCGCACGGCTTTGTCGGAGGAGATCATGACGAAGTCCTCGACACCGTGCTCGGCCGCGGCGACGGCCACGTTATAGGTGCCGAAGACGTTGTTCTCGATGGCCTCGAAGATGTGGGTCTCCATCAGGGGGACGTGCTTATAGGCCGCGGCGTGATAGACGACCGAGGGCGCGTACTGGCGCAGGACTTCGTCCAGGCGGGTGCGGTTCTGTATGCTGCCGATCTCGGGGTGGAAGGGGACCTGGGGGAAGGCCTGGCGCATTTCGCGGTCGATTTCGAAGAGGGGGGACTCGGCGATTTCGAATCCGACGATGCCGGCGGGGTGGAAGCGTGCGATCTGGCGGCAGAGTTCGGCGCCGATGGATCCGGCGGCGCCGGTGACGAGGACGACTTTGCCTGCGAGCGTGGCGCGGATCTGGTTTTCTTCCAGGCGTACGGCGTTGCGGCCGAGGAGGTCTTCGACGGCGACGTCGCGGATCTGGGAGGCGAGTCCGTTGGTTTCGATGATTTCCGCGAGACCGGGGATAGTCTTATAGGAAACGCCGGCTTCGTGGCAACGGTTGAGGATCTCCGTCATCTGCGTGCCAGTGGCGGAAGGCAGGGCGATGAGGACGGTTTCGATGGTCTCAGACGCGACGATGGAGGGCAGGTCTGCGCCAGTGCCGAAGATTTTGACCCGGTGAATGAAGCTGCCGACCTTCGACGGATCGTCGTCGATGAAGCCGACGATCTCGTAAGACAGGGCTGGATTCTGGTGGATCTCGCGGAGCAGACTGACGCCGGCGTCACCGGCTCCATAGACGAGAGTCCGTTTCTTCGCGCCGGTGTTCGGCAACCTGGAGAATTCGAACGCCAGTCTCACCGCCAGCCTGGCTCCCGCCGTCATCCCGAAACAGAGCAGGAAATCCAGGAAATAGATGGAGCGCGGAAACCCGTCGGGGGCGAACCATAGGAGGCCGAGGCAGCCGAGAACGGACCCGGCGAAGTTCGCTGCCGCGATGCGGGTGACATCGCTAATGGAAGCATATCGCCACCAGCCGCGATCCAATTTGAAGAAATAGAAGGCGAAGACTTTGGCGGGCACAAAGACGCAAAACGCCGCCAGCAAGTAGGGTCGGTATTGCAGAGGCAGTGTGAAGTCAAATCGCAAGATGAACGCGAGGACAGGGGCGAGAGCGAATATGGCGAGTTGAACCGCTCGCATCACCCAGCGAGGGTGGTGGGTGAGTTGGCGGGCGACCCCATGGATGTGAAATCGTGGCATGGCGATGAAACTCCTCAGTTGGTAGTGACGGGTTCTTCTTGGAGTTCAGGGAATGGTCTGGAGCCAACCGCGGCCCGGACCTGGTTGATGACGTAGAGCTGGTCTTCGAGAGGGAGGCTGCTCGAACTGGGGAGACAGATTCCGCGGCGGAACAGATCTTCCGCCACCTCGCCGCCGTAGCACGCGCAACCAGCATACAGGGGCTGGAGATGCATCGGTTTCCAGACGGGGCGGGACTCGACGTGGGCGGCGTCGAGGGCGCGGATGAGCTGATCGCGCGAGCAGCCGAACTGCTTTTCTTCGATGAGGAAGCAACTCAACCAGTTTGTGTGGAGGCCGTAGGGTGCCTGGGGCATGAGTGAGATTCCGGGGAGATCGGCGAAGGCATCGCGATAGCGGAACGCGATGGCGCGCCGTTGCTGGACACGTAGGTCGAGGACTTCGAGTTGGCCGCGACCGATGCCAGCGAGGACATTGCTCATGCGGTAGTTGTAGCCGAGTTCGGAGTGTTCGTACCAGAGGGCGGGGTCGCGGGCCTGCTGGGACCAGAAGCGGGCCTTGGCGACCCAATCCGGGTTCGACGAAACGAGCATGCCGCCGCCGGTGGTGGTGACGATCTTGTTTCCGTTGAAGGAGTAGACCCCGATGTCGCCGAGCGTCCCGGCCGGCTTCCCCTTGTAGAGGGTGCCAACCGCTTCGGCTGCGTCCTCGATCACGACGACTCCGTATTCGGCGCAGGCATGGAGGATGGGGTCCATATCGGCGCTTTGGCCATAGAGGTGGACCACCACCAGCGCCTTGGGGAGCCTGTTCGCCGCCGCCCGCTCTCGCAAGGCGCGGGACAGGACATCGGGATCCAGGTTCCAGGTTGCGCGGTCGCTGTCCACAAAGACCGGCACGCCGCCCTGGTAGACGATCGCGTTGGCGGCGGCAACGAAGGTCAGGGTGGAACAGAGCACTTCATCGCCGGGGCCGACCCCTACCAGGCGCAGTGCGAGGTGCAGCGCCGCGGTCCCGCTGGCCAAGGCAACAGCGGGCAGCCCGATGCGTGTCGAGAATTCCTGCTCGAAGGCGGCGAGATTAGGGCCGACGGTGGAGAGCCAGTTGGTGGCGAACGCCTGCCCGATGTAGGCCTGCTCGCTACCGCCCATGTGGGGAACGGATAGCAGTATGCGACTGGATGCTGCGCCCTCACTCATGGCAGCTCATTTTCCGCAGCGCCTCACTATCCTCGGCAGGGATGGCAAACAGATTCGGTCCCGCTTCCGCGAACTCACTGCGGTGATTCACCCTTCGCTGTTTCTCATCGAACAAGAGATAATCTGCCCCGGCAAGTGTCTCAAAAACCCTTTCGGGTTCATTGGTAACCTCGATCATGATGCGAGGGCGTGCGCCCGCCAGAATATCCCCCATGCCGCGTAACACCAGCGACTCCGCACCTTCAACGTCAATCTTGGCGAAACTCGGTGCAACTCCCACCCTCCCCGCAAATGAATCCAAGGTCACCACCTCAACCGTTACCTCTCGCGTCTGGGCCCGAACTCCATGGGATTTCGCAGTGGTGTCAACGGCGGAATAGCCGGGGATTATTGACCCGTTTTGACCCGTCAGGTCTTCGGCCCAGAAGGTAGTGAATCCGTTCTCCGCTCCAACGGCTTGCTCAACCAGAACTACATTTTTGTGCGTGGCGCGCTCGACATTTGCGCGGATGTAAGGCAGATTCGAAGATGCGGGTTCGAAGGAAAAGATTCTCCCACAGGCACCCACCAGGCTCGCAAAATACAAGGCCATGTACCCGATGTGCCCGCCAACATCGAAGACTACATCCCCATCGCGGATGAGCCGGGCGCAGAGGGTCATGCTCTCTCTCTCTCTCTCTCTGCCGTGAAACCAGTAACCCTTGTGCCGAAAAGAATGCAGGACAATCCGTTCGCCAGTCCAGTGATGTCGGATGGTTATATCGCCTGGGTTCACCCGGCGGAAGAACGGGACCAAGGCGCGCCTTAAAGGCGTGGCTTTGGCCAAATCTTTTATCATCCAATGCATTAAGTTCCTCCGGTGCGGGGAATGAAGAGTGGGATGCAGCCCATTTCGATTGTGTGGCTATAGCTGCGCGAACAGTTCAGATAGTCTGGAACAGTCATTCATTTCTCGATCCGGGGTGATCTCGGGAAGCTCTACCGCATAGTGCAGACCACCCGGACGCCTCACGCGAACGGTTATCCATCCGAGTTGTTTTGGCGCCGCAAAATCTTTCAGCGGGTTATCCGCAATATAGGCGTAAACACTTGCAGGACGGCACTGGCTCACCAGTTCGAACGCCCTCGGGTGGGGTTTGCGAAACTCGGTCCCGAACATTTCCGTGAGTATGATCGGTGCCGCAAATGAACCTAGCCCGAGCGCTTCGGCCTTTCGACTCTGGCTGGATACGGGACCGTCGCTGATGACTGCAATCGACGCAATGTGGGAAATCGCTTCCAGAGCTTCGGAGGCGTCCGGAGCAAGCGCGATAGAAGGCGCGTGAGTTCGATAAACCTCGACCAGAGCGGAAACCAGCTCGGGGTTGGCCTTTCTGCCGGACTCGCACAGCACCTCATCGAATATCGACCTGCGCCTCCCAGCGGCAAAGCTGCGCCAGCAGCGTTCACCAAAATCTTCGATCTGAATCCACTTCGCGGCCCAGCGTCCCACCGCTTCAAACCCGCTGCGGACGTAATCGCGTTCCAGATACAGCGTGTCGTCGATGTCGAAGACAGCGCAGACGCTGCGCTTCATGTTCGAACCCTGCTGCCGGAAACGAAAACGGCCTCATCGTAACGAAGCATTGCAAGGTCATCTATCCAGTCGTCGCAATACGACAAGCGTTTCCCGTCTAGTTCGGCCAGCAGCCAATCCGTAAACCGGCCGCCAGCGCGGTGGGCCAGAGGGTATCCACCGCCGAAACGGGCGTTTATCTCGATAATCCGGATTGTGCCGGATTCGTCCATGAAGCATTGAATGTTCAGCGGACCGTAAGCCCCAGGCAACGCTTCGGCCACCGCCCGGGCAAGATCCATCAGCCGACGGTCCTTAACGGTGATTCCCTTCGAGACCTCACCAGCTCTGACCTCCATGCGCCAGTGCGGAATGGCGCAGATACATTCGCCCGACCGATTCACATAGACATTGATTGTGAATTCCCGGCCCGCAGCAATCTCTTGGACAATGCAGCCAGCGGTCGTCTGCGCCAGGGCCTCGAGTTCGATCCGTGTCTGTATGCGCCGCACGCCTATGGAAGCGCTGCCATTATACGGCTTGACGATGAGCTGGAGGGGCCAACCGGAAGGGTCGAGCAAGGCCGAATGGAGATCTGTTTGCCGAACTGTGGGAAAACCATTCGCAACCAGCCATTCGTGCGTCGCGACCTTGTTGCAGCAGATTTGCACAGCAGGAAGGTCGGAAACACATACCGTGACACCAATTCCGGCAAACTTCTCAGACGCTGCCGCATAAACAGCAAGCTCAGTATCGATAGTTGGAATTATAAGACCAATTCCGTGCTTCGAACAGAGCCGCAGCACGGTATTTAAGAACTCAGGATCTGTACAGCGGGGAACCAGCCATGCGCTCTCAGCAACGAAGATGGCCGGTGCACTGGATCCAGCATCGATGGTGATCACCGCCCTGTTGACGCCGCTGCTCGCGATAGAATCGCGGACACACGTGAGCAAGCCAACCCTTCGACCTGCAGATGAAATTAAAATGTTTCCGTTGCCCATGCCTATTTGGTTTCAGCTTCCGATGCTTGCGATCCAACAAACTCCGGCATCGTGGCATGGCCCGCCTGGCTGATACCCTCTCGCCGCAGCACTTGCAACACCGTCATCCACAGGATCTTGACATCAAGCGTAAGGCTCCAATGATCCACGTACCACACGTCCAGCTCGAACTTCTGTTCCCAAGTGAGGCTGTTGCGTCCGTTCACCTGCGCCCATCCGGTGATACCTGGCTTCACCTCGTGGCGCTGGCGTTCGAACGCGGTGTATCTGGGCAAGTATTCGGGGAGCAGCGGGCGAGGCCCGACCAAGCTCATATCGCCATTGAGCACGCCCCAAAATGTAGGGAACTCGTCGAGACTGGTGACACGCAACAACCGGCCGTAAGGTGAGAGCCGGGCCTCATCCGGCAGCGGCCTGCCGGAGCGGTCACAGGTCTGACGCATGGTACGGAATTTGGACAATATGAAGGGTTTTTCCCGAAAGCCGATTCGGCCCTGCCTGAAGAGCACCGGTCGGCCGAGGAGCAATAGTGAACATAGCCCAATCATCAACAGCAAAGGCGAAATCAATATGAGAAGGGGAACCGTGACCAGGAGATCGAACAGGCGCTTTCCGAACCGTTGGTAGAGAGAGAACCTCGACATGTTCACGAAACCCATTCGGAGCTCTGGCACGAATGCCGGGATGCCGGAATGGTCACTCCGCAGATCTTGGCGAAAAGCGCTTCGAACTTGGTGACGCCGGCATTCAAGGAGAGTTGCTCATCGTAGAATCTCTTACCGGCCTCGCCCATGCTGCGTCGCTGTTCAGGCGACATCGCGGCGAAGCGCGCGACCGTTTCAGCCATGCTCCTTGGGTTCTCCGGTTCACAGACCAGTCCGCCACCGGATTGGGTCACCAATTGCGCGGCATCGCCGCGCACTGCTATGAGCACCGGTTTCCCCGACGCCATGTAGGCCTGGGTTTTCGACGGTATCGTGATACCGAAGAGGGGATGATCCTTGAGATGCACCAGGAGAACGTCGGCGAGTCCTAGAACGGCTCCCATCGCGCTCATCGGTTGGCGTGGCAGAAAACGTACATTGGTCAGTCCGAGGTCTCCAGCCTTCTTCTCCAGACGGTTCCGATCCACGCCCCCGCCCACAAACACGAACTGAACGTTTGGGAGGGTCTGCCGGCACAAGGCGGCAGCCTCCAGGACCGAATCGAGGGCTTGGGCCGTACCCATCGTTCCGGCGAACATCACGTTGAAGTAGCCGGAGAGTCCGAGCCTCGATGCAAGCTCAGGGTCGGCTCCGCCCGGTTCGATCGCAGCGTCATCGCACCAGTTATAGATAACGTCGATCTTGTCCGGCGGAACTCCCCGGCGAACCAACTGCTGTTTGAACCCCGGGGAAACCACAACAATATGCCGGGCGCGGCGGTAGACAAAGTTACACCATTTGCCGAGCAGGGTGAGGGCCCCCGGGCTGGACAGCATTCCGGAGACCGCGACCGTGTCAGGCCAGAGGTCGCAAATATCGAAGACAAAAGGGACTCTTCGAAGGAGCCCGAGAGCCACGGCGGGGAAACCAATCGTCGCCGGGGGATTGTAGACATACACCACGTCCGGCTTCCTGATTAGGGCTGTGCCGATCAATGCTGCGGAAATCGCGAAACTCGTATAGTTAAGGACTCTGCCGAAGGCCGACTTGTCATGGCTCGGATAGAGCGCCACGCGTAGGATAGATACCCCATCGATTTGTTCGCGTACCCAGGGGCGTATCCGGTAGCCGGGATAAACGTCCCCACCGGGGTAGTTCGGAAAGCCCGTAAGCACCTCAACGTCGTGACCACGCGCGGCGAACTCCCGCGCGAACAGCAATCCCTTGAACGTCGGCTCCGGGTCAAACCACTGAGTCAGCAACAGGATTCTCATTGAGTTCAACTCCGGCCTTGCCATTCCAATTCCGCGGCATCGGCAACTCTGAATCCGAGCACAATGCGGCATACCGTCTCAGCTACGCTCGGCGCCAGATACTCCTCCGGCGGTTTCCATCGGCCGCTCTGCGCGGTCACCATTCGGACAGCCCGCAGAACGTCATCCGGCATGGCTCCGCAAAGAACGTTGGAGCCGCAGTCAAGCGTCTCAGGCCGTTCGGTAACGTCGCGAATCGTCACATTGGGCACGCCGAAAATACAGGCCTCTTCCTGCACCGTTCCGCTGTCCGACAGCACGCAGACCGCGCTCTGTTCCAGGCGGACGAAGTCGAAGAACCCGAGCGGCTCCAGAAACGAAAGTCCCGCCCGCTTCAGGTCGATTCCGAAGGCCGCCATCCTCGACCGCGTGCGCGGATGCAGGGAGCACACCACGGGAAATCCGAACTCCTCATGGAGCAACGCCAACGCATCGAGGAGAGACCGGAGCCGGCTCTCTATGTCCACGTTTTCGGCTCGATGCAGCGTGACCAGGAAGAACTTGCCGCGTTCCAGGCCCAACTGTTCCAGGGCGGCGCTGGCAGCGATCTTCTCCGAAAAATGATCGATTACCTGCTTGATCGGGTTGCCGATCACATGGACCCGGTTGCCTGGGAAACCCTCGGCCAGCAGGTTCTCCCGGCTGCGGTTAGTGTAAGGCATCAGAACCGAGCTCGAATGATCGATCACGCGGCGATTGACTTCCTCGGGGACCCGGTCGTCATAACAGCGGTTGCCGGCCTCCATGTGATAGACGGGGATCCCTAGACGCCGCGCGATGATCGCAGCCAGACCGCTATTTGTGTCCCCGAGAATGAGCAGCCGGTCCGGGCGATGTTCGAGAAACAGGGCTTCACTTCTCTCCAGGATCTGCCCGATTTGTCCACCGAATCCGGCAGCCCGCACGCCCATGTGAACATCGGGCTTACGCACCCCCAGTTCCTCAAAGAAGACCCGGCTCAGCCGGTCGTCGTAGTTCTGGCCGGTGTGAACCAGACTGTGCTGGCAGAGCTGGTCCAGAAGGGGTATAACCAGACTCAGCCGGATGATCTCCGGCCGGGTACCGAGGATGGTCATGATCTTCATCGCAGCAGTTCGACCCCGGACTCGGCGTTATCTTCCAGCATCAGACGCCGCGCCCGCAGCATGGCGGTAGTCTCCTCGATGCTCATTACGCTGGCGTTGCTGCTATAAGCGCCCTTGAGGCAGCCCGCGCCGTCGCCTGTTACCCCATCACCGTTTGCTACCTCCGGCAGCATCGGCCGGATCACGTACCAACGGCCCCGCGTGACCGTCCGGTACGCCTCTTCTTCGCTCACCATGATCTCGTGAATCTTCTCGCCGGGGCGGATGCCGGTGGTCACTTGGCGTACGGGCCGGTCTCCGATGAGCGCTGTGGCGACATCGGCAATTCGCGCCGAGGGAGCCCGCGGCACAAGCGTCTCCCCGTGCCGGGCTTCGCCAATTGCGGCGAAGATAATGTCAACCGCGTCGTCCAGCGTGAGCAGGAACCGCGTCATGTCGGGAGTTGTGATGGTCACCGGACCGCCGCTCCGGATCTGTTCGTGGAACAGCGGAATCACCGAGCCTCTCGACGCCAGCACGTTCCCGTAGCGCGTACATACGAAGCGGGTGCCCGGGCATCTCATGTTGCCCTGGATGAACACCCTCTCTTGCAGCGCCTTGGTCATGCCCATGACGTTCACCGGCTTGCACGCTTTGTCCGTGGAGACGCCGACCACGGTTTCCACTGGCAGGGTGTGTTCCTGAATCGCGTGAACGATATTCTCGGCGCCGCCCACGTTGGTCCGGACGGCCTCGTTGGGGAAGTACTCGCAAGTCGGCACCTGCTTCATGGCCGCGGCGTTCACCACGATGTCGGCGTCGCGCAGCACACTGGCGACGCTTCCGAAATCGCGAACGTCTCCGATGCGGAACTCCAGCAGCCGTTGGAAGTTCCGATAGATGATCTCATCCGTGGCCGCGACCCTGTTCTCGTACTCGACGCGGATGAAGTGCTGCTTGGCTTCGTCGCGCGAAAAGATAATCACCTTCGCCGGATGGCCTGCCTCTCCGCTCAAGATGCGACGAGTCAAGACCTTTCCGAGAGACCCCGTCCCGCCGGTGATCAGTATCCGCTTCCCTTCAAGAATTTTGTTCATTTCCACTCGAGCCACTTTTCGTAGGGTGTGTTATCTTCTGCCAATTGGCGCGCCAGAACCGGCCAGGGGGGGCATTTGTACGCGATCGCCTCGCGCAGTTTGTCGCACCTCATGCTTCGGTCCGACACCTCCAGATCGTCAGGTTCGATACGGACATCCAGTTGGTACGCCTCGCGGAGGAGGCATAGAAGGTCGTACTTGGATATCGGTTCGCTGGCCACCTGATACAGCCCGTTTAGTCCAGGGTGTCCCTGGATGATGGAGACGACCAACTCGGCGAGGTGGTTAGTGGTCACCCCGGAGTAGATGACTCGACGGTATCCGCGAATCGTTTTCTGGTTCTGGGCCAGGAACCAGTCCAGCAGCGAGCGGTGTTCTGTAAGTTCCCGGCCGATAATGGAAGTCCGCAAGGTGAGGGCATTGGCCACTGCCACCTCGCCGAGAAACTTCGTCTTTCCGTAGAGATCCTCGGCGTCGGAGTGAGCTTCTTCGGTGTAGCCGCCCTGCTAGATCGGAAGAGCGTCGTGTAGGGAAAGAGTGTAGATCTCGGTGGTCGCCGT
>OCZT010004248.1_pt1 | contig 14507 bp, 14 predicted proteins | sample 1539031 | NCBI WGS metagenome assembly OCZT01 (sample SAMEA3539308, study PRJEB22396) | soil metagenome | biome: tundra; feature: field; material: soil | place: USA | collected 2010-05 | depth 0.15 m
CGATCTGCGCTTGCTAGATTGTCACCTGTTATCATCAATATATTCTTAATACCAAACCGTTGTAGGCTAGATATAGTTTGTTTACTTTCAGGCCTTATTGTATCTGTGAAGGTTATAAAACCTGCTAATTGACCGTCGATTGCAACATACGTTGCGGTCTGACTCTGGGTTTTTTTATTTAGTTGAGAAGAAACTTCTACCTCGCGGGACTTCAGGAAATCTATTCTTCCAACCAGTATTTCGCGGCCACTTACGGTTGCCGTCAAACCTTGTCCGGCTACTTCCTTGATTTTTTTAGCTTTTGGAATTTTAGTTTTAGTTGCTGATGCTTTATTAACTATAGCTTTAGCTAAAACGTGGTTGGAGTTTTGCTCTAAGCTAGCTGCCATAGATAACAATGTCTTTTTGGTGAATGGTCTAAATACCACAACTTCATCAACGCTTAGTTCACCAAAAGTTAGTGTACCGGTTTTATCAAATGCGATAGTTTTAGCACGTGCTAGTTGTTCAAGGGCTGATCCAGTTTTAATAATTATCCCATGTTTAGCGGCACGGCTCATGCCAGAAATAATTGCTATCGGCGCCGCTAACAATAAAGGACATGGCGTTGCTACTACAATAACTTCCAAGAAACGTATAGCTTGGTGACTAATTATCCAAGCACCTCCAGCTATAATGTATGAAATGACAGTAAAGGGCACACTGTAACGATCGGCCAATCTTACTATTGGTGCCTGGCTAGCAGCAGCAGACCTAACAAGCTTAATGATCTGTTCATATTGGCTATCTTTTGCGGAACGTATACATCTAGCTGTCAGTGCACCATCGATATTGACTGATCCACTTAGTAGTTCGTCGCCAACCTTTTTGACTTGAGGTAAACTTTCTCCGGTTATGCTAGATTCGTCAAAGTTTGCTACACCTTCTGTAATGACTGCATCCGCCGGTATAACATCCCCAGGTTTTATAACAAGTCGGTCATTAGTCCGGATTTCACTTACCTGAACGGTTAAGGTTTTTCCACCACGAATTATGGTTGCCGATTGTGGGGCACGAGATAATAGAGCATCTAATTCAGATTGGGCTCTATGACCGGCATAGTCATCTAATGCCTCTCCTCCTGTTAACATAACAACAATTACTATGGCCGTCCAATATTGTCGTAATGCGATTGATGCGACTATGGCAGTAATAGCCAATATGTCTATTCCGTATCTGCCTGTTCTTAGATCCTGCCACATGCCCATAAGTAAGGGTATTACAGGAATAAGTGCCGTTATGCCAATTATCCAGTTGGCTATTGTATGTAATTTAGTTAATTCAAGTATCAGCCCGGCTACTACAGCGATAATAGCAAGACTAAATAGTTTGTAATGAAGCAAAAAACGAATAATTTTTCTCATAGATCCCCGTCAGATAGATAATATTTGCCTTTATTATAGCAACAAGATCGTTACATCTGTTATAAAACATAAAAAGAAGCCCTTTATAAGGCTTCTTTAATTTGCATATATTTGGGGCGAGCGATGGGTCTTGAACCCACGACCTTCGAGTCCACAACCCGACGCTCTAACCGACTGAGCTACGCCCGCCAAATTTAGCAGTTTATAATGTAACACTTTTTTGATATTTATCCTACCTCTTATACGAAGCAGAATATATTATATTGGTGCCCCGGGAGGGATTCGAACCCACGACCTAAAGCTTAGAAGTCTCTTGCTCTATCCAACTGAGCTACCGAGGCATAGATTTGTTATGGTGCGGGTAGGGAGAGTCGAACTCCCGTAGCCAGTTTGGAAAACTGATGTAATGACCGTTATACTATACCCGCATCACGTACAACGGTGTTATTATATCAGGTTTAACAGATTAATGGTCTACAAATCGTGCATGACAGTAATATGTGCACCTAGACCATTTAAGCGCTCAGCCAAGTCTTCGTAACCTCTATTGATGGTATATACATTGCGGAGCGTACTAACACCGTCTGCCGCTAGCATGCCTATTAATAGTAGGCTAGCTGGACGTAACGCTGGTGGACATACTACATCTGCGGCACTGAATTTAGTTGGACCGTTTACGTATAGTCTATGTGGGTCAGCAAGTTCTACTTGAGCACCGACTTTAGTCATCTCAGTATAATAGATAGCTCTATTTTCATATGTCCAGTCGTGAATCAAGGTTCGTCCATGCGCTACCGCCGCAATTGGCACGAAATATGGCAAATTGTCTTGATTTAATCCTGGGTAGACGTTAGCATGGATTTTCTCTTGAAGAGCATGTAATTGGCCGTTATGTTTGTGAATAGTTAGGTCTACTAGTTCGGTATGTTCGTTATTTGCCTTATAACGTTCACTAATTTCGTAATTTAGACCCATTTTCTTTAACTTAAATAGTTCGAGCGACATAAAATCAATTGGTACTCGCCGGATAGTTAGTTTAGAATTTGTAGTGACGGCAACAGATGTAAAGAACATGGCTTCAATGGGATCTTCAGAAGGTGCGTAAGTAACACTCTTTTTAATAAATGGCACACCACGGACACGAAGAGTTGAAGTACCAATGCCCTCTATCTTAACGCCAAGTTTCTGTAAATAGAAACAGAGGTCTTGCACCATGTAATTGGCACTAGCGAACTGTATTATGGTTTCTTCTGGTGTACGAGCAGCTGCTAGTAGTGCGTTTTCGGTTACTGTATCCCCTGATTCATAAAGTGTTATTCTTCCAGCTGGCTTTTTGTCGACTGTTATATTGTAGTGGCTCTTAACTGCGACAATACTCACTCCGAATTCTTCAAGGGCATATAAATGGGGAGCTACAGTTCTTGCGCCTAGTTTACATCCACCAGCATAAGGAATTTTAAAGGTTTTAAAATCATGTATTAGTGGGCCGATCATCATAAGAACTGAACGAGTCTTACGAGCGGCAGCAGCATCGAGTTTATCTAAATTTAATACAGCGGGACGACGGATCTCAAGTCCATTATTTGGCATCCATTTGACTTGCACACCGATGCTCTCGAGTACTTCTATAATGCGATACACTTCTTCTATTCTAGGGAAAGATTGAAAACGTGTGACTCCATAATTAAGAAGACTGGCACACAGCAATGAAACTGCCGCATTCTTACTTGTTTTAAGTACAATTTCACCACTTAACTCGTGTCCGCCTTCTATACGTAAATCTACGGCTGTACCTGTCAACGAAATTAATTGTTTATTAAGCACGTCACTTATACGCCCAAGTGTCTCCATACTTAAATTTTGTTTGCCATGTTCAATGCGGTTAACGGCCGACTGACTGGTTGCTAGTCGTTTAGAAAATTCTGCCTGTGTTAGTCCTCGGTCTTGTCGTATCTGGGCAATTAGTCGGCCGATTTTCTCGTTTGCTTCTGACATAGTCACTATAAAATACCTTATATGATAATTTTGTGCAATATGTAATGCCATTGTCCATCGAAATGTGTATTAATAAATCTGAATCCATAGTTTAACCGTTAATGTCGAGCTGTTACAATGCAGGATATGATTTAGCCACTACCCTTACTGGAATAATTTTGTAAATAAGCTAATAAAAGGGGTTTTATTATGGAAGATAAAGAAATTGAGAGGTTAATCGCTTCTGAAGTAAGTCGCCAGCGTGAAGGCCTAGAAATGATACCAAGTGAGAATCATACGTCTCAAGAGGTATTGAAAGCACTTGGATCCAGATTAACTGATAAATATTCCGAGGGTTACCCTGGTAAACGCTATTATGGTGGTTGTGAATTTGTAGATGAGATAGAGAATTTAGCGCGGGATAGGGCGAAAGCACTCTTTGGTGTAACACACGCCAATGTACAGGCTTACTCTGGTTCACCGGCAAATCTGGCAATCTATTTTGCCTTAACCGACCCGGGTGATACCGTTATGGGTCTTGAATTATATTATGGTGGCCATATGACACATGGTCTTAAAGTGAATTTTTCGGGTACCATTTATAATTCAGTTCAATATCGTACTGGGCATGATGGATATTTAGATTATGATGCCATGGCAGAAATGGCAGCAAAAGAGAAACCAAAATTAATTTTCGTTGGTGCTACAGCTTATCCACGTATCTTTGATTGGCAAAAATTACGAGAAATTGCCGATATCTCAGGATCATATTTAGCAGCAGATATTTCGCATATCGCGGGATTAGTTGTCGCTGGTGCCCACCCATCACCTGTAGGTATAGCGGATGTTATTATGACTACCACGCATAAAACTTTACGTGGTCCACGCGGGGCATTAATACTGTGTAATGGTAACCCTTCTAATCCGTTGAGAAAAGTTGAGCGTACGAAGGAAAATATACCTACACTTATTGATCGGGCCATAATTCCTGGTCTTCAAGGCGGTCCACACAATCATCAGACTGCTGCTATTGCAGTTGCTCTGTATGAAGCTGCTAAACCCGAATTTAAGGAATATGGTCAGCAGATTGTTAAAAATGCTAAACGTTTAGCAGATAAACTTATGAATAAAAATTACCAACTTGTAACTGGCGGTACAGATAATCACCTACTGCTAATTGACCTTACTAATAAAGGAATTAAAGGTGCTATTGCAGAAACTGCACTTGGAAAAGCAGGCATTACCGTTAACAAGAACACTGTACCTTATGATCCTAGGCCGCCTTTTGACCCAAGTGGGATTCGGCTTGGCACACCAGCACTTACGACGCGAGGGTTGAAAGAATCAGAGATGGAAAAAGTAGCAGATTGGATTGACCAGGCAATCTCAAATGCTGGTAATGACACAAAACTCATTGCCATTAAACAAGAAATCAAAGAGTTTACCAAGGCATATCCGCTACCTAGCTAAGTACTTCAAGTACAAGTTATAACCCCTTAAGCCTGTGCATAGATTGTTGACAGAGTATAGCTGGCAATATACTCTAAGACTATCAATTATAAGCATAAGCGAGAAAATAAAAATGTATAAAAAACTTCAAGATGACGAGCGTGGTGTTGGTCATTTATTAATGATTATTGTAGCGGTTTTAGTACTTGCTGCTATTGGGGTTGTGGGCTGGAAAGTAGCTAGCAACAAATCATCGAATCCGAGTAGCAATCTATCTAGTGCCGATAAAGCTTTGAGCAAAGCTAAACAAAGCAGCTGTATGACTGCATATAACGATAGTAAATTATGTAGTTTTGCCGCATTCTCAACCGCTTTCAATAAAACTGCGTACACAGCTACTCTAAAAGCAACCCAACAAGGTGGTACTAGCAGTACCTTTACCATAAAAAGCGACGGCAAAGGCAATACTGAGCTAGTAAGTACTGGTAGTGGCCAACAAATAGACGCTATTACATTGAACGGCACATCATATATTCAATCAAACGGTACTGGGTCTTGGATAGCATATCCATCTGGGACATCGGCACCAACTTTAGATCCAACTACCGGCATGGATATAGGTGTAGGTAGCTCAGGCCTTGCTTATAAGTATCTTGGTAAAGAAGCTTGCGGTAGCCTGACATGTTATAAATACCAAGTAGCTAGTAGTCTAACACCAGGTACAACACAATACGTATGGTTTGATAACAATAGTTACAAACTCAGGGAATGGTCATACACTGATGGGAGTGGTAACTCAACAGACATGGCTGTAAATTACAGCTCTGTAAACATTACTATGCCTTCACCAGTTGAGTCTCTTACACAATCGTTAGGTCAATAAGTTTTAGAATTCACCTAAGAAACGGGGCTCGGGAATAAGATCTATACCGAGCTTCGTTTTTACTGTGGTGACAATTTCTTGAACAACATCATATATTTGTTGAGCAGTTGCACCACCGGTATTCTCTATCTTTAACACATGGTGCTCATGTAAACGTACTGGTCCCCAGGTTTGTCCACGCTTAAAACCTGCTGCCAGAAGCACAAGAGCAGCTGATACCCGTTGTTCGTTGCCACCATGGACTTGGTTCATACGTTTGAGCGCAGTTGTAGATTTGCCAGTTTCATCAAACTTCATAATAGTTTCAGCCTGTTCTGTTGAAACGATTGGATTACGGAAAAATGATCCAGCGTTCTGGCTGTCATGTAATTTATCTCGGTAATCCCAAAGTGACCCTGCCTGTTCACGAGCTTTAATGATAGTTTGGCGTCTTCCTTCCAAAGTCGATATATTGTAGTTTTCTTGCTTGGCTACATCTATTGCTGATTGATATGAGAGTTCTGAATTTGCTTGATCAAATAGTTTAAAAGCTGCTCGTGTGATTATAAAAGACGAAAACTCAGGAGTTTGGAATGCTGAATATCGATAGTCTAGGCTAAGGTCATTAGATGTTAAACGTGATAGTTTACTGTTACGGGTATCAAATACTTCAACCCAACTAAGCGTATCCGAAACAGCTTGTCCATAAGCCGCAATGTTACCTACCACTGATGCGCCAACTCCTCCGGGAATAGCACTCATTAATTCTATGCCCCACTTATTTTGGGAGATAGCATGTTGTACTATATCGTCCCACCAGACTCCTGAATCAGCAACTAACAACGAATCGTGGATCTCAAATTTGTTGCTGCGTGTAAGCAGAGTTACACCAGGTAAGCCCCTGTCAGAGATTAATGAATTAGTTCCGAATCCTAAAACCCATATTGATTTCTCATGGTATTTAGGCAATACGATAGACATATCCTCATTATTTTCTAAAGTAATAAGTATCTCTGCATTTCCACCTACACCTAATGACGTTAAGGGTGCGAGTGGAACGTTTTGTTGAATATTCATTATTAAATAGTATACCCGTTTTACTTGCGCACAGTTAATAGTAGCAGTAGAATGGTTCATAGCATGAGTGACAGCAGTCGGGAACAGCCGTTCCAAATTTTGGGTGACAGACTTAAGTTGTTAAGACAAAGACTGCAAGAGAGTACAGCAGAAGTCTCTGGTGCAGTCGAAATCGACACTGAAAGTTTAGTACGCATCGAACAAGGCACTGAATTACCCAGTGAGGATATCTTAATGTTACTGATTAATCATTTTGGTTTGAATGATGATGAGGCAGTTGTTCTTTGGGAACTTGCCGGTTACGATCAAACAAATGATCAACGCAGTTTACGAGATGACGTTCGTTTTTCCAAACAAGCAGTAGTGTTGTTGGCTCTTGATGCTCGTGTTATTTATTCGAATGGCGTTGAAATAGTTACTGATAAATCCGGTGTGATTATGAATTTTACTCAAGGTATGGATAAGGCTCAAGGCAATGTGCCGGTGTCCAGGGTAGGTATGAGTTACGAACAAGCTGAACGGGTATTGGTGACATTACAAAAGGCATTGCTGCACGGAAGATATAATAGTGATCCGGCGGCCTTACCCGAAAGCTTATCGTCTAGGAATACTAAAAACCACCAAAAAAATTAAATTAACTAGTATATGAAATATAGCGACTAAACCTAGTCGCCATTTTTATAAATTGTCTAATTAGGATAGAATCTATATTAGTAATTGTTATGGAACAAATCCAAAAAGAAATAAATAGAATTGATAATTATCAGCAAAAACATGCTATTTTGGCATTCCCACTTGCTGTATGGAAAAAATACTCTGATGATGAGGCCGGTAATAAGGCGGCACTTATAACTTACTATGGTTTTTTGTCACTTTTTCCACTTCTAATTGTATTTTTATCAGTTATTAATATGCTTATTAGGAACAATGCGCATCTGCAGCAGAGATTTATTGCGGCTGCTTTCAAGTATTTCCCGATACTAGGTAACCAGTTACAAAATAATATTCATACTGTTCATAAGAACGGTCTAAGCCTGACAATTGGACTTGTACTGTTGTTTATTGGTACGCGAGGCATAGCCAATGCACTGCAACATTCCATGAATCACTTGTGGCGGGTAAAACGTAGCGAGGCACCTGGATTCCCATACAACATAATCCGTGGTATCGGGATAATCATTATTGGCGGTGGTGGTTTTATTGTGACTGCCGTGATGTCTAGTTATGTCAGTGGTTTGGGTCATTATGGATTTATTGCTAAAGCTTTACTAATAGTATTATCCTTTGTACTCAACTCTTTTGTGTTCTTAGTCATATTTCGACTGGCGACAGCTCCACAAATTCGTACAGCTGATTTAGCTTTAGGAGCAGTTTTATCATCATTAGTTTGGCAGATTCTACAAATTATAGGTAGTTATCTCATCCTACACGAGGTGAAAAATTTCGATAACTTATATGGTACTTTTGCTCTTGTCTTAGGTTTATTGTTTTGGATTTCAATTCAAGCCCAAGCAACGCTATATATGGTTGAGGCTAATATTGTGCGAGCTCGTAAATTGTCACCTATGAGTCTATTACAACCTCCAGCTTGATTATGGTTAATTATCAAAGTTTAAAGAGCCTAATTTAAAAGGACGCCTTCTTTGAGGCGTCCTTTATTGTCTGGTTTAGACTATATATTAGTAACGTCGTCCGCCACCAAAACCACCACGGTTTTGTTGTGGGCGTCCACCGCCACCGCCATATCCGCCACCGCCGCCACCGCCGCCACCAAATGATCCACGATCACGATTTTCTCGTGGTTGGGCTTCTTTGACTGCAATTGCACGACCATCTATTTCTTTACCATCGAGTTGTTCGATAGCAGCTTTAGCTTCTTCGTCGGTGCCCATTTCTACAAAGCCGAAGCCTTTAGAGCGGCCACTGTCACGGTCTACGATGACTTTTGCAGAAGTCACGGTACCAGCTGCAGCAAAAAGTTCCTGCAATTGTGCGTCGTCTACCGAGTAAGGTAGTGATCCAACGAATAAATTAGTTGCCATTATATATGTCCTCTTTCTTATTTCTTAGAGGTAACGTAAGGCGACTAAATGTCGTTGTACCGTTAGCTGCTTCCTCGTACGAAAATTATTTATTGTTCTAATTCTAAAACTTGTCAGTGAATCAACACTCTTAGCAGCTATATTATGTTCTAGCAGGGACATTATATCACAAACCTAGAAATTTATAGCAAATTTACCTCTGTTTAGTAGTTCGTAAACGCCTAGGTTTACTTTTGTAGATACTTTTGAGAGTTTTATACGCTAATCTGTAGCTAACAAAGGCTAATGGTATCTCTATAAATATTGCGGCCAGGAGTGCCTCGTTAAAAAGACGTCCTAGATGTTCTCCGGTTATATCAAACCAGGCGTCAACTAGTAAGAAACTTCCGGTTGCCATGGCTGACAATATAACCCATAAAGATTTTCTATAGGTTAATATACCTGTAAGCAACAATGAGCAGATTAGAAGTATATCTAGACCAACCCAAGCAACATCCCAGTGTAGGAAAACGTGACGAGTAGGTAGAGTTTGGCCTAAGTAAATAGTCCAGGGAAGAATAAATATTGAGCCGGCTATATAAAATATTGCGGTTCGCGAAGTTACTCTGAGTCGTACAATGAATTTTTCCATAAAGCTTAAGAACTTTCTCTAACAATATAACAAAGTAAATTAGTCTATACTAATCGATGATAATTTAGGCAAGATATAAAATAAAACCCTAAAGTTTGATCTGAACACTATTGGGGCTGTCTGCTTTGTTTATGCCATACTCTGTACACAATATAAATTGCAAGTATAACCAATGCAATTAGTGAAGCGTACAGACCATATTTATAAATGGTCTCAATATAACTACCACCAAAATATCCAACAGTGCTCCATAATCCGACCCACAGAGCTGCGCCGATAGCATTAAATGTAATAAATGTTGGCCAACTCATATCACTTATGCCGGCTATTATGCCGTTTGCTTGGCGTAATCCCTCAATGAAACGTGCTACTACCACAACTTTGCCACCATTTTTGTTAAAAAAAGCTTCAGCTTTGTCTAATCGTTCTGGTGTCAAAAAAATATATTTACCAAAACGTATTACTAAAGGTCGGCCGCCAAAGCTACCAATAGCAAAACCGATGTTGTCGCCCATTACTGCTGCAACGAAGGCTATAAGTATGACCAATAGAATGTTTAAATGCCCAAAACCTGCGAATACTGCGGCTGCAATAAGAGTTGTTTCTCCTGGAACAGGTACACCAAAATCTTCAAGTGTAATCAAACTACCTACTGCTAGGTAGCCATAATGGTTGATAGTTGGGGCTATAGCCTGAATAAAACTAGGTAAGTGTGGAGGTATAGCTTGATGCATAGTAATAGTTTATCAGTTTATTAAGCCTTAATTGAGTTTCGAGGAAGTTTAAAATACTACATATTGTGTATTGACACAATAATCTATTATACATACAATAGATTATATGAAAACAGCAACGATTAATTTTAAGACTGATGATGCAACCAAAATGAAAGCTCAGGCTGTAGCCAGACAGATAGGTATACCTCTTAGTAACCTACTTAATGCCTACCTCTATGAACTTGCAAATACAGGAAGCGTACACTTTACTGCTTCTGAACCAATGACTGAAAAAATGGAGAAGCTCATTGCCGAAGCTGAGAAAGAAATATCTACCGGTCAAGTGAGTGGTCCATTTGAGACCCTTGAGGAAATGTTTGAATACCTGGATAGCTTGTAATGGTTATTGAAACCACAAGGTCATTTGACAGGCAGTATTCAAAGCTAAATATCAAAGTCAAAGTTTCCTTTAAAAGACGCCTAGAATTATTTAAAGCTAATCCCTTTGATACTAGCTTACGTAACCACTCACTTAAGGGTAAGTACTTAGGTTATAGAAGTATAGACGTAACTGGAGATATAAGAGTGCTCTACACCACTCATGGCAATACGATAATAATATTTGGATTCATAGGAACACATAGCCAGTTATACTGAGCTTGTCAGTATTCATTATTAGCTGCAATAGCATCTATTATTACCCTACATACAGTTTATGGTCACAACAAGGAAAGATACTTTTGTTTCTACTGCACTAGGATAATTAGCCCAAAGTCCTACTTGGTGCGCCCGGAGGGATTCGAACCCCCGACCTATTGTTCCGAAGACAATCGCTCTAATCCGCTGAGCTACGGGCGCGCATTATTAGCAATAATAGTATACCAGCTTAACAGATTAATGTAAGATGTTAGACATGATACGGACATTTGCCGATGCCCATCGAGTTCTACATAGTTTTTACAATATACCTGGAACTAACACGTATACACTGGATCGAATGCAAGCATTGATGGAATACCTCGGTAATCCTCAAGATAAGCTATGTATCGTTCATGTAGCTGGCACTTCTGGGAAAACTTCTACTTCATACTATGTGGCAGGCTTACTGTGTGCAACTGGTGCTAGCGTAGGTTTGACCGTTTCACCTCATGTAGATGAAGTTAATGAACGTGTTCAAATTAATGGGATACCATTACCTGAGGTTGTATTTTGTAAAGATCTAAATGACTTTATAGATGTAGTACATGATAGCGGTATTACACCGTCATATTTTGAATTACTCACAGCGTTCGCATATTGGGAATTTGCACGTCAAGGTTTGGACTACGCTGTAATGGAGGTTGGTCTAGGTGGTCTACTTGATGCTACCAACGTTGTATCACGCAAAGATAAAGTCTGTGTTATTACGGATCTCGGATTAGATCACGTAGACATACTCGGTAAGACCTTACCTGAAATTACCAAACAAAAGGCGGGAATAATTACAGAAGGCAACCACGTATTCATACATAAACAAGACTTAGAAGTGATGCATGTTATCGAAGAGGTATGTAGACAAAATAGTGCAGTTTTACATACCTATAGTTCTGATAAAGATGACTTTCTTGCAGAGCTAAGATTACCCTTGTTCCAACAGCGCAATATGCATTTGGCTATTCAGGTTGCTGCCTACGTTTTGGATCGAGATAAGCAATCTAAACTAACACGAGAACAAATCAGAGGAGTAGCCTCCATACAGGTTCCTGCACGTATGGAAATATTTAAGCTTGTAGGAAAGACATTAATCATAGATGGTTCTCATAATAGCCAAAAGCTTAGGGCGCTTACGAATAGTATTAGTTCAGAATTTCATAACCAATCCATTTATGCGCTAGTCGCTTTTGTTAGTGGAGACGATCAACGTTGGCAGACCGGGTTAGATGTTCTGATGTATTTAGTAGATGGTCTGATCGTAACCTCTTTTACTTCGAATCAAGATTTCCCAAAACAGTCAGTAGATCCAGATAAAATAGTTGAATACTGTCATAAGCAAGGATTCACTAACTTAGTTGTAGAAAAAGAACCAGAAAAAGCTTTTGGATTACTTACTAAACAGTCGCAGGATCTACTACTTGTTACAGGTTCTTTTTACCTACTAAACCACATACGTCCATTAATCAAAGTCATATAATCGGTTTTTTATAAGAGGTAGTTGCAATAAAGGTATGTCCTTAAGCAGCGACATGAAATTCGAGTTGCTGGCTAATGATCATTTTAGCTACTTGATAAGGTATGATTTGAAATCTATCCAGTTGTCCCATAGTTGTACGAATTACTTCTTCGTTCTGCTCCTTTTCAAATTCTATAAGCCCGGGATCACTCGCTTGTCCGTCACGTAATACTGCACCCTTTATTTCTACATTCTTTACACTTACGCCTAATCGATCTAGTAATTTTGCTTCTTCCAAAAACCTATGCATTACATCCCTAGACGGTATAGGTACACCGTCAAACTTACGATGTATAACGTCGTGATCTTTACGTAGTACCCAAATACTATTAAAGCGGTGTTCCCGAAAATTCCTTGATACTTTCGATTTATATAACGACTTAGGCCAGTATAGGTGATGACGGTCTACAGTATCAGGTCTTGTTGTAGGCTTTTGAAAAAGCCTAAGGTATTCTAGTTCTTCAGCAGAGGGTGGTAGCACGATTCCAAAACTATTTGTTTCGGGCACGTGCTGTAGCCTCATTTAGATTTTATTTCCCAGTTTTTTATATTTTCTCACTTATTCATAATGTACTACAAACCGCTAGTGCTGTAAATGTTTATATTTAAACCAGCTTATGCTGCAGAACCACAGTAGAGAGTCTGCTTTATTTAAAGAAACTAACTACGGTAACAGATAGCACTACAAGGCCTAAAAATCTTCGGAAATAACTAATACCTTCCGTTATTTCTAGATATGCCCAAGTAAAAAGAAATCCTATACTTAAGATCCTGAATCCATCTTCAAGCCTAGTGTTAGAAGTTATGCGATGTAATGCCATAAAAATTACCCACCCGTAAAGTGGGATATTAGGCCATTGCCACAGTGCATACTTACCGTCACTATCTTTAAAGAAGTTACCAAGTAATTTAGTTATGTCGCTATATGTCACACTGATTTTTCCGAAGACATTCACGTTGTAAGTATATCAAAGATGAATACTATTATAGGGCGCTAGACTATAGATATTAAGTTAAGGAGTTATTATGAATGATGTTGATGCTGGTTTTCGGACTTGTTCATCATTCTCAACATCATAGGTCCGCCTGTTTTTAAAAACCGCCATACTAAGGCTGCTGCTAACACCAAAAATACAATGTTTAAAATGCTTGTGTAATTAAATGTAACTCTTGGGTCTAGTACTATTGCATTGCGCGCAGTCGGAGTTATGTGGAGTATCGCAAATACAATTTCTGCAAAGTATCCGGCACCAACCATAGCAATGTAAAACGTTCCGAATAAGAACGCCGCCATTTTGAAACCGTAGTACTTGTAGTAGATACGCAAAATTGGAAAGACGATTAGGTCAGCGAAGATAAAGCTGATGACGCCACCAAAACTGATCCCACCGTTCCACAGAACTGCTGCTAACGGCACGTGACCGACGCTACATACAAACGAAATGACAGCAATGAGGGGGCGAACCAATGGCCCCCAAATAGCCGAAATCAGAGGGTGTCCCGTAAAAAATAATTTCTCGAAGAAACTTGCTGGCACCCAAGCAGCGACCGCGCCTGCAATTAACAACCCAAGAACAATATCTACCCACACACTTGCCCAGTCCATTACAAAGAAATGGCTCGTAGCTGTTTTGCCTTCTTTTGAAAACAGTTTCTGTATAACTGAATCCTTACCTTGCACTGACATATTGTCCATTTCGGCGTGTCCTTCCATGCGCCCCACTAATCCTTTTTGAGCTTGCTTGTCAGCAGCTGCAAGAAGTCTAGGTGTTAGGAAGCGGCGTAAAAGTAAGGCTAGAATAACAATCATAAAAGGACCACCGACAAACTCAGCCAAGGTAAATTGCCAGCCAAGCAGAAGTGCCATAATAATGCCCAACTCAATAACTAGGTTAGTACTTGCTATCTCAAATGCCATTGCTGCAGTGAAGTTTGCACCTTTCCGGTACATAGAACGAGCAAGGGCAACAGCAGCGTACGAACAAGACGAGGAAGCAGCACCCAACGCCGTTGCCAGTGCCAATGTCTTAAGTCTATCGTCAGGCAAGAGCCTGCTCATTTGCCTATGCGACACAACTGCCTGTATTGCGCCAGATAAAGCAAACCCTAGTATAAGAGGCCAGAGTATTTCCCAGCCCATTGCG
>OCZT010004249.1_pt1 | contig 14502 bp, 8 predicted proteins | sample 1539031 | NCBI WGS metagenome assembly OCZT01 (sample SAMEA3539308, study PRJEB22396) | soil metagenome | biome: tundra; feature: field; material: soil | place: USA | collected 2010-05 | depth 0.15 m
ATATTGGCGCGAGTTATAGCATCATAATAGCGCATCCAGATACTTAGCAATTCTGAATTTGATGACACCACATTGAATTGATCTATATATTGAATATCTAACTGGTCGCCGGCAAGGCTTCCTTTAACAGCATCATCGGATGCTACATCGCCAAAAACCCATATACAATTGTCTGAACTGTTAAAAAGCAAATCATTATATGCGCTGGTAAGAGCCATCAAGGCCTGATCCGATGTTTTATAAAATGTTGCACTTGTGTATATTCCATGTAAGTCTTCCTGTATAAATTTTTTGCAGGAGATGATTGAAAAAGCCAGAAGAATAAATAATATATATTTCCTTTTCATAGCGTTAATTTTAAAAGATTATATCGATTCCAAGATTATATGATATAGCTGCTGGAAAAGTTCCCCAGTCTACATTACGAACTATATCCACACCCTGTCCGGGTTCGATGTTGTTATTTGTTGTCATTTCAGGATCTAAACCGGTATATTTTGTTAGTGTGTAAAGGTTAGTTCCTGAGAAATAGACGCGTACCTTGCTCATATGTACTTTCCGGGTCCATAAAGCAGGAAGTGTATAACCAATCTGAAGGTTCTTTAAACGGATATATGAACCGTCCTGCATGAATCGGGTTGATGTAACAGTATTGTTTTGTGAGTCTGACCATGAAGCAATAGGCTGAGTATTACTGGTTCCGGGGCCGGTCCATTGATTTTTGTAGTATCTTTCTGTAACCGCAAATGGCCTGTAAAAACCTTCAATATCCCTGGAGGCCTGGTAATAAATTTTATCACCATAAGCTCCCTGGAAAAACAATGTAAAGTCGATTCCTTTGTAATCACAGGAAAGATTAAGTCCTCCTGTCAGGGTTGGTATCGGACTCCCCACATGAGTCATGTCCTGTTGATTGATCACACCATCCCCGTTTATATCTGCATACATAACATCACCTGGCCTGATATCGCCGGATTGACCGGTTGCTTCGAGTGAGTTCCCCTGGAAAGCATGTTTAGCAATATCTGCCGGAGTTTGGTAGATCCCTACCATCTTATACATGTAAAAAGAGCCTATAGGGTATCCTTTTTCAGTCCTGGTGAATCCAAATGCCTGATCAATAATTGCCCCATTCATTTGAAGAACTTCGTTGTGTAAAGTGGAAATATTTACGGTTATGTCATACCCAAAATCTCCAATTTTTCTTTTATGCTCGACTTCAATTTCCAGGCCCCTGTTTAATATTTCACCATTATTTACCCAAGGGTTACCATTAAGATAATTATATCCGACAGAAGGCGGCAGTGGCTGCTGCACGAGCATGTTGTGCGTAATTTTATAAAAATAATCAAACGTAATATTGAACATTCCTTTAAAGAGGCTTAAATCAGTTCCAAGGTCAAGCTGCGTAGCAGTTTCCCATTTTACATTAGCATTGCCTAATTGGGTTGGTGCATAACCATTGTTGACCACTCCGCCGAACGGATAATTTATTTGGGGTGAGAGTTTGTCGGTATATGCATACCAATTGGGTATGTCCTGGTTACCGTTAAGACCATACCCGGCCCTGACTTTCCACCTGTCAATTATTTTTACGTCTTTAAAAAAATTCTCCTGGCTGATTACCCATCCAAGTGAACCGGAATAAAAAGTGCCCCATTTGTTTTTCGGCGCAAACTTCGAAGTTCCGTCCTCACGTATTACTATACTGACAAGGTATTTACCTTTGTAATCGTAATTACCACGGCCAAAAAATGATTGTAACGTATTCCCTGCTCTAGCCTCACTGGAAGTTCTTATCCCCAGACCATTGCTTAAATAAACCAGATTCATATTCTGGTCAGTAAGACTCATAACAGAGGATGATTCATCGTAACTTGTTGATTTAATTGATTCTTCACCTGCAGTAATGGATATATTGTGGTTTTTGCCAAATGTTTTGTTGTAAGACAGAACATTGTTAACGGTCCAGGTCGATGTATAATTATTATCAACACCGAGGCTGTTCGGATTGTTAATCCTTAGATTTGTACCCCAATTTTCATTGAACCTTCTGGTATTGGATGTATTAAAATCTAGACCTGCATTGGTAATAAAACTTAAATTTCCCGACAACTTAATGATAGAATTAAACTTGAGATTATAACCATTGTCCAGTTTCGTGTTATGGGTATTTAAGGCTACGCCTAGAGGATTATACCCATCACCAAAAAGTTCAGGATGCGCCGGTAAGTCAACAAAATTACCTGCGTCGTCATAAGTAGCAATTGCCGGAGTACGGAAAAAAGCATAACGAACCGGATTGCTTCCATTTCCTCCCCAACCGTCACCATTGCTTGCAATAATATTAGTAGATGTACGATACACATTCAAGTTTCCATTCACAGTTAGCCAGTCTTTAATTGCCGAATTAACGTTAGCCCGGCCTGTTGCACGGCTAAACCCGCTATTGTAAATAATTCCGTCCTGATTGAAATAAGAACCGGATATATTATAATTAGTTTTTTCATTGCCTCCTGAAAAAGATAAATCATAAGTTTGCGTAGGGGCAACCCTGAAAATTTCTTTCAGGTGGTTAATATCAGGCAAAGTAGCCGCATATGCATCAGAAATTAGCGGTCTTTGGACAAAGATTGGCAGATTAGGATTGTCATTATTAGCTGCGGCATTATAAATATTTACATATTGCGCTGTATTTACCATTTGAGGCAGATAACCATGGGTTTGTATCCCCGTTTGAATTTTGAATTCTATATTACTATCTCCCTTTTTTGCTTTTTTTGTAGTAACCAACACTACTCCATTGTTAGCCCGGGAGCCGTAAATGGCCGCGGATGCTGCATCTTTAAGAATTGATATACTTTCGATTTCGCTGGGTGATATACTATTAAGAGCCAGGGGATCTTTGGTTGGAATTCCATCGATCACATACAAAGGTTCGTTGTCGCTGTAAATCGATCCGGTTCCACGGATACGTATTGAAACACCATCGCCCGGAGCACCGGTATTTTGAGTAACCGAAACCCCGGCAGCCCTGCCTTGTAATGCCTGATCGACTCCCGATACGGCAAACTTATCCAGCTTTGAACCATCTACCATGCTGACTGCACCTGTTAGATCAGTCTTCTTTTGGACACCGTATCCCACTACTACAACCTCGTTCAACTGCTTGGTATCTTCAATCATCGTCACGTCCAAATACGTTTGCTTTCCAATTTTTATTTCCTGTCCAGCATATCCTACATATCCAAAAACAAATATCGGATCTGGAATATCGGCAGGAATGGTCAATGAAAATTTACCATCTACATCTGTAATGATACCTTTGGTGGTGTTTTTAATTGATACATTAACTCCAGTCAATAATTCGCCTTTCGTGCTTTTTACAACTCCTGTAACGGTTGTCTGGCTATAGACCTGGGTTGATGTTATCAATACAAGCAGATAAATAATTAGATTTTTTTTCATATTGAATCTTTTTCATTGTTAGTAGTACTATATATTTCTGGTTATTAATACGATCCATAATACTTTATACATTATCTGAATGCTATTACCACATCCCTTGCCATAATTTTTGATCCTTCCTTTTTCAGGAGTGTTCCGGCCGGAAGTACAACGATTAATGCTGCTTCCCTGGCATTCAAACAAATATTTACATTACCTTGTTCTCCCTTTGCCAAGTATTTTTTAGAAATTATATCGAACAAGTCAATATTGTTGTCGGAGAGATAGGTTACGGTTTTGATTTCTTCATAGGGGTTATAGTAGAGATAAACCGGGAATCTATTTTCGGCATAGAAGTCGGTAGCATTGCAATCGAGGGCCAGAATTCCTTCCACTTCTGTTTTGTTGACAATTGCTCCAAATACGCCGGCAATAGATGTACTGTACAGACTGAACATTGATTCTTTTGGCTGCCCGGCAACCCATTTTGGCCCATCACCAATGGCAACAGGAGAGATGCCTTTCAGTGTAGGATTGTTCAGATCATCGGCTTTCCTGAGTCCCTCATAACCAATAATTCCACTGGTAAGATTTTTAAGCTCCGGCAGCCACTGGTTCTTCTTATCAATCTGATCGGGGTAGAACAATCGTGAAGCGTTTACCACATTCAGCATATATTTTCCGATAGCCCGTGCATATTGAGGTTCATATTTTACCATTGAAACCAGGGGCCAGGTTACAGCAACAGAATTCATAAAGAATGCATAACCACCGCCATCTGTTATACTTCCCTGAAGGCCATATACATCGTAATCACCCCATTTTTCGGCAATTATTCCCCATCCATAACGGCCATCTTTCGACTGGCAGCCATCGAATATGTCGTTCAGTAACCTGGTAACATCGTAATCAGTCCCTTGTTCTGCATTAAGACGTGCGGCTGTATAAGCTCCAAAGGGAAGCAAAACTTCATAAAAGCGGCTTTCTTTCTGATTGACCAGTGCCTGTATTGCACTTTCTGCACCCTGCAGATAACGATTATCACCAAATTTCCAGTAAGCCGAATACAATACCCAGGCATGCCCTCCGGCAGCGTCCTGTTGCCATGGAATATTATTACGCATGCCTTTCATCCGGGAATAATCAAAATAGGAATAATCGTAATTTCCATTCAGCACCGAGTCGGCTTTGAAAAATTGTTCAGCTATCGAGCGCTGGATATATTTCGTATTCTCAACATCAGGAAAAAGCGCTGCAACACCATAATAAAGAACATTAGGATAAACATCGTACCACCAGTCGCGACCATAGCCACCACCGAGCATAGCTACGGAAGGATTGGTATTATTCATTACAATATTCCAGTGGTTATCCCTATTGAAATAGTTTTGAGCCATCTTCACATAATTAAATCCATTTTGCCTGGTTTTGTCTATTTTCATCAATCCTGCACTTAACAATGAATTCAGAGAGGTAAGCGCTTCATGAAACTCTCCGTTATTATTCTTTGGTCCCTGCCGTGCATCGCCTATAACTGTATAGAGCCCGAAGGTGACCTGATCGAAGTTTCGCCTGGCACTATCGAGCCAGATAAGAGAGCCATACAAAGCATTGTTTTTGAAATTGAAAACAAGGCTGTCGAACCGAATTGCTTTTTTCTTCCAGTCTATGATTTTCAGTGGTTGAGGTAACTCAGACATCTGATCAATGCGTGGCAATGAGATCTGAGCAACAGGTTCCCACGTTTGCGGACTACAGGAATATAGTACTGCCAGCAGTGTCAGAAGTAATATTATGAAACTTATTTTTTTCATTTATCTTCAATGTAAGACTGTTTCATAATGCTTTTTGCCAGCAGGATCGAGAGTAGCTGTATCAAAGCAACAATAATAAGGGAGTAGCGCAATGCAAAAATTTCCGAAACATATAATGCCAGAAAAATAAACAGCCCCAATCCCATAATCCTGCCAGCATAAAGGCCAAACTCATGATTTAGGATATAGGCGTATTTATTCCGGTTTTCACGTTTCGAAACTACATCGATCACTTTCATCATAATAGGATAATAGGCCAGGTCGTGCATGGGTTGGAAAAAAACCTTGCATAAGACAAATACCATTACACCGATCATGGACAGTTCAATACCATTAACAATAGTTCCAATGAGGAAAATTATAATACCAGTACCAAAAATTAGAATGCGGTGTCTGGGTTTGGCAAAACGTCCCAGCAGGTAAATAAGAACAGCTGTCAATCCGCCGCTTATTCCCTGGATCAGTCCCAGAGAACCCTCTTTCCCAACATATCGCATAATGAGCATGGCCGGAGCCGTAACCAGGAAACCCTGTACAAGACCCTTGAGAGCCGCCAATAAAATCTGTTTGTTCCAGAGCCTGTCGAAACGGAAATACAAGAAATCTTTCTGTTCCGGATTTTTAAAGTTGCCATGGGCAAGTGAAAAACAAGCAAGAATAGTAATAGCAAACACAACCAGTGTTACAATACGATATCCTAAGTAAATATTAAAAACGATTCCGAAAATCTGTTTCCCATCAATCGAGACCAGCAAAGCACCTATGGCCAGCGGAATTGCAATATTTGAAATTGTAAAAAAGAAAGATTCCAGTCCGAAAAAGTAATTTCTGTTTTCATCAGAGGTAGTGTTTAGCGCCATCAGGTAACGATTAGTCCAGAAAAAACCTGATGATGCTCCAATTAATGTTCCGGAAATAACTAAACCGGTCAGTGAAATATCTTTTACAAACATCATACCCACCATCGACAAACCGCTTAAAAGAATGCCAAAACTATAAAGTGTTGCAACCTTAAAACTTTTCAACAAAAAACCGTTGGCTAATGAGGTAATTATTATACCGGTGTACATAGCAACCTGGAAAATAGCCACATAGCTGGTATCGGCAAAATAGCGCATTATGTAAGCAGCCATGAAGATCTCCACCACAGGTAATACCAGGGCATACAACATATTGGTAATAAGCAGCACCCGCATATTATGCGGCATTGAGAGGAAATATCGGTATTCAAAAACTAATTTGGCAATCATATCCGGTCAGATCTGTTAAATCAGTGTTGAAAGGATTTCGGAGATCGAGAACCTGGCGCCGCAGATAACTTCGTCGCTTGCCCCATAATACATGAATATGTTATCACCTTTTATATATTGTCCATTGGTAAAAACCACATTCCCGAAAAATCCTGTCTGTTCGTAAGGCTGGATGGGCTCCATAATCGGCTCGGAGCTTCGTGCAAGAACTTTTGAAGGATCGTTAATATCGAGTAACAGGGCGCCAAGGCAATAGCGATGGTCGTTGTTAGCACCATGATATATTTCAAGCCAGCCTTTTGCAGTTCTCACAGGTGCTGCACCTGCACCTACACGAGCCGAATCCCATATACCTGGACGTGATGTTGCGATGCACTTATGCCTGCCCCAGTGGATCATGTCGGGAGATTCGGCTAACCATATATAGTTTCCCCCCAGTTCAGGGCTGCTGGGGCGATGCAGTGCATAGTATTTCCCGTTTATTTTTTCTTCGAATATGGCACAGTCCTTATTATGAGGAGGAAATATCATTCCTTCCCGGCTGAAGGTCTTCCAGTCTTTTGTCTTGATGAGCCCGACCCCTACACCGAATTCTGATACTTCGGTAAAAGAGAGGCAGTAGCCGTTAGCCATTGTAGCCACCCGGCAGTCTTCGATACCAAAAGTTTCAAGTTCTCCTTTCCCAAAAACAGGAGGATACCCGGACGGTTCATAAAAATGAGACCCATCATCGCTACAGACAAGTCGAAGGTAGGAGAGTGTGGTAAGGTAATCTTTGTTTTTATAGTTGATCACTCGCGGATCAGAAGCATCCAGATCGGGATCATTTTTATCGAAGCTAAGAATCTCAATTTCACCTTTGCTATTATATACCGGGAAACTGATTTTACCTTCAATCTGTTTGGGACGTTCAGCAACACGAAGCAAGAGCCAGATCTTCTCGTCAAATTGAAAAACACCCGGGTTAAGAAGGCAGACCAGTTCCATTCCTTTAATACCAGGTTTGAGGTCAGCAGGACGAAGAAGAGGGTTTTGAGTGAAGCGATGTGCAATATCCATTTTAGGCAGTTTAGCGAGTAACAAAGCTACAATCGATTGTACCTAAACCTTGTCCGCCCTATTCCTGATTTTGTCCTGTAGAGTACAAAATGATTCCTTCTCAGGAATAATCAACTTGTTTGTAATAACAACATCAAATAAATTGCTGGTTATTTACTTGAAAAGAGATTAATTCCGCTATGGATCAGTTCACTTTAAAGAATTTCTAGTTTGCCACAGGTTTGTTACGATAGTCAGAAGGCGAACAGCCATAAGCTTTGTTAAACAGATCATAGAAATGAGTTCTGCCGGGAAAGCCTGTATGGTCGATAATTTCGCTCACCGTCATTGTGGTTGATCTAAGCAGGGCAGCTGCCTTGCTCAAACGTCGTCGGTATATCAGGCTATGCGGAGTAGTTCCGAGCACTGACCTGGTTTTATTGTAAAGGGAAGACTTGCTGATGGCAAGTTTATCACAAAGCTTTTCAGATGAAAGCGTTTCATCATCAATGTTCTCATCTATATAACTGAGCAATTTTTGAAAAAACGGGTCGGGTATCTCCATCACCAGCGCGGAATTGATATCCTGTTTCTCGAAGTGATTCTTTATGTTGATCCTCAATTGCATGAGTTTTTCGATGCGGATTTTCAAATGTTCCGGGTGAAATGGCTTGGGAATATATGAATCGGCCCCGGCTTTTAAACCGGCAATCCTGTCCTCTATTTCGCTTTTGGCTGTCAGAAGAATTATCGGAAGATGGCTTGTATCAAAGTTGTTGCGAAGCTTGTTACAGAGTTCAATGCCATCCATTTCCGGCATCATCAAATCTGAAACAATAAGATCAGGTTTATCGGACAGGACTTTTTTATAAGCCTCAGAACCGTTTTCGGCAAAAATGATATTATAATCCGCCTGAAGGAAATCTCTGAGCAAAACAAGAATTTCAGGATCATCTTCAACCAGCAGAATCAGCGGTTTTCCTGCCGATCTTTCTGAATTTTCAACCATTGTTTCAGTTCCGGATTTATCAATTATACCGATTTCGTTTAATTCATCAATCGGCTCTTTCATCATCTCAACTGAATTTACCTCATGTACATCGGGAAAAACACAGATAAACTTAGTTCCTTCATTAAGTCTGCTTTCAAAACTAATGGTTCCCTTAAGCAACTCGACCAGGCCTTTTGTAACCGCAAGACCCAGACCTGTGGAGCCGTAGCCCGGGAAACTTCCCTTTTTCCTGGCTGAAGATATTCCAAAAGGTTCAAAAACCTTTTGAAAGTACTCAGGCATTATACCAACACCATTGTCTTCAATCTCAACAATAAGTGCTGAGCTCCCTGATTTAATGCGGACTTTGACAAATCCGCCAGGGTTATTATATTTTATGGCATTCGATATCAGATTGGTAAATATCCGCTGAAACTTATCTGAATCCGTCCTGAAATTAAAGCCAGTATCGGGAGCAATGATCTCGCAATGGATATTTTTTTGCTGTGCGAGCATATCAAGATCAGAAACAACTTCATTAATAAGTTCAACCGGTTTCGTCACCTGAATATTTAAAGGTTCTTTCCCCTTTTCCAGCTTCCTGAACTGCATGATTTCGACCACCAGCTTCTGAAGTTTAATGCTGCTGTTGTAAACTTTTAAAAGACGTGGATTTTTAACTGTATTAAGAGTATCTTCAAGTAAAGCATGAATGTGCGAGGAGATAATAGTAAGCGGTGTGCGAAACTCATGGGCAACATTAGTAAAAAACTCTATTTTATAGCTCTGCAACTCCTCTTCTTTTTTCTTTTTGAATTCCTGTAATGCGGTTTTCTTTTTCCTGGCTTCCCGCCTGCGGTATGTCGAAAATATAAGTAACTGAATTCCAATGAAAAGCATAACATAGCTGATGATTGCCCACGGTTTTCTCCAGAATGGAGGACTAATGATAATCTCTATTTCTCTGAAATTCTTTGACCAGGTTCCGTTCTCATCACTCACACGTATCTGCAGAGAGTACTCGCCCGGCATCAGATTCGAAAAACTGATAGGCTGGTTTCCCGGTTTTATGATCCATTCATTGTCAAAGTTAATCATCCTGTAAGAAATCTTGTAACGTTCCTGTCCCCAGAAAGCAAGAGGAGAAACATCAAAAGTGATTGAATTCTGATTATACTTGAGCTTCAGGTTTTTCTGGTGGTTGATGCTACTGGTAAGTGCACTTTCATTTCCTATTTCTACCGGTACGTTCCTGATAAGAAGCTGATTAATTGCAATAGGTGGAAAATATGAAGAAAACTTAATCTCATCCGTTTGAATGATATCCACTCCCATGGTTCCCCCGGCATAAAGCCTTCCTGTTTTTCCATCGAAAAATGAAGCGCCATCACTGTACTCAAGATTAATCAAACCATCATTAACATTATAACTCCTGGCATTTCTTCTGGTGCTGTCAATTAATGCAAGTCCCTGGTTGGTGGTTACCCATAAATTATCCAGGTTATCAAGCTGGATTGCATGAATACTGGTATTTGAAAGGTCGGACCGGACATCTAACACGTCCACTCTGACTGAATCGGAAGATATTGGCGACAAACTGAAAATGCCGTTGCTACTGCCAACCCAGATATGTCCGTTGCGTTCAGTAAAAAGAGAAAGTATATCATCATTCAATATAAGGCCATGATGAGTCATTGTGGTATACTGAGCAATTACTCTCTTGGTTATTGTATTGTAACGATACACACCAACCCCTCTGGTGCCTATCCAGATAATCCCCGGTTTTTCTTCAGCGAGGGCATATACTATCTGGCTCTGTGAGGCAATACTTTTGTCGAGCACCAGTTGTTCGCAACCAACAGGAGATGATGTTCCGGCCTTATTAGACTCCACCATGATAACTCCATAACCACTGGTACCAAGATAAATTCTCTGATCGCTGTCTTCAATAATGCGGTAAACCGAAGCAAAGTTCAGCTGGTTGAAGCATTTAAAATCACGTGGAAAATTGCGGATGGTTCTGTAATCAGGCGAAATAATATCAACTCCTGTACCATCGGAACCAACCCAAATAAACCCGTCATCATGTTCATGGAACGAAAGCACCGAATTGTTACTTAAACCGTTTTTAACAGATAATTCCCGGATATGATTCCCATTGGCATCAAAAATATCAATTCCTCCACCCTTGGTACCTATAAGAATATCTCTCTTGCGGGTCACAAGAATACTTCTGACAATAGGATATGTCAATTGATTTGAAGACAGGATATTAACAGGAAATTCTGAAAGTTTAAGAGTATATGCTCCATTTCCATCGGTTCCAATCCATAATATATCAGGAGTTGTTTCATAGATGCATAATATACGTGTAGAAATCAGATTGTTCTCAAATAAGTCTGAAAATCTGTTAAGTACATCAAAGCTGCGGGTCAGCAGATTGTAACTGTAAATTCTTCCCTTTTCGGTACCGGTCCAGAGCCTGTTTTTTTCCTGAGAAAGGGAGAATGAGGTTATTATATCGTCAGGGATCCTTAGTGATTTGACTTCCTTTGCTTCAAGATCTACCATAAGAGCATCCCCTGCACGTTGAGTGATCAGTAGATATGGACGCTGATCAATTATAACTGAAATTGATGAAGATAGAGTTCCAGTTAATGCTAACTGCATTATCTCTTCAAGTTGATTCCCCGACATTTTAAATAGCTGTCCGCTTCCAGTAATGCAATATATTTGATTTTCCACCTGAATGATCCTTTTAATGCTGAGTGAAGCCTGTTGAGAAGAAAAGTCAAAAACTATTTTATTGAATTGCATTGTTGTGCTGTCAAATCTGAAAATGCCACGGCCGAATACCGAGGCCAGTGTCCCATATCTGTCTGAATGACTGATTGCAATGTCATTTTCATAGTTAATCTGCACTGATTCCTGTGTAAAATAAGATGTAAAACGGTCGTGGATATTATCATATAATCCAATGCCTTTGTTTGTCAGCATCCAGATTTGGCCCGAAGATGCCGGATACATTTCCCGGATGACGTGATTATTAATGGAGTTGGGATTATTGCCGGGAAGGTATGTGACTATTCTGTTGCCGTCGTAGCGATTAAGTCCATTCCAGGTTCCAAACCAGATGTATCCTTCCTTGTCCTTCACAATTGTATTCACTGCACCATTTGATAATCCTTCACGACGTGAAATGGAATGGACATTTTTTTTGTATCCCGCGCTTAGTGGAAGAGACAACAATAATAATAATATCAGATTAATAAGTTTATGGGCCATCTTAAATACAAAGTCAGAAATCAGTCAATGATCTTATTTATTATGTCATACCAGACCTGGCATACCAAAGCAAAGCTGACAAACTGAATAGTCAGTTCAACTGTTTTAAAAATCTGATCAAGTCCCGCTCTTCCCGGTTGCGGCATATTAACTGAGAAAAAATGCCGCAGTTCAACACTAGCCGGCCATGGGAAGTTGTTAATCAGCAGGTCGGATATTATGGGATAGTTAATTTCTTCATCTTCATCCTTCTCAGGCGGGTGCTTTGAAGGAGAAGGTTTATTTTTTGACATTTCGGCAAACATTTTTAGAATAAGATTTTCATTCAATGCAGCCATATTTAAAAGATTTTTACTAACGAATAATACCTATGAAATATTATTCTCCGATTGTTATAAATGTAAAGTTATTAAATATTTAAACTAATGATGCAATTTAATTTTTAAGTAGGGAAGCCAGCAATTAAGTTCTTGATTTATAAGTTTGTGAAAATTGCTGTTTGAATTGTTAAGACATCAAAATGTCTTTTAATTGGTTGCAACTTTCAACAGTCAGGTGGAAAAGCCACTGGCCATGACCACATCTGGCCCGACTATATTCTCCGCCAAATGAAAAACCTCCACACAGTAGTGGGGTTTTTTGTTTTCAGATGGACGAACCAAGCTAGTAAGAGTGAGGACAGAGGAATCTAAAAACGCATAGAAGGATATGGATTATTTTTGGCAGTAAACGCCTAATCATTTTTTCTCTGAATCCTTGGTATCTAAGCCTTTGTCTTTTGCATCAGAGTCCTTTTTTTCTGGTTTATCATCCAATTTTGATGCTTTCTTAAATTCTCGCATACCTTCACCAATTCCTTTCATCAATTCGGGAATCTTTCTCCCTCCAAATAACAACACAACTACAAGGAGTATTAATAGTATGTGCATCGGACTTGAAAAATCCATAATAATTTAATTTTAATGTTATTTACAATCACTTATATCTAATAACTCAGCATTACATAATGCCTTTCCCAACTTCTTCATGCCCTGTCAGATTAATTTCTTTTGACCATAAATAAAAAAGTTTATTTAAATTTATCAATGCCATCAGTAAAACAGACATCAAAGTTATGAATATATTTCAATGTTCCCTGCTTGTAAGGGTTTACTTTTTCAATCATCAAGACCCAACATAATCAGGAATACCAGTTATACCAGTTATATTGATCACCATTGTCCTGTTTAAAGTGAGCAGGCATTTTACAGATACTTTTCATTCACCGTTATGTAAGTTATTGTAAGAAATATTAAATTTATTTGCTGAAAATAAGGTATATATGAAGTTTTTATTTTAAATTGCTATAAATTATCTTTTATTAAACACCACCACCAATAATTGTGTCGTTAATATTTTATTAAATGAGTATCGGTTTTCAATATTAAGTTATATTAAATGGCTAAACATCAATTATTTAATGGCATGAACTCACCCCAACCCCTCTTTGCGAAGCAGAGAGGGGCAAAACGCTGCACTCCCCCTTCTTTTGCCTGTAATAGAAGGGGGTCGGGGGGATGAGTACATGAAGAACGTACAAATGATTTAGTCTATTATTATTCATTTCTGATAGTCATATTTTATTATTATGAAGAACGATTCAATATCAGCATCATCGAAAATTAAGGAATTAATCAATTTGCATAAATCCGGCATATTAACCGATGATGAGTACCATGACCTATTAAAGTCACATATTATTAGTCATTTGAATATAAGACCTTTAAAGGAATTGGGAACAGAGGAAGAATCTGTGAAAGGGTCTGGAGAAAATGGTTCTTACTTATCCGGAAAAATTGAAAAGGACATATATGGTTTGTTAAAATCAGATTCAGTTCATAAAAGCGAAGCTCAACCAATAAAGGAGAAGGTAGAAAAGGTATTATGGATACACCTGAATTAGAGGTGTTGAAAGATAAAGTTATAACCTTTTTCAGAAGAAACAGAATTACCAGGAAATCTCAGTTGCCTTCTGATTTGAATGCTCAAAGTTAACCGGTTTCAGGTGCTAAGTTTGACCCGATTTTCCAAAGTTTTTACTTTATTCATCAAGTAATTCTGACAGATTTTTCATGTTTTCAACTACCCAATCATATCTGACACCGAATTCCCAATACTTTTGTACATTTTTTAATCCTAATTCCTGAGTTAAAATAAATCGAAGTCCATTGAATGTATATAAATTATCATCACCCCCTCTTTGAAGACATTTTTGGTTTGTATTTACTATGGTCGCACTGACCTTATCCTTTGAATGTCCCTTATCTATGCCTGGCTTTAAATATACTTTCTGACCAACTTTAAGTTTACCTGATTCTAATAAAGCCGCTATTATTGATTTTGAACGTTTCCTTATACTCGCACCCCATCCTATAACGTTACTCTCAGACAGAACAAATGATTGTGCTAAAAACTCATGCCCATCATAATCTTTATAATAATCGAAATTTACAGCATTGATGTTCAGGTAATATGGTTCTCTTGCTAAATAATTAATTATCCTTACAGTTGACTGATCAATTTCTGAACCGACAATAATCATCTGGTGGTCAGAATTAAGTTCTATCTCTTCTGCATTTTTGTTAAAAGTTGCAGAAAAAAATTCTTCAATATCTTTGTACTCTGATTTCCCATATGT
>OCZT010004252.1_pt1 | contig 14500 bp, 10 predicted proteins | sample 1539031 | NCBI WGS metagenome assembly OCZT01 (sample SAMEA3539308, study PRJEB22396) | soil metagenome | biome: tundra; feature: field; material: soil | place: USA | collected 2010-05 | depth 0.15 m
TCAATCTGAAGTCGCTTGCCTCTGCCCATACCTCAGCTATACAGCCAGAAATGGCATCCTGCAAGTGTCTAGATCGGTTACCTATACATGCGGTCATGGTACTAGAGATATTCACCTCGCTTCTGGCCCCGTTTATCCAACGGCCCCAGAAGCGGCGTGAAAATTCCTTCCAATTTATTCGTTTTTTGGCATGATGTGAGCAGGCCTGCACAGGCACAAATGTACTCATCCTGTCCATTCTGCAAAATGAAGAACAACGTGTATCAACCGGAAGTTCCATTTTACCGCCTTTATGGGCTCTGAGCGAGAATCTGGTAGACCCCCCTGATTTTGCTGGGTTTTCGAGATACTGCGACTCAGGCGGCGCGTTCAGTTGAGCGTGGCTGAATTGCTCTGAGGGCTGTGCCTACAGGGGTTCCTGGAGATTCCGGGCTCAGTTGCAAGGCGGAATTGGGGTTGCGAGTGGCGTTCTGTCGAAAGGCTGAATTGCGGCTCAGGCAAGAACAGAAGCTCGTTCTCGTCACTCCACAGACCACCGGGAACGTCTGAGTCTATTCCTCTTGGAAGGCGGCTTGCGTGGGCCAAAACAGAACATCAACCATCATAGAATGAGATGGTTACGTGTGTTCTACGGTGCCAACCATGTCTGGGAATAACGGTGGCTCACAACAAGCCATCAGCTTTCGCGCCTCCGCCGGGACACTCACCACCTACAGATCTCAGTAGCCAAACCAGCCGATCCCTCTCGAAGACCAGAAATTCAAAAACCCGCGTAAAACGCGTACTTTCCCACTTTCTTGCCAAGAGCCCCTTTATGTAAGGTTTCAACAAGTTGTCCATTCGATCTGAGCGAACCAGATCGATGAATCGACGGTGTTCCTATTCATTGATCTGGCATGCGTATCGAGTGAGACCAACATCTGTGTCCAAATTCCAATAAACACTGTCATCGTTCCTCGCTGCTCTTGTTCTGACTAAGACAAATATTCAACTTGGTTCAAAAATACCGGGGCCGATCACTGTGCCTCAGATTCCTTTCACTCAACAATCCATGCCCTGTCCAGAGGTTCCTTTAACTCTCTTTCGCGGCGCCTATCATGTTTTTAACCAGACCAGTCTGTGCAAACTGTTCTACGGACTGGCCTGCAAGCCCCATCGGAAACGCCCATATCGCCAGATCTGAATAGTAATCCTCACCCCATTGCGGCATTCCTGTTTCTCCGTTGAGCAGACAGCGCTGGTTCCATGGAGAATGGTTCTTGATCGCAACCGCGTCGTAAAGCCTCCGCGCAATTTCGAGTCCGGTGTCATGGCGGCCGTAAAACAGAAATGTCATGGCAGCGCATAGATTCTCGCCGAAAAAGATATTCCGGGCGTGCTCGCCACCTGCATCGAAAGGCTTGCCCTCTGGAGTGACGCCATTAATCAGCCCATACGATGTGGCTTTCATATTCATTCGCTCAATCGTGTCGAGGGCAGTCTTAACGTGTGCTGACGGCAGCGCGTCCTGCAAACCCGCGACCCGGGTGCACCATACGGCCATCAATTGATTAGCCAGGCAGACTTCGCTCATCTTGCCTGTTTCTTTGTCGTCCCAAAGACGATAGTAGGAGCCGTTCCAGAGGTTCGCTTCAAAAGCACCTCGTGCTTTGCTGAGGCGGTTGGCGCATTCTGCCGCAAAGCTGCTGTCTCCGACTGCCTTGGCCAGAGCCGCCCCCGCACTCAGCGTGGCTAGCCAGATGCCCGCGACGTAACTTGAAGTGCCCTGCCACGGCCATATGTCATAGAATTGATTCGCCGGCCATTGCTCGGTTGGCAAAGCATGAGATTGGTCATGAACCAACCCGCAGTTATCGTCATCCAGCGAGTATTGGAAACGTATGCCTTGCTTACAAGACTCGTAAAACTTCGATAGCTGGTCTCGATCCCCTGTTCGCAAATAGAGCTGATAGATCATTTGCACATATTCACCCGAGTTCAGCGGGTGCTGGCAGGTGTAACGCGGGTCGCGCATGCTGGTGGGGATCCCAAAGGCAAACGGAATTTCACCACTGCTGATCTGGTAATGACGGAACGCATCCAACGTTGTCTCTTCAAGCTCGGGGAAAAAGAAAAGCAGAGCGAAGTGGCCATGCATACGGCACACCATGGTTTCGACAATGGGACATCCGGTGTGGCTTTCACTGTGCGTGAACCATCCATTCTCGCCCCACCAATCATCTTTTCTGGTGCGTGCAATCCAGACGGAGTTTTTCGCCAGGCTGTAGAACCCTTGCACCAGCGCATCCTGCAGCCATTCCGGAAGATCCGAACGATAAATCTCGCTCTGCCACGCCAGCACCCGCCGAAGGAGATGTTGCTGGTTGCGCAGGCCAAATTCCGCAACCTCTGCCGCACTCTTAAAGCGTTGCGAATAACGGTTTACGCGAGGTTCGCTGCCGCTATCTCGCCAGACCGGAGCGTACCACCCCACAGCAAACCGCACTCGCTTGGAACCATTCGAGGGAAGATCGACAGGGAGCGAATAGTGTCCCTCGTCTGACGATGTTTTAACTATGCCTTCTCCGCGGACGACCAACTCGCCGCCTTCCACTCCGTGGGCCAATGCAGGATCTTTTGTCGGAAACTTCAAATGAAGATTCAGAGCTAAAGACTTATCGGAAAGGTTCCGAAGTTCTAAATCGAACAAAGCAACCGGCGTATTTGAAGCCGTCGCATCCCCGACGATAAATGGCGTAAACGCCCGGATGCCAATTTCAAGTGGCACTTCATCCAGTCGTGCGCGTAAATCAGCCACTGGGTAATGGCCCCAGTAAGCGATATGCGCCACGGATAGCGGAATATTTCTGGTTCCCGCTTCCACTACCAGCCAGTCGACGAAGAGCTTTTTAGGTGGCACCAGATCGTTGAAAATGGAACTAAAGCCAAGCCTTCCGTTGCCCTCCAGGGTCATATAGCCAGTTCCGAGAGCGCCCAGCGGAACGCCACTTTCAAGCAGCCCGCCCTCATATACATAACCTGGAACCGGAGAAGAAAAGCCATCGGCCTGAATTTTGGTCCACTGGTTTAGAACAACAGGTCCTTGAAAAGGCCAATGGGCTACGTCTTCTTCTTCGTTTGATTTTTCAGCAGAAGATACTGATCCATAAAGCCCTGCCGCCGTAAGCCCACCCAGCCCGTTTAGCATTTCTCTTCGATTCATCCTTACTCCTCCATCACTGCTGTCCGGTTAACGACTAACTCATTTCCTGCAACCGCCTAATGCGCCGATGGTTGCAGGCGTTTTTCTGTGGTGTCGATTTGAAATTGCCGCGATGCTGGTTCCAAAGATGTTCTCTGGAGGCGGCGGTGAACGCTGGCAAGCTGTTGTTTGCGCAGTTGATGGATTTCCTTCCCTGGACATCGTTTGCCCGCAGCGTGGCTCGCTATGGCGGCGATTACCGGGTGCGCAACCTCAGTTGTACAGAGCAGTTCCGCGCCATGGCCTTTGCTCAGTTGACCTATCGCGAGAGTCTGCGGGACATCGAAACATGCCTGCGCGCCCAGCCTGCCAAGCTCTACGCAATGGGATTCCGCGCGCCCGTGCGCCGTTCGACATTGGCCGAAGCCAACGAAAGCCGCGACTGGCGCATCTATGCCGAATTGGCGCAACGGCTGATGCTTCAGGCGCGCAAGCTCTACGCCACAGAAAGCCTCGGCGTGGAACTCGACGCCGCTGCTTACGCCCTGGACTCGACCACCATCGACCTCTGCCTGGCCTTGTTTCCGTGGGCGCATTTTCGCTCTACCAAGTCCGCCGTCAAGATGCATATACTGCTCGATCTGCGCGGATCGATTCCCGTGTTTATCCGCGTCACCACTGGCGATACGCATGACGTCAACATCATCGACCAGATTGCCTTCCAACCTGGAGCATTCTATGTGATGGATCGCGGCTACCTCGACTATTGCCGGCTTCATCGCATCCATCTGACCGGGACTTTCTTTGTCACTCGCGCCAAAAGCAACCTCGACGCATCCTGCATCTGCTCTCAGCCGGCGGACAAGTTCGCCGGCATCCTCGCCGACCAATCCATCGCTCTCAACGGCTATGACAGCCGCAAGGATTATCCCAACCATCTACGCCGAATCAGCTTCCGCGACCCGGACACCGGCAAGAAACTCGTCTTTCTCACCAACCAATTCGCCCTTCCCACCGCTACCATCTGCGCTCTCTATAAGCGCCGCTGGCAAGTCGAGTTGTTCTTCAAATGGATCAAGCAGCACCTGCGCATCAAGGCTTTCTACGGGACCAGCGAAAACGCAGTAAAAACGCAACTCCGGATCGCCATCTCCGTCTACCTGCTGGTCGCTATCGTCAAAAAAACGGCTTGACCTTCCCGGCTCACTCTACACTTTGCTGCAAGTCCTCTCAGTTACTCTGTTCGAGAAAATGCCGATTTCACAGGCACTTCAGCAGAACAACTACACAAATCAGCTAACTGCTGATTCCAACCAACAGATTCTGTTCGACTTTTAACCGGACAGCAGTGCTCCTCCATCTCTTTTGCAGCCATGACTGGTTTACACATGTTAGAGCCGATCAGACGTACCTCGCATAGCCAAGAACAACAATTGCCAGCACCATTACGACGGGCAGACCAAGAACTGGTACAAAATTCGCCGGGCACTGCAGTTAGAACCCGCGTTGTTAACCAGTCCATCGATACTGGCAAACCGTTGCAGGGTGGCCGATGCGACGGACTGTAGATCGCTCTGATTCCGTACATCACAGAACAACCCGAGAGCACGATCTACGAGACTCCCGGCAACTCTTTCGGCTTGATGGCCTTTTATGTCGCAAACAACGACATTCGCACCTTCTCGATGACAAACGCGCGCAATACCTTCGCCCAGGCCTCCTCCCCCGCCAGTAATCAGTACAGTCTTATCACTCAGCATTCGAGGTTCCGGGGTTCAAGTGAGCGAGAATTATGTTCTCGAGAATTAAATCTGCGGCAGGGTCCCTGCCGAGGTTCTGCGCGATGCGCAACGAAGTAAGCACAAGACGCCCTTTGCCGATCTTAACGCAGAACAGGTCTGAACTGTAAGGCATGTCGACCGCCAGACTGCTCTCCATTACAGCGTGGCTTAGATTCACGGCTTGGGGTGGGTTCTTCAGAATCCAGGTATAGACCGGCGCCACCCTCTGGTACTCCGGCTGTGCTTCGAGAGCCATCCCCTGTGGCAGACCCGCGAGATAGCTGTGTTGAAGCGCGAGGGCGGTCCGAGTATATCCCCAGGCGCTTGGCGCTCCCCACCATTCGATTTTTCTTAGTTCCGGTTTCCACTCGCCTTCCAGCGGGTCCAGCATCTCGCTGTAGCTCATACTAGGATCAAGAGCCGCGCCTTCCGATTGCGGTTCATGAAAGGCTGCTTCGGGCTGAAGCACCACGGCAATAGCACCTGCTCTCACCGACTTAAGGATCGCAGATCGTTGCCTCGCATCGGCATGGAGAACCAAGATCAAATCGCCATTGCCAGCTGAACCTATCTCCGACTGATGTGCATCGACCGAGCGCGCAGAGAGCCAAGGAAGCAACGAACCCCCTCCGTCTCCAACCAATACCGCATGCCGGAGCTGAAGGCCCCTTGGCTTCCGCTCAAAGATAACCACTGGGCGCTCTGCATGCAACGGCTGTGCACCGCCTTTGAGTTCAAGAGCCAGGCGGTACCTCCCCGCCGGCGCATTCACCGTAAACGAATCTGTGACGAGGTGTTCAATCGGGTCCGTTTTCGTCACGTGCGTGTAATCCTTCTGATAGACAGCTCGACCTTGTTCATTCAGCAGGGCGAGTTTGAGCGCGTAGGTTCCGGTCGCTAATCTCTGCCTTTCATTGACTAGGGTGGCATCTACTTCGAGAGGGTCTCCCGAATACACGCAGCTTGGGCGAATCCAGAGATTGATCTGGAGCGGCTGATTCAATTCTGTAATCGTGTTGAACACGACAGGCTTCGGATTGCGCCAGTTGTCGACAACTCCAGAGAGTTCATAGCTGCTGTCTTCCAAAGACGTAAGCCCATGTCCCACAGAATGCAGGTTACCCCAATAGAGTGAGACCTGCTCGCGATAACGCCAAGCGACGTACTCCCTATTTGCTTGTTGCACACTCTCAAATGTCGCAAAGCCCTGCTCTTTGACTCCAGATTCCTCATAGTAATGAAGGTTCATATCGCGCAGCTTCCTATAGAGCGCGTAGTCTTCCGCATCCTCCGGCAACCCGGAATCCTCGTAGCTCTTCAGAAGCCTCTGCCAATCAGGGGATGAATTCACTCCCCATTCGGTGATTGCCTGAAAGGCGGCCGCAGGGTTCGCCGCCTCTCCCCATTTACGTTGACGTATTTTCTCCCACGAGTCCTGATTGTTCTCCAGCGCCGTAAATTGGTAATAGTGATCCTGCACCAGGGGAAGTGTCGGCTTCGACTTCCCGGGCTCCCAGATATTATCGACATCGTGCCAGACCGGATCGTTCGCAATGGCGGGCCGTGTCGGATCGAGCGCATGAATCTCACCAAGGACCGTTTGCAGCACATAAGGCCCAAGCGTGAACTCGTCGGTAGGATATGGCCGCTTGGGATCGAACCTGGGAGAGTTCTCGTTCAGGACGTTCCACCATAGGATGCTGGGATTGTTCCGGTACGCCAACACTGCCCGCCGAGTAATGTTTGCAAGCCTCTCGTGCTCGGCCGTCCCGTTTTTCAAATACCATGAACCGAGACTCTCATGCTGCAACAGCATGCCAAGCTCGTCCGCGGCTCGAACGGTCGCAGACAATGGAGTCTTGCTAAAACACCTCAGCATGTTGGCATTCGTCTTCCGGGCCAATTCGATATCCCTGTGCGCAAGATCCTGATACGGAGCGCCGAGTGTCCCCGGCCAGATCTGGTTGTAAAGATACGATCGCTGCAAGATGGGTCTCTGGTTTACCGCAATCCGTCCGTCCAGGATCGATACTTCGCGCATACCGAACGTGCCGCGCCAAGTGGTTCCTCGGCTGACCGGCGCCAGTTCCAGTTCATACAGGTACCCGTCCCAAATGTCCCAGAGGTGCGGTCGATTCATAGCCACAGAAAAGTGGCCGGCGCCAGCATCGTTCGTCCGGAGATCCAGACTAGTACGACTGTTTGTGGCGCTGCCGTCCTTGGCCCGTACGGTCGCGATCCATCGACCATCGTGCTTGCCTTTCACACTCACATCCACATCAAGACGGTGCTCGGCGATGTTGGGGCGGATAAACGCGTCCGCGATCCACGGCCTGTGAAACGCTTGCACAGTGACCGGAAGCAGCAATCCGCCGTAGTTGAAATGGCGGAATCCCGGTTCCCACGGATTATCGTGTTGCCTTCCACCCGGCACATTTCCAAGCCGAAAGCCATCGATTTCCTGGGCGTAGCATGCATCGATCACGCGAACTACAAATTCATTCTTTCCCGGCTTGATCGCGCTCTTGATATCGAAGGCGAAGGGAAGCAGTGCGCTCTCGTTTCCTCCCACGTATTCCGAATTGAGCCACGCTTCTACGAAGTAGTCCGCGCCCTCGAAGTGAATGCGTAAATCGTCATACTGTTGCGGGTCTGTCACCTCGAATGATCGCCAGTACCAAGCCACTCCGTTATACCCTGGAAATGCCCGCTGAAGAGGATTTGGAAGTTCCTGATCGACAGCGGCGGCGACGGGGCCGCTGCGATACCATCCCTCATTTTTGCCCCGATTATCCTGGTCCTTCGCCACTCGCCATGCGCCCGATAGGCTGAATTGCCAAGCGGGTGTCGCGTTTAGCGTCGCGTCAAGTCCCGAAACAGCGATCGAATTTGTCAGTCCTGTTTGCGCGGACACTCCCAAAAGGTCTGTCATGAGCCCGTCCAGGGACAAGCTTTCGGCGGACGCTCTCCACGATAGTGGAAGGACAGTCGCGCTAGCGCCGAGTGCCTCCATCAGCTCTCTGCGTGTCATTCTCACGATCTATCTCCTGCAGCACGGTAGATTGGGACCTAGCCCGTCCTCGATGGGCTAGGTCGTTTATAATGAGCGCCGCCAACTATACGCTAACCGTCACCATATGAGCTTGGCTCCAAGTTGTACGATACGTCCGGGCGCAGCTCCACGCACAACGCCAAATGTCGAGTCGGCCCAGTTAGAATCGGGGAAGGCTAACTTTGTCCGATTCAGAGCATTGAAAGCTTCAAGTCGCATCTGGAGTGCTAAAAGCTCTCCAAAGTGCGTGGTCTTGAACAACGATGAGTCCAGGTTGTTCTCACCCTGCCCGCGCAGGAAGTTTCGTGGCGACGTTCCGTACAAGCCCAACGCGGGCTGCGCGAATGCGGCAGTGTTGAACCATGCACTCGGCGTCTTGTGGAAACCGTTCGGATATGGATTGCCTACCAGGTTCGCTCGTTGTCCGTACGCACTGTTGTAAGAGTCTAAATCGGGCGCCGTCACGGTATACGGAAATCCTGACTGAAATGTGACGATCCCGTTCACCTGCCATCCAGCCACGAACGCATCTACAACAGCATTTGACTGATTAAGCACTCTTTGCCCGCGGCCGATCGGCAACTTGTAGTCGAAGCTCGCCACGAACCGCTGCGGTACATCGTACGAAGAAACAGAATAATCGAGCTGGGGGCGGTGGTAATCCATCGGGCCTGCCCAACCCGCTGCGTCCCCGCCAATGCTAGCCGCTGCAGACTTGTCATCCATACTCTTGCCCCATGTGTACGCCGCAACAAGGTTGAGATTCCCAATGCTCGATTCCACCTTGGCGTTAAGAGAATGGTACTTGGAGAAAGCCGTCCAGAACTCCTCGACTATCAGTCCGAAGTTCGGAAACGGCAAGCGCGCCGAGGGCGGAGACGGATTTGAAGGATCGTAATCGAATGGCTGGTTCGAAGTCCCACGTGAATTCAGGTGCGTACCTTTCGAACCGGCATAGTACACCTCGGCTTTCGTGCCTTTGAAAATCTCGTGTTCTACCGACAGGGACCAGTTCTGAGCGTAAGGGTCTTGCCTTGTCCGAGATTGCGGCTCATAGAAGCTAAAATCGGCGGTGGTAACCGGTCCAGGCGCGGACAAAACCGGGAACAGATGATCGGCGTTGATGAGATTCTGTCCCGGGACCGCGACTAGCGTACTCCTGATTGTGTACGGATAGATGTTGCCCGACCCGATATCCTCAAATGTCTCTGCGGTATCGAAGAAGATGCCGTACCCGGTGCGGAACACCCATTTGGCCAGAGGGCTGAATGAAATCCCAACACGCGGAGCCAGCACCATCTTCTGCGATGGACCAGCCTGGCGCCCACAATAACGGTACAGGTTCGCTCCTATTCCACCCGTAATCAGACTTTTGTCAGAAACGCAGAGCCCACCTCCCGGAATGCTGGGATCCAACCATGACCAATGATTGCGTTCCTCGTATGGAACCGAGGACCAGTCGTATCGTGTGCCGATGTTGACCGTTAGTCGCGGCGTTACCTTCCAGTCCTCCTGGAAGAACGGTCCAAAAGAGTTGTACACGATGTTCACCGGGGAGCCGGGATTTTTCGGATCGGACTGGGACGTCGGCAACGTTGACCACACCTGCTGCAGGTACCCCAAGAGGTAATCTGCAAGTGGATTTCCTGAGAAGTCGCCAGTGAACGTGAACTGGCCTGCGAATCCGGTCGTCGTATTGTTCGCCAGCGTCCAATGGCGATAATCGAACCCGAATGACAAACTATGCCGACCCTTGATCAGCGTGGTCGAATCGCTTAGCTCGTGCGTCACCTGCTCGTTCAGCCAAGGCGTATTGCCGGCCGCGCCCCCGATCAGGTATCCGGTGACGCCGATGCTCGGTAATGTCCGTTGATTGTCTGGGAGCGGGTTGTAGATGCCGGTGAAATTGAAAGAGTCAATCACCGATTGCGGAACGGAGACTCCTAATTGATCCGCGGCTACGTCGAGACTCGAGTACCGAAGCTGAGTGATGAAGTTCGGACTAAATGTGCGGACGTAGGTGACCTGGTAATTCGTAGTATCGATCGGATGAACATACCCTGATGTCGCAGGGATGGCGCCGCTCTTGTAGATGCTGTCGGCCTTGGTATATCGGCCGAAGAAGGTGTTTTTTGTTCCCAACGTCTGGTCGATGCGGTAGTTCTGCTGATCCGTAGTAATGGGACTATTGACCGTGCCAACGAAGTTTCCCTGCGAAGTGTTTGTATTCGCGCTCGGCACGTAATGATTCAACACGGTGGCGAAATTTGAAATCCGGTCGCTTGGGATTTTCATACCGGAAAAAAACGCCCCTGTGACCGGGTCCTTGATGGGCGTGGTGAATTGGCCGGTCAGCTCGGCCGCAGTCGGCACTACCGCGTACTCGGTCGCGAAGGTGGTCGACCGGAGACCTTCATAGTTCGCGAAGAAGAAAGTGCGGTTCTTCCCGTTGTAGACTTTCGGAATCCAGATTGGTCCGCCAAGCGAGTAGCCGAAATCGTTTTGCCGGAGAACCGGAACGGACGCATCGAAGTACGAGCGCGCATCGAAGAAGTTGTTCCGCAAAAAGTCGAATGCCGTCCCGTGAAACCGATTTGTTCCTGACTTGTACCCTATATTGATCTGATTTGCGCTGGTTCCATACTCTGCGGAGTACGTCTCGGTTTGAGCTTTGAACTCCTGAATGGCGTCAATCGACGGGTTAAATGACGGGGTTTGGTACATGACATCATTGATCGTTACCCCGTCGACAAGGAATTGATTGGCCGATGCTCTCCCTCCCCCAAGGGCCAGGGATCCTCCGGAGCCTGGGCGCGTAGACTGCTCTCCTGAAGGTGCACCCGCGCCGTTCATTTGCACTGCGCCCGGTTGAAGGATCATCAAGGACGTGAAATTGCGCCCGTTCAGCGGCAAGTCGCTCACCTGCTGCTCGGAGATCATCTGGCCAATACTCGCGGTCTCCGAATCCAATTGGACATCCTGCGCTGAAACCGAAATCTGCTCCGTCGCAGCCCCCAGTTTGAGAACCACATCAGCCCGCACCGTCTGATCAACCTCCAGTTTGATTTGCTCGATGCGAGTCGAGTTGAAGCCACCCGCTTCCACCAGGACACTGTAATGGCCGGGATTGAGATAAGGGACCAAAAAGGTCCCGGCCGAACCCGTAGTTGCTTTATGCAAGACATTGGTATCAGTCTCGGTGATTGTGATTTTAGCTCCCGGAATCACGGCACCTGTAGGATCCGAAACCTGTCCGACTATTGTTCCTACAGCGCCCTGGCCCCAAATCGGCACTATGGCCGACATCATTATCGCAAGCAAAACTAGTCGCTTCATTTCTCTCCCATTCAAGCGCTTAAACGTTTAACGCAGAAAAGAATTGCAGGAAATATCACGTATGTCAAGGGGAAAATGTGGCCCACATCACATCTTTCCGTATTCTTGTTGTCTCGGAATGACGACTCAGGTTGAAATGTCTTGCGTGTAAGCGCTTAGATGATGTAGTGTTTTTTGAACAATAACAACGTAGCGATTCGGCTTTCTCGCTCCGATTGGTGAGGTGAATCAAAAATGAAGACGCCTTTTAGACCTCCCGGGGACAGTTTGAAGTCCGAGAAGTTCCGGGCCTTCGTAAACCGACGACGAAATACAGGAGCGATTCGCAAATGCGGTATCTGCGCCCTGGAACCAGAAACTCAATGGCTGGTATCGCCCGTTGTACACGCCAAATATCTTGGGCCGTGAATCCTGCGCTTCAAATTGAAGACATTCTCATCGAGCAGACAGACTGGGTGAGCTGAAGCCAGGCAATTGCCGATGCATCGGAACTTTGTGGCGAATGCGATCTTGCCTGAGGGGCTACACAAGTTGGTGATTCGCCGGCAGGAATTGACGGTCAATGGGTACAAGATGAGGTTCTGAATCGAGACGACGTCCCCTCAGAATTCTCGAAAGAACCGCAGATCAAGGATTGAACTATGGGGCGCAAACCGAAGTTTGTCATCACTGACTACCGATTTCCTACGATCGAGGCCGAGCGAAGCATCATAGAACGCGCCGGAGGTGAACTCGACGTATTCCAGTGCAAGAGCGAAGAGGATGTAATTGCAGCGTCGAAGGAGGCGGACGCACTTCTTGTGCAGTTTGCTCCCATTACGCAAGCGGTCATCGAGAGCCTGCGCATCTGCAAAGTTATCGTTCGCTACGGCATTGGAATGGACAATATCGACATCGACTCCGCAATCCAACACGGGATCGCGGTCCGCAATGTCCCGGACTATTGCGTCGAAGAAGTCGCAGATCACACGTTTGCGCTGGCCATGTCTCTCTCTCGTCAACTCCCCGCAATCGATCGACAGGTAAGGCAGGGCGTTTGGGAGATCGTGCCGCCGCGTCCCATGATTGCCTCCCGAAGCGCGAATTTTGTAACCATCGGATGCGGAAAAATCGCGCAGGCCGTCCTCAAGCGCGCTGCGGCGTTCAAATTTAGGCTCGGCACATGCGACCCATATCTTCCCGTTGATGCCGAGCTTCCGGACGGCATACGGAAGATGGATATGGAGGAAGCCTTGCGGACCGCTGACATCCTCTCTCTCCATCTTCCACTTTCAAAGGAAACGATGCACCTCATCGATGCGACGTCACTTTCCAAAATGAAGCCCACTGCCCTGCTTGTGAACACCTCTCGTGGCGGTTTGGTGGATACTGTTGCGCTTGCCAGCTCCCTGGAAACGGGCCGAATCGCGGGTGCTGGAGTAGATGTCTTCGAGCGAGAACCTCTAGAGGAGAATCATCCCTTGCGAACTTGCCCGAATACCGTGCTCACCTCCCACGTCGCGTGGTATAGCGAAATGAGTGGGCAAGAGCTGCAGCGGACGGCCGTCGAAGAGGCAGTGCGAGTTATATTCGGCGAGACCGTTCACGGATCCTCACAGCGAGACGGTACGCAACCGCTAGCAAGATGATTTGAGGCGTTGCGCCAGTGGGATCCCGGGAACGGTGAGCGAATCGGAAGAGTAAGGAATTTCAGAATCCCGCTCTTAAAGCGATGTAAAACTTCTAAATCCGAATCACGGAGAGCAAAGGAGGATCGATAGGCGTCGGCGCAGTTAACTTGGAGGACTCTCGATGAGGTGGGCGAAGCAAGGACGGCAGCGAATCGCCCGGCCTTCCTACTGCGGTCGTTGGTTTTTTCCGACACAAACGTTGCTTTGGTCTTGCAATTTGAATCAAAAGCGATATAATTCCGGCGATTTAATGCCGAAAAAGGAGATTCCGGCGAATATGAATTCGACAACTCATTCTGCAGAAGGCAAGCCGTTGAAGCGGTTCGCCTTCATCGTGCGGCTGCGCCCCGGCGCTGCCGAAGCCTATGACAAAGCGCACGCCGCGGTGTGGCCCGAGATGCTGGCCATGCTGAAAAAAGGCGGCATCTACGAGTACTCCATCTTCCGCAGGGACGAGTTGCTGTTCCTTACCTTCAAGGCGGAGGACTTTGAAAAGACCTGGAGCCAGTTCGACAACGATCCGGTCAGCCTGCGTTGGCAGGCGGAAATGACGCCTCTGTTTGCGCCCCATGAAGGCTTGCGGCCCGGTGAGCGCTTTCCGATGATGGAAGAAGTCTTCTACATGCCTTAAGAAACGACGGGGACCAAAGGCTTCCCGCCAAAGTGAAGAAGGGATCATGACAAGCAAGAGGCCCTTGCGCGTGGGGCTCTGCGGAATTGGCCTGGATGCTTACTGGCCTCAGTTCGCGAGACCCGAGAAGCGGCTTGAAGGATATGTGGCACATGTGGCGGAGCGCTTTGTCCGACCCGGCGTCGAAGTGGTCAACCTGGGCTTGGTGGATTCGCCGCAACGCTCTCAGGCGGCGGGCCACCAGTGCCGCCGGGAAGACACCGACGTTCTATTATTGTACGTTACTACCTTCGCGCTCTAAAGAATTGGTACATGCAAAGGATGTCGGTGAATCAAATGAAATTGGAAGGAATTTTCACGCCGCTTCTGGTGCCGTTGGATGGGGAGGGCCAGATCAATGAGAGGGAGTTTCGCCGCTTCGTCTCCTGGTTGATCGAAAAAGGTGTGCATGGACTGTACCCCAACGGATCGACTGGGGAGTTTACACGCTTTACACCAAAAGAGCGGCGCCGCATCGTCCAAGTGGTGGCCGATGAAGCCGCCGGCCGGGTCCCTATTCTGGCCGGCGCCGCGGAAGCCAACGTGAAGGAGACGCTTTCGGCCTGCGAGGCTTACGCGGAGATGGGCGTCCGGGCGGTCGCCATCGTGGCGCCGTTCTACTACCGGCTGGGTCCGGAATCGGTGTACGCGTACTTCGCCGAGATCGCGCGCCATTCGCCGATCGATCTCACCCTCTATAACATTCCGATGTTCGCCAGCCCCATCGACGTGGCCACCATCCGGCGCCTCGCGGACGAATTCCCCCGGGTGATCGGAATCAAGGATTCCTCCGGCGATCTCGCCTTCATG
>OCZT010004254.1_pt1 | contig 14497 bp, 10 predicted proteins | sample 1539031 | NCBI WGS metagenome assembly OCZT01 (sample SAMEA3539308, study PRJEB22396) | soil metagenome | biome: tundra; feature: field; material: soil | place: USA | collected 2010-05 | depth 0.15 m
CGCTGGGGTGGCTGGGCGCCAAACGCAGTCGAGAGCCTGCCCTGAGCGAAGTCGAAAGCCTGCCCTGAGCAAAGCCGAAGGGGACCTGCGGTTGCTTTTAGCTGGGAATCGTCTTCCGTGATGGAAAGCTGAGATGTGCAGAAGCCGGCTCACCAAAAAATAGCTCAGTGAAACACGAAATCCGGGTGCCCCATGTCTCGATTCTGAGACATGGGAAAACAATAACCTTGATCGGGGGCGGGAGGAACGGTCGATGAAAGACAGAACCCACGACGAAGCCATGGCGGAGTTGTTCAAGGAAGACCCGGCTTACGCGCTTGAACTTCTCACCGGCATCGCGGCAAGAACATCCAGCTCTGCCTGCAACTCCGGCGTCAGCGGCTCAGGATTCTCTCTCTTGATAATTCAGTGAAGAGCGGATGGAGTAAGGAGGTTTTGCGGGGAGGAGGGGGCTCTAAGCGGTAAGCCGCTCAAGCTGGTCGGGCTTGGTGATCGTCAGGCTGGAGCCCTTGATGGTGATCCACTGGTCGCGGCGGAACTGGTTCAGCAGCCGCGTGACGGTCTCGCGCGAAGTGCCGGCCATGTTGGCGATCTCTTCGTGCGTCAAGGCCATGGTGAAGCGGATTTCGGGCTTGCTGTTGGCCGAGCTGCGGCCCCAATCGAGCAACAGGCGCGCCAGCCGTCCCGCGGCCGAACCGGAGAGCGCCAGCCGCTTGGCATCGTGAAACACGGTCAGGTATTCGCCGGAAAGCGACTGCGCGGCATGCATGGATGCGATGCCGTGGCGCGAGAGGAAGTCCACGAACTCCTGCTTGCGCACCGTTTTCACCTGGCAGGGTTCGATGGCCTCGGCCGTCACCTCGTGGGGAACGTTGGCCAGCACCGCGCTCAATCCCATTACGTCGCCCGGACCGGCGATCTTCAAAATCATGGTCTTGCCGTCGCGGGAAGTCGAGGAGATTTTTACCTGTCCGAAGCAGATAACAAAGACATTGCGCGCCGGGTCGCCCTCTGAAAACAGCTTGGCGCCGCGGGCATGGCTCATCATGATCCCGATTCCGTCGTAATCTAGGAGCGCCTCGGGTGTGAGATTGCAGAACATCCGCAGATGGCGATGCTCGCAATTCAAACAATCTTCCGGGGGGCGATGGGAGTGGAATGAGGACATGGGTTAGCCGCTGTGCAAACTGAAGTATAGCGCACTTTGGCGGGATGCAAGGCAGGGATTTTCCTTGAATCTCCGTTGCGGCCTTGGAGAGGCCTCGCCGCGAAGATTTGTCAAGACACACTTGTTGTCCCCAGCCCAGCTAGGCCGCGGAGCTTCGCCGTCGTGCCTTTACCGTACGACTGAGGCAGCAGACGTCATAGGCGCGGGAAACCTCGCGGGCCAGTTCCTCCAACAACTGCATCCGCAGGGGTGGATAGCTCTGAAACGCCTGGCTCAGAGCTTCGATGGGCAGCATCAGGACCGATCCGGCAGTCTGCGCCGTCAGCGTATAGGTGTGATCGCCGTCCCCCAGCGCGGCAGCCAGTTCCACCAGGTCGCCGGCCCGGACCGGGCCAAGCGTCAGCCGCGTCTCCAGCCGCTCGGTCTTGCGCAGGAAATGCCCCGAGACCACGACGTAGAGCCCCCGGCAGATTCCCGACTGGCGAAAGACCACCTCCCCGGCATCGAAACTGAGGTACTGGGCCGAGCCGTTCAGCAGATTCCCGGTCGCCGGAGGGCACTCCAACAGCTCTACCAGGGGACGCGCGGCCACCGCATCCATTCGCCCGGATCTTGCCTCAGGTTCCATGGTTCCATCTCCCTTTGTCTCCGCCCGATAGCCGGCCCCGCGGTGGGTGAGGGCTGCAATCCGCCTGCCGGCCGCTTCTGAGCAAGCGCGTTTGGTGATGCGAGTTTGCGACGAAACGAATTCCATAAGCAGCAAATCGCTCCAAATGCAACAACTCCGGAAAAAACCGGATCAATGAGATGGGGTGGTCGGATTTCTCTTTCCGCCTGCCCATTTCGCGTGAAGTGCGAAGCCGCGCCTCCTGCGTGAACCCTCGCTATCTGGTCTCCGCAGGCATACAAGCCTCCCGCTCCTGCCCGGCGGGCGCCAAATCCGGCGGCACGCACAAAACGGGCACGCGGGAGCGGGCCAGCAGGGCAAAGGCAGTCCCATGCGGTCCCGGTGTGCCGCTGGCGCGCTTCACCCCGGCCACCAGAATGCAGGGGTGGTTTTGCGCGATTGCCTCGACGATTGCATCCGCCGGGTTACCGTCCTTGACCATGCAACGCACCGGGAAATGCCCGCTCGGCTGGATGCCGAACTCCTCCAACGTCGTGGCGCAAGGGTTCAGAAAGGCCGAAGCCTCGGCCGGTCCGCGTGCATGCAGCACCAGCAGGGTGCGCTGAAAGGTCTGCGCCAGCGAGTAGGCCGTGGCCACCGCCGACGCCGTGGCCTCGTTGCGCTCCATGGCCAGCAGCACCGGCCCGCCCGGAGTGGGGCGAAATTCGCCGGCGTTCCAATCCGCGGCCACCGCCAGCACTGGACAGGGCGCCAGCCGCACCAGTTGCTCGGCGATGGCGCCTACAATCACCGGACCGGCGCCCTCCGATCCCTTGGTGCCGATCACGATCAACCCGGCCTCGTATTGCCGGGCCACATCCACCAGCATCTGCGCCACCGTTCCCTGGCGGATCTCCGAGTGGCTATGGATGCCTTCCCGGAGCAGGTCGCCGGACAATCTGTCCAGCACGGCGCGCGCCTCCTCGGGCAGCCCTCTCAGAACGCGGCCCGGAACCGTATCCACGGCGGCATAGTCCATTGGATCCAGCCCGTGGGCCAGCACAATCCGCGCCCCATAGGCGGTGGCCAACTTGCGGGCATACTCCAGAGCTGCTTCCGATCGGCCGCTCAGGTCCGTGGCCACCACAATGGTCTTCAAACCGGCTGCAAAACTCATGGATGCCTCCCAGCGCCCAGCGGCGCCCCTTTGCCTTTTTACCTATTGGATACCGACTCTGCGCTCCCGGCAGAGGGCACGGCAGTGACCTCATTCACCCCGCGCTGTGATTCGTGTCACAGGACAGGCCGAGCAAAAGCCCAACGGCCGTCCCGCTGCTGTCTACCGCGCTTCCGGCCCAGAGCAAACGGGTATACAGCCGCGGGGCAAATGCGGTAGCCTTTTCCGCGTCATGAGAAACAAAACGAACCCCACTACTCAATCGATTTTCCCTTTTGGCATCGCCTGCCTGATCGCGATGCTGCTCTGTTGCGCACTCACCGTATCCGCCCAGGCGCCCGCGCCGGACTCACCCGCCATCGAGGCCAAAGCCCACGCTCTGGTCGCCAAGCTCACCCTGGAGCAGAAGATCGACCTGCTGGGCGGGGTCGATGGCATGTTCACCCATCCGGCCCCGGCCATCGACCTGCCCCGCTTCAAGATGTCCGACGGCCCGGAAGGCGTGCGCACCTGGGGACCCACCACCGCCTATGCCGGCGGAGCCGCGCTGGCCGCCAGTTGGGACCCGGCCCTGGCGCGCAGAGTCGGCGAGGGCCTGGGCCGCGATGCCCGCGCCCGCAGTGTCCACTTCCTGCTCGGCCCCGGCGTCAACATCGCCCGCTCGCCCGTGGCCGGCCGCAACTTCGAGTACTTCTCCGAAGACCCCTTCCTCAACGCCGCCATGGTGGTTCCTTACATCGAGGGCGTCCAGTCCCAGGGCGTCATCGCCACCGTCAAGCACTACGCCCTGAACAACCAGGAGTACAACCGGCACAACGTCAGCGCCGACGTGGACGAGCGGACCATGCGCGAAATCTACCTGCCGGCCTTCGAAGCCGCCGTCACCAAGGCCCACGTCGACTCGGTGATGAATTCCTACAACCTCATCAACGGCTTCCACGCCACCCAGAACGAGTTCCTCAACCTCAAGGTGCTCAAGGGCGACTGGGGCTTCCAGGGCATCCTGATGTCCGACTGGGACGCCACCTATGACGCCGTGGGCGCGGCCAACAACGGCCTGGATCTCGAGATGCCCTCGCCGCGCTTCATGAACGCCAAGAACCTGCTGGCCGCGGTCAAAGACGGCTCGGTCAAGGAGTCCACCCTCGACGACAAGGTGCTCCGGCTGCTGCGCGCCGTGCTCCGCTACGGCTTCCTCGACCGTCCCCAATTCGACCCGGCCGACTCCACCTATTCGGTGGCCGACCGCGCAATTGCCCTCGACGGCGCCCGCGAAAGCCTGACGCTGCTGAAAAACGACGGCCACCTGCTCCCGCTCGACCCGGCCAAGGTCAAAACCATCGCCGTCATCGGCCCAGGCGCGTATCCGGCGGTGACCGGCGGCGGTGGCTCCTCCGAGGCCCAGGCCTTCGAGCCGGTCTCGATCGTCACCGGCATCGCCAACCTCGTCGGCCCCAACGTCCACGTGCTCTACAGCCGCGGCCTGCCGGAGATCAACGAAGTCTTCTACGGAACCCACTGGGAGGGCGGCGTGAAAATGGCGACCTTCCCCAGCAGGGACTTCTCCGGCACTCCCGAAACGACCAACCGGGACAACATCACCGACTACAAGCAGGAGTGGTGGGGACCCGAGGACAAGACCCCGCGCAGCATTCGCTACACCACTGCATTCAAGGCCGCCAAAAAGGGCAAGTACCTGCTCCTGGCCGCCGACTCGGGCAGTGACGCTTTCAAGGTGCTGGTGGACGGCAACCCGGTGCTCGTGCAGGTCCGCGCCGAAGGGCAGGTTCCCCAATCGGGCACTCTGGAACTGAACGCCGGCCAGACCGTCAACGTGGTGGCCGAGTATCTGCCCGGCTTTGCGGGCAACCGCTTCGGGTTGGGGCTAGCCCTGGAATCGGACCTGATCTCGGAAGACGCCAGAAAGTTCGCCGCCTCGGCCGATGTCACGGTAGTGGCCGTCGGCTTCAACCCGCCCACCGAAGGCGAGGGCTACGACCGCACCTTCGAGCTGCCCTGGGGCCAGGACGCGCTCATCGAGGCCGTCTCCGCAGCCAATCCGCACACCGTCGTCACCCTCACCGGCGGCGGCGGCGCGGACACCCGCCGCTGGCTCGCCAGGGTTCCCGTGCTGCTGCACACTTACTACCCCGGCCAGGAAGGCGGCACGGCCGTCGCCGAGGTCCTCTTCGGCAAGCACAACCCCGAGGGCAAGCTGCCGGTCAGCTTCGACCGCAGTTGGGCTGAAAACCCCTCGGCCCAGTCCTACTACCCCATCCCCGGCGCAGACACCGCGCTGCACGTCACCGAGACCGACGGCCACAAGGTGGATTACGTCATTCCCCACGTAAAGTACGAGGACGGCCTCATGGTCGGCTACCGCTACTGGACCACCACCGGCAAGCACCCGCTCTACCCCTTCGGCTTCGGGCTCAGCTACACCAGCTTCAGCTTCTCCCGGCTCGAAGTGCCTGCGACGGCCCCCTCCGGCTCGACCGTCCCGATCGGCTTCGACGTCACCAACACCGGCAGCGTGGCCGGAGCTGAAGTAGCCCAGCTCTACGTCTCCGACCCCTCCGCCAAAGCCAGGCGCCCCGAGCGCGAACTGAAGGGCTTTGAAAAGGTCCGCGTGCCTCCCGGCGAAACAAAGCACGTAACTCTCAACCTCGACGCCCGCGCCTTCAGCTACTGGGACTCGGCAGCCCACAAGTGGACCATCGATCCCGGCAAGTTCGTCATCCGGGTAGGCGACTCCAGCGAAAACACCCCGCTGCACGCGGATCTGACGCTGAACTGAGACTCCCGCTCAACCAACCGGACGGCCTGCCCCTTGCACAGGGCAGGCCGTTTTCGTTTCGCAGTGGGCCAATTTCCGAGTTGCCCCTCATCCGGGAGCAACCGCGGATTTTGTACTTTGGGTGTTCGGATCGGTGCTTCTATGCCGGCTTTTGGGGACACTGGAAGATTTCGCTTGAGGTCCGGTCGGTTTCGATCCCCGGATAACACGGAAACATTCTCGGCAATTCTCGTTTCAGGCGGCCGGTAAACCAACGGCATTTGACCTTTATGGGGACACTCGCTTCACTGCCGGGATCCTGCTCGGGTCCTCAAGCACGAACTTGGGGTTGATGCGGGCGTCATGCCAGCGGACGCCAAACCACAGGTGTGGTCCCGTGGCGCGGCCCGTCGCTCCTTCCCGGCCGAGTGTCTCGCCCTTCTTGACTTCCTGCCCGTCCTGGACCTTGAGCTCGGAGAGGTGGAAGTACATGCTGATGAGGCCGTCGCCGTGGTCGATAAACACGGAGTTGCCCTCGAAGAACATATCCTTGGCCAGGACCACTGTCCCGCCCGCAACTGCCAGGATCGGTGAGCCCACCGGCGCATCGTAGTCGGACCCCATATGAGCCTGCTCGGCTAGCTTGCCGTTGTACACCCGCTTCACGCCGAAGGACTTGCCCACGGGCAGCGGTCTGACCGGCGCCCCAAGCGGCAGCGTAAACATCGCCGGCCCCTCTTTGCTCCGCCACACCTTGCTCAGTAGCGCCCGGTCCGCCTCGTCGCGCCTCAGGTCCTCCCGCGAAGGGTTGACTTGCGGAATGTCGGGAAGCGTGACCTCCTCGGTCCCGTAATCGTTGGCCTCCACAGAGATGCGGGCGAACTCTTTTGGCCCGGACCCCCAGAGCGCGATCCTGATCGGACCCGGCCTCTCCAAAAGGTCGATCGGGTAATAGCAGGTTCCCTCCAACGCGGCCCAGGAGCGCGCTTTCATGCTGCAACGCTTCGCTCCCGGCGCCGCCCAGCGGACCAGCGTGCCCGGAGCCGCGGAGATGGCGGCTTCATGCCCTTGTGCAATCGAGACCGGAGACGGAATCAGGCAGACCAGCGCCAACGCCCCAAAAAGAATACCGCGAAGATGAATGACCATCACGAATTCCCCCTTTAGAGAGAGAGTGCGAAGTTGGACCCTCACGGTGCGCGAATCGACAAACCCGGGATTACCATCTTCGAATCCCGGGTAGCTTTATGCGTGCCCGCAGAGAATCAAGACCGCTGAAAAAGTTAACAGGTCGAGACTTGAGCCTTCTGTTCAAAAAGGCACAACTGCCCGATCGACAAGGGCCACTTACTCCTGCAGGCGTTGCTGCTCGCTCTTCCGCTCAGCTCCCCGCCCCAAGTCACGAAGACTCTTTCAACAGCCACAGGACTCTTCATAGCTAATCGAGCCCAACGCCTGCTAAACGCCCCCGCATCCGTCCATTGGCGGGATCGCACGTTGCTGAATTCACAGGCGCCTTGCCGACTTATATTACAAATGCCCAAATTCAAGGCGTCGCTGCGGAAAGTGAGCGACATCGATTGCGAGCGCAGGTTGATTCACATCCACCAAGGGAAGGGCTCTCGTGACCGCGATGTTCCGCCGCCCCCAAGCTGTCGGATGCCTTACGCGAATACCGGCGCTGGAAGAGGCCCCAGGTTTATCTGTTTCCCGGCACCCTCGGCGATCGGGGCTTGGAAGAACCGATCGCCGACAAGATGGTTTGGCCGCCCTTTACCGCTGAACCCGATGCAGAACCACAGGGATGCCCGAAGGGAGGCGGAAGGAAGGATTCCTCGACGGATCCGATCCATCCGGCGGGGGCCCAATTGCCGGGCGCGACCCCGCCGGCTCCTCGGCGGGGCGCGGCATCAGAGAGCCGAAATCCGTGGTTCGCTGGAGCTCGATCCGGTCTCCTTTCAGCTTTCCCGAATAGGTGCTGTTGCCGGCCTTGAAGGAGACACTCTTGCCATCCAACTTGCCTTCCACGATTGGGATGGGCGCATCGTTTCCGCCAAAAAAGCCGCTGCCGGCGCCCTCCACGCTTCCCGTCAGGTTGTTCCCATTCTGCCGCAGAGAGAACACGATGGTGCCATCGCTCACCAGGAACGCGAGCGGGCCGGAGACGCCGCCAGCTCCCGGCGCCGGCCTCCACAGGCCGGTGATGCCCGAACCCACCGGCGCCTCGCGTTCCCAAACCGCAGCTTGCGGACGGAGTGTCCCCCCTTTCGCCGCAATCGTAACGCTAGCCGGCGCGAGTCCGGCAGACGTCGCCTCCACGGTGATGTTCCCAGCAGTCTTCGTTGACTGGACAAGGGCCATGCAAAGACCGGAGAAGGCTTTTCGCGATGTGCCCTTATCGGATTCGTGGTCCGTGGGGTCGCCGTTGCCGACGCCGATCGGTTTTCCCTCGCCGGAGACCCGGAACGTCACTACGTTATCGGCGATGGGCACGACGCGGCCTTGTGCATCGTGAACTTCGACGGCGAACACGGCCACGTCCTGGCCATCGGCGGAAACCTCCCGGCGGTCCGCATTCATCGCCAATTTGGCCGCGGAGCCCGTGGTTTCCCGCTTTGCCGTCATCGCCAGCTTACCGTCTTTGAAACCCCGCGCCTCGATGGCGCCGGGAGCGTACTTGACGATCCACGCCAGGTGTGAATCCTTCTTCATTTCCTTGGCGCCCAGGCTCTGGCCGTTGAGCAGCAACTCCACCTTGTCCAGGTTCGAATAAACCCAAACCGCGATCTCTTTTCCTTCCATACCCGGCCAATTCCAATGCGGGAAGAGGTGCAGAACCGGCTGAGATGTCCACCAGGATTGGTAGTAGTAAAACGCATCTTTGGGGAAGCCGCAGGTATCGATAATCCCGTACTGCGAGTTGATGTTGGGCCACTCGTTCGGCGAGGGTTCGCCGCGGTAGTCGAACCCTGTCCACACGAAGCCTCCGGAGAGCCACGGCCGCGAATTGCAGAAGCTCCACCAGCCTTCCGCCGAAGCACGGCCCGTGGTGGTGTACGGATCGTACGAACCCACATAGCCCTTTTCATGGTCGGTGATGTAGATGCCGCGGGTGCACACGGCGCTGACGGTTTCCGTGCCGACGACGGGCTTCTCGGGATGGGCTTTGTGGTAGGCTTCGGCGCCCGGGTCCATGTAGTTGTAGCCCATGACGTCGCACACCGCCAGGCCGCCGGCTCCAATTGCCCGGATGGGAGCGATGGACACCGGCCGCGAACCGTCGTACCCGGTCGCGACGGCTTTCATCGCGGTCAGAATATGCAATCCCTTTTCCGTGTTCGCCTGGCCTTCTTCATTCCCCATGGACCACATGAAGACGCTGGGATGATTGCGGTCGCGGCGCACCAGATTCCCGAACTGGCTCAGGCCTTCAGGATTGGAAGACATCATGCGGGTCTCATCGAACACCAGCATCCCCAGCTCGTCACAGGCGTCGAGCAGTTCCGGAGTGGGAGGGTTATGCGAGGTGCGATAGGAGTTGCAACCCATCTCCTGAAGCTTGCGGACGCGGTAGTACTGCACGGCGTCGGGCAGCGCTGCACCCACCCCGGCGTGGTCCTGGTGATTGCAGGTTCCTTTCAGCTTGACTTGCTTGCCGTTAAGAAAGAAGCCCTTCTCCGCGTCGAATTTCACCGTGCGAATGCCAAACGGCGTCTCGTAGCGATCGACGGCCTCGCCGCTCGCTCTCACCTCCGTCACCAGCTTGTAGAGGTTTCTCTCTTCGAGGGACCACAGGAGGGGCCGATTCACCACCATCTCCTGCACGTAGGTTTGCTCTCCCCCTTCCGGAATGGACGCCAGGGCCGTGACCGTTTTCCCCACCGCCTTGCCGGAGGGATCGAGCACTGTCGAGACAACGCGCGCGCTCTGCGCAGCCTGGCCGCGGTTATTCACCTCCGTGCGGATCGAGAGGGCAGCTTCGCCGGGCCGGACCTGGGCGGACACGAAGGTTCCCCATTGCTTCACATGAACCGGGTTCGTCTTCACCAGCCAGACGTGCCGGTAAATCCCCGCTCCTTCGTAAAACCAGCCATCGCTCGAGGTGGCATCCACGCGAACCAGCAGGACGTTCCTCCCACCCGGAGTCGCAAAGTCGGTCACATCGAAACTGAACGGATCGTATCCGCCGCTGTGCCGGCCGATGTAAAAGCCGTTGAAGACCACCATCGTTTCCCGGTACGAGCCGTCGAACTCGAGGGTGATCCGTTTGTCCGCGTCCGCGGCGGAAAGCTCGAAGACGCGGCGATACCAACCGACGCTGGTGGCCGGGTAGTTCCGTCCCAACGGGTAGAACCCTTTGCTGGCAAGCGCGGGGTCGTTCTCGAAAGGCAGCTCGACGGCCCAATCGTGGGGCAGATCCACAGCCCGCCAGTCGCTATCATCGAACGAAATGGAGCCGGCAGGAAGGAAGTTTCCCGTCTTCTGGAAGCTGCCGGCCCTTCCACTCCCGAATCCAAAGTCTTTGGCCGGGTCGTTGGCATTCCCGAAGTGGAAGCGCCAGCCGAAATCCAGCAGGAGACGTTCGCGTCCGGCGCCTGGCTCTGGAGATTTGCGGGTGGCGCTTGTGGGAAGCGGGCCAGACCCCTCTCCGACAACTTGGATCGCGGCGCCAATCGGACCCATTCCGTGAGCCGCCGCTACGGCCGGCGCCAGCAGGCCGGTCTTCAACAGATCGCGACGTGATAAGGTTTTCATTTTTCCCTCCCGTGAAGGATCCTGAGAGCGGGATATACTTGCAGCCGTTGAGTATAACCCGGAGTTTTCATTCGGAATCCAGAGACACGCCAGTATACGCCCCACCGGCTCGTCCGCGAGGACAATTCATGGGTCCAGAGGCCGGCGCGACTTCCAGATGCAGCCAACCGGCGCCTAGACCCGTGCACGCGCGATTTCTCGCACACCTCCACCTCAGTTGGCGCAAAAATCGCCGAGTATTATGCTGAAGGGCAACACGAGGCCTGAGCCGGCCCACGGTCGCAGGGAGCATCGGTCCGAATAGGTCCCGGGAAACGCCCTTGCGTTCACTAGACTCCCGAGTGGCCGGCGATGCGGAAACCGAACCGCGACCGGCCGCTTTCTGCTCTTTCCGTTACTTCCCTGCCGCTGCGGGCAGCCCAACCTCGGCCCGCGGCGCCAGTGTGTGCGTATCCCACCAGTGCTGCAAGACCCGCTCCCAGCGGTCGCCGCGGTCGATCCACAATTGCGCGGCGCGGTCGTAGCGGGCCTGGTTGTTCTCAAGCCAGTAAGGCCGGTTGTCGCGCAGCCAGGCCTGGCGATAAAGGCCGCCCAGCAGCGAGTAGCCGTCGCGGATGTCCTGGAGCTTGCCGTTGTTCGAGCCGATGGTCTCGAGCATCTCCTCGACCTCGCTCCAGCGGCTCTTGTCGGCGGCCAGCGCCTGCGCCTGGGCGTAGAGCGCCGCGCACTCGTCGGCGGACTGGAACTTGAGGCCGGCAAAGTCGATGCGCCGCGCGCCCAGTTCCAGCGCGTCAAGCGCCTCCTGATTCTCAAGCTTGCCCGCGGCCCGCGCCTCGGCCGTGAGCGTTATGGCGCTCTCGGCGTGCTGGCGCACTTCGCTCACCACGGGCCGCAGCTTCACCGCCACGCGCTGGCCCTCCGCAGAGAAGGGATCCACCCAGAAGTAGACGTCCTCGGCGTCCTCCAGGCCGGCCTTCTTGAGCACGCTGTGGGCGGCCATCAGCTCGCGCTGCGCCTGGTCGATCTTGCCCGTCGGGTCGCGATGGAAAGCCTGCCCATACGAAGCCGTGAACGCCTCCTCCGAGCTTTCGCCCTGCTGCCACCCGGCCGCCGCGCCAAACAGCACGCCAAACCAGTTCTCGTCGAAGATGCCCTCGCCGTCGTCGTTCCACACGGTGTTCAACATGCCCTTCGCGCCCAGCTTCTGGCCGTCGCGCACAAAGGCGCGTATGTTGCCCAGCGCCTCGTTGTTGTTCGGGTACATGCGGTTCCAGTTGTTCACCCCCGGCGCCACCCAGGTCTCAAGGCCGGCCCTTGTAAAGGGCAGGATGAGCGGCGTAAAGTCCGGCTCGGCGTCGTAGCGCCAGGGCACGGCGATCATGTCCTTGGGCAGCGTGCCCACCAGGTCCGGCGAGTTGACGGCAATGTCGCCCCAGAAGAGCAATTGCTTGTGGTTGGGCTCAAGCTGAGCGTGAATCTTCGAGAGAAAGTCCAGATAAACCTTTCCCAGGCCCTGCTGCTTGACCTGGTCACGGGTCCGTCCCAGGCCCAGCTCGAAGGTTTCGTCGGCGCCGATGTGCGCGTAAGGCCCCGGAAAGACCTTGGCCAGCTCGCTGAACCAACTGCCGATGAGCGGCAGCGTGGCGGGGTCGCCGGGGGCAAGCACCGAGCCGTGCGCCGTCTCGCCCAGCGCGGAAAACTGCTCGAACTTGAGCAGGTGGTGCAGGTGGCCAAACGACTCCTGCTCGGGAATCACGGTGATGTGGTATTTGGCCGCGTACTCCACCAGCTCGCGCGCCTCGTCGGGGGTCATGGAGCCGCCGGGAATGGCCGCCACCGACGAGGAGGCATAGGCGAAGGTGTGCTCGAAGTAGGGCGAGAAGATGTTGTACTTGTAGGCTGCCAGAGTCCGAATCTCGCGCTTCAGAAACTCCATGTTGGGCAGCGGGCCGCGCGACCAGTCGTCGGAGAGCCCGCGATGCGCCATAGCCGGCCAGTCCCGCAGCGTGGGAACCAGAAGCACAGTGTCCTTGCCGCTGCCGCGAATCAACTGCTTCACCGTCTGCCAGCCGTAAAAGAGGCCCGCAGGGGTCTCTGCGATAACGGCCAGATTGCCATGATCGTCAGGCCCGATCGCGTACCCCTCGTCGTGCATTGCCGGGTCAAAGGTCAGGTGAAGCTTTGCGAGCAGTTCCTTTTCACTTTCCGCGCTTCCAATTAAGATGGCTGGCCCGAAGGCTCGGGCAGAAACCGCAGCATGGCCCACGTCGCCCCGCCCAAGTTCCTCTGCGAAAAGCAAAACCTCAGCGTGAAAGCCATCCTTGGCGTCGCCACGGCCATGTATCTTTTCGAGAAGGCGCAATCCGTCCAAGCCAATCGACACAGGCTGCACAGCCACGCACTCCCGCGGCGCGGGCACCAGGTGCAGGTCCGCGCAGGTGGGTGCGGTTGGTGCAGTTTGCGCAAGCGCGCCAACTCCGGCGCACAACAGAACCAATGAGGTCAAAGAACAACGGAGATGCATAAGCCCTTCCTCAACAATCCAAAGCCAGAAGACAGCCTAACGCATCTCCGCCACCGCTGTACACCGGGACCGAAGAGAGGCTCTTGACTCGCGTAGATTGCGTTGCGTTCGTTCCAGAAATGCTATAGCCCGAGAAACCCGCGCAAAGCCTCTTCGACGGCCTGCATGGTGGCCCCGTCCACGCGCCCAATCCGCGCCCCCAGCTTGACGCGCGGCACAGCCGTTGCCTTGTCCACCATGATCTGGGAGGGGATGCGCAGACCTGTCGACGCGCCGGCTTCCACCGTCACTCGGAACAGCGGCGTGTCGTGCATCTCGCTGGTCAAAGGCAGCACAATCACCGAGGGGTGCCGGTCGAAGGCGTCTGCCTGCACCACCAGGGCCGGGCGCGGCTTGCCGTACTCGCCCGAGACAGCCACGGTCACCAGATCGCCGCGTTTCATTGTCCGCCATCCAGAGCGCTCACGTCCTGAATCCAGCGCATCACTTCCGCCTCATCCTCGGAGGCGGCAATGAGCTGAGACTGGCGGCGCGCCTCGGCGGCAAAGCGGCGCTTCCGCGCTTCCTCCACATAGCCGCGCATCAGCGCGCGCAGCACCTCGGCGGCCGGCCGGTCTTCCGCTTCGACTGCTGCCGCAAACTCCTGCTTGAGGGCAGCGTCGATGCGCAGGTTCAAGGTCGATTCCTTGGATCGGGCAATTGCGTGGGGCACGTCACAGCTCCTATATACGTATTGTGACTACTTTTTGTAACTACATCAAGTGTTTATATAATTCACGTCGGAAATCAATGCCTATTCATTCCAAACAGGGCTCTGAAAGGCCCTTGGCTTTGAAAGGGCACGGCTTCAGCCGTGCCATAGAAGCAGCAAAAGCGGAAAGAGGCTTTAGCCGCCGAGGGAATGCAAACAGTTGAAAACAAGCTTCCTCGGGGGCTAAAGCCCCGGTTCTCTCCCAGGGGCAGGCGGCGCTGCTGAAGCCACGTCCTTTCAAAACAGACCAAATTCCCCACCTGGCAATATCTCTTCGCTGGTTCATCTGCCAAAGTGCAAAGGTCCGCTACTACCGCAAGCTCTTGAGCGCCGGGTACAGCTTCCTCCACTTCGCGTAGCCAAGCTTGTAGGTAACCAGATCGGCGGCATCGGGCTCGATGCGCTGGGCAACTTCGATGGCCTGGCCGCAGGCTTCATCCAGGTTGGCCCAGTGGCCCGCGCCCACGCCGGCAAGCAGAGCCGCTCCGAAGGCGCCGCCCTCCTCGGCGGTGAGCACCTCGACGGCCTGGCCGTAGATGCCGGCCTGAATCTTCCGCCACAGCGGCCCGCGCGCGCCCCCGCCGCCCAGGCGAATGGCGGTCACCGGAATCCCCAACTCGGCGAAGAGCGTGAAGGTGTCTTCGAGCGAGTAGGCCACGCCTTCGAGCACGGCGCGGACAAAGTGCGCCGCGGCGTGGATGGTGCCAATGCCGACAAACGCCGCTCTCACCTCGGGGTC
>OCZT010004255.1_pt1 | contig 14495 bp, 13 predicted proteins | sample 1539031 | NCBI WGS metagenome assembly OCZT01 (sample SAMEA3539308, study PRJEB22396) | soil metagenome | biome: tundra; feature: field; material: soil | place: USA | collected 2010-05 | depth 0.15 m
CTGCTCTTCGTCGCGCAGCAGGCGCAGGATGTCGGGGATCAGCGAGCGGTCGACGGCAAGGTAGTTCTGTCCCAGATAAGTTAGCGGGTCGAGGCCCGAGCCGTATTGGCTGCGGTATTTTTCAACCATCGGCGAGGTCCACGGCATCGGGACGGGACCAGTGGGCTTGGCGGGAGCGGCGGGCTTGGCAGCCGCGGCGGGTTTCGCAGGCGCAGCGGGCTTCGCTGGCTCGGCGGACGCCGCTGCGGGCTTTTCCGCCGTCGGCTTCTTCTCATCTTCCGGCGGCGGCGGTGGAGCTGGGGTTTTGACTTCCTCGGCCATTCTAGGGTCTGTCGTTACAAAAGCCGCTCTATTAGGAAACTTTCACTTTTAACATCTGATCGCGTCACCGTATGTGACCGCCGTCACAAGGCCCAGCATGACGGAGCTAGCGCCGGGCCGCCTGAAAGCCTTCGACCAAGTCGCGGATGCGCAACGCGTCGGCTTTGCGATGGCCGTGACTGGCGATCGGATCCGTGCCTCCGGTGGACTCAATTAAAATGTCCGACCACAAGATTCCCGTCGAAATCTTCACCGACGCCACCTGGGAAGTCGAAATGCTTTCCTCGCTGCTGCCGAACAGGCGCCTCTTCACGCGGCTCACGCGCAGCGGGTTGACCACGATGCGCGTCGGAAACCAGAAGTTTCCCCTAGTCCAGCGGCTCGCGGTGAAGCTCTCATCGGAAGCAGCCGGATTGGGACTGGCTGGATTTGGAGCCGAGGCAGTCATACCCATTCGAGCGCGCCCTTCTTCCAGATCCATACGTAGCCAACGATCAGGATGCCGAGAAAGACCAGCATCTCAATCAGCCCGAAGACCCCGAGCGCCCTGAACTTCACCGCCCAGGGAAACAGAAAGATTGTCTCCACGTCGAAGACCACAAACAATATGGCAATGAGGTAGAAGCGGATGGTGTAGCGTCCGCGAGCGCTATCGAACGGATCGATGCCGCACTCGTAGGGCATCAGCTTCACGCGGTTGGGACTTTGCGTGCGGACGATTTTGGCCACCGCCAGCGTGACGGGGATCAGGATGCCGACGACGGCGAGGAAAATAAAGATGGGAACGTAATTTTGCGGCATGAGGCCTCGAAAAATTGCAATAAGAGCAACTTTGAATACTAACGCCGAAGTGGCCCAGCTTCAAGGAGTCAGGTTCTCAGGGGTCATGGTACACAGATAATATCAACTCACTTTGAAGGGAGTCGCTCATCCGTCGTCCATGAGAAAATGTCACGGGGTTGGTTTGCCATCAAGCCTGCCCTAGAGGAGACTGGGTTCTCTCGCTCCGCTTGGGACTTCTGAGCAGCCGAGGTCACGCTGGGAGGTCATGCTGCATGTGCCGAAATATCAAAAACCTCTTCAACTTCGATCCGCCCGTTACCGACGAAGAGGTTCGAGCGGCTTCGCTTCAGTTCGTGAGAAAAATCACCGGTTTCAACAAACCGTCGAAGGCGAACGAAGCCGCGTTCCTCGCCGCGATCGATGAAATCGCCGGTGTCTCGGCTCGTCTTCTCCAGGCGCTCGACACGAACGCGCCGCCGAAGAATCGGGACGAAGAAGCCGCCAAGGCCAAAGCTCGCGCCGCGGAGAGATTCAGCGCTTGAGAGTCTAACCCTAATCTTCACGTCCGAGCAGCAAGCCGGCTTCAAGGACAAGTGAACACTGGCGTGTGACTCGCGGACGCGGAACGCGCAAGACGTGGTCCGGACTGCTTCCTAAAACTTCGGAATCAGGAAACCGGTGCGCTGGCAGTGCTCTTTGAAGGTTTCCCCGAATTGCCCGGACAGCATGGATTCTTCTTTCCTGGCCTTGATCCAATAGCCCAGGACAATCAAGCCGACTCCGGCGACGCATCGCCAGCGGTCAATCGCCAGCGCTCCGCCGATTGCAGCCAGATCGATTCCGGAATAGATGGGATGCCGGAAATGGGCGTAGGGACCGGTGCGGATAAGTTTGTGCTCCTCTTTGAGAGTAACCCGGGCGCTCCAATACTGTCCCAGGTGCCAGCGGGCCCAGAGAGCGATCGCTATGCCGATCCAGGTGAGGGCGACGCCCGCCACGGCCAGAGCGTAGGTCCGAGGGAAAATGTGACGACCTAGAACGCCGATCTCCGCCGCGTCGCTGAAGAGCAGGACAAAGCCAAGAATTTCCAGAAAGAGGATGCCGTAGCGCGAGGCGAAGGATTCCCGGCTGACGGTGCGGCGCGTTCTCAGGGCGCCCGCGGCCCAGTAGGCGACAAAGACGATCCACGGACCTTCGATGAGAGAACGCCAAATCATGTCTCAAGCGCCGTCGCCGCTTACCATACAATGCTTACCACACAATGCTTACCACACAAACGGTATCAGCCGGTATCGTACTTGGGCAGCGTACTCGGTGTAACCTGCAAGACCGCGCCGCAGCTCTCGATCCTCCATCGCCGTCCGAAAAACGAGGCCGCCGGAAAGAACAAACGAGGCTGCAAGGCCGTACCAGGAGCCAAGCAGCAACGCATTTGCCGGAAGATAGATCAGCATGGCGGCGTAGAGCGGATGGCGGACCGCGGCGTAGGGCCCGGTTGAGATCACTCTGTGCCCGCGTTCCGTTTGGATTTTCACCACCGCCGTCAGAAATGGGTTCTCCCGATAAACGCGGGCGATCATCCAGAACGACAACACTATCAACGCCCCGCCGGCGCATTGCAGCCAGAGCGGCATGACGGACCAGCGGAACCGGACCGCATCCAGACCCATCAGAACCAGCCAGGCGCACCAGGCAATGATCATGGGCAGAATCAAGATTTTGTCCCAGAACGGCTGGCCTTTCTGAACTGGTAATTTCATTCGCTCGACAAGAAGTGCGGGATCGTGCCGTGCCAGCAGAAGAGTGATCCACAAGGCTCCGACGAAGAATAGGATGAGGTACGCCCATCCGGCGAGCCAGCGGATCGTTCCCGCGGCGCCGAATAGCAGAGCCGAAAAGATCAGAGCCTCTAACGCAAGAGTGAGCCAGACCTTGACCCTCATAGCTTTGCCTACGCAATACGAAACCAGCCTAACTCCAGCCTAACTAATGTGTGATGGGGGCCCGCGAAAAGATGAATGCGGAAACCAGGCTACGCCGCGACGGGTCGGACGGTTCTTCGATAACGCCACGCGATTAACGCCAGGCCGGAACCGAGCAGCACCATGGTCGAAGGCTCGGGAACCACGGTTTTCTTGTGCGGTTTGTGGCAGTGCTCGGCAAGGACTACTTCGCCGGCAGGGCAAACCCCAGATGGAATCGGCACACTGACCGGCACGTACGGGAAGAAGAATCCAGCGGCGAGTTGGGGGGCCATTGGTGCGCCGGTGGGCAAGTCGGACGCGGCGAGCACCGGCCGTATGGGGAAGGACGGTGCGCCGTCGACCCCCGCTACGGGCTGGTCCGTAACATCTTCGGCAGGCTCTTCGTCGGAAACTTCGGGCTTGGCCGTATCGGAAATCTGATTGCCGCAACGCGCCCGCGCCGTGATTTTGCCGTCGGTCAACAGCAGTTCACCGAGGTGCAGGCGAACTCTTCTGCGCGTCCAGAAAACTGTGTCACGAATGCGATAGGAAAGATAAACTTCGCGGGCTTCGGCGGCGCGCACCAGACGGGCGTGGCTGAAATCGAAGTGGGCGTAATGCCGGCGAACTACATAATCGCGCAACGCCGCATAGCGGAGATCGTCGGGATCCTTCACGCCTCCCGGCACCACCGAATAAGGATAGACACTTGGAATCCGCGCCAGAGGCTTGGCGGGCTTGGCGGAGCGCGCCGCCATCAACGCGAGAACGTTGTGGACGTTTCCCCGCATCCAAAAAGAGGCGGGCAAAGTCTGGGAAGCATGCCAGGAGGGTAACGGGAAATAGCGCGCCGCATTCTGCCAGCACGCGCCAGCGAGCAGCGTCCCCACGAACATGGCGACCAGGGTGCGCTGCATCCGCAGACGACGCCGGTACCAACTCCGCCTTCGTCGCACGCGTGTTCCAATGGCCGCGTCCTTCGAACCAGCGTCGTTCGAACCAGCGTCGTTCAAACCAGCGTTCAAAACCGCACTCCTACCCCACTGCGCCAATGAGCGGCAGGGGGAGACCCAACTTTACAGAGCATTTGGGCACCCAAAACCGCGCGACGGAACCGGCTCGGATACAGGAACATAGCCGCCGAAGACAAATTATCTTAGCAGAGTTGTGCAAGGAGTTTCATCCCCAAGTGGAAACTCGAAGCGACAAGCGTCCCAATTTGGGAAAGACAAATAATTGCAAAACGGATTTGCCGCGCGCATCCTACTCTTCTTCAGCGACCTTCACGGCAATTGCTGGTGGAGAGCCAGGCATCCCCGCCCGGCTGGACGGGCGAGACGCCCGTCCCTCCACACTGGAAGCGCTGAGGCCAGATCCACCCACGCCAAAGGGGATCGCAACTACCCGCCATTCGCGCCGCCGAGGCAGGGCAGGATCGCCGCCGCGTTGGCTGCAATCCTGCCATTGGGCTCGTTGCCTGTTATTTCCCACGCTTTGGCATGCCTTGCCCGACCACGATATGTCCGATCGCCGCGCCCCCGTTCCGGCCGTACGGGTAATTGGCGGCCGGAGTATTCGGTTCCACAGTGCTCGTATGTGAGCCCGGTTTAGGAGGAATGGGAAAAGTATTTGTCGCAAAGGGGTAACGCGAGCTTACAGCGTATACCTGAATGGTGACTTGGCTGCCGCTTTCGTTGTCCCACTCGATGGTGTTGTTCGCAACCGCATAACCGGTGCTGGGGATGTTGCCGGTGACCGTCGATGCGTCGACTTTAAAGGTGGCCGTTTCTGTTCTTGGCCTGGGTAATGGATTCGCTGCCATGTTGAGTCTCCTTTGAATCTGAAGTTGGATGAAGCCCGTAATCTGGATCACCCGTAATTTGCATTAATGGGTTCGGCCCTGTACTAAAGCTAGGAAGCGTGGATCGTTCTTGAGTGACTCAAGGGGCGTCCCGAGCACAGTTGCCACGGAAACTCCTGCGTCGAGCGACTTTTTCAGCCACTCCAGCGCCACATCGCTTTCCCCTAAGTCCTGGTAAACCGTGGCCGCATTAAGTAGGATATCCTTGTCGCCTTGGCCCCAGCGCAGCGATTGCTCTAGGGACGCCAAGGCGTGTTTCCGGTCCCCGAGCATGGCGTAGAAATCGGCGACGTCGCCGTTCACTTCGGCATCTTTCGGGTTCACTTCGAGTTGCTTGTTGGCAAGACCGATCGCCTTCTCATAGGCCGATTTTGCCGCCGCCTGATCGCCGCTGTAGTGGTAAGCGTCTGCCAAACTGCCCCACACCGCGTACTGGCTCTCGTTCAGCTTTACTGCCGCCTGATAAGCACCGATCGCATCCGGGAAGCGCCGCAAGCGGAGATAGGCGGTGCCCAGATTGTTGTACGCGTCCCACGTGGGGCGGATCGCGACCGATTGCCGCAGCGGTTGGGTGGCCTCGGCGTACTTGGCCTGGTAAAGATACGCTGCACCAAGGTAATTGTAACCCCGGTAGCCGTCGGGCGCCACGGCGATGGCACGGGAAAACATATCGATCGCTTTTTCCACTTGTTGCTGCTGCAAATAGAAAACTCCCAGATTCAAGTAGGCCCTGGCATATTGGGGCCGGAGTTGGATGACTTGCTGGAAGGTCTTTTCCGCTTCGTCCAGCCGGTTCAAATGCTCTTCGGCGATCGCCAGCCCAGAGTACGCCTGATCGTTTGTGGGGTCCAACTGCACCGCCTTTTGAAACTCGCCCGCGGCTGATTCGTACTGCCCGGTGCCATTCGCAACCATGCCCAGACAACGGTGACCTGCGGCGCCGGAGTTGCCCGATTCCACCGCCTTCGCGCACGCTTCCCTCGCCAACGCGACCGCCCGCTTATCCTTAGTGGAATAGTATTTCCACCAATAAGCCATGCCGAGTTCCGCCCGGGCCGTCCCGTAGTTTGGGTCTAGTTTCAGCGCCTCGCTCAGGAGCGCGATCGCGCTGTTGGCGTTCTCCGGCTTTTGGGGATCGTCCATATAGCCGCGCGCCTGCAGGTAGTAGTTGTAAGCCTCGGGAAGACTGGTGCCGTGCGCCTCCAATTCACGGCGCTCTTCGGGGCGAAGTGTGACTCCCAGGGCGGCGGCCGCGCCGTCGGCAACCTCATCTTCAATCTTGAAAGGATCGCTGAGGGGGGCGTCGAAGCTTTTCGCCGCCAGCACGCGCCCGGTCTTGGCGTCCAACAAGGTGGACGTGACCCGCAGCACATCTCCGGAGCGCTGCAGATCGACGCGCAGGCCGAGATTGACGCCAAATTCCTGGCGTGCCTGGTCCAGTGTAGTTACGTGCTTGCCGCGCATCTCGCTGGCTGGGACCACCTGCACCGCGTGGTTCTCGCCGAGCTGAGTCAACTTGGCCGCAAGCGTGGCCACCAGCCCGTTGGCGAGCGCGGCAAACTGGAGATCTGCTTCCGGCACCTCCAGCGGAAGAATGGCCAGACTTACGTTTTGAGGCAGAGCCGCACGGCTGGAGTTCACCGGCTGATTGGAGGGGTGGCGGAATCGAGCCCCAAAAAAGAGAAAAAAGAGGAGCGCAACCAGGAGGGATGCCGCCCCGACAGCGACCAGCGCTGTCTTCCACCCGCCAGGTAGACTGCGCTGGTAGCGACTGCGTGCCGGCCTCGATGGGAGCCCGCCGAATACCGGCTTATCTCCGCGCTGCACCGCCTCCAGATCCGCCAGCAGGTCGTGCGCGGTTGGATAACGGGAAGCTGGGTCCTTGGCCAGCATGTGCTCAACGATTCCCGCCAGCGGAGCCGGCACGCTGTGGTTGATCTCGTGCAGCGAAGGTGGTTCCAGGTGCAACACCCGACCGACGGTCCCGGCAAAGCTGTCGGTCATGAAGGGATGCCGCCCACCCAGCATCTCGTAGAAAACCAGGCCCAGAGAAAAAAGATCCGCCCGTCCGTCGTAGACTTTTTGCTGCAAGACCTCCGGGGCCATGTAACCCGGCGTCCCGCTGGTCGAGATCGTCATGCTCGCCAGACTCCGCGTCGCTTCCTTGGGATCGGAGACGGCGAACCGCTTGGCTACACCGAAGTCGAGAATCTTCACGCGCTGTCCGCCGGCCAACATGATGTTCTCCGGCTTGATATCGCCATGCACGATGCGCTGATCGTGCGCCGCGGCCAAACCTTTGGTGCACTGCATGCCGATTGCCACAAATTCCGCCATGCTGATCGGTGTCCGCATCCGTTCCCGCAGCGTCTGCCCCTCGATATACTCCATGACGAGAAGAATCTCTCCCTTCTCTTCGATCACGTCGTGGATGGCAGCGATGTTGGGATGATTGAGGGCGGAAGCGCGCTGCGCTTCCTTCAGAAATCGTTCGTGGTCACGCTCATCAAATTGGAGCTGCGGCGCCATCCGCTTGATGGCAACGACTCGCTTCAGGATGGTGTCCTCAGCCCGATAGACGTGCCCCATGCCACCGGCGCCGATCCGGTCTTGCACCAGGAACCGGCCCACCCGGCGGCCTGCCAGGTCGTTAACCACGGGAGGAGTCTTGACTTTGTCGCCAGAATCCGGCATTGAACGGAGAAACTCCCAGAGCTCCGGCACAATTCTAACGCAGTGGAACACAAAGAAAACGCCGATCTTGCGCGTCTGGTCCGACGTTTCTGGGCGACGGGTTTCGCATCAGAGCATCGCGTTTTCGTATCGGGTTATCGCTTTACAACTTGCGGAAAAACTCGATGTTGCACTTGATTTTGGGTGGCGCAGCGGTTTGCCGTTCCAGGCCCTTAAGTTCCCTGCCTTGACTGCCGATGAAACCAGAAGGAGGCGCAGCCCAAAGTGTCTTCTACCCTTCTCGATAACCCGAAGCTGTTCCGGCATTTGGTGGAAGATCTGCCGGTGGGGATCTACATCGTGGATGGAGAACGGCGGATCCGTTTTTGGAACCGGGGAGCGGAATCCATCACCGGACATCTGTCACACGACGTGGTGGGACATCTTCCGGAAGATGTGGTGCAGGCCTGCGACCGGCGGGGCAACCGCTTGAGTGGAGAGCAACGTCCCGTGACCATGACCCTCGCCCAGCGGACGCCGCAGCAATGCACCGCTTTCTACCTGCACAAGAATGGACACCGGGTAGCGGTGAGAATCCGCACGCGGCCGATCCTGGAGCACGGGGACGCGATTGGGGGTGTGACGGTTCTATTCGAAGAAGCGTATGTGTGCCGCGAGGAACCGTCCGGTCCGCCGATGTGCGGATGCCGGGATGCAGCGACGGGAATTCCTTCGCGCCGGCTGACGCGCGCGGTGCTAAATGAATGCATGGCGGGCATGGAGGAATCGCATATCGGATTCGGGCTGCTCCGGATACGAGTGTTGGGGCTGGAGCAGTTTCGCGCAAAACACGGTCCGCAGTCGGTGGAGCCTTTTCTGCGCACCGCGGCGCATACCTTGCGAAACAGCCTGGATGCGGAAAACTTTTTGGGATGCTGGGAAGAGAACGAGTTTCTGGCCGTGCTGACCTCGGCGAGTCCAATGATGGCGGCAATGACGGCGGACATCTTGTGGAACCTGCTGAGCCATTCGGAAGTTTTGTGGTGGGGCGACCGTTTCCTGATTGAGGCAGAGGTCGCCTACACGGTGGCCACGGCGGGCAAGAACCTGGAATCGCTTCTGCGAGAAATGAAACCTTCGCACTCGGGTAAGACGGCGAAGGCGGCAGCGGCGGGCGCGGCCAACAATTCTGGACCAATGCGAGGATGATGCTCCATGTTTTCGATCATTGGGATCGTGGTAGTTTTCGGCTGCATCGCGGCGGGCTACTTGATGGAGCACGGCAGCATCAAGGTGCTGCTGCAGCCGGCGGAGCTGATCATCATCGGCGGCGCCGCGGCGGGCACGCTGCTGATCTCCAACCCAATGCACACTCTGAAGCAGATGATGAGCGGGGTCATTGCGGCATTCGGGTCCTCGAAGTACGGCACACCGCGCTACATCGATTCTTTGAAAATGATATATGAACTGCTGCAAAAGGCGCGCAAGGAAGGCCTGGTGGCACTGGAAACGGATATCGAGGAACCGGACAAGAGCCCGCTGTTCTCGAAGTACGAAGATTTCGCGAAGGATCGCCGTGCCGTGGCTTTCGTCTGCGACACGATGCGGATGGCGGTGAGCGGCGGCGTGGAAGTATTCGATTTGGATCAGATGCTGGATGCGGACATGGAGGTCCATCATCACGCTGCGAACGAACCGGTGACAGCGTTGACGACCATGGCGGACTCGCTGCCCGGGCTGGGCATTGTGGCGGCGGTGCTGGGAGTAGTGATCACGATGGGCGCGCTGGGTGGACCTCCGGAAGAAATTGGACGCAAAGTGGCGGCGGCGTTGGTGGGGACTTTTCTGGGCATTCTATTGTGCTACGGGTTGGTCGGACCGCTGGCGTCGCGCATGGGCAAGATGGCGGAAGAGGAACACGCGTTCATGATGGTGTTGCGGGTGACCATGATTGCATTCCTGAAAGGCGTCGCACCGATCATGGCGGTTGAGATTGGGCGGCGCACGGTTCCCGTTCATGTGCGTCCTACGTTCCAGGAGGTCGAAGAGGCTTGCCGCGGCGCGAAAGAGGCCCCGGCGCCAGCGGCAGAGGCCGCCGCCGCGGGATAACCACCGTCATGCCGACGCCACCCATCATCATCATCAAGAAAAAAGGCGGCCATGGCGGTCATCATGGGGGCGCCTGGAAGGTCGCCTATGCCGACTTCGTCACGGCCATGATGGCACTGTTTATCGTGTTGTGGCTGACCAACACCAGCAAGCCGATTCAGGTAGCCATTAGCGGCTACTTCAAAGATCCCAGCGGAACCGGGAAGCAGACGGGAAGCAGTCTGGACGGATCGAAGGAGAGCGGAAGCAGTCTGGCCGTATCGAAGGACACCGGCAACAGCCTGGCCGGATCGGGCGAGAATTTTCAACTGACCAAGGAGAATATGGGGAAGCTCAAAGAGCAGCTGCAAAAGAGCATCCGCAGTATCACCGATTTGGATAAGCTGAAAAAAAATATCGAGATGACGGTGACCCAGGAAGGTCTGCGCATCGAGTTGCTGGAATCGGCGGGGGGGACGTTCTTCGACAGCGGGAGCGCGACCCTCAACCAGAGTGGGCGCGTACTGATAACGCTGTTGGCGGTGGAATTGCGGAAAGTTCCCAACCATGTTTCGGTCGAGGGACACACCGACGCCAAACCCTATAGCGGCAAGAGCAGCTACAGCAATTGGGAACTCTCGGCGGACCGGGCGAACGCGGCACGGCGATTGATGCAGCAGGCGGGGTTGCGCGGCGATCAGGTCTCGCAGGTGCGAGGCTTTGCGGATCAACGCCTGCGCACCGCAAAGGATCCGCTGGACCCGTCGAACCGGCGCGTTTCGATCATCGTGCAATACATCAGCAGCAACACCGACGAAGCGGAATCTCCGGGGAAGGATGCGAAAGAACCGGGAGAGGGAAAACCGTCTGCCGCAGGCGCGAAGGCTGAACCCGAAACCACGGGTAAGACGGACAAGAAAGACGAGCAGTAAAAAAGGCTGGCCACGAAAGGCCAGCCCGGAAGATTGCTGCTTATGCGTTATGTAAATGATGCGACTACCTGCTGCAGTACCTAGGGCACCAAGGAATCGGCCCCGAGGGAGTGGGTACTCCCGGAGCTGCCGCGTATGCTAACGTACCTACCAGACCTACCAACAGAATTATCGCTCTGAGCGAACGTTTCATTTTCTTTCTCCTTAGGGTCTGCCGAAGGCTAGTCTCAGACGGCCAGCTTTTCGGCGTCCAGAAATTATACACACCCCTGCAACTTTGTGATTCATTGAGGGTTACTTCAAGCGCACCGAACGATGTGACAAGCTGCCGGAGATGCCGAGAATTGGCGGGGCCGTCCGGCAGGCTATATAAACGGGTTTTATGCTGGTTTCTTAAGGTAATGCTTTGAAAAGAATCGTTTCGCTTCCGGATGCGAAAGACGGATTACAGCACGCCAAAAATTCCTCTTGACAAGGTTTTTGCAATATGCGTTCTTGGGGACAGCGAGGGCTATGGTCGCGTGTTGGAACCGGCTGCCGCAGAGTTGGTTCTGAGCGCCTTGCCGGGGCGGTCGAGCGGCAAATGATCTGCCGCTTGCTGCAAATGATCTGCCGTTTGCTCCAGATTCGAGCTTCGCGAGAACGCGCGCTCCACCATGCCTTCGAACATCGGGATCAGCGAATCGGAAGGAACCGCGGGTTGAAGATCCGCCAAACCCTGCTCCCAGCGCTGGGTCTGCAATCGGTTAACGGAGGCCTCGCGCCCCGCTTTGCGCGAGAACGAGTAGCCAAGCCAAACAACAACTGCAAAATTGTAAGTCAACATGTTGATCAGGTCGAAATTATCGTGCCTGACAAATCCTCCCGAATTCAGCGCCCACAGCATCAATTCCATACCGGCGAAGAGCCCAAAGCCCAGAGAGATCCCAAAACTGATCTGCTTCCAGGACACTCCCAGAAAGCGCGAAAACAGGAGCAAAAAGAAGATGAGACCAACCTGCACGATGCGAACCGAGAGCTGCAGGGTGGTAATGGCGTTCATCATCGGATGCTGGTCGGAAGAACTCGAAAACGCGACCACCACCGAAACCAGCAGCATCACCACGCCCGCCCACTTAAACAGTAGAGTACCCAGGTCCTTCAGAGTGTGATAGGGGCGGAACACGTCGAGGAAAATTTCATGAATGACCTTGAAGCCGAGAACCGCGTTGACTGCCTCGCCCAGCCAGAAAAGCCAGAAATACGCCGTGTCAATGCGGGTGAGCCAAAGCGGAAACATGATAGCAAAATTCGCAACCTGCGCCAGGAGAAACAAAAAAAATACGGGAAACTGCTTGTGCAGCTTACGCCGCCATAAGATCACCGCAACCACCGATTGCAGGGTCGGTTGCGCGCACCACAAAGAAAGGACGATGGTATGGCTGTGCAAAGTCATGGGAGAACGGCGGGAAGAACGCGACCAACCGTAACCGCCGCGCCTCGCCCTCTTTCACATCCTCAGGCACGATGCCGCGCGCGGTCAACCCAGGGTAGGTAACCTTAGTAACCATTACCCCTTACCCCTGGTCGGAGTAACCATTACCCCCCACCTTGCCGCCAACCACAAGGACAAGGGCTGCCAAGATTATCCGGCGTCGGGCGTGGAGTGCAGGTAGGCGCGCATCATGCGCACTTCACCGTCTTTTTCGTCGAGGTCGTGGAGAAGAATGTCGCGCAAGGAGGCGACGCCCTTCAGTTCACGTCCCGCGCAGACCGGCAGGTGCCGGAAGCCATGCCGCTTCATCAGGGTCATGCAGGTTTCCAGCGGATCGTTCGGAGCAACCGTCAGCGGATCTTCGGTCATGACCTGGTTGACCGGGGTGCGGGCGGGATCCTTGCCTGCGACCACCACACGGCTCATCAGGTCGCGCTCGGAGAAAATGCCGATCAGTCGGCCTTCTTGCAGAACGGGTACGGCACCGATGTTGTGCTGCACCATCACCCTGGCGACTTCGAGCACGGTCTGGTGGGACTCGGCGGATATAGGGACTTGATTTCCGAGCAGATCACAGATCAACATTTGCACCTCCCATGATTTGCACCTCCCATGGACTTGTGCCGGAAAGCGACGTGCCCGGCGAACAGCGTCAAATTTGTCTTGGACGAAGGGAGCAAAACCGTTTTATCTCTGGACCCGCGGCGGAGTATATGTCGAAAATCGCCTGGGGGGAAGAAAAAAATGAGGACCGTCGCTGGCCTAAGCTTGCTTTGTGACCGAAGGATGTGGTGGCAGGGCTTCGCCCCGCTGGGAGGGGGCAGAGCCCCGTCCCGACACGCCCAACGAAATGACGTAGGACCTGGCGGCCAAAGCGGCGGGCATTTCGGCGGCATCGCGAGCGGTGACGATCAGGTTGTAATCTTCACTGGCCCGAAGACGACTGAACACCGGGGTCGCCTCCTGCGGCTCGACCAGCGCCAGGTATCGCAGGAAGGTGAAGACGTCCTCGGTTGGCGCCAACCCCGGTGCGACGAAAGAGACTTCGACATCTTCGTGATGGAAGTGCCATCCCAGAGAAGCCGCCAGGCGCACCGCTTGTTCGTACACCGCCGGCTGCAGGACTCCGGGTGCGGGATTGTCAAACACGATGCGGAGCTTGCGCTCATCTTCGCGGCTGAACTCGCGCACTTTGAGCGCGCCCGTGCGGGCCGTGGCTTTCCAGTCCACATGGCGGGCGGAGTCGTCGGGCATGTAGTCGCGGATGAGGTAAAGATCGTGGCCGCGTCCGCGCACAAAGGTTTCGAACTCGCCGGTAACCATGGGAAGAACTTCACGGAACTGTTCGGTGGGCTCGACGACGGGATAGACAATCACTTCGCGGGACAGGTTAATCCGCCGGGTTTTCGTCAGGAAGGCAAAAGGAAACCGTGTAGCCAGGCCGAAAGTTTTTTCGCAATAACGCCCTCGAACTGGGAAGTTTATTTCCAGGTCGGCGCGGAGCTCCTGCTCGGGAGCGAGAAAAGGAAAATAAACGGATTCTTGCAGGATCGGCTTTTCCTCTGCTTCGCGCACGCGCCGCAAGCGGCGGTCGGGCAAGCGGAGCCACTGGTTCTGAGGGGCGCGGTTGCGGGGCAAGCCGAAGGTCGAGGCTTCCCAGCGCCAGCGGGCTGTGGAATTGGATTTGCGCTTAGCGGGAACCACGCGCACGGAAAAAGATGGCAGCCACGAACTGGTGTTGCCCAGGAGCAGGCGCGCCAGCATCGGCCGCGAGGCAAAAACGTGTTCGGGCAAATGGACATCGAGCGTGAGACTACGGAGCACCAGCGCCGAAGCGATGCCGGAAACCAGTATGGCAGAGAGCAGCGCGGCGACGATGACGTAAAGCAGGTTGTTCCCGGTGTTGATGGCGGCGATTCCGATCACGACGCTGATCAGGATGTAGATCAAGCCGGCGCGCGTGACGTCGTAGTCCATGGCTTCGCGGACACGGGTCGCGACGACCCGCCGCGCCAGGTAGGGCACGGTGGTGAGACCGACGAAGGTGGCCAGCAACAGTGCCGCCGACGCCAGAATGATCATTCCCCAGACGTTGCCCGCCTCGCGCGCTACCGTCGAAAACAGCGCCGCAGCAAAAGCCAGCATCAGGCCGATGAGGGCCAGCAGGAATCGCACCCAGACCTGCGAAAGTCCCAACCGCGGAAAGCGGGGCGGAGCTGCGGGTTGCGGGATATTCTGCGCGCGTTCGGAAATCACGGGCTCTCCGGTGCCGGGCGATGCTTCTGTCAGGATATGACGGCGGAGGCGCGAGTGGAAGTGACGGAAGATACTTTGATTGGAAAAGGCAAAGCTGACCAAGCGAAATGACCGCGGTTCGTTAGGTTGATGAAATCGCTGAT
>OCZT010004256.1_pt1 | contig 14495 bp, 9 predicted proteins | sample 1539031 | NCBI WGS metagenome assembly OCZT01 (sample SAMEA3539308, study PRJEB22396) | soil metagenome | biome: tundra; feature: field; material: soil | place: USA | collected 2010-05 | depth 0.15 m
ACAATACGCCTCGTCGCCTCCTCCTTGCCGCCTCGATATCATCTTTGATTTAGAATGGTATAACTCCTATTATTGTATCAATGTCATTGACTTAAGCACGACAGCTCCCCTCTTTTCTAAAGAGGGGTTGGGGGAGATTTTACTCAATGCCACAAAAATCCCCCTGTATCCCCCTTTATACCCTGAAGGGCACAAGATAAAGGGAGACTTGAAAGGTAAAAATCCTTAAGTCAATGATATTGATTATTGTATAATATTTTTCGGCGCTGGTCGATACAAAAAAAGCCCGAAACCATATCTATGATTTCGGGCTTTAAAATTAATTTGCTATTTTACTTCTTCAAAGTCGGCATCGACTACATCATCATCCTTTTTACCTGAAGCCCCCCCGGCACCGCCCGGCTGAGCTCCGGCCTCCGGTCCACCGGGACCACCCTGCCCGCCTTGGGCCGAAGCGGTCTTGGCATACATAGCCTCTGCCAATTTATGCGAAATATTCATTAACTCTTCTTGAGCTTTCTTAATGGCTTCAATGTCATCGCCTTCCAGAGCTTTTTTCACAAGGCCTATTGCTTCTTCAATTTTGGCTTTCTCTGCTGCATCGACTTTATCTCCAAATTCTTTGACATTCTTCTCCACGCCGTAAACCAGAGAATCGGCGTGATTTCTTGTTTCAATTAACTCTTTCCGGCGTTTATCCTCTTCCGCGTGCTGTTCCGCATCGCGAACCAGCTTTTCGATTTCGGCCTCGCTCAAACCACTGGAAGCGGTAATTTTAATACTCTGCTCCTTGCCGGTACCAAGATCTTTGGCGCCAACATGCACGATGCCGTTGGCGTCAATATCAAAGGTAACTTCAATCTGCGGCACACCGCGCGACGCCGGCGGGATACCTACCAGCTCAAAGCGGCCTAAGGTTCTATTATCGGCAGCCATCTGGCGCTCGCCCTGAAGAACATGAATGCTCACTGCCGGTTGATTATCGGCTGCCGTCGAGAAAATCTGGCTTTTCTTGCTGGGAATCGTTGTGTTTTTCTCAATGAGTCTGGTCATGACTCCGCCTAAAGTTTCTATTCCTAAAGACAGAGGCGTGACATCCAACAACAATACGTCTTTTACATCTCCCGCCAGAACACCACCCTGAATGGCAGCGCCGACTGCGACAACTTCGTCCGGATTAACACCTTTATGCGGTTCCCTACCGAATATCTCTTTCACCTTCTGTTGGACGCGCGGCATTCTGGTCATACCGCCTACCAGAATGACTTCATCAATATCTTTGGTGGTTAAATTGGCATCTTTAATCGCGGTTTGGCAGGGTCCGACCACTTTGTTGATTAACTCTTCCACAAGAGATTCCAATTTGGCTCTGGAGAGTTTAATGTTCATATGCTTGGGACCGGAAGCGTCAGCGGTGATAAACGGCAGATTGATATCTGTTTCCAGTGTGGTGGAAAGCTCCATTTTCGCTTTTTCCGCCGCTTCTTTCAGTCGTTGCAGAGCCATTTTGTCGCTACGTAGATCAATTCCCTGATCTTTCTTGAATTCAGCAACCAGATAATCCATTACGCGCTGATCAAAATCCTCTCCGCCCAAATGCGTATCACCATTGGTGGATTTCACCTCGAAGACACCTTCGCCTAATTCCAGAATCGATATATCAAATGTGCCGCCGCCTAAATCGAAAACAGCGATTTTTTCATCTTTCTTCTTGTCCAGACCATAAGCAAGAGCCGCCGCTGTAGGTTCATTGATGATACGTAATACATTCAGTCCGGCAATCTTGCCTGCGTCTTTTGTTGCCTGCCTTTGCGAATCATTAAAATAAGCGGGAACAGTAATAACAGCGTCTGTTACTTTTTCTCCCAAATAGTCTTCGGCCGTTTGTTTCATCTTGGTTAAAACCATCGCCGATATTTCCGCCGGCGAGTAATTCTTGCCACGCACAGTGACCTGTGCATCGCTATTGGATGCTTCCGTTATTTTATAAGGAATAATTTTTATATCATTCTGAACTTCCTTAGAGTTGTATTTTCTACCGATCAGTCTTTTTACGGCATAAACTGTATTTTCCGAGTTTGTGATCGCCTGTCTTTTGGCTACCTGACCCACCAGCCTCTCACCACTTTCCGTGATGGCCACGATAGAAGGCGTAGTGCGATTGCCTTCTTGATTGGCTATAACGACAGGGTCGCCCCCTTCCATTATAGCTACACAAGAATTTGTTGTTCCTAAATCAATTCCAATAATCTTTCCCATTTTGCTCCTCCTTATTCTCCATTATCTGCTTTTTATTCACACACATCATTTTCTTTATTTATCTTTTTACATATGCAAACTTTTGACGGTCTCAAAAGCCTGCCGTTTAGTAAATAACCTTTTTGGACTTCGTTAACTACCTTGTTTTCCGCATGTTCTTCGCTTTCTACTTGCATCATTGCATCGTGAAAGTTAGGATCAAAATCAAGACCGACACTATCAATTTTCTCCACACCATGTTTTTTGAGGCAACTCAGAAGCTGTTCCTGAATCAGTTTTATGCCTTCCTTGAAAGCTTGAACATTAGAGCTGTCAGCATGCTCTGACGCCCTATCCAGGCTGTCCACAAAAGGCAAAATGTCTTTTATTACATCCTCCTTGCCATATTTGATTATGTCGGCTTTTTCTCTAATTGCTCGTTTTTTATAGTTATCCAAATCCGCAACAGCACGAAGATACTTATCGTAATTGTCTGTGGCCTCTTTTTCCTTCCGTGCCAATTCTTCCTTCAGTTCTGCATTTTGGGCAGAAACTGCTTTATTGACATCTTCGTCTTCGTCTGAAGAGGAAACATCTGCTTGAACTTGCTCATCAATTTCTTCTTTATGATCTTTATGCTCTTTATGTTCTTTCTTTGTTTTCACTATGCCCTCAGAAAAATTTATTATTTCAAATCCGGCTTCTGGAAAAGTTTGATATCAACCAGATCACAGATGGCATGGCCTGCCGTAATATGCACTTCCTGAATGCGGGCCGTAACTGATGAAGAAACATTAATGGATAAATCAGCAATCTTCGCAATGTCCCCCCCATCCTTACCGGTAAAAGCGATTGTAACCAACCCCATCTTTTTGGCCACTTCCAGCCCTTTCAAAACATTGGCGGAATTACCACTGGTACTGATGCCCCAGGCAATATCGCCTGGCAGACCTATCGCCCGGATTTGTTTGCTGAATATTTCGGAAAAATCATAATCATTACCAATACTCGTAATAACTGATGTATCGGTAGTCAATGCTATGGCGGGAAGAGGCGGCCGTTCAATCACAAACCTATTAACAAATTCCGCAGCTATATGCTGCGCGTCGGCAGCCGAACCACCATTACCAAAAATCAAAATCTTGCTGCCTGCTTTCAGCGCGGAAGTTACCGCCTCGACAACATTAACAAGCTTACTCAGATTTTCATTAACGAAAGCTTCCTTAACACGGATACTTTCTTTAAATATTTTTATTATGTGATCTTCCATACTTAGCCGCCTATGATTCTTTCAGAATATCCCTCCCAAAAGCGTGGCTAATATATTTACGGGTATATCCTCTGTCAAGGGCAGACGGCGGAATTTTCTCTGCTTTTTACAGATGGGTCTATTAAAATTGCCAGGCGGATTAAAGCTTCTGATTGAATTATATTATCATGTCATTTTTTCTTTTTCTGTTTATATTGCTTTTACTATATTTCATTGATAAGTCACAGACACATTAATAATGAAAACCACAAAAAGGAAAAGTCACAAATGGAAAAATCCGCGGGTAATAAATATCCTCCTGTAAATACTATTACCGACAAAGAACGTATCGGCATGGTCAGAGAGATTTTCTCCACAATCACAGGTAAATATGATTTCTTGAACCATTTCTTGAGCCTGCGCCGCGATATTGCCTGGCGGCGTTTTGCCGCAAAAAAAATGCGGTTTTTTAAAACCAACAGGTATCTTGATGTTGCTTGCGGAACAGGAGATTTATCCATTGCCGCCATCTTGGAACATCCACAGATAAGTGTTGCGGGCATCGATTTTGTCAGCGAAATGGTGCAAGCAGGGAAAAGTAAAATAGAAAAGAAAAATATGACGGGAAAAGTAATGCTTATGCAGGGCGACGCCTTGCATATCCCATTTGACGACAGCACCTTTGATGTTACCGGAATCGCTTTTGGGATCAGAAATATTCCCAACAGAGAACAGGCGCTGAAAGAAATGCTGCGCGTGACGGTACCAAGCGGACAAATCATGATCTTGGAGATGACCTTTATCCAGAACCGGTTCTTTAAATTTCTTTACTATGCTTATTTGAATTATTTACTTCCCTTGTTTGCGAAATTTTTTTCGGCAAACCCCGCCGCCTATCATTACCTTGCCGATTCCATCATTAACTTCCCTTCGCCGGATCAATTCGTCCGCATCATGGAAAAGACCGGTATGACCAACGTCGAAAAATATCCGCTTACTTTCGGCGTTACCTGGCTCCACATTGGAATAAAACCTAAATAAAACTAATCATGCCCTCTATTTTTAATGCTTTAATTTCATTCCTTTGCATGCTATTATGCTATTGAGGAAAAAGAATTATCAAGGAGGATTTTTATGCTGAAAAAATACGAGGCGCTGAGCGAGCAAGTCAACCTGACAAGGGCTTTAATGGCAAGATTAGTTATTTACAGGTACCTGAACAGGACAAACCTGATATGCTATTCAGAACTTTCAAGACTCGTCGGCTGCGAGGCATTCATTAAGCATGAAAACCACAATCCGACCGGATCATTCAAGATAAGAGGGGCACTTAATTTCTTTCATCACATGTCCAAGGAAGAGCTGGAAAGCGGTATCCTCGTTGCAACCAGAGGCAACCACGGCCTTGCTATGGCATGGGCGGGACAATGCTTCCATGTGCCCTGCACGGTTGTCGTACCGGAAAACAACAATCCTGAAATCAACAGGACAATAGAAAGCTACGGTGCAGAACTTATTGTCCACGGTGAAGACTTCTATGACGCACAGTCATACTGCGATGAGCTTGCTGACAGTGCAGGTTATTACTATGTCCAGCAGGGCAACGAACCTGAAATTTTGAACGGCCTTGCAACCATGGGAATTGAGATCCTTGAGGACCTGCCGGAAGTAGATACAATCATTTGTCCTATCGGCGGCGGTGCAGGCTGCGCATCGCTTGTAAAAACCGCACGTGCATTCAAGCCCGATATCGAGATAATTGGCGTAGAGGCTCAGAATGCCCCATCCTTCTATAATTCCTGGAAAAAGGGAGAAATTGTAATTCTCGATGATGCCCATACGGTTGCAGACGGCCTTGCCGCAAGAAGTGTATTCCATCTGCCGTATACTATTCTCAAGGACACCATCAATGATGTAGTGCTGCTGACCGAAGACGAGATACTTGAAGGGATTAGAATGGCGCTGACAACCACACATAATCTGGCCGAGGGCGCAGGTGCCGTTTCTTTAATGGCCGCTTACAAAATAAAAGACCGTCTTGCAGGCAAGAAAGTGGTTATGATCATGTCCGGCGGCAACCTAAATATGGATACCCTGAAAACAGCAATTGGATGCTGATGCAAACCGCAATGACGCGATGATACCAAGTTTATATAAAAATATGGCGGTTATAAATCCAGCGCATAATCTCTAGCAAATCAGTAGGGATGTTATATGTATCCGCATAACATCCCAGGCGAAACAATGAGATTTTTCTTGATAATGCTTATATGTTAAACTATTAAGGTTAACCGTAAAATGGATAGTAAATGAAAATCTTCGTAGGAATTGATGTTCAGGAAAGTCGGGGATGCTGTTTTGCTGCGCTTGGAGACGATGGAGTCGTTTTAAAATCAGGGTGGTTTTCTGATCCTGGGAAAGAGGCTTGTCAACTGGTTAAAAGTTTCAAGGAGAAGTACGATGTTTCGGTTGGGATCGATTCACCGCGAATGCCGCTGATTTTGCCACGAAACTGGTATTGGGATGGAAATGGTTCTAGGTGGCGGTCGCGGCGCCCAGCAGAGAGGGGCTATGGTCGCCATTGCGAGATTGCCGTTCGAGTACATCGTCTAGCTAATCCTCAATACACACCGCTTGATGGAGAAGCACCACAATGGATGATTACAGGCTTCAAAGTATTCTCCGCTCTCCAAAACATTGTTCCAACATATGAAGTATTCCCAACGGCATCATATTCCTTGCTATATGGGATCATAGATGTTCAAATTTGCATTGACTTCGCTAGCTGTGATCCCGGTCCGAAAGACATGCTTGATGCTTTCGTGGCAGCTGCGACGGTTCGCGAATTTGTTTGTGGGCGAGGGACTGAAGTAGGTGGAGGCGATGGTCTCGGCACAATTATCCTGCCGCGGCCTCTCAGACAACCTATAATCAAAGAGGTTCTTGATTGGCCAGAAGTCCCGCAGAAATATAAAAGCGGTTAACAAGGCAATCCACCGGACCCTCGTTTCTGGGGTCGGTGATCTATTCGTTCAGCCGACCGCATACGCGGCTCCGTTCATTATAATAAAGATTGAAAGACTGACAGGGCGTTTGCTACGGCGAGAAAAGCATGGACCTAAGAACAAACAAAAAGGCTGAATTGAGTGTTATGTCCCCGGAATTCCCCCAGGAAACTTAACATTACTTGATAATAATGACAGATAGCACTCGTTTGGCCGATCGCCATTCAGCGTGCTAAGTATTTGTTGATACCAGCCGCAGCCAACCTGCCGTCCTGAATGGCATAAACGACGAGAGACGCTCCCCGCGACGAGTCGCCGGCAGAGAAAATTCCATCAATGCTGGTCATGCAGTTCTCGTCGATTTTTATATTGCCCCGTGCGTCGAGTTCGATCTTAAGGTCCTGCACCAGGCCTGCGTGAACGGGATGAACAAAGCCCATGGCGATGAGCACCAGTTCAGCGTCAAGCTCGAACTCGGAGCCGGGTACTTCGATCATGACCTGCTTTCCATCTTTTCCCGTGGTCCATTCAACTTTTGCCGCCGTCAGTTTCTTCACCATGCCCTTTTCTCCCTTAAATCTTTTCGTGGATACGTTCCACATCCGCTCGCACCCCTCCTCGTGAGAGCTGGAAATCTTAAGGAGTTTCGGCCACAGCGGCCACGGTTCCTTGTCGGTGCGATGCTCGGAAGGTTTGGGCAGAAGTTCAAGCTGGGTGATGCTTTTGGCTCCCTGGCGGTTCGCCGTGCCGACACAGTCTGAACCGGTGTCACCGCCGCCGATGACCACGACGTTTTTGTCATAGGCGCGTATGATCTCGTCTTCCGGTATTGTATCGCCCTTCACGACCTTATTCTGCTGGGTCAGGTACTCCAGGGCGAGATGAATGCCTTTAAGGTTTCTTCCTTCGATCGGAAGGTCGCGGACCTCCCGGGCGCCGATGGCGATACAGATCGAGTCGAATTCTTTGCGCAGCTGGTACACGGGAATGTCTTTCCCGATCGTGATACCCGTCTTTATGATGAGTCCCTCCTCGACCAGGAGGTTAACCCGCCGGTCGATGAAATACTTGTTGAGCTTGAAGTTCGGGATACCATAGCGGAGATATCCCCCCACGCCGTCGGCCGATTCAAAGAGCGTTACGGTGTGGCCTGCCTTGTTAAGGAGGTCGGCGCACGCCAAGCCCGCTGGCCCGCTGCCGATGACGGCCACTGTCTTCCCGGTGCGATGCTTCGGCGGCGCAGGCTTCACCAATCCGAGCGCGAATGCCTTTTCGATGACCGCCAGCTCGTTCTGTCGTATGGTAACTGCGTCGCCGCCGATGGAGAGCACACAGGAGGCCTCGCACAGGGCGGGGCAGACCCGGCCGGTAAATTCAGGGAAATTGTTTGTTTCTTGTAAAATGTCGTACGCCCCTTTCCAGTCGCCCCGGAATAACCGGTCCTGAAATTCCGGCATGATATTGGATACCGGGCACGCCCAGTGGCAGAAGGGAATGCCGCAGTCCATGCACCGTGACGCCTGCATCCGGCGCGCGTCATCCGGCAGGTGCTTTTCCACCTCGCTGTAGTCATTAACCCGCTCTTCCACCGGCCGGTAGCCGGCTTCCTGGCGTTTTATTTTAATAAACCCTTTTGGATCTCCCATATCAATATGTCACTCCCAATTGTTCCTCTTCCCTGATGCGTGCAAGCTTCTCGTCGATCATAGAGAGTTTCATTTCATCCATGGCCCGCTTGTATTCAAGCGGCATCACCTTGACAAATTTCGGAACATATTCGTGCCAGTTCCGTAGTATGTCTTTTGCAACGGTGCTACCGGTATATTTCACATGTTTCTCCAGGCACTCAATAATAAATTCCTGGTCCTCGAATTCTCGCAACGGTGTGAGATTTACGATTCCCTTATTGCAGAAATAGTCAAAGGTCCCGTCGCGGTCCAGTACGTATGCGATGCCGCCGCTCATGCCGGCGGCGAAATTCCGTCCCACTCTGCCGAGAACAATGATGCGCCCGCCGGTCATGTATTCGGCACAATGGTCGCCGGTGCCCTCCACCACGGCAACTGCCCCGCTGTTCCTCACGCAGAAGCGTTCCCCGGTGATGCCGCGGATGAATGCCTCGCCCGATGTGGCGCCATACAGGACCGTGTTGCCGGTGATGATGTTTTCCTCGGGCACGAAGGTGCTCCCTGCGGGAGGGGTCACGATGATCCTGCCGCCGGAAAGGCCCTTGCCTAAATAGTCGTTGGCGTCCCCCTCGAGCCGGAAGGTGATGCCCCGGGCCAGAAATGCGCCGAAGCTCTGGCCGGCGCTGCCGTGGAATATGCAGGATATGGTGTCGTCCGGCAGACCCGCCTCGCCAAATCGGCTGGACACTTCATATGAAAGCATGGTGCCGGCTGCCCGCATGGTATTATTGATAGGTAGTTCGATCTGAACCGGCATCCGGCCATCCTTGGCGAGTGCAGGACTCGACTTTTCGATCAGTGCATGGTCCAGTACGTCATGAATTTTATGTATCTGGGCCTGAACACAGTGTGTCGCATTCTCTTTCGCCTCCCTCGGGACATAGAGGAGGGGACTCGGGTCGACGGTTTTTGCTTTCCAGTGGTCAATGGACCTAACCGACAGGAGGTTTCTCCTGCCCACCAGGTCGTCGAATTTCCGAATGCCAAGCTCGGCCATAATCTCGCGCACTTCCTGAACCATGAAGCGGAAGTAATTGATGAGGAATTCGGGCTTACCGGTGAATTTTTTCCGGAGCTCCGGATCTTGGGTGGCGACGCCGACGGGACAGGTGTTCTGGTGGCACTTACGCATCATCACGCAGCCCAGCACGATGAGCGTCGCCGTGCCGAAGCCGAACTCTTCGGCGCCGAGCAGGGCGGCGATCACGATATCCCGCCCGGTTTTTAGCTGGCCGTCGGTCTGGAGCCGCACTCGGCCGCGCAGGTCGTTCATGACAAGGGTCTGGTGCGTTTCGGCGAGGCCGATCTCCCAGGGGAGACCCGCGTGTTTGATGGAGCTGATGGGGCTCGCGCCCGTACCGCCCTCGAATCCGCTGATGAGGATGTTGTCGGCGTGCGCCTTGACAACACCGGCCGCGACGGTTCCCACGCCGCTTTCTGACACCAGCTTGACGCTGATGCGGGCCTTCGGGTTGGCGTTTTTAAGATCAAAGATGAGCTGGGCCAGATCCTCGATGGAATAGATGTCGTGATGGGGCGGCGGAGATATGAGCGTTACCCCCGGCGTGCTGTGACGGGTCCGGGCGATTATTTTATTGACCTTGAAGCCCGGGAGCTGTCCTCCTTCCCCGGGCTTTGCGCCCTGGGCGATCTTGATCTGCAGCTCGTCCGCATTGGCCAAGTAATTGCTGGTGACGCCGAATCTCCCCGATGCGATCTGTTTTATGGCGCTCCGGGTTAAGGTCCCGTCAGGCTGCGGCAAAAAGCGTTCCGGATCTTCGCCGCCTTCGCCGGTGTTGCTGCGCCCTTTAATGGTATTCATGGCGACGGCTATCGTTTCATGGGCCTCCTTGGATATGGATCCGAAGGACATGGCGCCGGTGGTGAGGCGCTTGAGAATGTTTTTTTCCTGTTCTACTTCATCGATGGGGATCGGGGTCTGCGGTTTGAAGTCGAAAAGTCCCCGGATGAAATGGGGTTTCCGGTTCTGAGCGTTTACTAGCCTTGAGAATTCATTATACTTGCCGTAGTCGCCGGTCCGGGTGGCCCACTGTAGAAGGTAAATGGATTCGGGGTTCCAGGCGTGGCGTTCCCCCTCCTTGCGGTACTGGTACACGCCCTGTGATTCGAGCAATCCAGGCCGTATATTATATGCGATGTCGTGCTGTATCAATGCTTCACGCTCCACTTCAAGGGTGCCTATGCCTCCGATCCGGGATTCAGTGCCGGTAAAGTAGGTATCAATAAGTTCATGGCCCAGTCCAATAGCCTCGAAGACCTGGGATCCGCGGTAGCTTCGCAGCGTGGAAGTTCCCATTTTTGAAAGAACTTTCAAAAGACCTTTGTTAACCGCTTTGATGTAGTTGTCCTCGGCTTTCAGATAACGTATATCCTTTAAATCTTCCTTGTTCACCAGGCTGTGGATTGTGGCAAAAGCGCCGTAGGGATTGACCGCGCTGGCGCCGTATCCGAAGAGGAGGGCGAAATGCATCACCTCGCGCGCCTCGGCTGTTTCGATGATGAGACCGATACGGGTGCGTTTCTTCGTGCGGATAAGGTGATGATGAACGCCCGCGCAGGCAAGGAGCGACGGGATGGGAGCGTTGTCACGGTCGGCGTCCCGGTCCGAGAGAATAATATACGTGTATCCCTGGTCTATTTTTTCTTCCACGCTGACGCATAAGCTGTCTAGTGCCCGCTTCATGCTTGCCGGGGCGGTCTTCACCGGGAAGGTGATGGGCAGGGTAATGGCTCTGAATTCAGGGTCATCATTTTCCCTTATGGTTTCAATATTCCGATTGGTGAAGATAGGGCTCTTGAACTTGATCATGCGGCAATGCTCGGGCGTTTCGTCCAGCAGGTTTTTCTGTGCGCCAATATAACTGGTGAGTGTCATGACCAGCTCTTCGCGTATCGGGTCGATTGGCGGGTTAGTTACCTGCGCAAAGCACTGCTTGAAGTAATTGAAAAGGCGCTGGGGTTGATCCGAAAATACAGCTGCCGGTGTGTCGGTTCCCATAGACCCGGTCGGCTCCTGAGCTGTTTCAACCATTGGTGTAATGATATCTTCGATATCTTCCCGGGAGTACCCGTACAATAAATGCATTTCATGAAGCTTATCTGCATCCATGGCAACCGGGACATCTCCCTTGACGTCCAGGTCGTCCAGGTTGACTCGGTTGAGCTGCACCCAGAGCCGGTATGGCTTTCGGGTGTAGATTGTGCGCTTGATCTCATCGTCGGGGATGATGCGTCCCTGTTCCATGTCGACAAGGAGCAGCTTGCCGGGCATGAGACGGCCCTTGTAGACGATCTCTTCCGGCGGGAAAGTCTGGACGCCGACTTCGGATCCCATGACAATGAGATCGTCCCGGGTGATCACGTAACGGGACGGCCTGAGTCCGTTCCGGTCCAGTGTGCCGCCTACGAAGCGTCCGTCGCAGAAGACCATGGAGGCCGGCCCGTCCCAGGGCTCCATGAAGGTTGAGTGGTATTCATAAAAATACTTGAGTTCTTCGGGGATCGGATTCTTCTCATTCCATGATTCCGGTATGAGCATCATGAGACCGTGCGGCAGCGATCGCCCGGCAAAGTAGAGCATCTCCAGGGCGTTGTCAAATGAAGCTGAGTCGCTTTTCCCCGGCTCGATGACCGGTAATATTTTTCTTATCTCTTCGCCGAAAACCGGAGAGACAAAGGTGGATTCCCGCGCAGACATCCAGAAACGATTTCCCTTGATGGTGTTTATTTCGCCGTTATGGGCAAGCATCCGGAAGGGCTGAGCCAGGTCCCATGACGGAAAGGTGTTGGTGCTGAAACGCGAGTGTACCAGCGCCACGGCGCTGGCCATGCGCTTGTCCTGTAAATCAAGATAATAGTGACGTAACTGCTTCGGCATAAGCATGCCCTTGTACACAATCGTCCTGCTCGATAACGAGGGGATATAGAAAAGGTGTTTTCCCTTTAGCGATGAATTCCTGATCGTGCTTTCGATAACCTTACGGATGATGTAAAGTTTCTGCTCCAGGACCTTTTGATCCTGAAGAGAGTTCAGAGTGACAAAGACCTGCTTCATTGCGGGCTCAGAGGCCCTGGAAATTTTCCCCAGCACCGAGTTGTTCACGGCGATGTCCCGCCACCCGACGGTTTTCATTCCTTCCTCGTTGATGACACGCTCAAGCTCGGTGATGCAGAATTCAGCTTCACCCTTATCACGGGGCAGAAATACGATGCCGGTCCCATAGAGGCCCTGTCCAGGCAGTAAAGCCACTTCATCTTTATAAAGGTCATGCGGGATCTGCATCAGAATCCCGGCGCCGTCGCCCGTCTTGTTGTCAGCGCTTTCGGCCCCGCGGTGCTCCATACGTTCCAGCACCTCTATGCCGCGATTGATAATATCGTGCGATGGATTCCCTTTTATATGCGCCACGAATCCGATCCCGCACGAGTCATGCTCGTGTGTGCTGTTGTAAAGTCCCTGTTGTTTAGGCAACCATTCTGACATGTAACAAATTCTCCTGTACGATTCTAATATATGAAATTGTTGGATAATATTTCATTACTTTAATTCTTTAATAGATATAATATAACCTCTATTACATTAATGTAAAATTTTATTTAGCAATACTTGATGGTCTCGTAAAAAATCCAATAATCGTCATACCGGCGAACGCCGGTATCCAGAACATATTGAAATGACTGGATTCCGGGTCAAGCCCGGAATGACAAAACAGGGGTTTTCCGACTTTTTACGGTTTCATCATACTTAGCAATACTAAATTATTTTCAAAATAAAAAAACACTTACACGATTAATTTTCTTTTAAACTTGTAATTATATGAGTTCTTCTTGACGTTAAAGTTATCTACCAGAAAATAGTTTACATGAATGTAATACAGCAAGAAATTTGATAAGAACCTATTTTAATGAGGAGTAGGTATAGGTAAAATGCAATTGTATGTCAATGAAAAACTGGCCACCGAATATGGGGTGCGGCGCAGATGACCGCGCCTGCGGGGAATTCATAAAGATTGAAAAACCGACAGGGCGTTTGCTACGGCGAGAAAAGCCTGAACCTAAGAACAAACAAAAAGGCTGAATTAAGTGTTATGTTCCCGGAATCCCCGCATCTCCCAGCCGGCCTTGCCGCAAGAAGTGTATTCCATCTGCCGTATACCATTCTCAAGGACACCATAAGTGATGTCGTACTGCTGATCGAAGACGAGATACTGGATGGGATTAGAATGGCGCTGACAACCACGCATAATCTGGCCGAGGGCGCAGGCGCCGTTTCTTTGATGCCAGCATACAAAATAAGGGACCGTCTTGCAGGCAAGAAAGTGGGGATGATCATGTCCGGCGGCAACCTGAATATGGATACCCTGAAAACAGCACTTGGATGCTGATGCACGCACTGATCACGTTACTCGTCTTTTTTATAATAGTTCGCCCACTTCGCATCAATCTGATTCTGGATGTCCGCTATCTGATCATCTGTAAGAATCCTGAACCGTGACTGTGAGCGGAAATATTCACGGACCGGTATCAGCTTGCGTTTTTCAACAAGCTTTTCGGATGCTGCAGTAAGTTTGAACTCACCATTAACTATCTCGTAAAGGTCATAATATCCGGTTTCAACGGCAAGCCTGCCAATCTTTATCCCATATCTCGGGTCATATCCCCAGCCCGGCGGGCAAGGGATATGGATATGGATGTATTTGGTGCCCGGCATATCAATGCACTTCCTTATCTTGTCAAAAAGGTCAAGCGGGTATGCGGCAGAACATGCAGCAACATAGCTCAGGTTATGCGCCGCCATGATTGCAGGTACATCCTTTTTTTGCTGCAGCTTTCCCTTGAACGGCGTGTTTGCGGTTACAGCACCGATAGGGGTAGTCCCCGAGCGCTGGGCGCCGGTGTTCATATACCCCTCGTTGTCGTAGCACAGGTAGATGAAGTTCTCGCCCCTTTCTGCAGCGCCCGATAAAGCCTGCAGCCCTATGTCGCTTGTCCCGCCGTCGCCTGCCCATGCCGCCACTTTGATATTATCCTTTCCCTGTACCTTCAGGGTTGCTAGGATTCCGGAGGCTGCAGCTGCTGTTGATGCAAACGTCACATTCAGGCAGGGGAGCTTTGTCGAGGCAATAGGAAAAAGCCCCTGAAGCACCGTAAGGCAGCTGGGAGGCACAACAAGGATTGTGTTTTTCCCAAGGGCCTTGAGACCCACTCTGTATGCGATTGCCAGGCCGCAGCCGGTGCATGCCCTTGTCCCTGGATGGACAAATTCTTCTGTCGGTAAACTTAAAATGGTTGTCT
>OCZT010004258.1_pt1 | contig 14487 bp, 11 predicted proteins | sample 1539031 | NCBI WGS metagenome assembly OCZT01 (sample SAMEA3539308, study PRJEB22396) | soil metagenome | biome: tundra; feature: field; material: soil | place: USA | collected 2010-05 | depth 0.15 m
GGCCTCGAAGCGGGGGGCCTGTCGGCCCCTCGATCTTCGGCATGGTGTCCGACGACCCCTTGACTCGCGAGCCCGGAAAGCCCGGGAAAGCGTTCATCGCGAATCGGGCGGCGGGACCCAGGACCCAGCTCTCGCGACGTTTGGGCCACACCGCGGGCTGAAAAGGGCGGGAATGGGTCAAGAACCTGCAGGAAACCCCCTCTAATGGCGCGAGGGTGCGAACGACGACCTCGTCCTGGCGCTCGCCATCGCTACATGGCAGGCCGAACGGGATTCGGGCCTCGGTTTCTCGTGGAGCTGTGGGGTGTCGGAGATGGACGGGTGGGGCGGCTTGTAGCCGACGAGCCGCGCGACGCTGCTTCTGAGTTCCCGCCGCAGCGCTCGAACTAGATCATGCGTCGAAGGAGACTTGGGCTGCCCCCGCGGCGCTTCGGTCTCGTGATCGGACGCAGTGCCCGGGCCCGCCCTCGCTACACTCGGCCTGCTCGGCTATTGTGTCTCTCCAGCGCCGGTCGCCATTCACTCTCAGGCACACGCTTTGGCCGAGCCGAGGTCGGGAGCCGGACGAGATACTCGTCCTCCTCTCCCAACACGTACGCGAGGACGCAGCTGCGCGGGACGACGGCGCGAAAGACGGCCGGGTCTGGCAGTCCGAGTATCTCGGCCTGCGACCCCGCCACTCCAAGCGAGCCCGTCCAGGAGAAGCCTTGGACATGCCGCGCGCGCCCGCGGCCTGCCACGCCTCGGTAGAGAGTGAACGGGCCGGGTCCCGGCGCGGGCTGGCCGGCGGCGCGCAGCTTCTCGGGATCGGCCGCCTCGAGGAGCCGCGAGAGCGCGTCGTAGTCGTAGTTGGAGTGGTTGTTGACGCTGTTGCACTGGTACGCATGGAGAAGGGCCTTCTCGAACATGTCGAAGTCGCGGAGGAGAGAGACATACCGGTCCATGAGCCGGAGCTGCTGCGGCCGCCCGTCCTCGTCCCGGAACCCCTCCGCGTAGTCCACGAAGCCCTCGGCGTCGCGAGCGGCAAGACAGGCGACGGCCGTGTCCCCGATGGCGTCGACCAACGCCGCGATCTCCTCGCGCGAGAGGGCCGGGCTCACTTTCCCGCTTTTCTCTTCGCGCTCACGACGCGGAGACCCAGATCGCGAGCGAGCGCCTTGAACGTCGGCAGATCGATGCTGAGTTCCCCGCGCGTGAAGCGACTGAGCGCCGCCGACAAGATGCCCATCCGTCCCGACAGCTCGTTCAGCGAGAGTCCGCCCTCCGGGTGATCGCCCGCCTGAAGACTCCGATGCTTTCATCCTTCTCATGCTCCTCAGAACTCGCTCCAGGATGACTCGGAGCTATCGCTGGAGTTTTCGCGCCGCCGCAATGGCAGCCTCGGCTCCCTTTTCAGCGCGGATCTTCTTCACTTGAGCCCTCTGAACGGCCGAAAGAGGCCGAATTGCGCCCATGTATTGACCCTGAACGCGCATTGCGGCGCGGCGCTTGGCGCTCACGGAGCCCCTCGCGACAGGAGCCGCACCCTTCGCGCCACGTTGCGCCGACGCGGGCTTTCTGGCCTCGGCCACGACCGTCCCCCCGATGAGGGCGAGCGGCGCCAGCGTCGCCTTCAGCTCGGCCAGGTTTGCGGTCAGTTCGTCGAGAATCGCGAATAGATTACGGGCCATCAGGCTCCTCCAGGAAGTGATCGCTCCGATGTTAAGACGGAGCGTAGCAGGAACCGCAGTCTAGCCGGTGAAGCCAAGGTGACTCGGGTGAATCAAATCGTCGATTCTGACCCCCCTGAGGTGGGTTATTTATTGATTATCGAGACCCGCGCCCGACCCCTCGACGGGAGAAAATCCCGACTAGCGCCCATCCCATAATCTGGCTCGAGATCCGGGTTCTGCGATCGACCCCTAACCGTTTGAGGGTGGCGTTGATGCGGCCTGATTAGAACCCGTCTTTTTGACACTAGACCCGTTATCGGACCGTGTGCAGAGAAGAGGGCCCAAGTTGGATTTTGGCCGGAATCGCGTCACGTCAAGGTGATTAGTGCCATCGCGGCTCCGACGCGCCCGCCCGATGTCTAATCAGGGAGCGGGATGGGACGGAAGGCGTCATGACGCTCGAAGAGTTCGTGAGGTCCGTGAAGAACGAGGAGCCCATCTTCGGCAAGGGCTACCGAGATGGTGACCGAATCGTCGAGGGCTGGTACGCCGTCGACCCGACGGACCTCGAAGCCATCACGACTGAAGCGCTGAAGATGCCGGGCGTTCTCCCGCCCGGCACCGAGTGGGACGACGCCCTCCGCATCATCGACGAGGCATTTGCTCCGCTGCCGTGACAGCGGCCCCTCGTCTTCGACAGGCATCGGCGACTCCCGTCGCCCGGCAAAGCTGAGAGCGGCCGCCCGACGTGTCCCCCCGGCAATTCCCATTGCGTCCCTACAGGATTCACCATCGCGACAAACACGCTGGGAAATTGGTGAAGAATGATGGTGAGAGGAAAGTCCCGAGGACTGACAGACCTCGCAGCCTCTACACAACCTCGACCCAGGCGAGGAGCTGGCGGGTGTAGCTCGCGCCCTCTGCTGCGAGGCCCCGGTGTTGAATCTCCCTGTCAATCATCGGTTCAAGGTGCTTGTCGAGGAGTCGATTTCGTTCGTCCGGCGACATCGTCGGCCGTACTGGGGTGCCAGTGAGAATCTCGTCGGTGCGCTTCTCCCAGCTCGGTAGGCGATTACCGTCGAGGTGGACTGCAAGCGGTCGGACCGCGAGTGACTGCTGGGTAGCGCGTCCTTGGCTTTCCACGAGCCATACAGCGAGGACCCCGGGCTCGCCGGTCGCCACCGCGACCCCGCACTCCTCGGACGGCAGCTCGCGCCAGCGTGCGATGGCCTCTTCGACCACCGGATGGTCGAGACCGAGGAGGTCGAGGTGCTCCTCCTCTCGTGCCTTTTCCCGCTGTACGGTGAAGCGTCTTTCTATCTGGCCGCGACGGTCGCGGAGTTCCAGAACATCATTCGCGACTCGTACGAGCGACCGGCCATCCTCTTCGACTGCCCTGGCGAGGAATCGGGCCAGCCTGTTTAGACCGTCGGTGACGTCTGCGAACGGCTTGTAGTCGTCGAGGCTGAAGCGGTCGAGGTCCTGAAAGAGTTCGAAGACAACCTTTCTTGCCTCGGAGGCGTTACCGAGCGCAGCCTCTAGCTCTAGTCGGGTTCGACGGAGTTCGGGGTCCGAGAGGGCTTCCTGATAGAGCCTGTCATAGCTGAGTCGTTCGGAGAGCTGCCCGAGAATTTGAGCGTGGAAGTCCTCCGCGACGAATCCCTGGTCGTCGACTTTCCCGAGGGCCTTCGCTATTTCCAGGAGCTTGTCATTGAGGAGGAGAAAGATGCGGCCTTCAATCGTGTCGGAAAGTACGAGGTTGTAGACCTGTGCGGTGTGCTGCTGGCCGTATCGATGAATGCGTCCGATACGCTGCTCGACGTCCATCGGGTTCCAGGGGAGGTCGAAGTTGAAGAGGACGCGGGCTATCTGGAGGTTGATTCCTTCTCGGCCGGCAGCGGTGCAAACGAGGACTTTCGGGCCGTCATGCTGTGCGAAGCGCCGTTCGGCGGCGAGCTTCGCTCCGTGGTCACCCCCACGGAGAACGACGACTCCCTGGCCGGGATACTCGCGTTCGATTTCGCGGGCGAGGAGGTCGACGGTCCCGAGATAGGTGGCGAAGACGACGACTCGCTCGCCGGGGTGTTGTTGCCAGAGCGCTCCGAGCGCGCGAAGCAGGTTCTCGACCTTTGTCTCTCGATTCGGGGGGACGCTCGTGAGGAGGCGCTTGATTCTCTGGCGTTCTTCGGGAAGTGCGGCGGTGACAGCGCAGGCGGCGGCTTCCTCGGCCTTTGCGGCGACCGCTTCGTCAGCGAAGGGTTCGGCGGCGAGTTCTAGCTCTTCGCGGTCGATTTGCTTGAGGAGTCGGAGCTTGAGGTCGGCGAGGACCCGGTCGACCTCTGCGCGTTCGATGATGTCGTCGCCCAGGTGGAGGTCTTCCTTGATGAGGGCTCGTGCTTCGTCGAGGAGTGACTCTCGGCCGTCAAGGTCGAGGTCGCGGTCCTTGAGGACGGCTTCGTGGATAGTGAGCATGAGGAGGCGCCGGCGGAGGGTCCGGCGTACGGCGGCGAAGCTGGAGGCGGCGATTTTCTGGAAGATCGCCATGACGAATCCAAGTCCTCTTCCTTGGCTGCCGCGGCGTTTTGCGAGCGCGAACCCGTCATCGAGGTACGTGCGGAGTTCTTCGTAGAACGCGCGCTCCGCCGGGTTCATGAGGAATGATTCGGTGTGAACCCATCGTCTAGCGAATAGTGCGGTCCCGTCGGGACGGCACGCGTCGGCCTTGGTGCGACGGAAGACGACGCTGTTCAGGCGGTGTCGCTGCGCGACCATCTCTTCGGGTGCGCGGAAGAGTGTGGGGTTGAGGAGCTGGATGAGCATCCAGAAGCGGAAGTGGTCTCCCTGGTGGGGGGTGGCGGACAAGAGAAGGAGATCTCGGGCGTGGTTCTTGAGGACCTCAGCGAGCCGGTAGTTCGCGGTCTTCTGTATCTTGGTGCCGCTCCGATAGGCGGTGAGGTGGTGTGCCTCGTCGAATACGACGAGGTCCCAGGCCGGGGCCTCCAGTAGGCGCTTGACGCGCGCGGGGCGCTTGAGTGTGTCGATGCTGGCGATGAGGCGGTTGTGTTTGGCGAAGGCGTTCGTCTTGCGGTCGGTGACGTCGCCTTCGGAACCGAAGACCTCGAAGCCGAGGTTGAAGACGTCATTGAGCTCGCGGTGCCAGTTGTTGACGAGACCGGCGGGGACGACCATGAGCGCGCGAGAGAGCTCTCCTCGGCTGGCCATCTCGCGGAGGATGAGCGCTGTCTCGATGGTCTTGCCCAGGCCGACTTCGTCCGCAACGAGGAAGCGGCGTGGTGAGGCGGTCGCAATGCGGTGGGTCAGGACGACCTGGTGCGGGAGGAGGTCGACCTTTGCGGCGGTGAGCGCCGCTGCGCTCTCCATGAGCGGGAGGGCATGAGCTTCGTAGGTGAGCCAGACCTTTCGAAGACGCTCGGGAGTGCCTTGGACGTTCGCGAGCATTCGTTCGGCGCGTGAGCGCTCTGCCTGGAGTGCTGCGAGGGGGACTCTTCGTTCGCCGGAGGTGAAGAAGACCCGGAGGTATCCGTCGCGTTGCGCGTCGACGACGACACCCGGGCCGAACTCTGGATGTGTGACGCGTTGTCCGGGAGTGAAGGCAACGGCCGTGGTCACGAGAGTCTCGGAAGGTGGAGGCCAAGCCAGGCTTCGCCGTCTGGGTCCTGGTTCTTGCTTGCGGGATTGATGAGGCGTACGAGGTCCGTTTCAGCGCCGGAGAAGAGAAGTCGCCCGAGTGGTATCTCTGGGTGTCCCGGGCTGGTCGGACGCCAATGGTAGGACTCGTCCGCGGGAGACATGTTGATTCGCTTCCGGCCGGAGGGGAGCCAAAAGACGAGGCTGGCGCCGCCCTGATACGACTCCTGGAAGCTAAGTAGTCGTTCGCGGACGTTCCGGTCGAGCCAGGGTTCGACGTCGTCGCTTCCTATGGCGTCCAGGCTGGCTTCCAGTCCCGCGACTACGAGAGCGTTTCGGCCGCCTGGGAGGTCGTCGGGCCAGTTCGAGCCGAATGCGAAGAGCGACCGCAGGGAGATGACCTCTTCGGGCTTCGCGATGGAAGTCAGGGCGTCGCCGTTCCAGAGAAGCGTAAATCCTCGTCGGGTCCAGCTATTGTCATGGAGGAGTCGCATCGTCACGCTTCGTCCTCGAAGAAGAGCTTTAGCTGCTTGGTCTTCTCCCTGTTCTCGTCCTGCCAGCTGCGGAGGATTGCTGTGGCTCGCGCTGCTGCCGTGCGTGTGTCCGGTGTCTGTCCACGGCGCGCGTGCCAGTCGAGGAGTGCGCCGAGCGCGGGGTGTGGCTGGAAATTCTCGTTCTTTAGGGTGTCCCGGACGTTGATGCCGCTCCCGTCCATTGACGCGCCGATGAGAAACATGGCCTGGGCGTAATCGGTCCGCATGTGCTTGCGGAGCTTGCCCTGCCAGGAGCGTGCGATTTCGAACGGTGAGACGAGACGGAAGACCTTCTTATCCTCGCGGCACCAGCCTCGTTCTTCGAACTCGCCTGGCGCGATTCCGGTCCCTCGGAGGTACTTCTGCATCTGGTCCCGTGGAACCTCTGGGACGTTGTCGAAGATGCGGAGAAGCTGACGGGTCAACGGCTCCGCGATGATGGGCGGCGGCTCGACGACCTGACCGGTCTCCTCATCAAGAAGCTGACTGATTCCGAGGAGTGCGTCACGCACCGAGACCTGTCGGTCTTCGTCGACATAGACCTTGCCGTAGTGCCGCGAGAAGTATTCGAGCGCCTTGCCGCGCTTGATGACCTGCAGGTCAGCGGCCGGGAGCCCATCCTTCGCGTGGTGCTCCAGGAGTGACTTGAGGCGGCGCACGTCCTGAAGGACCTCGCGACGCATCCGGCCCCAGCTCACGGGCGTGGGTTCCTCGATGCGCTTGCGGCAGACGTGAATGATGTCGTACTCGATCTTCTTGGAGCCGAACTCGCCCTCGCCCTTTGTCTCATCGGAGCGGATGGGATAGGTCGCTTCAAGAAAGAAACCAGCGTCGAAGAGGCTCTCCAGCACTGCGACCCAGGGATCGTCCTCGCTGTGGTGGAAAGTGAAGGCGAGGATGCCGCCGGGTTTCAGGATACGGTGCGCTTCCAGCCAGCACTGGGTAAGTAGGCGCTGATAGAACACATCAGCGTCCTCGGGATGCCGCGCCCGGTTCGCGACGACCTCAAGTGCCTTGGGGGTGAAGTCCGGACCGAAGTGCTCGGGGTATCGGTTTGCTAGGACCAGGCGCAGCCAAACGAAAAAGAAGTCAGAGAGTTCGGAGTAGTGAAGAAGTCCACCAAAGGGCGGGTCCGTGATGACCAAATCATACGAGCCATCGATGATCGGCGACAGATCGGTGGCCGACACGCAGGCCAATGTCGACCCGTCCAGTACCGCGTCACCGACAGGAACTTTGTCGCTGTGGAGGCCCGAGTTATCGCAAACGATCTCCCAGGGGTCGTCACGCCAGTCAAGCGCCTCGAGAGACTTGTCGATACATGAACGGAAGTCGCCTCGCCCCAGCCCAGAAAAACACGAGTTTTCAACGGTCGTAAGTTTTGGATGAAAGTTATTATTTGAAAACATCGGCTCGAGCGCACGCTGCGTATTCCAGAAACAGAATAGATTCTGGTTACGGAGGTACTGCTGAAACGCCGCCAGAAGATATTCGCGCGTTTCCCATTTGTGGCTCGCCCCTCCGATTTCAACGATGGCTTTCAGAAGCATCGAATGGACGAGTAACTGCCTAGGGCTGAACATTTTCCACCAGTGCGTGAAGCCGTGCCCTGAGCGGATATCGCCGTTCGCTATGGCAGTCATAAAACCATAGGGCACCTCGCTCTTGGGCCAAAACGGCTCAAGGTCTGCGGCGCGGCGTGTCTCCCATTCTCGGTTCGCAGCAGTGCTCGAGTCCGTATCAGTAGCCGGCATGAAGAACCGCCCACCGTTCGGCAGACCTTCGTGATCGCAGGTCGGACAGTAGCCTTGTAATGCATATGCCGCGAGTGGTCCATTCTTGCCGGATGCCTTTACGGCATCTAGAACGTCTTGCTCGCGACCGCAGGTAGATGCCTGACAGGTAAAGGTTGATTTCTTTGGAACGGTGCCCCTGTCGGTTCGGAAGGTAACGCCGGTCTCAGGGCAAGTCACCTCAGCGGTCAGCTTGCCTCGTACCTCCAAGAGTCGGAGAGTGGCCGCCCTTGCGCTGTTCCAGGCCGCTGTAGCCTCAGGCGAGTCTGTTGCCGTGCCGCCGTATTTCGTGCCGTCGGGAGCAAGGGGAGGAGAACCGGAGAGCCACTGAGGGTGAACGAGAAGCGTCAGGTCGACCCGCTTCTTCTGCGTTCCTATCCTGAGATTCTCGCGGCCATTGCAGAATGGACACGTGACCCCAAACGTTTCGTCCATCACAGCGAAGGGCGTTTCTGTATCCGCGACGACGAGGGGAACACTAGGGGCGAGTCGCGCGTCGTGTTCTTCAACATCAAATACCCGCTTACAGCTCGGGCAGATGTGATCGAGCGCCGCCTTCACCGTGAGGGTCTTGACGGCGACGACGGGAGTAGTCATGAGGGGCGTCCTGTGGCCACACTCTCGCGTCTGGCAGGGACCGTGTTTCGCCCAAAACACGTAGATGATTTCCGGACCCTCGTACCGGAACTCCGTCCTGTCGGCGGGTCTGAGGGCCAGCGGTTCAAAATCGTCAGGCATCCGAACGTTGTCCGAGAGGCGCGTCCAGTGTCCCCTGTGGCCGCGCGGACAGGCGCAGGCATAAAAAGGGATGACGTGAGGTCTCACGTTGGCCTCGATCGCGTCGAGGAGTCTCTTCACGCTGCCCGCGTCAACTTTGGAGAGTTCGGTCTTGACGACGAACCAGGCGACCGGGTTGAGATCATTTCCGAAGACCCGCATGCCTAGTCGGCTACCTTCGACGACGGTAAGGCCGCCACCCATGAAGATGTCCGCAACCTTCAGATGTGCGAACGACCCCTTCTCCTGATGGTTCGCGTAGTAGACATCCCAGACAGCCTTTGCGGCCGCGTTCGGGTCGTCGGGAGCCTTCATGCCCGCCGCGAGCAGCATGGAGCGGAAGACGCTGGAACGTCGTCGCGCCCACCACTTGGACACTTGGTAGATTGGCTTTAGTGCGCCGGATCCCTTACCCTCGATGGCCGCTATCTGGTTCACTGGGAGTATCGGGAAGTCGACCTCTAGGCACGTCTTGGGACGATTCGGGTCAGCGAAATCGACCGTCGGCATGCTGACGGGTCGCCCGGCGCCGACTGCCGCGGCAATCTCTGCCGCGAGACGCTCCTTCTTCGTGTTTCCTGTGCTTCGCGCCATCGCTACTCGCCCCGGGAGAGTTCGATGAAGGGGGAAGTGACCTCGAGGACGGTGAGTCCGCCGTGCGCCAGCGTGGGATACCCGGCGGGGCTGCGCCATTTCCGGCGTCCCAGGGCGTAATGGTGCGTCCCGTGGCGTGAGGTGATGGCGAGGTCCAGGGGCGGGACCCATGGCCCGGTAGGTAGACCGCCATCGGCCGTGGTGAAGCGTCCCCCTCCGAAGCGCTCGCGGAGGTACTTGGCCTGGTCGTCGTTGACGTCGGGGAAGAGGCCGCTTGCGGCGTAGCCGTGGTCGGAGGTGATGACGAGTCGTCGTCCTGTGGTGAGTCTGTGGACGAGGCCCCAGAAGGACTCGCTCGTGAGTTTCGCCGCTGCTTCGGTGACCAGCGGGTCGAGCCCTTTACCGGCGACGGCCATGTCGTGCAGGCTGGCGTCCGGCCAATGATGCCAGAACACCCATCGTGGTTCCGAGTTCACGATGCGCGCGCAGTCCTCCCACGGGATGTCGAGGCATTCCGTACGCGCGCCGGGGAGGCGGCTCGTTCGTCCCGCCGCGCCGTTGTTCGTGAGCGCGGAGCGCTGGGTGAATCCGAGCGCGTGGGCGAAGGCGTTCGTGTCCCCTGGGAGTTCGGACCCTGTGGGTCGTGCTGTGACGACGCTGTACCCTCGTGCTTTCGCGCCACCGAGGATCCATGGGACCTCTCGGAGGGAGAGGCCGTCAAGGATGAGGACTGCGCGACCACCAGGTTGTTCCCACCACGAGGCGAGTGCGTTGGCCGTCTGTTCGACTACTTCCTCGAAGTCATTCCAGAGGTCCCATCCGGCGCCCGCGAGGAAGAGGTCGAGGTCCGCAAGCTCGCGGTCTCGCCTTGTGACGTCCCCAGATGGGGTGGCCGGGCTGATACCGGGAGCACACGTCTCCCATGCCGTGGAGATGATGGCGAGCCAGGCGTCCCTGCTCGGTGCAGCGACGAGCTTGTTGAGCTGTGCGAGCGATAGCGGCATTCAGCTCTCTTCCTTCTCCAGGCTCAGCTCGTAGGTGAGGCCGTCGGGAAGGGTGCGAAGGAGTTTCTGGAGCTGTGCGCCCGTCGCGGTCGTGAGGGTGAGCTTCACGTCGTGAACGGTCGTGCCGGGGCCGACTCCCCAGGATTCCACTCTGCCGAGAAGATTGAGAGCTGACGTTGGCGGGGCCGTCAGGCTCTGGCGGGGTCCCGGGTGCCTGACGAAGAGAGTATCTGGTGGCGGCACCGGTACGGTGACGGGCTGGGCTGCTGGCTCGGGAGTGGGGGACGTAAAGAGTGTTCCGGGGGGCGTGGTCGCGCCGTGCGTGGCGGGGACTGCCTGAGGAAGGAGGACGTAGGTCTCGTCGAGCTGCCTTCCCGTGCCGAGCCGACCCCGCATGCGTTTCCAGGCGGACTCTTCGTCCTCCCCCGGGTTGAGCTGAAGGTACTCGACACCGCGAAGATTGATGGCGATGCGGCCGCGCGTGGCCAGGCGCACCACCTTCTCCTTCATGCTCGGCTCTCCAAGCCAGGGGATGCACGCTTCTCCGTTCGGTCGTGGCTCTTGCAGATCCCGTAGGACCTTTCCGAGGCTCTCGTTGTTCGTGGCGGCAGCGATGATGAACGTCTCGAAGTCCTCGGGGACAAAGAGGTCGCTCTGTACGCGCTGCTCGATAGCCTCTGGAATCTTCTCGCCTTGTGCGCGGAGCGCTTCGACGTGGAAACGGCACTGGGATGGCTCGGTGAAGTTCCAGACGTTCAGAATCGCGAAGCGGTCGAAGCGCTGCCTGAGGATGCCCCGGAGCTCGGCCTGGTACTTGCGATGGAGTCGGTCGTACTCCGGGTTCTGGGAGCGCCATTCCTGTGCCTTGAGGACTGCTCTGGCGAGGACGATGAGGTTCCGGTCGAGGTATGCGCCTTGGCTCCCATTCCTGGGGAGGAGGAAGCGAACGGTGTTTCGCCGCCGCTGGAGGTGCTCCTTGAGCCATAGGCCGAGTCGTTCGTCGATACGGTCCGGGTCGTCTGGGAGAACGATGATTGGGAGGCGTTCGTCGTTCCAGCGGTCGGGCTGGTCGGTCTCGTCCACTCCTGTCCAGGGGCTGGTCGTCCAGGCTTGGGGGAGGACGACAACGCGGAAGTTCCTCGCGACGTCCTCAGGACCGGCGAGCACGTAGCGGGTCTCTTTCGCGAGCCGGTCGTGGTCGGTCCCGTCCTCGAAGAGTCGATCGTTGCGGGCCGTGGCCATGAGCTTGGCCTGCGGGTTCTCTTCTTCGCGGAAGACGAGCCGGGCGCCCTCCTGGTGGATGTTGAAGCTGTTCTCCTCGATGAGGCCGAGCTCGACGTTGAACTGGTTGTCATCGACGGGTGCTTGCCGTGTGATGTCGACGTGGAGAGTCTTGGGTTCGGCGCCCGCAACGTTCCCGACGGCCAGCGAACGTAGCCAGAGGGCACCGACGAGTTCAGCGACGTGTGGAACGTCGGACCCTGGTACGACCTCTAAGACGGCTTTGAGGTTGCGCTGTGCTTTCTCGCGAAGGCTGGCGTGGTTCTGGTTCGCGATGGAATCCAGGAGTGACGCTATGCCGCTCGCCTCGTCGTCGAGCCGAAAGTCTGCGGCCGTTAGAACCGGGGAGAGTTCGCCTCGTGTCTTGTAGAGGTCGGCGAGAATGCGGATGAGGTCGCGTGTTTCCTGGGCGGAGGTCGCGACGAGAACCTGGTCCTCAAGGAGCTGGATGAGGTGTGGCGCGAACGGCCACATCTCGTCGAAGTCCCGCGTGATGCGGTCGTGCTCCGCCGGAGGGGCCGAGGTAAGGCGGAGGTACTCGGTAACGTGCGCGGCGATCAGCCGGTCGATGTCGGCCGGGGAGACCTGGAGGCGGTTTTCGAAGAGGCGGTGGAGGAGGAGACGTCGGCGGTCCCGGTCGGCGTTCGGCCCTTTGAAGTCCACGAGGATGGGGCTAACACGGTTGACCTGCTGGAAGGCGTCGCTGGAACCGTTCCGTACCGAGATTACGAGGACGAGGAGGTCCGGGTGGGACTTCGAGATCTCGGAGAGTATCTGGATGAAGTTGAACGCCCAGGTGCGCCACGGGTACTGCTTCGTGTTCGTGAGACCGTCGAACCAGGTCTGGAACTCGTCGAGGAGGAGGGCTACGGGTTTCTTCCGGAGGAGCTCGATGATGAGCGAGTCCGGCGGGACGTCAGTCTTCTTGTCGCCCATCCCCTCCCACTTGCCGCGGACGTATTCCCCGTTCGGGTGGTTTTCGAAGAGGAGATCCCAGAGGAACTTGTACCGCTGGCGGTGCAGGCTCTCGCTGATGACCTGGGCGCCATCGCGAAGCGGAATGTCCGCGAGCTTCGGGTTTCCGAGGCGGACGGACCATGTCCGCAGCCAGGCCCGGGTCGCAGTTGCGTCCGTCAGGGCGTGATGGAGGGCGGCCATGACGTGGGACTTCCCGAGTCCCCGCTCGCCGATGAGAACGAGAGGCTGGCCTTGTCCGGGGGAAACGGCCTCCAAGCCCTTCAGGAGGTCCAGGCTCGGGTACGTGATTTCCAGGAACTCCGCCGCCGCGATCTGCGTCGCACCGGTCTGGGCATCGTTCGACAGCTCGATTGCCGTGCCCTTGAGGCGTCGGCCCTGGAACTCCTTACGGAGGGTTAGTCCGAGCATCTGCCAGTACCTCTCGACAACCAGTCTTCGCGTGACCGAGGCTGGCCGCGACTCCTATGGACCGACAAGCTTAACCCGCGGGGCAGATGCCAAGCCCTGCGGATGAAATGAGAAGCCGCTAGTCGCCTACAACGCGCCGTTCGAGCGCCGGTGTATTGATGCCATTGCGGGCGCTCTCCCACATCTTCGTCCCGACTTGAAGGCCCTCACGGGGCGGCTCCGGGATCTACTTCCGATCGTGCGTGATCACGTCTACCACCCGGATTTCGGCGGCAGCTTCAGCATCAAGGAAGTCTTGCCGGCTCTCGTCCCGGGACTCGGCTACGACGATCTGGAGATCCAGGACGGCAGCTCCGCCTCGACGGCACTCGAGGCGCTCCTCCTTGACGCGGGCGCCCTCAGTCGCGACGAGCGGCAAGCGCTCCGAAAAAACCTTCTCCGGTACTGTGAGCGGGACACGCTGGCCATGGTGCGGCTTCACGAGCGGCTGCAGGTTCTTTCGCTTGCAGAGGAATGAATTCGACGTGGACATAGAGAACAGTCGTCATCGACAACGATTCGATTGCGTCCACCGCTAAACTCGATATCGTAGAAGTAAGGAATTTTCTATGGCCCGTTTCTCACCGTCCATCGCCAAGAACGTCATGACCCGCGCCATGCAAGCGATCATCGATCCGTTGCCGTCGCCGCCGGAAGTTGAGAAGCTCTGGTCGCATTTCGAAGGCAAGTGCGCATACTGCGGCTGCACCATCGAGCGAGCCTCGCGTACCGGCCATCTCGATCATGTGCGTGCAGCGGCGGAGGGCGGCTCAAATAACGTCTTCAATCATGTACTCGCGTGTGCGCGTTGCAACGGCGACCTCAAGCGCGAAACTCTATGGTCGGAATTCCTTGAGAGGACGGTCGCAGACCCGCTCCTACGAGAAGAGCGAAAGGCTCGCATCGGCGCATGGCTGGCTCGGGCACCGGACCGGCCCGTCACGCTTCAGGCGCAGGCCATTATTCAGACAGCGGTGGACGCGTTCGACCGATCCGTTGCCGAGCTTCGTGCGCTTAGGAAACCCCGCGCCCAAGGGTCCCTTGGTGCCGCAAACTCCTGCCCGGACGTTAGATGTCCGTCAGGGGCCACTAAGTAGGCTCCGACGTCAGGCGGTTGACCCGACAGGAGCGTGACATGAACGATTACTCGGAAATCCACACGGCCATTGCTGGATATGCCGGGGCCTACGCGAAGCTCGCGGACCTTCAGCGCGAAAACTCTCTGTTGCCGCCCGGCCGCCAGAAGACGGACTGCATCGGAGAGTTCTACGCGCACGTATACCTCCTGAAGGCGCGCCCTCTGGCAGTGGTGACCCCTGGAGGACACAGCAACAAGGTCTGGGACTTTCGCGTCTCTGACGCAGGTCACGACACGTTGGTTCAAGTGAAGACAGTTTCGGGCTATTCCGCCACTCGAGTTCTCTCGCCCATTCACCGTGGGTGGCACGAGCTTTTCGTCGTCTCACTCGACCGCAACTTCCGACCTAACGGCTTCTGGATCGTCCCAGCGCCGGACTTCGAGGCCGGCGCTTACCCGCTAAGGGGTGTTCGTGCGCCCGCACCGGGCGGCCCAGGTCCGGTCGGTCCCATACTCGACTTCTCCCGCGATCTTTACTCCAAGTTCATGCGCGCGATTCCACCCGGCCCCGACCTGCTCCCCGAAAAGTGATCCACAGAGGATGTGAGTTCTCCATAAACTTAAGCAAGGAGAGCTCAGGTGAAAGGCACCTTTCGCTTCTACGCCGAGCTGAACGACTTTCTCCCGGTCGGCGACCGGCAG
>OCZT010004259.1_pt1 | contig 14485 bp, 12 predicted proteins | sample 1539031 | NCBI WGS metagenome assembly OCZT01 (sample SAMEA3539308, study PRJEB22396) | soil metagenome | biome: tundra; feature: field; material: soil | place: USA | collected 2010-05 | depth 0.15 m
GGTTCTCGACGCTGCCGGCGAGGTCCGAGCGCTGGTTGTTGAGGCTGTTGAGCTGGTCGCGCAGTTCGCCCGCGGCGATCAGCGAGTCGTCCACCGGGATGTCCGGATTAAAAATAGGGCTGCTCATAAGAGGTCTTTCGCGTCAATGCGCGCGCCGTCGGGGCAACTGCGTCAGCGACACCGCGCGCCGGTTCTTGGGCCAGGCAGCCTCGTGCATCCGCACTCAGTACTGGCGCGGGGCAAAGGGCGTGCGGAAGAGCAGAATCTTGAGGTTTTTAATTTGGCGATAGTCCTTGATAGAAATTCGCTGCTCTGCTCTCATGAAGTCATGATAGCAGTAGGAGTTATGAAAGTCGCCTGTGCACAGGTGCGTGCACAAGCGTTTGTATAATCAATGGTTGGGCGGACACGGCGCCATGAACAAAACTATCTCAGTTGTCCTTGCGGCGGCGGTGGTTTTGGTATCGATGGCAGGGTGCGGCAACCACCCGGCTCCGATCCATTCTGCCCGTGACATAGCTGGCGCGTCATCATCGGAGAACATGGTCGTTATAGTGAGCCTTCCGCTCCAGGACTGGCCGAAGCTAAAGAAGTTTGCCGGCCTTGAGCATTTTCGCGTGGCAGAAGATATGGCACCCGAGATCACAGATGCGCATGTGAAGGCGCTTTCCAGACTGCCGTTACCGATGCTGCGTCAGGTCGCATTCGCTCATTGTCGTCAGGTGACAGACGCCGGGCTTGAAGCTCTGACGAATCTTCCATCGATTCAGGGCATGCAACTTATTGGCACGGGTATTACGGACCAAGGGATGCTGACTCTGGCTACCGGTTTTCCACGCCTGCGCGGGGTCAATGTCGAGAGCTGCCGATTAGTGCCTGAGCGCGGATTTCTCAGCCTGACAAACTCAAGAACTATTACGGATGTCAGCCTGTCGCTGGAACCACTTTCCCAAACTCAGGTCGAGAACATTATCTCGACCGTTTCAAACGTCACCTGGTGGACTATCAGCGACCCGGGCCACAAGCTTGATCAAGCTCGAGTGCGCACGCTTGGCGAATCACGGAAGATCACGATTCAAGTTGCCGACGAGAACAACTCCGTGAAGAGCATCACATTTGCCCAATCAGACGGTGCAACGAACCGGAGCCAGCCGGTTCGCTGAGAGACAAATCGAGCATCAGCGGCGGCTGGTCCCGCTCGCTGACCTTTTGGTTCGCCTCACCGATTTGAGTGCTGGGGGAATCACCGCTTTGGGGGATGGACGCGGAGGGCCTGGTTTTGTTAATAGATGAGCGTGCCCGGGGTCTTGCAGACCTCGGTCGAGTCAACCGTTGATGAATCAGAATGAAATAGCTGCCGCTTGTATGATTGTAAAAAACGCATTTGAATTCGCTCAAACCCGGGCTGCCTTCCTCATGGCCATCATCGCCTTCGGCGCCTGCGCGGGATATTCTGCCGACGTGGGCGGGCTCGACGTGGGAAGCCTCGCGACGCTCACGCCGGGGCGGACGGCGGCGGAGAACGCCTTGTGGATCGAGACGCCGCTGGAGCGGCAGTTCAAGAAAGGCAAGACCGTCGTGGTCGCCGACCTCAAGGGGCCGGCCCAGATCACCATGATCCACTTCGCCGTCGGGGTGAACGAAATCAGCGCGAAGGGGCCGCTCAATCGCGACCTGCTGCTCCGGATGTTCTGGGACGGCGAAGCGACGCCCAGTGTGGAATGCCCGCTGGTGGATTTCTTCTGCGATCCGGCGGGGCTGCGCGACCGGGTGGACAGCGCATTGGTGAACAAGAAGCGCGGCTTCAATTGCTACTTCCCCATGCCGTTCCGCAAGTCGGCGCGGGTCGAGCTGGTCTATGATGGCCCGATCCCCGCCGGCGACGAGCTCTGGCGCCAGATGCCTTGCTACAGCTACGTGATGTACCGCACGTTTCCCAAGTGGCCCAAAGACGCCGGGCTGGGTTACTTCCACGCGAGTTGGCGGCAGGAAAGCCTGCTGCTGGGCAAGGTGGACTACCTGGCCCTCGAGGCCAAAGGCAAAGGCAAGTTCATCGGCTGGAATGTCACCGTCCGGAACCCGGGGCACCGTACGGGCAACTACCCGGTGGACATGAATGAGAAGTGGTATATTGACGGCGAGGCCGAGCCTTCGGTTGAGCTGCAAGGGATCGAGGATTCCTTCGGCTTCAGTTGGGGTTTCCCCAAGGAGGAGAATATGTTCCCGTTTACCGGGTGGTTCCCCTTCCTCAAGGGGGCGGCGGCGTACCGGTGGTTCGCGCAAGACGCCATCAGCTTCGACAAGAGCCTGAAGGTGACCATCGGATTCGGCAAGAACGAGAGCCCGATGTTTCGGCGCGAATATAGCAAACCGCAGAACCAGCTTCAGCTCTCCAGCACTTGCTATTGGTACCAGAACGAGCCACACGCCCCGCTGCCGCCGATGCTCAGCGTCGCCGACCGCCAGCCCGACCCCGGAGCGGCCATCAAAGAGACGCTCCCCAGCGCTGAAGAGCTGAAGAAACGCGGCGTGAAACTGGACATGCTGGCGGGGCGGCCGGAAAAGGAAGTCATTTTCGCGCAGCCCGGTTACGCCGCCGAGTGCCCGCAAGGTTTTGAGTGGGCCAACTGGACCGGAGCGGTGTATCACGCCCGGGCCGATGACAAGCAGGTGCAGATTGACCTCAAAGTGCCGGCTGGTGCCGTCGGGAAGGTGCGGGTTTTCATTCTCGATCCAGACAAACACCAGGGCGGGCGCAAGGAGACCATCCACATCGCCGGGAAGGAAGTTGGCACGTTTGACAACTTCGAGGCAGGCAAATGGATCGAGCAGCCCTTGACCGCCGACGACACCCGCGACGGCAAAGTCACCATCACCGCGACCAATGCTCGTGAAGGCTCTAACGCGGTGATCTCGATCGTGGAGTGGGTCGAATAGCGATTAACACCGCCATGAAACTATATTTGATCTTAGTGTGCCTGGTGGGAGCCGCCGGCGGCTTTCTCTTTGGCTTCGACACCTCGGTCATCTCCGGAGTAATTGAGTACATCGCCGCCCCGAACGTTTACAACCTGAACGAGCTCAGCAAAGGTTGGACGGTGAGCTGCATTATTGTCGGCTGCATGCTCGGTTGCGTGATCGCCGGGCCTTTGAGCAACCGCCACGGGCGCAAGAAGTCACTCATCTTCACCGCTTTTGTGTTTCTGGTCTCTTCATTGGGCTGCGCTTTTGCGAACCACTACACGGTCTTCATTACTTATCGCATAATCGCCGGCGTGGCTGTGGGCGCTGCGTCCATGCTGGCGCCGATTTATATTGCTGAGATCTCGCCGGCCAAACATCGAGGCAAGCTGGTCTCGCTGAATCTGTTTGCGATCTTCCTCGGCCAATCCTCGGCCTTTTACTCGAATTACTTCCTGCGAGCGGTGGGCGGTGATAACAACTGGCGCTGGATGATCGCCGTGATGGCGGTCCCGTCGTTCCTGCTGTTCGTGTTCCTGTTCTTTGTTCCCGAAAGCCCGCGCTGGCTGCTAAAAAAACAACAGAATGCGCGGGCCTTGGATACGCTGACCCGCATCAATGGAGCGACGGCTGCTCGCCTGGAATTAACGGAGATCGAGAACTCCGTCAGCAATGAGGCGAAAGGAAAACTGAGCGAACTCCTTCAGGGGAGGATGTTTCGGCTGTTGATGATCGGTATCCTGTTGGCCGTATTTCAACAAGTCACCGGGATCAACGTGGTGATGTATTATGCGCCTTCCATTTTCAAGTCCGCTGGATTTGGCAATGAGTCCGCTCTCTTCCAGACGGCCTTGATGGGCATGGTGAATTTGACCTTTGCCGTGGTTTCGATGTTCTTCGTGGACAAAATGGGGCGAAAGCCGTTGATGCTCATCGGCTCGATCGGTATGAGCGTGGCCATGACGTTGCTGGCGCTCACCTTCATTACCGGCCACGCGCAGGCGTATTTTGTGCTGTTCTGCATCATGGGGTATCTGGCGGCCTTCGGGTTTTCCCTCGGCCCCGTGGTGTGGGTGTTGATTGCCGAGATCTTCCCGAATCGTTTGCGGAGTTATGCTGTGGCCATTGCCACTTTCATGCTCTGGGGGGCGAACTTTCTGGTGTCGCTTTCCTTCCCTTACCTGTTGAGCAGGCTGAAAGGCTACTCGTTTGTCATTTACGGTTCCATGTGCCTGCTCTGCCTGCTGTTTGTGTGGAAGTACTTGCAGGAGACGAAAGGCAAGTCACTCGAACAGATCGAAAGGGATTTCGCAGGACACGGGCCGCGGGATGCGAAGGCTGAGCCAGCTCCGGCCATCGTGCTCTCCGAAGGGTAAGGAGCTGACACCATGGGTACTTTGAAGTTTCCGCTGACGCAAACCCCAAGCGTTTGAGATATGGAACATTACGGCAATGGAAGATCGGCCGGCTTGGAGCAAACCGTTTCCGAAAGCATCCAAACCGGCTTCAGCGCGGCTGACTTGGAAATGCATCCCGGAGAAAAGGAAGTTCTCCGAGAGTTGGCCGAAAGGGTGGCGGGTTTGTCGGCCCTGCCCATAATGACCGAGAAACGAGAGCTGTGGCGGAAGCACAACCGGCTCGAAAAGACCCGGCCGATTATCTTCTGCGACCCCGAAAACGGCTGGAACGAGATTATTACCGAGCGGCAATTGAAATGCCGAACCAAGATCGCCCGCCGCTGGGAAATGAACCTGCGCAAGGAAATCTTCTGGGGTGAAGAGATGGGCGATGATCGCCCGGTAGAAGCCTGTTTCAATGTGCCCTACACCTGCTCGGCCGATTTTTGGGGCGCCGAAGTCATATACCATCGAACCGAGCAATTGGGCTCTTTTGTCTGGGACATTCCCATCAAAGACTATGCCACCGATTTGAAGAAGATACGTCCCTTGACGTTTGAGATTGACTGGCAAGTATCCAAGGCGTGTTACGAGCTGGCCCAAGAGATCTTGGGTGGGGTCCTGACGGTTCGTCAAAAGGGAACCTGGTGGTGGTCGCTCGGGGTAACCTATCCCGCGATTCTGTTGCGAGGCATGGAGAACATGTTCACCGATTTTCATGAACACTCTGATGAGCTGAAGCAGTTGCTCGCCATCATTTCCAAGGGGTTCATGAACAAGCTGGATTACCTCGAAGCCAACCATTTGCTGTCGCTCAACAACGATGGTACTTACGTGGGCTCGGGCGGGTACGGTTATACCAACGAACTGCCTCAAACGGATTTCGACGGCAAAGTCCGCTGTCAGGACATGTGGGGGTTTACCGAAAGTCAAGAGACCGTTGGTGTCTCGCCCAAGATGTACGAGGAGTTCATCTATCCGTGGGAGAAGCCGATCATGGACCGATTCGGCCTGACTTGTTATGGCTGTTGCGAGCCCGTGGATACGCGCTGGAACGTCGTTAAGCGGCACAACAAATTGCGCAGGGTGTCTTGTTCGGCGTGGGCGAACCTCGAAAAGATGGCCGGCTATCTGCAGGATGATTTCATCATGTCTCTTAAACCGTCGCCTTCCGCCCTCGCCGTTCCCAGCCCCGACTGGGCCGCAATCCGGAGCTATCTGCGCCGGGCGATCGAAATCGCCGGCGGGGGTCACTTGGAGATCATCATGAAGGATAACCACACCCTTGCTGACCGCCCGGAGAATGCGGTTGAGTGGGTGAGGATCGCCAAAGAAGAAGTAGAGAATAGATAGACGCTAACTTTGCAGTTATGCTCAAAGGAATACCGGCAGTCATTTCGCCAGAATTGATGAAGACCATGATGGAGATGGGGCATGGCGACGAACTAGTGCTGGCCGACGCCAATTTCCCGGCCGCCAGCCATGCGCAACGATTAGTGCGAAGCGATTGCGGGATACCCACACTACTGGAGGCCATCCTGGGCGTTTTTCCGCTCGACAGTTTTGTCCCCCATTGCGTCTTCATGATGAAACGGGTCAAAGGGGATGACTACAAGCCTTTCATTTGGGAGACCTACAAGGAAGTGGTACTGAAACACGAGCCGAATTTCAAAGGGGCCGCCATGCTCGATCGCTTTGCGTTCTATGACCAGGCAAGGAAAGCCTTTGCAGTGGTAGCTACCGCTGAAACGGCAAGGTACGCAAACCTCATCCTGAAAAAGGGGATCGTGGAGACTCCGACGGATTGACACACATTAACTCACAAAATCCAACTCGTATGTCCAAGACATCCGCCATCCATCAGGCCTTCGAAAGAGGGGCGGGAATACTGCAACTCATTCCCGTTTTTGTGCCGCGGCGCTTCAGCAAGGCCGGCCGGCGCTTGCGTCTCCACCCCGACGATTATTACGCCCTGGGCACGAAACGGGGTTCCATCAAGGAACGCTGGTTCTCGTCGGTCATTCCTGCCATGAACGGCCCCCTGGCGCCGCCGGACGAAGGCCTGAGCTATGTCTTGCCGGTTTCCGAGCAGCTCAACGAAAAAATCCTGTTCAAGGATGCGGTGGAGGAATTGGGGCCGGAGATCATCGGCGCGGAACTAAAAAGCAAATACGGCACGTGGCCTATGTATTCCAAGTTCTTCGACTACGAGGAGCCGTTGTTTCACCATCTGCACCTGACCTTTGAGGCCGCCAAGCGTGTGGGCAGATTGGGCAAACCCGAAGCCTATTATTACCCTCCGCAGATGAACAATTATGGCGGCGAGTTTCCGGTAACCTATTTCGGTTTTGACCCGGATGTGACCAAAGACATGGTGAGAGAGCGCCTGCTGATGTTTGAAGGGGGAGACAATCGAATCACGGAGCTTTCCCGGGCTTACCGAATTGAGTTGGGGACAGGTTGGTACACACCGCCTGGCGTAGTCCACGCCCCCGGCTCCTTTTTGACTTATGAGCCGCAGTGGAACAGCGATGTCAATTCAGTTTACGAAAACGTTGCGGCCGGCGAGGTGTATCTTTACGACTTCCTGGTCGAGAACTGTCCCGACGACAGGAAAAAGGACGTCGATTACGTCCTGGGTTTGATGGATTGGGAAAAGAATGTTGACCTCCATTATAAACGGCGCTTTTATCGTCCGCCCGTGACGTGCGCACAGGCCGATACCTATGTGGAGAAGTGGATCGTGTATGCCAACGACTATATTGCTGCCAAGGAATTGACCGTGTTTCCGGGACAAACCGTGACCGTCAAAGACCAGGCGGCCTATGGCTGCATCATGGTCCAGGGGCATGGCAAATTCGGTGTTTATGATGCCGAAGCGGTCATCAGTCTGCGCTACGGCCAGCGTAGCGACGACGAATACTTCGTCAGCGAGGGCACCGCCAAATCAGGGGTCACCATCACCAACCGCAGCAAGTCCGAACCCATAGTGCTGCTCAAGCATTTCGCCAATAACAATCCCGAAACACCTCAATAGCTCCCACAATGAAAACATCACATCCAGCATCGGAAAACGAAAAGATAAAGCGCAGTTTCGTCGAACTGAAGAAAGCCAACCCCAAACGGTTTGCCAAACGATTGAACTTGTCGTGGAGCAATTGGGGGTTCGGCGTCGAGAAGTTGGAGGATTCAGCGGCGCGGTTGGAGAATGCGGGAATCAAATTCATCGAACTGCATGGCAATCACTACGGACCAGACCTGGGATATAAACCGAAGGAAACCCTTAAGATTCTTGGCGACCACGGGATTAGCGTCGCCGGCATCTGCGGCATGTTCTCCTCCGACAACGATCTGTCGAGCTGCCGTCCAATTCAGCGGCAGGCGGCCATCGACTATATCAAACGCGAGTTGGAATTTGCCTCAGCCGTAGGGGCAACTTATCTGCTGGTGGTGCCGGGAGCCGTGGGCCGGCCTCAGCCTTACGACGACATGGAGTTTCATCGCAGCGTTGAGACTCTGCAAATTGTCGCCGATTCATTTGTCCGGCATAATATCCGGGCGGCCATCGAACCGATCCGTTCCGCCGAGGTGAGCCTTGTCCACACGATTGCCGAAGCAGGGGAATATCTTCAAGCGGTGAATCGTAAGGGCGTTAGACACATAAACGGTGATGTCTATCACATGCAATCCGAGGAAGGCCATATCGCCCGGGCAATCCTTGAAGCCGGAGACAGGCTGATCAATTTGCACCTGGCCGACAGCAACCGGTGTGCCTTGGGCGATGGTTCCCTGAATTGGGATACCATCCTGATGGCCTTGTATGTGGTAGCATATAACGCGGACGATAAATTCGCCACCCCCGAGCCCTTGGGACCTGGCGGCAATCCTTACCCGGCCATGTACGGCAAGCTCGACAAGAAGGTGCTGGACAGACTGGTGAGCCGCACTGCGAATTACTTTAGAGAGAGAGAAGAAGCGGTATTGGGATTGTAAAGGAGACTGCCACGCAGACCCAGCAGCGCGGGTCGGTGTTTAACTGGCGCCCAGGTTCGAGCGTTTAGTGACAATTAGTGACGGAAAAAACTGCGGTTTGATGAAGTTTTCTGCAACTGGCCTCAAAATGCGATCGTCGGAAGTTGCATCGGGTCGGTGCGGCTGGTGAGGGTGTGACCGTTTTCGGGCTTCTGTGTTTGTTTGTGTTTGAGGCTATGTTTGTTCTTGCCCACCGAATTTCACACTACCCGCCGCGTTTAAAAGAAGAGGTGGGGAAACCCAAGACACGCGACAAGCCCAATAAAAATGGGTCTGAAACGAGTGTTCCAGGCCCATAAATTGGTTGCGGGGGCTGGATTTGAACCAGCGACCTTCAGGTTATGAGCCTGACGAGCTACCGGGCTGCTCCACCCCGCGATCCCGAGGACAGCCTTACAATGCCTGAGCTTTCCTCCTATGCAAGCCCTATTGTTCGGAATTATGTGAATCAATTACCTCGCCAAGCGGAATATTGAGAAAGTCATTTGACTTCAGGCAGGAACCGCGAACCAAGCGGGGTTCAGTTGCCGGAGCGCATTGAGCATGAACTGCATCGCCACCGCCGCGAGCAGCAGACCCATGATGCGCACGGTGATGCTCATGGCAATCGGGCTGAGCCAGCGGGCGCTGCGCGCCGAAATGCGGAGGATCACATAGCTCGCCAGGCAAACGGCCCCGATGCAAAGATACAGGGCAACGCGTTGACCCAGGCTGGCTGCCTGGTTTTGAAGCAAGACGGCAGTGGATATGGCCCCCGGGCCGGCGAGCATCGGAATCGCCAGCGGCGTCACCGCTATGTCCGTTTTTTCGGTGCCCGCCGCCGTCTCCTCCGAAGTTTCCTGAACACGAGAGCGCTGCGCCCGCAACATGTCGAGCGCCACCAAGAGGAGAACGATGCTGGCGGCGAGTTGGAAGGCTGGCATAGTAATGCCCAGAAACCTGAAGACCCACTTTCCCGCGATGGCGAAAGCCAGCAACACGCCCGCGGCCACCCAGCAGGCGAGTCGTGCCATTTTGATCCGCTGTTCCGGCGTGTCCGTCGGCGTCATGGCCAGGAAGGCCGGCACCGCGGCCAGCGGGTCCACGATCACGAAGAGTGAACTGGCGGCCAGCAGGATGTACTTGGCCAGGCTCATGTCGAACAGGGCGCAAAGACCGCATCCGTCATGCCGTGAATGATTTTCTTGTCGGCTGGGCAAATCGTCGCCAGCACCCCGCCGAGTTGGGCGCGCGCCGCGTCGCCGTCGCCGGCCACGAAGTAATAAGGACAGAGCCGCACGCGTCCTTTCATAGCCACAAGCTGGTTGTGCTCGAAATCAAACCATTGCGCCTTGACCAGGCCGGGCTTGTGATACCGCTGCAGGACGCAGGGGGAGCGACCGAAGTTGGCAAGCGACTCATCCACCGCCGCCGCCCAATCGGCGTGCGAGAGGTCGCTGCCGAGATAGACACCGCGCGCGCCCCAGGCGCGGGCCGAAAAGCCGGAGACTTTCAGGATCAGCTCTCGCTCCTTTTGGGAGAGCGCCTTGAGCTGGCGCCAGTCGGTCAGATTCAGCTCAGGAATGGCCGCGTGTGGGGGCAGGGGAGCGGGATCAACCAGCCAGGTGTAAGGAACCAACCCAAGCAATCGGTGAAAGAACCCGTCCCCCAGTTCCTGCCGCCAGAAGCTTTGCAGGTTCCGGTTCCACAGCAGCGCGAAGAGCATCTTCTCTTCAAACATCGGCTTGGGCGGTGGCGTGAGGCGAAGCCGTTTGGCAGCCGCGAGCTCGAAGGTCCTCTTCGCAGTGGGCATGTTGGCGAGATCGAACAGCTCGAAGAAGCGATAGATGGCATCCCCGTCGGCGAACGCCTCGAAGTGTCCGTCCTGAACCTTGAATCTTGCGCTCCCCAACTCGTTGGCGAGCCAGGCCATTTCCGGTCGATACGTGGCCGCCTCTTCAGACACGACGATGTGCACCATGGGCGCCTCCCCGAAGATGCTGGCGAACCCGCGCAGTATTCCATCCGCCCCGCCGAGGACTTCCGCGCCCATTGCCGAGTAGGTCTGATTGAGCCATCCCGTGAGGCCGATGCCCCCGGGCACGGAATCCAGTTCGGTTACGCTGAAGCCATGTTCCGTAATCAGGAGGTCCGGTCGGATGACGCGTGGCACGTCGTTCTTGAAGGGCTGAGAGCGCTGGAGTTCGATGAGGTCGGCGGGCTTGCCCTGGTCGAGCCAACGGGCAACCCATTCAGGCTGCTTGCCTTCCACGCTCTTCCGGTAGAGTAAGTTGACCGCGCGATAGAACTGCAACAGGACGCGCCCGAGCGATTCTATCTCCTTCGCCAGGGCGGGCCCGAGAGGATAGGGGACCGGCGAGGTTCGCCAACCGTGATCTGCGAACAGGCCCTCGGCTGGAAGGCGCTCTCGAACGAAGCGCGCACACTCGGCGGCATCGACCGGTGCAGAGGTTGCGGTTGCTGAGGGCATGCGTTGCTGTTTCCCCTTTGCGCAAATATCCCCGGGCCTCAGCTCCTCACCTGCCCGGTGCCGATTCCAATCCACTTGTAGCTGGTCAACTCTTCGAGGCCCATCGGGCCGCGCGCGCCGATCTTGTCGGTGCTAATGCCGATCTCCGCGCCCATGCCGAACTCGCCACCGTCCGTGAAGCGGGTCGAGGCATTCCAATACACTGTGGCGGAGTCCACTTCCCCAAGGAACTGCTGCGCGCGCTTCTCATCCCGCGTGACGATGCTGTCGGAGTGGGCCGAGCCGTAATGGTTGATGTGGTCGATTGCTTCCCTCACCCCGTCCACCACCCGGACGTTCAGGATGTAGTCATTGTATTCAGTAAACCAATCCAGCTCCGTGGCCCGCTTAATTTCGCAATGCGGAGTGCGGAGTGCGGAGTTCAGGATCGCCTCGGCTTCAGCGTCTGCTCGAAGCTTGACGTTGCTTTCACAAAGGCGTTGACCCATCACGGGCAGAAAGGCGCCGGCCACCCTGCGGTCCACCAGCAGGGTCTCCATCGCATTGCAAACCGCGGGACGCTGGACTTTAGCGTTCAGCGCGATTGCCTCCGCCATTTTCAAATCGGCATCGGCATCCACATACACATGGCAGACGCCCTTGTAATGCTTGATGACCGGCACCTTCGAGCATTCGGCCACCGCGCGGATTAGCCCTTCCCCTCCGCGCGGCATGCACAAGTCCACATATTGCGTCAGCGACAACAGCTCCTTGATGGCCTCGCGGTCGGTCGTCGGCACGACCTGGATGGCGTGTTCGGGAAAAGCCGCCAGCGTCCGCTTGCCCGCCTCGATCATGATCCTGGCGATGGCCAGGTTTGAGTTCAGGGCCTCTTTGCCCCCGCGCAGGATGGTGGCGTTGCCGGACTTGAAGCACAAGCTCGCGGCATCGGCCGTCACGTTTGGCCGCGACTCATAAATGATGACCACCACCCCAATCGGCGTGCTGACCTTCCGCAGCTTCAGGCCGTTGGGGCGGACACGTTCATCCAGCAGCCGACCGACGGGGTCGGGCAGGGCGGCGACTTCGCGCAGGCCCTTGGACATAGCTGCGATGCGTTTGTCATCGAGCTTCAGCCGGTCGAGCATGGCGGAGGTCAGGCCCATCTTCGCGCCGACCTCCATGTCGAGCGCGTTGGCGTCTTTGATGGCGGCGGCGTTCTGTTCGAGCGCAGCGGCCATGGCGAGCAGGCAGGCGTTCTTGTCCGCAGTCGCCAGTCGCGACAGCTCGCGGGAAGCGGCCTTGGCCTGCTTAGCCAATTGGGTCATCTGCTCGGTCAACGTCATGCAGGGACACTAATCCAAATCTGGCAACTGAAAAGAGTGAAATGAATAGACGCCCGGGTTTGGTGTCTAAATGGGTGGCCATAACGCGGCAACGTCGTGGTGGGCTTGCCGCAGCGGCTGCGGAATGGCAGGCCGCGTAAAGGAGCAGAATACGAGCAAAACACCATGAGAACACCATGAGAATACGAAGCGAATACGAAGACAACACGCTAGCAACCCCCAAGCACCCGGCTTGCAGATGCCTTGCCCCTCCCATGTAATACCGGGCCAGAGCCAACTTTATTCTCTTATCTCAATTGGGTTTCAAGAAACCTTTTCGCCAGCCTGTCTCCCGGTGGTCGGGCGATTCAACCGCCCGGTCAAGGCAAGCGGGCAGTGTCCGCCGGCGTATAGGTGATATAGAGTTGATCGAAGCGCTCGCGCAACGTTCGGGCTGTTTGGGTGCCCGGCGGCGGCGCGTCCGACCGGGGGACCACGGCCAGGTGGATGGCCTGTCGCTCCAGAAGCTACTTGTAGCCCGTGCGGAATGATGAGACTACAACGATCTTGACCCCGGATTGCTTCAGGGTCTGCAACTCCGGCTCGGTCAATTGAGGGAAACCAAAGAACAGGACAACGGCGCCGGCGTTCGCATGAGTCTGGATGGCCTTAAGGAATTCGTCGGGCGGCGCCCCACCGCCGGTGGCCATCATCATCATCGGAGTCAAGGGTATCCTTTCGATCACGGCACCAAAGCCCGGTCGTTTCTTCAGGGTTTCCTGGAACGCTTTGAGTTCCGCCTCAACTGAAGGGTTCTTGTTTGGGCCGGTATCCCGGACGATGAGCAGAACCAAGCCCTTATTTCCCAGCAGTTTCGCAGTTTCTTCCGCCGTTACCGCGCCTAGAACGTCGTAGGGATCGAGATTGAGCTTGGGGGACCGGTCCACGAAGGCGAAATAGAGCGCAACCACCGCGGCACAGACGGCCACGCTCCCGACCATGAAATTCTTGGTTCCAGTGTTCATGTCAGGTCAGTTCAGTAAGCGGCAGCATGCTTGCGGGCGGCGTTGTTGTGATTGAGAGTTGGTTTGGAATCGAGGCGGCGGCGCCCAAACCGAGTGAGTGTGCAACCGGGAGATTCAGGAGCCCCAGGACCACATCCAGCGATCATCATATCGCCCGTTGCCGCCCAACCACTCGAGGCCGTTGGCACCGGCGTTGCCGGGAAAATACTGCAACCCGACCTTGCTGACTTTGATCGCCTCGGCGTGTCCATCGGCAAACCCGCCGTTGCATCGTTTGCTGTGGCGGTTGACGGGTCGCTGAGGATCGTCCTGGTAGTAACCCAGGTTCGTGGGGACACGCCAATAAAGAGCCTGCTGGTTGGGCACCTCGACCCAGTTGTCCGGATTGTTATCCATGATATTGGCGATCAAGCCAGAGTCCGCAAATGGGATTTTCTTAACGGGATTCTTAAGCTGGGTAAGCTTCGGCCGCCAGGTGTCTGACCAGGCGGTGAGTTCCGGGTGACTCATAGCGACGCCGAGCCCGCCCGGGCCACCGACACCAAACGCCGTGCTGTCCCTCACGGTGGGGCATGCGATGATGTTTGTTCCCTGGAGGTAGGGCCGCAGCAGGTCTGGCCACCAGGTCACGTCGCCCGGGTAGAGGGAGCCGGGCGGCGCGGTCTGGAAAAGATAGAGCGTGACGATGTCGTCTCTGTTGTCGTTGGCATAAAGGGTGTAGCTCAAAGCCATCTGGTGGAGGTTGCTGATGCACTTGATGGCCTTGGCCTTCTCTTTCGCTCGCGCCAGTGCCGGCAACAGCAGGCTCGCCAGGATGGCGATGATGGCAATCACCACCAGCAACTCAATAAGAGTAAACCCGCGGGGAGGGTGTGGTTGGAATAACCGATCCGGATCATCAAGGGTGTGCAATTTCATAGGCCGTTTCCTCACCTGCTCTTCTCTTCTGGCAACCAAAAATGCAGCGCCAGCGCGACTCCATTAACACTACCAGGAATCTGATTTGATAGGGTATAGCAGACGTGGCAGCCGACCGGAGCAACTTTTGGTTCGCATTCCAAAGGCGCATTTGCATTGGTTTTACTCCTCTTCGGCAACACACGCAACCTCCAATTGTGCCGAACTTATGACGGGCCGAGCTGCATCAAGCTCGTGATCGGACCGCGGACCGTCCGTGTCCGTTTAGGGCGGCGCTCGGACATTCCTGTCCGCAGCAACGTATTTCGCGGAAACGGGCAACAAATCCGAGCCGTGTCTGCATTCGGGAGAGGCTGCGGACAGGAATGTCCGCGCGCC